>ERZ650307.228-NODE-228-length-30414-cov-19.622583_pt1 | contig 30414 bp, 27 predicted proteins | sample MGYA00376243_ERZ650307 | MGnify/ENA primary metagenome ERZ650307 (study PRJEB26733, sample SAMN07839242) | wastewater metagenome | biome: urban; feature: artificial channel; material: waste water | place: USA: North Carolina | collected 2016-03-31 ... | reverse complement strand
GCCATCGCACACCGGCTCAACACCCGACCGCGTGCGGTGCTGGGGTTCAAGATGCTGATTGAAGTATTTGCTGAACATTTGGACGCTGTGATTGAATCACAGCATGTAGTTAAACATTGACTCTGTTGCACTTGGTGTTTGAGACCGCCCAACATAAAAGAAGCACAAGGAAAAATGTCAAAAGACTACTCAAAAGAGCGTCGCCACCCCAAAGCTCCATCTTGCCAACAGGCAAAGATTAGCCTCCTATTCAACGGTACCTTCTTGTATATTTTTGGGAACAGACCAGAACCAAGCTATCCTGCCGTCTCAGGTCGACCAGACGATAAAAAACAGTTCAACTACTCCATCGAGAGGCAAACAATTCCGGGGGAGGGTCCAATTCCAGAAGGTCAATATTGGGTTCAGCCTTCTGAGTTATGGGAAAACAACTGGTTCAAGAGTGTTTTTTTTGCACCAAGATCTGCATGGGGAAATTTTCGCCTGGCCATCCACCCTTACCCTAACACTCAAACATATACCAGAGGTGGATTTTTTATCCATGGCGGATCAACACCTGGCAGCGCAGGTTGCATTGATCTTACTATGCACATGGATAGTTTCATTGAAAAACTCAGCAATATTCTAGGAGGGCAACCAACATGCCACATTCCCCTTACCGTACGCTATCCCAAACCATAGTATTATGTTGCATAAGCTGGCTCCTCCCAAACTTGGCCTATGCAGAGGTAAGCGACAAAATAATTTCCCCCGCCGAAATATGGAATATAGCTGCTATTTTTGCCCTATTTAGCGGAATCGCATCGGCTTATTCTTCTTGGTCGATCAGATTTTTGGCGTTCCTGCCGCTACTCTGGTTTGCTTCGCTATTTTTCGAGATATATTTTTCGGATATTGCATCAGCGATATATGCCGAACAAGGGCCATTATATTATTTGCATGCCTGTTTGGCGCTAAGCTTAGTCGCAGCAGGCATAGCACTAGGCCATGGGTGGCGCACTCGACGTCAGTCAAAGCAGAGGGGTTCATAATACCCAATTGAGATTACTCACAACGATATTTTAGTAGAGTGTTGCACTTGATTTTTGAGCTCGCTTATTATTATGGATGCCCAGCATAAGAGCTCCTTGATAAAATATTTGCTTGGTGGATTTGCGATCAAATCGACCAGTTGATTGAGCTGGCCAGCTCAATCATGCGCTTGTCACCTAAAATAATTTCCCTGAACTGATTGTGCATGCGCTGGCTACTGGCGGCATCACCTATCATGCGCTGATAGCGTTCTGCCTCAGAAGAGAACTTTTGCTCATCAACAAACTGGGCATAATAGCCATGCAACTTTTCTTGAAATTCCAGCCGACTGTGTTGTTGCTCTGGGCTGAGCGAAGCCCACCATGACATTTTTTCAGGGCTATTTTGTGTGCCGCTCCACTCAGACCCACCTAATTCAGCATTCAGATAAGGCGCAGGGTTCATCTCTGCCAGCCATTTGGGCACGGCGAACTGTGCTCTGGCTTCTTCTGCCAAGCGGGCTTGCTCGGCAGTCGCGTTTTGCTGTGTTGCCATGCGTGACTGCACCAGCATCGCCTGGCCTTGCTCAGAGATACTTGCGGTGCTGGCGGAAGGGGAGGACTGAGGAGTATGAGTCGAAGAGTCAGCCGCTGTGGGCTTGCTATGGCTGGTGCGTAGTGTCTGGCTGAGACTGGCCAGTGAGGAAATCATGTTCAGCATGATGCGCTCCTGTGTCAGGTTAAGGGTTGTCGCCCACAAACCCCTCTTGGCGCTGTTGCATGTATACACACGCTTGGCCAGAACCACTGCGCAGGGTTTGATGAGCGATGCCAAAGCATCACCTGTTGCGTCTGAGGTTCAATTTAATCTTGCACTCAGCACAGCAAGGCAAGCAGGCAAAACCCATGGCGCAGCAGGAGATGGACACAGCGTAAGAACAAGACGGGCAGTTGGCTAGCGCAGAACTACGTAAAATCGCTGCATGCAAGAAAATCCGGTATTTATACGGATGGGAAGTTGTGGCGATTTGCCCACATTGGCAACGCCGATATCGTCCGCGCCATATCTCAGCCGGTTTATGCTGGGCTGGCCTGCGCCGCCAGGTGCGCAAACAGCCGCGCCGCAGCAGGAGAAAGCTCGCCGTCGGCTTTGCGGCACAGATACAGCTGGTGTTCGGCCCAGCTTTCGTCCAGCGGCGTGGCGGTCAGGCGCAGGGCGTCCAGATAGGGCAGCGAGGCGGCGCGCGGCATGATGCCCACGCCCATGCCGGCGGCGATCATGGCGCACATGGCGTCAAAGCTGCCCACCTGCACTTGCATGGGCAGGCTGCGGCCCAATTCGGCGGCGGCGCGCAATAGCCGGCTGTGCAGGGTGCTGCCGGGCTTGAGGCCCACCATCGGGTGTTCCAGCGCCTGGGCAAAGCGCACGCGCGCGGCGTGGGCCAGCGGGTGGCCGGCGGGGGCGAGCAGGGCCAGTTGGTCGCGCCAGCACGGATGCAGCGCCACGCCGTCAAAGTCGCTCAGGTCGCTGACCACGCCCACATCGGCGACGTTTTCCGCCACCGCCTGCGCCACCTCGCTGGACACATGTTCTTCCAATTCCACACGAATGCCCGGCCAGGCCTTGGCGAACTGCGCCAGCGCCGCCGGCAGGTATTCGACAATCGCCGAGATATTGGCGAACAAGCGCACATGGCCGCTCAGGCCTTCGCCATAGCTGCGCACCTCCCGCTCGATGCGCCGGGCTTCTTCCAGCAGGCCGCGCGAACGCTGCAACAGGGCCTGGCCGGCGGCGGTGGGGCGCACGCCACGGTTGTGCCGCTCCAGCAGCGGCGCGCCCAGCGCGGCCTCCAGGTCGGACAGCCGCTTGCTGGCGGCGGAGGGCGCCAGCCGGCAGCGCTCGGCGGCGCGGGCAATGCTGCCGCTTTCGGCGGCGGCGACAAAGACTTCCAGGTCGCGCCAGTCAAAACCAATGCGGGAATTCATCATGCGCACCAGAAAAACACTCAATGCGCCGATTGTAGCGCCCGGCAAGCGCTGTTTGCCGCATTGCGCGGGGCGAAACGATTTTGTCCAGGACAAAACATTGACAAACTCAGGGGCCGATTCTATGTTGAATCGATTGCCGACCATTTGGCGCGCGCCTGGCGCATGCGCCGGGAGAACCTGTCATGTTGCGTCCGCTGTATTGCCTTAGCGCGCTCTGGCTGGCCTTGAGCGCCGGCCTGGCTCAGGCCGCCGACTGCCCGCCGCTGCTCAAGCACCGCTTCACCACGCTGCAAGGCCAGCCGCTGGATTTGTGCGCGCAGCAGGACAAAGTGATTCTGGTGGTCAACACCGCCAGCAAATGCGGCTACACCCGCCAGTTTGAGCCGCTGGAGGCGCTGTCGCGGCGCTGGCGCGATCAGGGCTTGTTGGTGATTGGCTTTCCCAGCAATGATTTTAACCAGGAGCTGGCCAGCAATCAGGAAGTGGCCGAGTTCTGCAAGCTGACCTATTTTGTTGACTTCCCGATGATCGAAAAGGCCAAGGTCAGCGGCGCGCAGGCCATGCCGTTTTATCGCCAGCTGGCGGCCGCCACCGGCCAGGCGCCGCGTTGGAACTTCCATAAATATGTGATTGCCCCCGGCGGCAAGCAGGTGTGGGCGTTTGCCTCTGAGGTCGAGCCAGATTCGCCGCAGCTGCTGAAAGTGATCCAGCCTTATTTACGCACGGCCGAGCGCCGCTGAGTTTTGATTTTTCTTCCCCCCGGAGACACGCCATGGGCGCACCCGAAACCCTGCCCGATGTACAAGGCATGCTGGCTGATTTTGGCTTCACCATCGATCAGGTGGGCGTCAAATCGGTGAAATTCCCCCTGCAAGTGGCCAGCGCCGACGGTGGCGCGCAAGCCACCGTGGCCACGCTGGATATGTATGTGGCGCTGCCGCCCACGCAAAAGGGCACGCATATGTCGCGCTTTCTTGAGCAATTGCACGCGCACCAAGGCCCGCTGGACGGGCGGGCGCTGCATGGCTTTGTGCGCGACATGGCGCAGCGGCTGAACGCGGAGTCCGCCGAAGTCAGCCTGCGCTTTCCGTATTTTGTGCGCAAAACCGCGCCGGTGTCTGGCGCGGTCAGCCTGCTGGACGTAGAAGCCGCCATGCGCGGCGAATGGCGCGCCGACCGTGGCTGGACGCTGACGCTGACCGTCACCACCCCGGTCACCAGCCTGTGCCCGTGCTCGAAAGAAATCTCCCGCTATGGCGCGCACAACCAGCGCTCGGCCATCACCCTGAGCGTGGAGCTGGCCACCGACGCCGACATGAGCCTGGAGCATCTGGTGCGGGTGGCCGAGCATAGCGCCTCGTGCGAGCTGTTTGGCCTGCTCAAGCGCCCGGACGAAAAATGGGTGACCGAACGCGCCTACGACAACCCGAAGTTTGTGGAAGATCTGGTGCGCGACATCGCCCGCGCCCTGGTGGCCGACCCGCGCGTGCAGGCCTTTGTGGTGGAAAGCGAAAACTTCGAATCCATCCACAACCACTCCGCCTTCGCCCGCATCCGCCACCGCCGCTGAGCCGCCCCATGCCCCGCCGCCTGGCCAAAGCTGACTTGCCCAGCAAAATCTGCCCGGTCTGCCAACGCCCGTTCAGCTGGCGGCGCAAATGGGCAAAAGACTGGCCGCAGGTGAAGTATTGCAGCGAGCGCTGCCGGCGGGCGGGCTAGGCTGAGCCCCGCTCACCAAAGCCTGCTGGCCTTGTGGCAGGGCCTCGCACTGGCTGCGCGCGCCCAGTCAGCAGACGCGCAGCGCTGAGTGTGGTGAACAATGCTTGGCGCTGCCCACCCTCAGCTCAGAACATACTTGCGCCGTCTCACCGCCGCACCGCCCACTCCACCGCCTCCTCCAGTCGGTCATTCCCCCAGAACAATTCCCCCGCCACCCAGAAGCTGGGCGCGCCGAACAGGCCGCGCGCTTCGGCTTGGTGAATGCGTGCGCGCAGCGCTTGGCCCACCGCCGGCTGGGCGGCGTTGGCGCGGGCGCGGTGCCGCCAGACCACCGCCACGCCGTGCGCAGCAGCCAGCGCCGGCAGGCGGGCGGCGGCCAGATAGCTGTAGGGGCTGGCCAAGTCGAACCAGAATTCCAATGGGGTGACGGGTGCTTGGAGCATGGGGTTCAGCCTGCGGAGCGGATGTTTTCGCATGCGCGCCACGCATGCGAAGCGCGCAAAAAACCCGTTTGAAGCGGGCGCGCCGGCTGGTTACAGTGGGGGCGTGATGATGTTGCTGGAGTGTGTGTCATGTCTGTTCCGCTTGCCCTGAGCTTTCCGGCCGCCGATGGCTATGTGTTGCACGGCCATGTCTGGGCGCACGCCCAGCCGTGCGCCAGCCGGCCGGTGGTGATCGTCAACCCGGCCACGGCGGTGCTCAGCCGTTATTACGCGCGCTTTGCCGCCTATCTGCACGCCGCTGGCTGCGAGGTGCTGACTTATGATTATCGCGGCATTGGCGGCTCGCGCCCAGCCCGCTTGCGCGGCTTTCGCGCCGGCTGGATCGAGTGGGGCAGCCTGGATTTTGAAGGCGCCTTGCGTGAAGTGCAGCGGCGCTTTGCCGGGCAGCCGATTTTGGTGGCGGCGCACAGCGCCGGCGGCCTGGCGCTGGGGCTGGCGCCGTCCAATCATCTGGTGACGCGGGCATTCACCATGGGCGCGCAGTTTGCCCATTGGCGCGATTATGCGCCGGGCCAGCGGCTGGGCATGTGGTGGAAGTGGCATGTGCTGATGCCGGCGCTGACCGCGTGTTTGGGGTATTTTCCGGGGCGGCGGTTGGGCTGGATGGAGGATGCGCCGGCCGGGGTGGTGGAGGACTGGACGGCGCGGGCGCCGCGTTTTGAGGCGGTGGCGCGGCGCGGCGGCGAGCGGGTGACGGCGCGCATGCGCGCGCAGTGGCTCACCCAGTGCGCGCAGCCGCGCGCCGATTTGCTGGCCTTGTCGATCAGCGATGATCCCTTTGCCGGCGACGCCGCCATCGAGCGCTTGCTGGCCTATTTTACCGGCTGCCGACGCTGGCGGCTGCATGTGCGCCCGGCGCAGATCGGCGTGCCGGCCATCGGCCATTTTGCGTTTTTTCATGATCGCTTTGCCGACACGCTGTGGCCGATTGCCCGCGACTGGCTATTGCACGGCGCTTGCCCGCCGGAGTTTGCCGCAACGCCCTGGCCGGGCGAAACGCCGCCCGCGCTCAGTCGCTCGCCAGCGCCTGCAATGTGCGCCGCGTCTGCGCCGCCTGGCTAAGCACCCATTCCACCGCCTGCGCCACCGCCGGGCTGGGCGGCTCGGCGGCGCGCAATAGCGCGTAGCGATGACGGCAAACCGGGCCAGCCGGCGCCGGGATGCGGCGCAGACGGCCATTGGCCAGCCATGGGGCCAGCAGCGGCAGCCGGCCCAGCGCCAGGCCCTGGCCGGCCAGCGCGGCGTGAATCAGCTGGTCGTATTGATTGAAATGCAGCATGCGCGGCGCCACGCGCCAACCCTGCGCCGCCAGCCAATGCGGCCAGGACAGCCAGGGGTGGGCCGGGCTGTCGAAGGTCAGCAAGGTGGCGTCGGCCAGCGCGGCCGGCTGGCTGAGCGCGGCGGGGCCGTGCTGGGGGCTGGCCACCACGGCCAGGGTTTCGTCAAACAGCGGCAGCGCGTCGGCCGGCAAGGCGTCGGCGGCGTCGTAGCGGATGGCCAGATCCACCCCGGCGGCGCGCGGCTCGCGCTTGCGGTTGTCGGCCAGCAGGCGCATGTCCAGCTGCGGGTGCGCGGCCTGCCAGTCGCCCAGCCGTGGCAACAGCCACAGGCCAATCACGCCAATGCTGGCGCTGACGGTGATTTGCCGGGCGGCGTCGTCGCGCAGCGCCGCCACCCCGTCTTGCCAGGCGCGCAGGGCGGCTTCGGCGCTGAGCAACAGCCGCGCGCCAGCATCGGTCAGCCGCAGCGCGCGGTGTTCGCGCAGAAACAAGGGCTGGCCAACGGCGGCTTCCAGCTGGCGGATTTGCCGGCTGACGGCGGATTGACTCAGACACAGCGCCTGAGCGGCGCGGGTCATGCTCAGTGTGCGCCCAACCATGACAAAACCGGGCAAGACATCCAGTGGGGGCAGGCGTTCGGGCATGGTGGGTGACCAGCAGGAGAATGGCAGGAGATTGTGCCATATGGCAGGCATGGGCAAAGGTTCGGATTTTCTGAACAAACCTGCGCAAAATCCTCGCTATCTTGATCTGGGCGACGCACCTAAAATCCAGTGCAGATCATCAATTCAACCCGGTTTGCTCTTGGTCGGATCCCTTGAAGCAAGCCTGTACTGGAGTCTGTGCCATGTCCTCTTTCATCAGCCGAGAAGTCGAGCATCTTGTCCCTGGCCAGCCGGCCTCTGATGGCGCCGGGGTGCGCTTGTTGCGTGTACTCAGCGGCGCGGGCTGGCAGCGCCGGCTCGACCCCTTCCTGATGCTGGACGAGTTTCGCTCGGATCAGCCGGGGGATTATCTGGCCGGCTTTCCCGAGCACCCGCACCGGGGATTTCAGACCGTCACCTATATGCTGGCCGGACGTATGCGCCACCGCGACAGTGTCGGCCACGAGGGGGTGATTGGTCCGGGGGCGGTGCAGTGGATGAACGCCGGGCGCGGCATCCTGCATTCAGAAATGCCCGAGCAGCAGCATGGGCTGATGCATGGCTTTCAGCTGTGGATCAACCTGCCGGCCAGCCGCAAGCTGAGCGCGCCGGCGTATCGCGAGCTGGAGGCGGATCAAATTCCCGAGCTGCGCACCGCCAGTGGCAGCCTGATCCGGGTGATTGCCGGGCAGTTGGACGGTGTGGATGGGGCCATTCAAGAAGCGGATACCGAGCCGCAGTATTGGGATGTACGCCTGCCGGCCGGCGCTTGCGAATACCTGGCGCTGCCGCCTGGCCATCACGCGGCGGTGTATGTCTACGCGGGCGAGGCGCAGTTGGGTGAGCAAGCCCGTCCAACGGCGGCGCGCACGCTGGCAGTGCTCAGCCAGACCGAAGGTAGCCACGGAGTGATTGTCCGTGCAACACAGGCGGCGCGCCTTTTGGTGCTGGCCGGGCGGCCGCTTCACCAGCCGATTGCCCAGTGGGGGCCGTTTGTGATGAACACTCGCGCCGAGATTGAGCAGGCAATTGCCGATATGCGGGCCGGCACGCTGGCCTGATCTGCCATCCGCCTGCACGACAGGGCGAACGATGTGGATGGGCTTTGACTTGCCGCAAGAGCTGGCACAGAATGACTATGCCAGAATACTTCATGTTTCCATGTCATCCGCCCTGCGGAGGAGTCTTATAATGCTGTTCCAATCGAACCTGCTCGGACAAGTCACTGTTGATGAAAACACCGTCCTGAATTTCCCGAATGGGCTGCCAGGGTTCGAATCCTGCCAGCGCTTCAAGCTGTTCCATGAAGAATCCGACGCGCCGCGCGTGTTCTGGATGCAATCGCTGGACGACGCCGATGTGCTGTTCAGCGTGGTGACGCCGGAAGAGTTTGGCGTGCGCTACGAAGTCGAGCTCAGCGCCGAACAAGTGGATGCGCTGCAACTGGCCAAGCCGGAAGACGCCACCGTGCTGGTGATGATCTACAAGGGCAACCAGGAGATCGACGCAAACACCCACCCGCTGCTGAAGTCCTTGAGCGCCAATCTGCGCAATCCGCTGGTGATCAATACCGCCACCCTGCGGGGGGTGCAGATCTGTCAGCTGGAATGCGACATGCTGCTGCACAACCGCAAGGCAGGCGAGTGAGTCCGCAGCCACAGTAACCATAACAACGCCACGCTATCTGCGTGGCGTTGTTGTGTGCAGGCCAGGATGCGGCGCCATACCGGATTGACCCTGTCAAAGCAGCGGATTAAAATCCTAACAAATTACTCGGGTATTATTGCCTGCCCCTCACCGACCCGCAAAGGATTCAGCATGTCCGCCAATATTCAAGACGTCATCAAGCAACAAGTCACCGACAATCCGGTGCTCCTGTACATGAAGGGCTCGGCCCAGTTTCCGCAGTGCGGTTTTTCGGCGCGCGCCGTGCAGCTGCTGAAAACCTGTGGCGTCAGCAAGCTGGCCACCGTGGATGTGCTGCAAGACCCGGACATCCGCCAGGGCATCAAAGAGTTCTCCAATTGGCCGACCATTCCGCAGCTGTACATCAACGGCGAATTCATCGGCGGCTCGGACATCATGGCGCAGATGTATGAGTCTGGTGAGCTGCAAGAGCTGCTGGCTAAAGTCGCCTGAGTGTAGTGTGTTGATGTTGTTGTCCACGCCCCGCCTGTCGGGGCGTTGTCATGTCCGTGCCGTGCGGGGTGTGTCAAACTGGCATGAATTGTTTTTTCGGGCCTGAGACCATGCGTAACCTTGTTTGCCTGTGGCGATTGAGCTGGATTGGGATGGTTTCTGCGCTGACGCCGGCCTGGGCCGCCGACGTTGGCCCGCGCCCGCTGGTGCGCCTGGCCGTCTCGGAATGGCCTCCCTTTACCGGCGAGCACCTGCCGGGCAATGGCATTGGTGCGGATACCCTGCGCCAGATGCTCGGGCGGGCCGGTTATCAGTTGGAGCTGGTCTGGCTGCCATGGACACGGGCGGTGCGCGATGGCTCGGGCATGGACAGCAAGCTGGATGGGTATTTTCCGGAATACACCACGGCGGATACCCGTCGGCGTTGTCAGTTGAGCGCACCGATCGGCATGAGTGTGCTGGGCCTGGCGCACCAGGCAGCGCAGCCGGTGAACTGGACCCACATGGCGGATCTGGCCCGTTACCGGGTGGGCGTGGTCAATGGCTATGTCAACACGGATGCCTTTGATGCCGCCGTCAGCGCCGGCATACTGCGGGTGGATGGCGCCAGCAGCGATGAGAGCAATCTGCGCAAGTTATTGCGCGAGCGCATCGACGTAGCGGTGATTGATCGTGAGGTCATGGGCTATCTGCTGGCCGAGCCTGCCTTGCGCAATCAGGCCGGACAGTTGGCGTTTCATCCGCACTGGCTGGGCGAGCTGCCCTTGCGGGTGTGCTTTCGCCACGGCGCGCGTCTGCAACCCATCCTGGCCGCCATGCAGGCGCACCGCCTGCCAGCCGCCCAGTTACGCGCCGGTCAGCGTGACTATCTGCGCCAGCTGGCTGAGCAACGCTGAGCCCGATGCACCATATTGCAATGCAATATCAGAAAAGCTTTCCCCGCCGGATTTAAACGTTTATTTTATCTCCGCGTCGTCGATGATGCGACGCCTGGCCCGCCATCCCGGCAGGCCAGGGACGCAGGGCGCCAAGACGCCCGCGCCGCCTGTCTTCAACACGAGGAGATCTCATGCAACGCAATCCGCTCGCCCGCGCCTGCGCGCTGGCCATGGCGCTGGGCGCCGCCCCGGCGCTGGCTGCGCCGGTATATTTTTTCGGTGACAGCCTGACCGACACTGGCGCATTTCAAGGCCTGGCCAATGGCTCGGCCACCTTGGCCACTGGCACACGCTGGACCTACGACAACGCGCCGTTTTACGCCGACGTGCTGGCCCGCGCCCTGGGAGGCGCCGCCGTGGCCAATAATCCACTGAACCCGGCCACCTCATCACAGGGCAATAACTACGCCCAGGGCGGCGCGCGCTCCAGCGTGCAGTCCAGCAACACCGGACCGTGGAGCACCGCTGGCGCCGGGGGATTTCCGCCGGCCGACCCACGCTCGGCCGGCAATCTGGCCGTGCAGGATTTGCCCGACCAAGTGGGGTTTTATCTGTCAGCGCGCAATGGCCGCGCCGACAGCGCCGCCTGGCATGTGCTGTGGAGCGGCGGCAATGACATCCCCGCCGCGCTGGAAACCAGCGCCATCAGCGGCAGCGCCGCAGGTGTGGCCCAGGTCAGCAGTGACGCCAGCAGTCTGCTGGGTCAGGTACAGCGCCTGCGAGTGGCTGGGGCCGAGCGCTTTATTGTGCCCAATCTGCCCGCCTTTGGCCTGACCCCGGCCACGGTATCGTCCACCGTGCTGGCGGTGATCAACGCCCAGCCCACCCTGGCGGCCATTCCGTCCAGCACCAAGCTGGCGGCCATTGGCGCGGCGCAACAGGTGCTGTCCAGCGCCGCCACGCCCGACGCGGCCAGCCAGCAAGCGTTACGCCGCAAAGCGCTCAATGCCGCCGAAAGCGTGCTGGGTCTGCCGGCCAATACTCTGGTGAACCAATACGAGGGCAGCAATGGCGTGCAAAGCAGCGTGAATTCGCTGGCCACGCTGTTTAATGGCACGGTCAATCTGGGACTGAGCCAGACCGGGGTGAATCTGGTGCGGCTGGATGTGGCTGGCCTGCTGAATGAAATCATCGCCGACCCACTACGCTATGGCTTTGACAATGTCACCGGCTCGGCCTGCCCGGCCGGTGTGTCGTCGCTGGCGTGTTTTTCTTCCACACCGGGCTTTAACGCCAATTTGCGCTATTTGTTTGCCGATGACCGCCACCCCTCGCCGCAGGCGCAGCAGATGATTGGCGACTATGCCGTGGCGACACTGGCCGCGCCGTATTACGCTGCGGCGCTGCCGGCAGCGGCAGAATCCGCCAGCGCCGGACTGTATACCACGCTGGAGCAACGCCACCGCCTGGCGCGGCAAGCCCCGCAAACCGTGGGCACGGTCAGCGCCTTTGCCCAATACGGCTACCAGCCGTTTGCCGCCAAGGGCGCAGGCGGACTGGATGGCGGCGGTCAGCAACACGCCTATACCGTGGGGGTGGAAACCCAGCTGCGCGCCGAAACGCGATTGGGCCTGGCGCTGGGCTATCAGCAAGGCACGCTGGACAGCGGCGCCAACAGTGATTTTCGCTTTCGCCAGCAACGCCTGGCCGCTTACGCCAGCCAGCAATGGGGCGAATTCTCACTGGCGGCAGATGCGTTTATCGCCAGCAATGCCTATCGCTCAGTGCGCCGCAGCTTTGCCCTGGGCGCGGTCAGCCGTAGCGAGAGCGGGGAAACCGACGGTGAACAAACCGGTCTGCGTGTGAGCGGCCGTTATCACTGGCAATACGGCGACTGGACGCTCAGCCCGATGCTGGGCCTGGCTTATGAAAACATCCGGGTGAATGGCTACGGTGAAACCGGCGACAACAGCACTGCCATGCGCTTTGGCAGCCAGAAGCAGGCAGGCTGGCAAGCCCGGCTGGGCGTGGACGTGGCCACCCGCCTGGGCCGCTGGCTGCCGTATGCCAGCGCCGAATGGGTGCAGCGCCTGTCCACCCGTCAGGCTACGCTGGACGCGGCCATCAAGAGCCAGCCAGGCCAGTTCAGCACCGAGCTGGCCCGCCCGGAACGCAGTTGGGGGCAGCTGCGCCTGGGCAGCCAGGTAGAACTGGTCAAAGGCCTGATGGGTAATATTGAGGCCTACAGCAGCGTGGCGCGCAACAGCGGCCGGCAATGGGGGGTACAACTGGGGGTAAGCCACGACTTTTGAGCGGAAGTCGGGGCTCTACCCCGATCAAGCGACACCCCCTCTCACAGGGGCGGGCACAACCCACCCGCCCCTGTGCCATGCCTTTCCCGCACCCGACGCACAGCCCTATATCAGGGTCAGGATCACTCCGTGTCCACCAATCACACACGCCCCGGCGTTCAAAGCATCCACGGCCCATCTCCCAGCCGCTTAGCGTGGCCCTGCAGAGACAACGAAGCGGATCCTGGCCAGGAAGGTGAGCAGGATTTTGTGAGTGATGCGAAAGCCGGCGCCACAATCCGGAACCCCTGCCAGCCAGCCCTTACCCACCTCGGCGCTGCAGATCAACAAGTGCTAATGATATTGCCATGCACTATTGCAGCATGTGGCCATTCCGGGTAACTTCGCCAAGTCGTTTCATCACAAAATAGAGGAGCCAGACCGCATGAAACTGGAAACCATCGCCGTCCACGGCGGCTATACCCCCGACCCGACCACCAAGGCCGTGGCCGTGCCGGTGTACCAGACCGCCAGCTACGCCTTCGACAGCGCCCAACACGGCGCCGACCTGTTCGACCTGAAGGTACAGGGCAATATCTACACCCGCATCATGAACCCGACCACCGACGTGCTGGAAAAGCGCGTGGCCGAGCTGGAAGGCGGGATTGCCGGGCTGGCGCTGGCCTCGGGCATGGCGGCCATTCTGTATTCGATCCAGACCATCGCCGAATCGGGCGACAATATCATCGCCACCAGCACCCTGTATGGCGGCACCTATAATCTGTTTGCCCACACCCTGCCGCAGCTGGGCATCGAAGTGCGTTTTGTCGATTACCGCGACCCGCAGGCGGTGAGCGCGCTGGTCGATGAGCGCACCAAGGCGGTGTACTGCGAATCGGTGGGCAATCCGCTGGGCAATGTGGTGGACTTTGCCGCCTTTGCCGACGTGGCCCACGCCGCTGGCGTGCCGCTGATTGTCGACAACACCGTGCCCTCGCCGTATCTGTGCCGCCCGTTCGAACACGGCGCCGACATCGTGGTGCATTCGCTGACCAAATACCTGGGCGGCCACGGCAACAGCATCGGCGGCATTATTGTCGATTCGGGCAAATTTCCCTGGGGCGAGCACAAAGAGCGCTTTGCCCGCCTGAACACCCCGGATGTCAGCTACCACGGCGTCAACTACGTCGAAGCGCTGGGCCCGGCCGCCTACATCGCCCGCGCCCGCGTGGTGCCGCTGCGCAATATGGGCGCGACCATTTCGCCGTTCAACAGCTTTTTGATCCTGCAAGGCATCGAAACCCTGGCGCTGCGCATGGACCGCATCTGCGAAAACGCCCAGCGCGTGGCCGAACACCTGGCCAGCCACCCGGCTGTGAGCTGGGTGGAATACGCCGGCCTGGCCGACAACGCCAGCAAGCCGCTGGTGGACAAATACATGGGCGGCCGCGCCTCTGGCATCTTGTCGTTTGGCGTGAAATCCGGCCGCGAAGGCGGCGCGCGCTTCCTGGATGCGCTCAAGCTGGTGACCCGCCTGGTCAATATCGGCGACGCCAAGAGCCTGGCCACCCACCCGGCCAGCACCACCCACCGCCAGCTGAACGACGAAGAACTGGCCAAGGCCGGCGTCAAGCCGGACATGGTGCGCCTGTCGATTGGCATTGAGCACATCGACGATATTCTGGCCGACATCGAGCAGGCGCTGGCGGCTGCGTAAAAGCCTGGCGTGACTCTCCCCGCCCAAAAACCGCCATACAGCGTGCCCGTATGGCGGTTTTTCTTAGCGTCACTAAGTCGCACTCCCGCCAGAAAAAAAGCCCTGCGAAATTCGCAGGGCTTTTTCATGGCTGACGCCGGCAGCAGCCGGCGTGCGCACCAGGCTTACAGCATGCCCTTTTCTTTCAGCAGGGCCACCAGGGTGCTGCCCAGTTCGGCCGGGCTGCGGGTGTAGCGGATGCCGGCTTTTTCGAACGCGGCAAACTTTTCTTCAGCGGTGCCCTTGCCGCCGGAGATGATGGCGCCTGCGTGGCCCATGCGCTTGCCCTTCGGCGCGGTCACGCCAGCGATGTAACCAACAATCGGCTTGGTCACATTGGACTTGGCGAACTCGGCGGCTTCTTCTTCGGCGGTGCCGCCGATTTCACCGATCATGATGATGGCTTCGGTTTCCGGGTCGTTCTGGAACAGTTCCAGCGCGTCGATGTGGCTGGTGCCCGGAATCGGGTCGCCGCCAATGCCGATGCAAGTGGATTGGCCCAGGCCGGCAGCGGTGGTTTGCGCCACGGCTTCGTAGGTCAGGGTGCCGGAGCGGGACACGATGCCGATCTTGCCCGGCTTGTGGATGTGGCCCGGCATGATGCCGATCTTGCACTCGCCCGGAGTGATGATGCCAGGGCAGTTCGGGCCGATCAGGCGCACGCCGCCGGTTTGCTCGATGTAGCGCTTGGCCTTGAGCATGTCCAGGGTCGGCACGCCTTCGGTGATGGTGACGATCAGCTTGATGCCGGCGTCCACGGCTTCAACGATGGAATCCAGCACGAACGGGGCCGGCACGTAGATCACCGAGGCGTCGGCCTGGGTTTCGCGCACGGCTTCTTTCATGGTGTTGAACACCGGCAGGCCCAGATGCTGGCTGCCGCCCTTGCCCGGGGTCACGCCGCCCACAACCTGGGTGCCGTAGGCCAGAGCCTGTTCGGAGTGGAAGGTGCCGTTCTTGCCGGTAAAGCCTTGAACGAGGACTTTGGTGTTCTTGTTAACGAGTACGCTCATTTGTAACCTCAAAACTGGGTGTCAGGCGTGTCAACGGAGGAGGAGGCGGTAGCCGGCGCACGCCCGTCGCCGTCGGCCTCGCTCCACATCAGGCGTTGACGGCGGCGACGATTTTCTCGGCGGCGTCGTTCAGGCCCTGGGCGGCGGTCAGCTTCAGACCGGACTCGTCCAGCAGCTTGGCGCCGGCTTCGGCGTTGTTGCCTTCCAGGCGCACCACCACCGGCACGGTGACGTTGACTTCCTTGACGGCGGCAATGATGGCCTCGGCGATCATGTCGCAGCGCACGATGCCGCCGAAGATGTTGATCAGCACGCCTTGCACCGACGGATCAGCCAGGATCAGCTTGAAGGCTTCGATCACGCGCTCCTTGGTGGCGCCGCCGCCCACGTCCAGGAAGTTGGCCGGTTGGCCGCCCTTGAGCTTGATGATGTCCATGGTGGCCATGGCCAGACCGGCGCCGTTCACCATGCAGCCGATATTGCCTTCCAGCGCCACGTAGTTGAGGTCGAATTCGCTGGCCTTCAGCTCGCGCTCGTTTTCTTGCGACTTGTCGCGCAGCGCGGCCACGGCCGGCAGGCGGTACAGGGCGTTGGAGTCGATGCCAACCTTGGCGTCCACGCAGGCCAGGCTGCCGTCGCCACGGATGGCCAGCGGGTTGATTTCGAACAGGGCGAAGTCGTTTTCGACGAAGGCTTGGTAAGCGCCAGTCATCAGCTTGACGAATTCGTTGATTTGCTTGCCTTCCAGGCCCAGCTGGAACGCCACGTCACGCGCCTGGAACGGCAGCAGGCCGACCAGCGGATCCACGGTGACTTTCAGGATTTTTTCCGGGGTGTTGTGCGCCACTTCTTCGATTTCCACGCCGCCTTCGGTGGAAGCCATGAAGGTCACGCGGCGGGAGGAACGATCCACCACGGCGCCCAGGTACAGTTCGCGCTGCACCGGGTACATGTCTTCACACACCAGCACGCTGTTCACCGGCTGGCCATTGGCGTCGGTCTGGTAGGTCACCAGGTTCTTGCCGATCAGGCTGGCAGCCAGGTCAGCGGCTTCCTCGCGGCTCTTCACCACCTTCACGCCACCGGCCTTGCCGCGGCCGCCGGCATGCACCTGGGCCTTGATCACGGCAAACTTGCCGCCCAGCTTGTCGAAAGCAGCGGCTGCTTCTTCGCCGTTGGTGGCGAGGACGCCTTGTTGCACCGGCAGGCCGTATTTGGCCAGCAATTCTTTTGCTTGGTATTCGTGCAGGTTCATGTGTCTGTCTCTCTTTTTTCAGGGGCGAGGCGTGAGGCGCGCCGGGGTTGGCGGCGCGCCTCACTGAAAATCATCAGCCGTGCAGGGCGCGCTTGTCAGCGGCCAGGCAGGCTTCGTGCACCACTTCCGACAGGCTCGGGTGGGCATGGACGATGCGGGCGATGTCTTCGCTGCTGGCGGAGAATTCCATGGCGGCCACGGCTTCGGCGACCAGTTCGGAAGCCATCGGGCCGATGATGTGCACGCCCAGGATGCGGTCGGTCTTGGCGCAGGCCAGCACCTTCACCGTGCCTTGGGTCATGCCCAGGCCCAGCGCGCGGCCGTTGGCGGCAAAGCCGGAGGTGCCCTTTTTGTAGTCCACACCGTCGGCCTTGAGCTGTTGCTCGGTCTTGCCCACCCAGGCGATTTCCGGGTGGGTGTAGATCACCCACGGAATGGTGTTGAAGTCCAGGTGCGGCTTTTGCCCGGCAATGCGCTCGGCCACGGCCACGCCTTCATCGCTGGCCTTGTGCGCCAGCATCGGGCCGCGCACCACGTCGCCAATGGCCCAGACATTGGGCAGATTGGTGTGGCAGTGGTCGTCCACCACGATAAAGCCGCGCTCGTCGATTTGCAGGCCCACGCCTTCGGCGTTCAGGCCGGCGGTGTTGGGCACGCGGCCGATGGCGACAATCAGCTTGTCCACCACCAGCTCTTGCGCTTGGCCGTTGAGTTCGTACTTGACGGTGACGGCGTCGGCGCCGTTTTCAATCGCGCCGATTTTCACGCCATTGTGGATCACCAGGCCGGTGTCCTTGGTCAGGTATTTGTGCGCTTCTTTGGCGATTTGCTCGTCCACGGCGGCCAGGAAGGTCGGCATGGCTTCCAGCACGGTGACTTCAGCGCCCAGGCGCTTCCACACGCTGCCCATTTCCAGGCCGATCACGCCCGCGCCAATCACGCCCAGGCGGGCCGGCACCTCGGTCATGGCCAGCGCGCCAGCGTTGTCCAGCACGCGCACATTGTCCACTTCCACGCCCGGCAGCGGACGCGGGTTGGAGCCGGTGGCGACGATGACGTGGGTGGCTTCGATTTGCTGGGTTTCGCCGCCGTCAGTGACTTCGATCAGCCATTTTTCGTTCTGGCGACCCACCAGCTTGCCCAGGCCGTGCACATTGGCGACTTTGTTCTTTTTGAACAAAAAGGCAATGCCGCCGGCGTTTTTGGTGATGATGCCGTCCTTGCGCTCGAGCATCTTGGCGATGTCGATCTTCGGGTTTTCGGCGGTGATGCCGTGGGCGGCAAAGTCGTGCTGGATGGCGTGGTAGTTTTCCGAGGATTGCAGCAGCGCCTTGGACGGGATGCAGCCCACGTTCAGGCAGGTGCCGCCCAGGCTGGGTTTGCCTTGCGGGTTCTTGAAGGCGTCGATGCAGACGGTGTTAAAGCCCAGTTGGGCGGCGCGGATGGCGGCAACATAGCCGCCGGGGCCGCCGCCGATCACGGCGACGTCAAAGCTTTGGCTCATTCGGTGTGCTCCTGGTGTGCAGGCTTGTGGCCTGGCTCCGGATATGGCAACGGCGCGCTCGGCCCGGACAGGGCCAGCGCGCCGCAACGCGGATGATTACAGGTCGAGGATCAGGCGGGCCGGATCTTCAATGGCTTCCTTGATGGCCACCAGGCTCAGCACGGCTTCGCGGCCGTCGATGATGCGGTGGTCGTAGGATTGCGCCAGGTACATCATCGGGCGAGCCACGATCTGGCCGTTTTCCACCACGGCGCGCTCCTTGGTGGAGTGCATGCCGAGGATGGCGGATTGCGGCGGGTTGATGATCGGGGTGGACATCATCGAGCCAAAGGTGCCGCCGTTGGAGATGGTGTAGGTGCCGCCGGTCAGCTCGTCCAGGCCCAGCTTGCCTTCTTGGGCGCGCTTGCCGAAGTCGGCGATTTGCTTCTCGATGTCGGCCAGGCTCAGCAGGTCGGCGTTGCGGATCACCGGCACCACCAGGCCACGCGGGCTGCCCACGGCCACGCCGATGTCAAAGTAGCCGTGGTACACGATGTCGGTGCCGTCCACCGAGGCGTTGATGATCGGGTACTTTTTCAGGGCGTGCACGGCGGCCTTCACAAAGAAGCCCATAAAGCCCAGCTTGACGCCGTGGGCTTTTTCGAACTTGTCTTTGTACAGGTTGCGCAGGTCCATCAACGGCTTCATGTTGACTTCGTTGAAGGTGGTCAGGATGGCGTTGGTCTGTTGCGACTGCACCAGACGCTCGGCCACCACCTTGCGCAGACGGGTCATCGGCACGCGCTGTTCCGGACGGTCGCCGACCGGCAGGGCCACCACCGGCGCAGCGGCGGGCTTGGCCGGGGCGGCAGCCGGCTTGGCGGCGGCAGCGGCGACGTCTTCTTTCAGCACGCGGCCATCGCGGCCGGAGCCTGCCACGCCAGCCAGATCCACGCCGGTTTCAGCGGCCAGTTTCTTGGCGGCCGGCATGGCCAGGGTTTCGCCATCAGCGCGCGGCGCCACGGCAGTGCCAAAGCCAATCGCGTTGGCCGGCACGCCGACTTCGGCGGCAACAGCTTGCACAGCTGCGGTGGCGCTGGCGGCGGTGTCGATCTTGCCGATTACCTGTTGGCTGGTGACGGTGTCGCCCACGGCCACGGTCAGCTCAACCAGCACGCCGGCTTGCGGGGCCGGCAGTTCCAGCATGATCTTGTCGGTTTCGATGTCGGCCAGGTTTTCATCGCGGGCCACGGCGTCGCCCACTTTTTTGTGCAGGGCGGCGATGGTGCCTTCGGTCACGGATTCGGCGAACACCGGGATTTTGATTTCGATCAGCATGTGAGGGTCTCCTCAGTGGGCCGCCCGGCGGGCAGCCCGTTCAAATGGGGTCTTGTGCAATGCATGTGCCCGGCCGCCACAGGGGCGGCCGGGCGCGGGATTACTTGGCCACGGCCTCGGCCAGCAGCGACTTGAGCTGGGCGACGTGCTTGGACATGTAACCCACGGCCGGCGAAGCGGACGACGGACGGCCGGCGAACAGCAGGGTTTGCTTGGGCGACAGCAGTTTTTCCAGGCGATGACGGATCTGGTACCAAGCGCCTTGGTTCTTCGGCTCTTCCTGCACCCACATCAGTTCGCGGGCGTTCGGGTACTTGGCCAGTTCGGCGGCCAGCTGCTCGGTCGGGAACGGGTACAGCTGTTCCAGGCGAACAATGGCCAGCTCGTCATTGCCGGCTTCTTTGCGGGCGTTGAACAGATCGTAATAGACCTGACCGGCGCACACCACCACGCGCTTGACCTTCTTGGCGTCCAGCTCGGTCACGTCGCCGATCACCGGCTTGAAGCTGCTGGAGGTCAGTTCGGACAGCGGGGAGAGCGAATCCTTCAGGCGCAAGAGACGCTTGGACATCATGATGACCAGCGGCTTGCGGTACGGACGCAGCATCTGACGGCGCATCATGTGGAACATCTGCGCGGCGGTGGACGGCATCACCACCTGGATGTTGTGCTCGGCGCACAGTTGCAGGTAGCGCTCGACGCGGGCGGACGAGTGTTCCGGGCCCTGGCCGTCGTAGCCGTGCGGCAGAATCATGGTCAGGCCGCACAGACGGCCCCATTTGGTTTCGCCAGAGACGATGAACTGGTCAATCGCCACCTGGGCGCCGTTGGCGAAGTCGCCAAACTGGGCTTCCCAGATCACCAGCTGATCCGGGGCCGAGCAGGCGTAGCCATATTCGTAGGCCAGCACGGCTTCTTCGTTCAGGATCGAGTCGATCACCAGGAATTCAGCCTGGTTTTCCGACAGATGGCGCAGCGGCACGTAGTTGCCTTGGTCCCAGCGCTCACGGTTTTGGTCGTGCAGCACGGCGTGGCGATGGCTGAAGGTGCCACGGCCGGAGTCTTCGCCGGAGATGCGCACGCCGTAGCCGTTTTCCACCAGCGAGGCGTAGGCCAGGGTTTCCGCCATGCCCCAGTCCACCGGCTGTTCGCCAGCGCCCATCAGGCGGCGGGCGGCCAGCACCTTGTCCACGGTCGGGTGCAGCTTGAAGCCTTCCGGCACGCTGGTGACCTTGTCGGCCAGGCGCTTGATGTCGTTGGCCGGCAGGGTGGTGTCGGTCGGGTGCGCCCAGTGGGTGCCCAGGAACGGCGTCCAGTCCAGCTTGTGGGCGCGAGTGTAGTTGCTCAGCACGGTGTGTTCAACGTGCTCGCCCTTGTCCAGCGCATCGCGGTAGGCGCGAATCAGACCATCGGCTTCTTCGGCGGACACCACACCTTCGTGCACCAGACGCTCGGCGTACTTGGCGCGCACGCCCGGGTGCTTGGCGATTTTTTTGTACATCATCGGCTGGGTCAACATCGGGTCATCGCCCTCGTTGTGGCCCAGCTTGCGGAAGCAGACGAGGTCGATGACCACGTCTTTCTTGAACTGCATGCGGAATTCCATGGCCGCCTGCATCACATAGCAGACCGCTTCCGGATCGTCGCCATTCACGTGGAAGATCGGGGCTTCCACCATTTTGGCCACATCGGTGCAATACAGCGTGGAGCGCATGTCGCGGGTGTCGGAGGTGGTGAAGCCCACCTGGTTGTTGACCACCAGATGCAGCGTGCCGCCGGTGCCGTAGCCACGGGTGCCCGACAGGTTGAACGTGCCCTGGTTGACGCCCAGGCCGCCGAAGGCGGCGTCACCGTGGATCAGCACCGGCACCACTTGACGGCGCTCGTGGTCGCCACGGCGTTGCTGGCGCGCGCGCACCGAGCCTTCCACCACCGGGTTGACGATTTCCAGGTGCGAGGGGTTGAACGCCAGCGACACGTGCACCGGGCCATTGGCGGTGGGGATGTCGGACGAGAAGCCCATGTGGTACTTCACGTCGCCGGACGGCAGTTCCACCGCCGGGCGGCCTTCGAATTCGGCGAACAGGTCGCGCGGCAGCTTGCCCAGGGTGTTCACCAGCACGTTCAGACGGCCACGGTGGGCCATGCCGATGATGATTTCTTGCACGCCAATCGACGAGGAGTTCTGGATCAGGTTGTCCAGCGCGGCAATCATCGATTCGCCGCCTTCCAGCGAGAAGCGCTTCTGGCCGACGTACTTGGTGTGCAGGTAGCGTTCCAGGGTTTCGGCGGCGGTCACTTGCTTGAGGATGCGCTTTTTGGCGTCCTTGCCGAAACGCGGGGTGGACAAATCCGCTTCAAAGCGCTGCATGATCCAGTGCTTTTGTTCGGAATTGGTGATGTGCATGTACTCCAGGCCGATATTGCCGCAGTACGTTTGCTTGAGGTTTTTCAGGATTTCCGACAGCGGCAGCTTTTTCTGCTGGCCAACCAGCGAGCCGGTGTTGAATTGCACCGCCATGTCGGCGTCGGACAGGCCGTGGGTGGACGGGTCCAGCTCGCGCAGCGGCGATTGGTCCATGCGCTTGAGCGGATCCAGATTGGCCCAGCGCGAGCCCAGCACGCGATAAGCCGAAATCAGCTTGAGCACCGCCACCTGCTTTTGCAGCGAGGCGCCGTCAGCGCTGGCGCTGGGCGCGGCGCCAATGCGCGGCTGCTTGGCCAGCTGGATGAACGACTCCTGAATCGGCTGGTGCGGCACATCGCGCGCCACGCCGCCTTGTTGCTGGAGTTTGTCAAAATATTCACGCCATTCGCCAGGCACGGCGTTGGCGTCGGCAAGGTACTGTTCGTACAGTTCCTCGATAAACGGTGCATTCCCGCCAAACAGGTAGGAATGACTTTGCAAGGTTTGCATCATGATGTGTGGTCGACCCTTTGTTGACTGCCCGTGCAGCGGGTACGAAGCGCGCCTGGTGGCTCGCCGGCGTTGTCTCAATGTTTCTGGGCAGCCGGCGCCCGAGAGCGTTTCGTGCCTCATTTTTTATATTTTTTGCTGCGACTGAAGAACTGGCGGCCTGCGCCGCCAGCGGCCAGCCCCTTGCGGGGCGGGATACTGCTCAACGCGCCAGCCGCCGCCCCAGGGGGCGACAGCCAGCGGTTTGCCTGATGGCTCAGGCGCATGGCTGAATTACTTGCGATCGGCCACTTGCGCGTAGTCGCGGCGCACCGAACCGGTGTACAGCTGACGCGGACGGCCAATCTTCATGCCCGGATCGGAGATCATTTCGGTCCAGTGGCTGATCCAGCCCACGGTGCGAGCCAGGGCGAAGATCGGGGTGAACATGGACACCGGGATGCCGATGGCGGACAGCACGATGCCGGAGTAGAAGTCCACGTTCGGGTACAGCTTGCGCTCGATGAAGTACGGGTCGCTCAGGGCGATTTCTTCCAGCTTCATGGCCAGCTGGAACTTCGGATCGTCGCGCAGACCCAGTTCGTTCAGCACCTCGTCGCAGGTTTCCTTCATGATCTTGGCGCGCGGGTCGAAGTTCTTGTACACGCGGTGACCAAAGCCCATCAGCTTGTGGGTCTTGGCCTTGACGCCTTCCATGAAGGCCGGCACGTTTTCCACCGAGCCGATTTCGTCCAGCATTTTCAGCACGGCTTCGTTGGCGCCGCCGTGGGACGGGCCCCACAGGCAGGCGATGCCGGCGGCGATACATGCAAACGGGTTGGCGCCCGAGGAGCCAGCCAGACGCACGGTGGAGGTGGAGGCGTTTTGCTCGTGGTCAGCGTGCAGGATGAAGATGCGATCCAGCGCCTTGGCCAGCACCTTGTTGACCTTGTACTCTTCGCACGGGGTCGAGAACATCATGTGCAGGAAGTTCTCGGAGTAGGTCAGGCCGTTCTTCGGGTAGCTGAACGGCAGGCCCTTGTTGTAGCGATAGGCCTGGGCGGCGATGTTCGGCACCTTGGCGATCAGGCGGTGGGCCGACACTTCGCGGTGGTGTGCGTCGTTGATGTCCAGCGAATCATGGTAGAAGGCGGACAGCGCGCCGACCACACCCACCATCACGGCCATCGGGTGGGCGTCGCGGCGGAAGCCCTTGAAGAACGACATGATCTGGTCGTTCAGCATGTTGTGGCGCATGATCTTGCGGTTGAATTCAGCGAACTGTGCAGCGGTCGGCAGTTCGCCGTTCAGCAGCAGGTAGCAGCTTTCCAGGAAGTCGGAGTGCTCGGCCAGTTGCTCGATCGGGTAGCCGCGGTAGTACAGTTGACCCAGGTCACCGTCGATGAAGGTGATGCTGGATTCGCAGGCGGCAGTCGCCAGGAAGCCAGGGTCAAAGGTGAACATGCCGGTTTTGGCGAAGGTGCGGATGTCCACGACGTCCGGGCCCAGGGTGCCGGACATCACCGGCATATCCAGGGTTTTGCCCTCGTCGTAGGAAAGGGTCACTTTGCGATTCGTTTCCACAGCAATACTCCCAGGTAGGGTTTTAAGGGCGCCCCTGTCCGCACCACACGGACGGGGCGTCTTGTTTAAGCGCGACGCAGCCGGTCGATGACCGGTTGCAGGTGCGGGGCGTCGGCTTCGATCTTGCAGTTGACCAGGTCCAGCAGGTCGGTGTCGTCCCAGGTCAACAGCTCGCGGTAGGCGTGCAGATCCGCCACGCTGAGCTGATCGAAGTCGCTGGCCAGAAAGCGCTCGATCACGATGTCGAGTTCAAGCAGCCCACGCCGGGAACGCCAGCGCATGCGCTTGAGCTCGATCTCGTCGAACGGGTGTTCGGCCTCGCTCATACGGCGCGACGCACCATGAGGTCTTTGATCTTGCCGATGGCCTTGGTCGGGTTCAGGCCCTTCGGACACACGTCCACGCAGTTCATGATGGTGTGGCAACGGAACAGGCGGTACGGGTCTTCCAGGTTGTCCAGACGCTCGCTGGTGATGGTGTCGCGGGTATCGGCAATAAAGCGATACGCGGCCAACAGGCCAGCCGGGCCGACGAACTTGTCCGGGTTCCACCAGAACGACGGGCAGGAGGTCGAGCAGCAGGCGCACAGAATGCACTCGTACAGGCCATCCAGCTCTTTGCGGTCTTCCGGCGATTGCAGACGCTCACGCTCCGGCGCCGGGGTGTCGTTGACCACATAGGGCTTGATCGAGTGGTACTGCTTGAAGAACTGGGTCATGTCCACGATCAGGTCGCGGATGACCGGCAGGCCAGGCAGCGGGCGCAGGGTGATCGGCTGCTTGAGGCTGCGCAGGTCGGTCACGCAGGCCAGGCCGTTCTTGCCGTTGATGTTCATCGCGTCCGAGCCGCAGATGCCTTCGCGGCAGGAGCGACGGAAGGACAGGGTGTCATCCACCGCCTTCAACTTGACCAGGGCGTCCAGCAGCTTGACATCGGTGGCGTCAACTTCGACTTCGATGTCCTGCATGTAGGGCTTGGCGTCCTTGTCCGGGTTGTAGCGGTAAAGGGAGAAACGCATTTTTTCCATGATGTCGGCGGCTCCTTAGTACACGCGCTTTTGCGGGGCGATGTAATCCACCGTCAGCGGCTGATTGTGCACCGGCTTGTAGCTGAGCTTGAAGTCTTCGCGCGAGTACAGCGTGTGCTTCATCCAGGTCTCGTCGTTGCGATCAGGGAAATCATCGCGGGCGTGGGCGCCACGGGATTCCTTGCGCGCTTCGGCGGAGATCAGGGTGGCCAGGGCCACTTCGATCAGGTTGTCCATTTCCAGCGCTTCGATGCGGGCGGTGTTCCAGACCTGGGACTTGTCCTTGATCTGGGTGCGCTTGACGCGCTCGGCCACGGCCTTGATCTGCTTGACGCCTTCTTCCAGCACTTCCTGGGTGCGGAACACGCCAGCGTGACGCTGCACCACTTGCTGCATGGCGGTGCGCACATCGGCCACTTCTTCGCCATTGGTCTGGTTTTCCAGACGGGCAATGCGCGACAGCGAGTAGTCAGCGGCGTTTTCCGGCAGCGGCTTGTGGGTCGGGCGCTCGCTGCGGATGAATTCGATCATGCTTTCGCCGGCAGACTTGCCGAACACGACCAGATCCAGCAGCGAGTTGGTGCCCAGGCGGTTGGCGCCGTGCACCGAGGCGCAGGCGCATTCGCCAGCGGCGTAGAAGCCGTTGACGCGGTCTTCCGGGTTGTCGCCCTTCGGCGCGACCACTTCGCCCTTGTAGTTGGTCGGAATGCCGCCCATCTGGTAATGGCAGGTCGGCACCACCGGGATCGGCTCTTTGATCGGATCCACGCCAGCGAATTTGATGGCGATCTCGCGGATGCCAGGCAGACGCTGGTTGATGATTTCCGGGCCGAGGTGATCCAGCTTGAGCAGCACGTGGTCTTTGTTCTTGCCACAGCCACGGCCTTCGTAGATTTCCACGGCCATGGCGCGGGACACCACGTCACGCGAAGCCAGATCCTTGGCGTTCGGCGCGTAGCGCTCCATGAAGCGCTCGCCATTGCAGTTGAGCAGAATGCCGCCTTCGCCGCGCACGCCTTCGGTGATCAGCACGCCCGCGCCGGCCACGCCGGTCGGGTGGAATTGCCAGAATTCCATGTCTTCCAGCGGAATGCCGGCGCGAATGGTCATGCCCAGGCCGTCACCGGTGTTGATGAAGGCGTTGGTCGATGCGGAGAAAATACGGCCAGCGCCGCCAGTGGCGAACAGCACCGCCTTGGCGTGCAGCACCGAGATTTCGCCGGTTTCCATTTCCAGCGCGGTCACGCCCACCACGTCGCCGTCGGCGTCGCGGATCAGGTCCAGCGCCATCCATTCGACAAAGAACTGGGTGTTGGCGCGCACATTGCGCTGGTACAGCGTGTGCAGCATGGCGTGGCCAGTGCGGTCAGCCACGGCGCAGGCGCGCTGCACCGGGGTCTTGCCGAAGTTGGCCATGTGGCCGCCGAACGGACGCTGGTAAATCTTGCCGTTTTCCAGACGGTCAAACGGCATGCCGAAGTGCTCGAGCTCGATCACGGCTTCAGGCGCCTTGCGGCACATGAATTCGATGGCGTCTTGGTCGCCGAGCCAGTCGGAACCCTTGACGGTGTCGTACATGTGCCAGTCCCAACGGTCTTCCTGCACATTGCCCAACGATGCAGAAATACCCCCCTGGGCCGCCACGGTGTGGGAGCGGGTCGGGAACACTTTGGAGAGAACAGCGGTCTTCAGACCCGCTTCAGACAGCTGCAGCGCCGCGCGCAGGCCGGCGCCGCCGCCACCCACGATCACTGCGTCAAAACGACGAACTGGGACGCTCATTACATACCCCACACGACTTTAACCGAATAAACAAGAGTGCCCACCAGCCAGACAATGGTGAACACATGCATGGTCAGGCGCAGGCCGACCGGCTTGATGTAGTCCATCCACAGGTCGCGCATGCCAACCCAGACGTGGGCGAACAGGGCGATCAGGGTCACTTGGGTGACCACACGCACGGCGGTACAGGCAAAGAACGCCTTCCAGCCTTCATGGGTGCCGGGGATGGCCAGCAACGCCAGCACGATGCCGACGGTGTAAATCGCCATGATCACGGCGGTGGCGCGCTGGAGAATCCAGTCACGCAGGCCGTAATGGGCGCCAACGACGATGCGGTTTACCACAGCACACCTCCGATCAGCAGGGTCAATGCGATGCTCACCACCAGGGTGGCCTTGGCGGTGGCGCGGGCGGTTTCCAGCTCAAGACCCTTGTGAATGTCGAGGAACAGGAAGCGGATGCCGGCGCACAGATGGTGCAGGAAGGCCCACAACAGGCCGATCAGCACCAGTTTGACCAGCGGATGACCGACCACGGCCTGGTAGGTTTCGAAGTCCGCCGCAGAACTGAGCGAGCCGGACAACAGATAGATGAAGACGGGGAGGAACAGGAACAGGACAACACCCGAGATCCGATGCAGGATCGAGACAATGCCGGGAACCGGCAATCTGATCTGACCGACGTCGAGGTGTTTTGGTCGTTTCTTCTGCATAGCGCTTCCTTGATGAAACAAGACACCTGAGGTTTGACATTTCCGGGGCGTCGCCCCGGGCCTTGAAGCCGACGTCGAACCCGACGCGAAGGCTCCGTGTGCTGACTGCTTGCCGCTTTTCGCCGCTCATGGCGGCGGGCGCTGACGCCGGCAATCCAGAAGACCGCCGCCGCCAAAGCTGTCGGACGCTTCATGCCGTCCGAGCTCGCCGCAGCAAAATCCCTACAAAAACAGGGGCAACACCGTGTTTCATGACCCGCCCCCGCACAGGCGACAGCCGGCCAAACCTGCAAATTCTATCAAAAAACCAAGCGCCCCCGCATCCTGTTACAGAACGACGACATCGATTTTCATCTTCGCGCCATGCAGTGTGTTCCCGCAGCGCTGCTGGCCTGGCTTTTGAACAGCCGACCAGTCTTGTGTCATGACGGCGTCCGGACGGGTGCGGACGGCCGGTCAAGACCGATCCGCCCACACCTGCCGGGCCGACTGCGACCGGGTGAACCCGGTTCTGTGATTGGCGGTCTTGCGACCTGTCTCGCGGGGCCGCCCTGGCGGGCGGCGACTCCATCCCATCGAATGCTGTATTACGGTTCGCGCTGAAAAGCCCAGCGCGCGCTGCGGCATAAACGCTCGCGCCATTCCACCGCCTCGCCGGTCAGCGCCTGCCCCAGCCGGGTGATCATCAGCAGCGGCTCGACATCGCTCAGCCCCAGCAAGGTCATGGTTTCCCGGTCTGGCAGCGTGGCGCGCGCCTGAATCGCCCCCAGGCGCACCCGCACGCCGTCGCGGCGCTCCAGCAGGGTGTACAGGCTGTTGCCGTACTGACGCAGGCGGCGGGCGTCGATTTCTTCAAAGCGCCCCACCGGCACATAAGCATCATCCAGCGCCACCGCCACCCCGGCCAGACGCCACAGCAGGCGCACCCGAAACAGCGGCGCGGCGCGGCGCAGGCTCAGCGCCTGGGCGATATCCTCGCTGGCGTTGGCGCGGGTGCACGACAGCAACTCGGGCACTGGCGAGCCAGGCGGCTCGGCAAACTGGCCGGGGGTGACCAGATGGCCATCGCCCCATTCATTCAAGCCCGGCGCCACAAAAGTGCCCTTGCCTTGCTGGCGATACAACCAGCCTTCGTCCACCAAATCCGTCAGCGCCTTGCGCACCGTGCCCTGGCTGACGCCCAGCGATTCGGCCAGCGCCCACTCGCTGGGCAAGGCCTCGTGCGCCGCCCATTCGCCTTGCGCAATGCGCTGCGCGAGCAGCGTGCGTATTTGCTGGTACAGCGGCTGAAAACTGGGCTTGTCCGTTGTCATCGACGTGTTTTTACACCTTTCTGTCAGGGTTGTCCATGCATGTCTTATATAAGACATAACACTAGCACGATCCTCCTGTTTGCGCATGGCAAGTCAGGGGGGTTTAGTGTTACACTCGGACCAGCATGTGATGGGCACAGAAGGAGAGCGGCGCACCTGACGCCGACACGCCGGCCCGCGCCGGCCGCATCGTGTCTCGCGCAGCATGCTAAATCCCGTTCCGTATACAAATGGAGAGTCAATCGATGAAAGCCCCCGTTCGTGTTGCCGTCACCGGCGCTGCTGGTCAAATTGGTTACGCCCTGCTGTTCCGCATCGCCTCTGGCGAAATGCTGGGCAAAGACCAGCCGGTGATCCTGCAACTGCTGGACCTGCCGCAAGCTCAGGCCGCTGTTAAAGGCGTGATGATGGAACTGGAAGACTGCGCCTTCCCGCTGCTGGCCGGCATGGTGGCCAGCGACGATCCGAACGTGGCTTTCAAGGATGCCGACTACGCCATCCTGGTGGGCGCCCGTCCGCGCAGCAAGGGCATGGAGCGCAAGGATCTGCTGGAAGCCAACGGCGCCATCTTCACCGTGCAGGGCAAGGCGCTGAACGACCACGCCAGCCGCAACGTCAAGGTGCTGGTGGTGGGCAACCCGGCCAACACCAACGCCTACATCGCCATGAAGTCCGCCCCGGATCTGCCGGCCAAGAACTTCACCGCCATGTTGCGTCTGGACCACAACCGCGCCCTGTCGCAACTGGCCGCCAAGACTGGCAAGGCCGTGGCCGACATCGAAAACATGGCCGTGTGGGGCAACCACAGCCCGACCATGTACGCTGACTACCGCTTTGCCACCATCGGCGGCGAGAGCGTCAAGCAAATGATCAACGACGACGTGTGGAACAGCGACGTGTTCCTGCCGACCGTCGGCAAGCGCGGCGCCGCCATCATCGAAGCCCGTGGCCTGTCCTCCGCCGCCTCCGCCGCCAACGCCGCCATCGACCACATCCACGACTGGGCGCTGGGCACCAACGGCAAGTGGGTGACCATGGGCATCCCGTCCGACGGTTCCTACGGCATTCCGGAAGGCGTGATGTTCGGCTTCCCGGTGACCTGCGCCAATGGCGAATACACCATTGTGCAAGGCCTGGAAATCGACGAATTCAGCCGTGGCCGCATCAACGTCACCCTGAACGAGCTGGAAGAAGAGCGCGCTGGCGTGGCTCACCTGCTGGGTTGATTCCCACCTGTCGCTCACCCGGCGTCAGCCGGGCGGGCGCAGAAAAAAACGCACCGTCAACCCATGACGGTGCGTTTTTTGTTTTTGCCGCGGCGCTTGCCGCTGCGCATGGCCTGATCGCATGCGCTACACTGCGCCATCTTCACCCGAGCATCCCCATGGCCGACCTCAGCTTTTTCACCCTCATCGCCCCCGCCCTGTTTGGCCCGTCGCTGGGCGGTTTGCTGGATGCCGACAGCAGCCCGCAGCAGCGCCAGGCTTACGAGCTGGTAATGTGTGCCGACCAGTTGGGGCCGCGCTATGCCACGCCGTATTTGCAGGCGGCCACGCGGCTGACATCGGCGGAGTTTGTTCAGCAGGCGCTGGGGGAAGCGCGGCGGCAGGGCGAGAACCTGCGCTTGCGTGCACAGACGCAAGGTGGCGGCAGCGGGCCGGCGGTGGCCGACCCGGCGCAGGTGTATCAGTGCCAGCAAAAGCTGCTGGCACTGCCGCCGGGTCAGCGCTGATCAGCGCCGCTTGCTATTGCCATTGCGGCGCGGGCGCGCTTCGCGGCCCAGGTAGACGGTGACTTCTTCG
>ERZ650307.225-NODE-225-length-30546-cov-10.435210_pt1 | contig 30546 bp, 22 predicted proteins | sample MGYA00376243_ERZ650307 | MGnify/ENA primary metagenome ERZ650307 (study PRJEB26733, sample SAMN07839242) | wastewater metagenome | biome: urban; feature: artificial channel; material: waste water | place: USA: North Carolina | collected 2016-03-31 ... | reverse complement strand
ACATTCAGAATATACAAAATTTGGGATTTACCGTTAATGATAAATCAAAATGGCTCAATGGTGTTGCCGTGATTGCTACAGCAGCTCAAATTGCACAATTACAAGCCGAACCTTATGTGCTAAAAGTAGAAAGTTTTGTTAAAAACAATCCTTCTGGAAAAACCGCCAAAAAAGAAAAATTTCCTAAAAATTTATCTTCTAAAATAAGTTTCAATTACGGAAATTCTTTAGCTCAAATAGAACAAGTAAACTTGAGAACGCTTCATGTACAAGGTTTTACAGGTACTGGAGTTTCCATTGCAGTCATAGATACGGGATTTCCAACAGTAAATACTGGTTCTGCATTTGCTAGAATGAGAAGCAATAATCAAATTAAACACGTTTATAATTTCATCTCAAAAAATACAGATGTTTATAATACATCTCTCAATAGCCACGGAACCAATTGCTTAGGAATTATTGGTGGTTATCTTGACGGAATTTTTGTGGGAGCAGCTCCAGATGCAGACTTTTATTTATACGCAACAGAAGATGGAACTAAAGAAATTCCAGAAGAAGAATTATATTGGATTCAAGCAGCAGAAGAAGCTGACAGAAAGGGAGTTGATATTATTTCTACTTCTTTAGGTTATGGAGACTTCTTTGATGATGCTAGATACAATTATTCTTATTCTCAAATGAATGGAACCACTTCATTTATTGCAAGAGGTGCACAAATTGCTTCAGAAAAAGGAATAATAGTAGTAGTAGCTGCAGGAAATGAAGGAAACCAAACATGGAAATACATTGTAACACCGGCAGATAACGAAAAAGTTTTTACTATTGGAGGTGTAGATAGTACAGGAAATCCTTCTATTTTTACTTCTTTTGGCCCAAATTCTGCGGGAAAAGTTAAACCCGATGCTTCTGCTAGAGCAACTTCTACCTACTTTGCATATAATAATAGTGCATATCCTGGAAATGGAACTTCTTATGCTACTCCTCTTTCTGCAGGAGGAATTGCTTGTTTATTACAAGCTATTCCAAACTCTACTAACAGAGAATTATTAAAAAATAGTTTGAGACAAACTGCATCTCTATACCCTAATTATACTGACCAACTAGGTTATGGAATTTTAAATTTTGGGCAAGTTCTTTCATCTTTCCTAAAAACAAATGAGTTTAATTCACAAAATAAGGCAATTGTATATCCTAATCCCGCAAAACAAGAAATCAATATTTCTTCTACACAAAAAATTGAAAAAATATCTGTTTATAATAGTTTAGGCCAATTTTTATTCGACTCGAAAACCACTAAAATTAATATTGACAAATTAGAAAAAGGATTGTATTTTTTAAAAATCAAAACCCCTTCTTCTGAAACCGTAGAAAAATTCATCAAAGAATAATTAAAACAAACTCTTAAAAAAAGCCTTCAGAAAATCTGAAGGCTTACTTTTTGGTTCTTTTTACCTGACTCTTTTACGCAGAATTTCTACTCGCATTAATATTTCCAAATAAAGACCTTGTGACAAGCTTTTCTAAAGCTTCTTTATTGCCTTCATTCTTTTGAAGTTTTATAAGCGCATATTGTTGTATGCTGAGCAATGGCAAAACTATTTTTTCTCTAATTTTCACCGATTTTCTTCCTACAGGCTCTTCTTCCATCAAGGTTTTGAAACCCGTAATTTCGAACATCATTTCTTTAGAAAGATTATATTCATTAAACAAAATTTGCCAGAACTCACCGAATTTTGGATGGTTTTTCATATAATAAGTCAAAGGAAAGTAAGACTTATTCATCGCCATCATAGAGTTAAGAACCAATGTTTTAAAGAAATCAGAATTTCTAAATAATTCTTTCACTTCGTGAATTCTGCCTTCGGATTTCAGTTTAGAAATGGAAGTTCCGAAACCAAAGAAACCAGGTACGTTTTGTTTTAATTGACTCCAACTTCCTACAAACGGAATAGCTCTAAGGTCTTCAAATTTCAATTCGTTACCTGCACCACGCTTGCTAGGGCGACTGCCAATATTGGTTTTACCATAATACTGTAACGTACTAATTTCTTGCAAATAAGGAACGAAAAGAGGATGCTGTTTCAGTGCAGAATATTTTCCGTAACTGTAACTTGCCAATTCTTCAATAAGCGCTCTTTCTTCTTCTGTAATATCTTTTTTATGGTTTTTGAAAACTTCATTTTCAATTCCTGCGGTCAATAATTGTTCAAAATTATATTTCGCTTGATCTTTATTTCCGAAAACAGAAGTAATGGTCTGCCCTTGTATGGTTAATTCTATTTTATTATTTGCAATTGTTTTTCCTTGCGAAGCATAAAACTGGTGCGTTTTTCCACCACCTCTAGCTGGTGGACCACCTCTACCATCAAAGAAAATAACCTTCACTTCATTTTCTTCCGAAACTTGGGTTAGTTTTTCTTTGGTGCTGTAAATTTCCCAGTTTGCTTTTAGATAACCACCATCTTTAGTTCCGTCTGAAAAGCCGAGCATAATGGTTTGTACTTTATTTCTCTTGGCAAGGTGTTTCTGATAAACAGGATAATGATATAGTTTTCTCATCACTTCTTCTGCATCTGCCAAACCTTCCATCGTCTCAAAAAGTGGCACTATATCTACATTTATTTCTTCGTCTTGATAGCCGCATACTTTAAATAGTGCAAAAACATTCATCACATCTTCCACAGTATCAGAATTAGAAATAATGTATCTGTGCATACCTCTTTCTCCGTTACTTTGTTGAATTTTCTTCACATTAATTACACTTTTCAGAGTTTCTCTGGTAATTTCATCTTCGAAATCATCTGGATTAGCGGTAATATTTCCGGTCATTAAAATTTCTACTTTTTCAGAATTTTTTAATGAAGAAACGTCCTTGTCAGTATATTTTTCTACAATTTCATCAATTACTTTTTGGTGAATTCTGCTGTCTTGTCTAATATCTAAAGTAGCAAAATGCGTCCCAAAAATCTTCACACGGTCTCTGTAATCTTCTATCAAACCTTTGAAAAGACCATTGTGCTGAGATTCTAAAATCTTTTGTGCTTCATCTAAATAAGTTAGAATCTGAGAAGCGGAAATAGATTGAGTATTTTTAAAAATATTTTGATACAATTCATTGCTCAATTTTTCTAAAACTTCCGAAACTCCTCTGAAACTGAGCCTTCTTCTCAAACTTTTCAGATGATTATAATAGTTTTTAAGAATAGAAACTCTCAATTCTTCTGCTACTTTCAGGGTAACATCTGCCGTTACAAAAGGATTACCATCTCTATCACCACCCGGCCAAAAACCGAGTTGAATTACATCTTGATGAATTTCAAAATTATTGGCAGAAAAAGACTCTTTCAGTTTTTTATACAATTCTCCGAATGCATCATAATATACATTCCTTAAGTAATAAATAATACTTAATGCTTCATCTAGCGGTGTAGGTCTTTCCTTATTTACAAAAGGAGTTTTGCCCAATTGCTGAAGCAAAAGGTCTATTTCAGAAATATCATCTTTTAGAATAGCAGCACGTAAATCGTGTAAAATTCTTTGTACAGAATTGGGGTAAAATTGGGTAGGATGCGCCGTAAAAACCACTTTAATCCCAAAATCTTCTAACTTTTCTTGAACTTTAGAAAATTGATGTTCTTGTATAGCTCTTTCGTGGAGCTGCATTACAGTTCCTGCATCACTCTCCGAATGTAACTGAGAAAAAGCAGCATCTTCTATACTATCAAAAAGCACCACTTGCCTTTCGATATATTGAATAATCTTGAAAAGAAGTTCTAGTTTTTGGTCTTCAGTTTCTAATTCTGTATGTTTCTTAAAAAACTCTTCCACTATTTCTTCGGGAGATTTCCCTTCTTCATAACCATCTCTGCTTTCCTCATATAAAAATGGGAGCAGCATACCAATATTGGTCATTTTATCATACGGAAGACTCATAAATAGACTGTTGTAAATCTGAAACTTAGTCTCTACAACCTGTCGGAATTTTTCTAATCGGGCTTCATTTATCATATAACAAATTTAGGAAAAACTCTTAAAATTACACCTACTATTGAATATTTCTATGTTAACTTTATATGAAATTTTAATTTTTATCATTTCCAAATTCGTAATTTTGAAGAAAAATTTTACGAATATGTTAAACTTTGAATTTAAAAATCCTACAAAAATTATTTTCGGTAAAGGTGAGATTGCAAAAATCTCTAGAGAAATCCCGAAAACAGAAAAAATATTGGTACTCTATGGTGGCGGAAGTATAAAATCTAACGGTGTTTATGACCAAGTAAAATCTGCGCTAGAAGGTTATGAATGGGAAGAATTCGGTGGAATTCCTGCTAACCCAGAATACGAAGTACTGATGGAAGCTCTTACAATTATTAAAGAAAAAAACATTACTTATATGCTAGCTGTAGGTGGTGGTTCTGTAATAGATGGGGTAAAATTTCTTTCGGCTGCCGCTAAATATGATGGCGAACCTTGGGACATTTTACAAAAAGGAATTAGAACCGAAGAAGGAAAAGGACTTCCTTTCGCTTCTGTACTTACTTTACCTGCTACTGGTTCTGAAATGAATTCTGGTTCTGTAATTTCTAGAAGAGCTACCAAACAAAAATTAGCAATGGGCGGTCCTGGGCTTTTCCCTGTTTTTTCAGTTTTAGACCCAGAAGTTATTCGTTCTATTCCTAAAAAACAAATTGCCAACGGAATTACAGATGCATACACACACGTTTTGGAGCAATATATGACTGTGAAAACTTCGGCAACATTACAAGACAGATTTGCGGAAAGTATCTTACAAACTTTACAAGAAATAGCTCCGAAAATGATGGAAGATGAGTTTGATTATGATGCGGCAGCTAATTTTATGTGGAGTTGTACAATGGCTCTTAATGGTTTAATCCAAAAAGGAGTAACTTCTGACTGGGCAGTTCATATGATGGGGCACGAACTTACAGCACAATTTGGGATAGACCATGCTAGAACTTTGGCAGTGATTGCACCTAGCCATTACCGATATAATTTCGAGGCTAAAAAAGAAAAACTAGCACAATACGCCGAAAGAGTTTGGAATGTAACCGAAGGTTCTCTAGAAGAAAAAGCCAACCAAGGAATTGAGCATTTAGAAAAATTCTTCCAAAGCTTAGGAATTGCTACCAAACTATCAGACTACACCGAAAATTATGAAGGTACTGCCGAATTGGTAGAAAAAACCTTCCTTGATAGAAAATGGTTAGCGCTAGGAGAAAGAGGAATTGTAAAACCTGAAGATGCTAAAAAAATTGTAGAAATGGCATATTAATGATGGATGCTTGGATGATGGATGCTTGGATGATGGATGTTTAATGAAAAACATTGATGTCAAAAATTAATCTTATAGAAAATCACAGAAAATTCTGTGATTTTTTTTTATTTTTGAAAAAAAGTAAAAATGAGTACATTAACTGAGAACAAAACAGTTTTAGCACATCAAGATTTTTTCGAAATCCTTAGAAATGTAGAATACAAACGTCTAGATAATAACAAACAAGTATATCTAGACTACACCGGAGGAAATCTGTATGCCAAATCTCAAATTATGGAACATCAGGATTTACTCATTAATAATATCCTCGGAAATCCTCATTCTACCAATCCTACTTCGCAATTGGCAACCAAATTGGTGGAAGAAGCCCGCCAAAAAGTAATCGATTTTTTTAATGCGGAAGATTATTTCTGTATTTTCACTCAAAACGCTTCTGGAGCCTTAAAAATTGTAGGAGAAAGCTATCCTTTTAATGAAAAATCACATTTTTTACTTTTGGCAGACAATCATAATTCGGTGAACGGAATTCGTCAGTTCTGCTTATCAAAAGGTGGTAAAGTAACTTATGCGCCAATCTATTATCAGGATTTAACCATAGATGAAAATTTTTTAAAAGAACAATTAGAAGACGCTTCCGAATTTGACAATAAACTTCTTGCTTTCCCAGCCCAATCTAATGTTTCTGGCGTAAAACACGATTTAGATTGGATTAAAAAAGCACAAGATTTAGGTTGGGATGTTTTGCTAGATGCCGCAGCATTTGTACCTACCAATCGATTAGATTTAAAGGAAATAAAACCAGATTTTGTTTCGGTGTCATTCTACAAAATTTTCGGGTATCCTACTGGTATTGGTTGTCTTTTGGTGAATAAAGAAAAATTCAAAAAGCTAAGGAAGCCTTGGTTTGCAGGTGGAACGGTAAGTCTAGTTTCGGTGAATACCATTCAGCATTTTTTGATTAATAATCACGAAAGATTCGAAGACGGAACGCTTAATTATCTAGATATTCCTGCCATTAAAATTGGGCTAGATTATATCGAAAACATTGGCATCAAAAGAATTAATGAAAGAGTAGCTTCTCTTCGAAAGTACGTTTTCGAAAGATTAGAAAACCTAAAACACGAAAACGGACAAAGCTTGGTTCAAATTTTTGGACCAAAAAATCATCAAAATTTAGGTGGAACCATCATTCTGGCTTTTTACAATAAAGACGGAATTCGCTATGAATTTGAGCAAATAGAAGAGCAAGCCAATCAATTTAATATTTCTCTTCGTTCTGGTTGTTTTTGCAACCCCGGAATAGACGAAACCAATAACTGCTTAACAGACAACGAATTAGCTACCTATTACTCTTCTCATCAAGAAGGTGATTATAAAGATATGATCAAATTTCTAGGAAAAATGCGTGGTGCTACGAGAATTTCCGTAGGAATTGCTACCAATCAAAATGACATTAATCAACTCATTAACTTCTTAGAAACGCTTCTCAACCAATAAAGATTTCTTAAATTTGGTGAGAATTTTCGGTAATAAATGTGTTGCTGAAGCTAAATTATTTTCAATGAAAAATTTATTCAAGTTTTTTACGCTCTTACTGGCGTTTTGTTTCGTGGGAATTTTTGCTCAACAAAAACCCGATTTTTATGATGATGTTCAACATTTCAAAAAACTTAATGAGGAAAAAGCTCCACCCAAAGATGCTATTTTATTTCTAGGAAGTTCTTCTTTTACAAAATGGACAGATGTAAACGATTATTTTCCTGATAAAACTATTATTAATAGAGCTTTCGGAGGTTCTAGATTGGCGAATCTCAACTATTACGCCGAAGATTTACTCAATCCTTATCAACCAAAACAAGTGGTCATTTACTGTGGAGAAAATGATGTAGTACACACAGACAAACCTTCTGCAAAAGAAGTTCTCAGTAGATTCAAACAGTTTTTTAATACGGTAAGAACTAAATATCCTAATGCTAATATTTCTTATGTCTCCATTAAATATTCGCCAAGTAGAGAAGAATATTGGCCAATAATGAAGAAAGTGAATCTAAAAATTAAATCATTTTTAAAAACTAAAAAAAATACTGATTTTATAGATATTACCAAGGTTATGAATGATGAAAACGGCAAGGTAAGAAAAGATATTTTCTTAGAAGATATGCTGCATATGAAACCCGAAGGTTACCAACTTTGGACTAAAGTGATGTATCCTTATTTGAAATAATTAAATCCATTCCAAAAAAGGAGCGGCTTCTTCCTAATAAAAATTAGAAATGAAATAGATTTTTTTTCAAAAAGAGATAAAATTTTGTGTTTCTATATCTTATCCTATTTTGGTTTTGAATTCATTTTAAAAAATTTCGCCCTTTTACTACGTCGAATCTTCGATTTCAGGGCTCACCTTTGCTTCATTTACTTTTCCATCGGGCTACACCCGATGCTATTATATTTCGCCAATTGGCTTCGCCGAATCTTCGATTTCGTGGGTTTTACGGAATTTTTAAAATTTAAATGGTATTAAAATTATATATAAAATGGATAAATTAATTTGGATTATTTTGACCTTGATTGCAGGTTGCTTTTTGCCATTACAAGGAAGTATGAATAGTAGATTGGCAAAAGCAGGAGAAAACCCTGTTTATGCATCTATGATTTCGTTTACGGTAGGTGTAATTGCATTGATTATTTATATATTTCTCACTTCTCAAAATATATCTTGGAAAGGTCTAAAAGAAGCACCTGCTTATTCTTGGCTAGGCGGAATTTTGGGCGCTTTTTATGTTACTGTAATTGTATTAGCTTTCCCGAAAATAGGGCCTGGTCTTACTTTTGGGTTGGTAGTAGCAGGTCAATTACTTACCTCTATGATTATGGAACATTTCCAAATTATGGGTACACCACATCAGCCGATAAGTATCGGAAGAGTAGCAGGAATGGCAATGATTGTGGGAGGAGTAGTCATTATGAAAAAATTCTAAATCAAAAATAAAAGCTGCAAGAATTCTAGCAGTCTTTGTTTATTTTACCTGAAATTTAGAAAGATACAGATATTTTAAAAACTCAATATTGTTTTTACAATACTAAAAATACTTAAAGTCATTACCAAAACTCCTACCGCAATAAACATATATTTAGATGGAATTTTAGATGTAAGTCTTGCAGAAAATGGCGCGGTTACAATACCGCCAATTAATAATCCTAAAACAATATTCCAATGATGAATACCAATGGTATAGATAAAAGCAATTGCACTTGCTACAGTTAAAATGAATTTTGCAACCGTAGAACTCCCTACTACATATCTTGGTGTATAACCATTTTTGATAAGTGTACCGGTAACCAAAGGCCCCCAACCACCACCAGTAAACGAATCTATAAAACCACCGAAAACACCAAGCGTTTTAAAATTGGCTTTCTTTTTTGGATATTTAACATTTGTTTTCTTTAAAACTGAATTTTGGAAAATCTTAAAACCTAGATATAAAGTGTAAAGAGAAATAAAAGGTTTCACATATTTAGCATAGCCTTCACCAAGAAAAGAAATAGCAGCAACTCCTATTATTACCCCTACAATTGCAGGAATTACGAGTTTTTTTACCATATTTTTATTTACATTTTTCAGTTTGTAATGGCTAATACTTCCTGCCATTGATGTAAAAGATTCCGCAGAATGAATACTTGCCGTTACAATATGTGGTGCAATCCCAAAGCTCAATAAAATAGTGGTGCATATTACACCATACCCCATGCCAACCGAACCAGCCACAATTTCTGCTACAAATCCTGTAAACATCATCCAAAAAAAACGATTGTTATCTTTATTCAATAACAATAAAATATCTGGCCAAAGATTAAAATATTTAATCATAAAAAAGCCTGAAACCAGAACCAATAAACCACCCATTGTCAATAGCGTATTGTTTACAATTCTTCTGGCTCTTTTTACTACCAAAATAGATTTTTCTAACTGAGAAACATCTGAGATATACTTATCAAAATCTTCGGGATGTGTAGAGAGATTTTCGGTAACTTTATTTAAAATATTAACCTTTGTTTTAAAATCTCCTGACAAATGATTTCTCAGTTTATTGAGATTTACAATTAAATCATCTAATTGTTCTGGAAGTGCTTCGGTTAATGTTTCTTTTAATCTTTTAGCGATGGTTGGTGATTTTCCGTTCGTAGAAATGGCTATTTTTAAATTTCCTTTATTAACGATAGAACCCAAATAAAAATCGCACAAATCTGGTTGATCTGCTGCATTTACCAAAATTTTTCTAGCATTGGCTAGTGTTTTAATTTCGGCATTTATTTCTTTGATATTGGTTGCTGCAATTACGAAATCTACACTTTCTAAATCTGTTTCATCAAAGAGTTTTTGCTTTAAAGTAACATTAGAATTTTGGGCAGATATATTTTTTACTTCTTCTAAAAAATCAGGAGAAACGATGGTAATTTTCACCTCAGGATTTTGCTTAAGAAGAGTTTCCGTTTTTTCTAGACCGATATTCCCACCTCCTACAATCAGGAAGTGAGCTTGGTCTGTTTTTAGAAATATGGGGAATAATGTATTTTTTGACATTAGTTACTTTTTTAAGTTAATCGTATGAAATACCGAAAATCTGATGATATCTCTATTATAAAAATCTGTTCCCGAAGGTCTCTGTTGAAACCAATTGAGATAACCAGCTTCAAATGCTAAATTTTTATTCATTGGATAATTTAAGCCAATATAAATTCTATTTTGATCAAAAACATTTTTCACGATATTTTTTCCAAAATTAAACATTACTTCATCTTTAATTTTTAAAATTAATTTTTCTGCATCTTGCTTTTTAATAAGAGGAATATCCAATCCTAATTGATATCTCATTCTGAAATTTGAGAATTGATAACCACCCACCAATTCATTATTCTCTGTCTGATGAAAAAACCTAGCCTCTACCTTAAAACGCTGATTAACATTAAAATATTTATACTTTTTTTTAGCATTAAAACCAAAATCAGTACGTAACTCTGGCACCATCAAAGTACTTTCAGATTCTGGATCGTTAGGACTTTGTAAGAATACCACAAATCCTAAAGAAACATTAATATCATCTAAAATCCTTCTATCTAAATTAGTTCTGAAAACCAATTGATGCTGCACCAAAGGTTGATAAAAATGTCTCTCTTGAACCTCAGATTTCAAAACCCAATTTTGATTTATTTGTAATTTATTATAATATCCGTACCAAAGCAACTGCTGATTTTCTACATTTTTCTGCCCAAACAAAAAAGTTGAAAAAAATATGAAAATCAAGAATTTCCTACCAAACATTTCGTAATTTTTCAAACGTTTAAAGTATTACTCTATTTGCGTAATCTCCAAACGTTTCGTTATGATTTTTCTCATTTACAAATCTAGAAAAAAGATAATCCACTTCTTCTAAAATCTCTTGCTCTGAAAGTTTTTCTTTGTATAATTTGTTCAATCTCAAACCATATCTATCGCCTCCCAACATAAAATTATACTGCTCTGCCGCCGTTCCTATAAAGCCCAATTCTGCTACATAAGGTCTTCCGCAACCATTAGGGCAACCCGTCATTCTGATGGAAATTTCGTCTTCCGAAAGTCCATGTTTAGCTAAAATAGGCTCAATTTTCGTTACCAATTCTGGCAAATATCGTTGCGCTTCGGCTAGAGCAAGCGGACAAGTTGGCAATGCAACACAAGCCATAGAACTCTGTCTGATAGGCGAAATATTTTTCTCAATTTCAAATTTTTCTATTAAATCTTCTATCTTTTTCTTATCAGTTTCAGAAATATTCCCAATCATTAGATTTTGATTTCCTGTAAAAATAAAATTGCTGATATTAAGATTTGCCGTTTCTATTAAAAATGCTTTTTGATAAGGTTTTACCACTCCATTTTCTACAAAAAGGGTGTAATACCATTTTCCATCAGCACTTTGTTGCCAGCCATATCTATCGTTTCTTTCGGTAAATTGATAAGGTTTTTCAGGTTCTAGTTGGAAACCAATTCTTTTTTCTAATTCTTCTTTAAAGCCTTCTACCGTTAATCTTTCGATAGTATATTTCAGTCTCGATAATTTTCTATCCGCTCTATTTCCAAAATCTCTTTGAATGGTTAAAACTTCATAAACCGCTTTCAATGTTTTTTCTTCGGAATCTAAAAACCCGAGTACATTTCCTAAACGTGGAAAAGTAGCAGCATTACCGTGCGTAGCACCCAAACCACCACCAACAACTAAGTTGAAGCCTTTCAGTTCATTATTTTCGATAATCGCAATCAATCCTAAATCGTTGGTAAACAAATCCACATCATTGCTTGGTGGAATGGCGACAGCAATTTTGAATTTTCTTGGTAAATAACGGTCTTCGTATAAAGGGTCGGCTTCGGCAGAACGTTCATAGATTTTTTCTCCATCAATAAAAACTTCATAATATGCTTTGGTTTTCGGCAAAAGTAATTTCGAAATTTTATCCGCATACTCGTGAACTTGATGATGAATGGGCGACAATTGCGGATGCGAACTGGCGATTACATTCCTATTCACATCACCACACGCTGCAATAGAATCTAATTTTGCGGTATTAAACGCCTGAATTGTTGGTCTTATTTCGTGTTTTAAGATACCGTGAAGCTGAACCGTCTGTCTGGTTGTAATTTTAAGCGTTCCTGTTCCAAATTCTTCAGAAACTTGGTGAAGTGATTGCCACTGTTCCGCCGTAATAGCTCCGCCCGGAATTCTGAGACGAATCATAAAAGAGTACAATTTATCTAGTTTTTTTGCTGCTCTTTCGGCTCTTCTGTCTCTGTCGTCTTGCACGTACATTCCGTGAAATTTTACTAACGCTTCATCGTCTGGTCTCACATTTCCAGTATGATTGTCTTGTTCTATACTTTCTTTCAACGTACCTCTCAGTCCGTCACTTTTCATTTTTATGTGTTCTATTGGAGATAATTTATCGCTCATAATTTTAGATTTTAGATTTAACTTTTAACTTCTGACTTTTAACTTTTAACTTCCGACTTTTAACTTCTGACTTCTAATAAACATCCTTCAAAAATCTTCCTTCATTTTCCAGTTCGTCTAAGATTTCAATAGCTTGTTCTACCGAAACATTTCTTTGAGACGAAATTACTTCTATTAAAGTCTGTTCTACATCTTTAGACATCGGATTTTTTTGTCCGCACAAGTAGATGTAAGCTCCATTTTCAATCCATTGGTTAAATTCTTTAGCATTTTCTAAAATTCTATCCTGTACATAAATTTTTCTTTGTTGGTCTCTAGAAAAAGCTGTGCTCAATTTGGTTAAAACTCCCGTACTTATCCATTCCTGAATTTCGGTTTGATAATAAAAATCTAAAGAAAAATGCTGTTCGCCAAAGAAAAGCCAGTTTTTACCTTCAGCTCCTGTTGAATCTCGTTCTGCCAAAAAGCTTCTGAAAGGCGCAATTCCCGTTCCTGGACCAATTAAAATAATATCTTTATCTTCTTCTGGCAGTCTGAAATTTTCGTTTTTGTGAATATAAAATTCAAATTCTTCTTCCAAAGGCAAATCTGCCAAATAACGAGAAGCAAAACCTTCTTTTTCTTGGTCATTTGTATTGAATTTATGAAGATTAACCGTTAGATGAACTTCGCCATCGTGCGCTTCTTTTGAAGACGAAATAGAATACAATCTTGGCGCAACGGGCAACAAAATTTCAAGAAGTTTTGAAAATTTATCAGCATCTAAATTTTTTTGTTCTTCAGAATTTAAAACATCTAACAAATCTGCTTTTTCCGAAAGAATTTCAATTCCTAAAACTGGAGAAATTGCATCTAAAGTATGCTTGCTAAGTCCTTTAATATTTCGACTTTCTAACCAATCAAAAGCAGTTTTGGTTTCGCCTTTTATAGAAAATTCTTGTTCTTTTTCAACATTGAATTCATCTAAAATAAGTTGAATATCTTTTTGAGAATTTTTCGGAATTACACCAAGAGCATCTCCAGGTTGGTAAGAGATTTCTTCGTCTGAAACAATTTCTAAATGATAAGTTTCTTTGTTAGAACCATTATCATTTAGTACAATTTTATGTTTTATATTGCCTTTATAATTCTTTTTATGAGGAATATTCTGAACTGAATTGGCAACTTTAGCTTCACTTTTAACACCAGAAAATAAATTCTGCAAATCTTTTTGCCAATTTTCTACCAAAGGATTAAAATCTACATCTGCTTTTACCAAAGGCAACAATCTTTTAGCTCCTTTTTCTTCTAAAACCTCGTCCAAAAGCGTTCCTGCACTACAAAAAAGTGGATAAGAACTGTCTCCCAAACCAAAAACAGCATAAGAAAGTTGACCAAGATTAACATTAGAAGACTTCAGTTTTTCGTAAAAATCTTTTGCATTAAGCGGAAATTCGCCTTCTCCTTGCGTGCTGATAACGAAAAGTACCAACGTTTCTTTTTCTAATTTTTTTACATCAAACTGAAAAATATCTACAGATTTTGCATTAATTTTTTCCTTTTTGAAACTTGCTTGTAACTTAGAAGCTACTTTTTTTGCATTTCCAGTTTCGGTACCGTAAACGATTAAAGGTTTTACATTTACCAAAGCAGAAGATTTCTGTGGCGTAGAATTTCCTTCGCCAGATTTTGCAATATAACCCGCCAAATAACCTTTGGCATAAATTAACTCTTCAAAAGAAGCATTAGAAACCAATTGTTCTAATAAATTTTGTTTAGTATCAGATAGCATTTTGATAACTTGTTTTGTGATTATCGAAATAAGAATTTCCAGATTTTTTTTCTTCGAACCAAGCAAATTGATGATGCAAATTCACCACATTTCCGATGATTATAAGCGTAGGAACAAATTCAAATTCGGGTAAAGATTGAGTTTTAATTTCCTCGAAAGAGAAAACCTGCGTTTTTTGTTCTGGCGTAGTTGCTTGTTGCACCACCGCAATCGATTTAGAGCCTTCAATCCCAAATTCTATTAATTTTTGAGTGATATTTTCTAATTTTTGTCCGCTCATATAAAACACCAAAGTGTCTTCTGTAGTTGCCCAATCTTGCCATTGATGAAGGGTAACAAATTTGAAATCGTACAAAGTAAGAAACCTTACACCTCTAGAATATTCTCTGGCAGTAAGCGGAATACCTGTGTAAGCCGCAGCGCCAAAAGCAGCAGAAACTCCGGGAATAATTTCGTATGAAATTTGGTGTTCTTTCAAAATTTGAAGTTCATCCAAAATATTAGAAAAAAGGCTAGCATCTCCACCTTTTAGGCGAAGAACCAATTTTCCTTGTTTGGCAAACTGCACCATCAAATTGTTGATGTCTTTTTGAGGAGTCCAAATTCCTTTAGAACATTGCTTACCAACATACACAATTTCTGCTTTTTCGGAAGCATATTCTTCTATCAACTCTGGCGAAACCAATCTGTCTGTAAGAATTACATCTGCTTTTTGAAGATATTTCAAAGCTTTAAGACTGATAAGTTCCGGATCGCCTGGTCCAGCTCCTGCCAAAACCACTTTTCCTGTATTTTGAATGTTTTTTTTCATAATTTTAGCATAAAATCTCCTCCGCCTTATCGAAAACGATATGGTAAAAATTTGATTATCTGTAAGTTAAAGATTAATTAAAAAGTCTGATAACTCTATTTTTTAGACTAATCTTTTCGCAGCCCGACCTGAGTGGAGCTCTCCCGAAAAAATATTTTTTTTTAAATTTTAAAAAATATTTTTTTTGGGAAGCGGGAACGGAGGGCGGAATTGCTGCCCAAAAAAAATCATAAATTACTAGCTAACAGACTTTTAAAAATTAGAATAATCCTTCAATAGAAAGGTAACGTTCTCCTGTATCGTAATTGAAAGTTAGAATCTGAGCATCATCTGGTAAGGTAGCTGCTTTTTTGGCAACCGCTGCTAAAGATGCACCTGTAGAAATTCCTACTAAAATCCCTTCTTTTTTTGCAATTTCTCTGGCATATTCAAAAGCCTCGTCTTTGCTCACCTGAATAACTTCGTCTATTAAATCTGTACGATAAACATCTGGCACAAAACCTGCTCCAATCCCTTGAATTGGGTGCGGACCTGGCGCTCCACCACTTAAAACTGGAGATAATTCTGGTTCTACAGCAATTATTTTAATATTCGGGAATTTTTCTTTCAAAACAGCAGCAACACCTGTAATGTGACCACCTGTTCCCACACCTGTAATTACATAATCTAAACCGTCTGGAAAATCTGCTAAAATCTCTTGTGCTGTAGTTTTTTTGTGAACTTCTACGTTTGCCTGATTGCTAAATTGCGATGGCGACCAAGCATTTGGTGTATTGGCAACCAATTCTGCGGCTCTTTCAATAGCGCCTTTCATTCCTTTTTCGCGAGGAGTAAGATCGAATTCAGCACCGTAGATTTCCATTAATTTTCTACGCTCAACACTCATAGATTCTGGCATTACTAAGATTACTTTATAACCTTTTACCGCTCCTACTAAAGCTAAACCAATACCTGTGTTACCAGAAGTAGGTTCTATAATTACGCTATCTGGTTTTAACAATCCTTTTGCTTCTGCATCTTCTATCATTGCAAGCGCAATACGGTCTTTGATGCTGTTGCCGGGATTTGTTCTTTCTAATTTGATGAAAACATTTTTGTTGCCAAATAATTTATTAATTTTTACGACTGGCGTGTTTCCGATGGTTTCTAAAATGTTACTTGCTTTCATATTTTATATTTTTCTATTTTTTTGAAATTTGGATTTTTATTTCATAGGGCTTCACCCTATGCTGTTATATTTCGCCACTTCGTGGCTTACAAATGTTTTCTATAAAAACATTAAAGCTCCTACCGTATTAAAACTGGTTTCGTCTATTAAAATGGCGCTTCCCGATTTTGGATTTTTCTCAAAAGTATCGTAGTACAGTGGCTGACTGGTTTTTAACGTAACTTGTGCAATATCATTGAGTTGAACTGCATCTCCATCAGTAAATTGCCATTGATTAACGTTCCATTTTCTATTAATTTGTTGAACTTTTACTCTCACATTTTTGAATCTGTGCTGAAGCAAATACGTTTTACCAACTTGTAATGAATTGTTATCTAACCAAGAAATCCAAGTATTGATTTGGTTGTCTTCTTTTGGCAACTGATTGCTAAGAACCACGGTATCTCCACGGCTGATGTCTATATCATTTTCGAAATGTAAAACTACATTATCACCAGCTACTACTTCCGAAACTTCTTTTAAATCTTTTTCTATTTTAACCAAAGTGGTTTCAATTTTAGCAGGCAAAATGGTTACTTTGTCACCAACTTTATAGCTTCCGCTTAGGATTTGTCCGGCATAACCTCTGTAATCGTGGTTGTCTTCATCTTTTGGTCTAATTACCCATTGCACTTGGAATCTTGCTTCTAAATCTTCCGTTCCGTCTAATTCTACAGATTCTAAAGTTTGAAGAATAGATTTTCCGTTGTACCAAGGTGTATTTTCAGAAGTTGTAACTACGTTATCTCCCACCAATGCACTTACCGGAATGTAGATAATTTCGTTGTAATTGAGTTCAGATTTTATGGCTTCGAAATCATTTTTAATTTGATTAAAAACTTCTTCAGAATAATTTAATAAATCAATTTTATTAATCGCGATAATTGCCTTTTTAATTCCCATTAAAGAGCCAACACTTGCGTGTCTTTTGGTTTGGTCTGTAATCCCGTTTCTGGCATCTACCAAAACAATGATTAAATCTGAGTTGGAAGCTCCTGTAATCATATTTCTGGTATATTGTTCGTGACCAGGCGCATCTGCAATGATAAATTTTCTTTTAGAAGTAGAGAAATATTTGTACGCAACATCAATGGTAATCCCTTGTTCGCGCTCTGCTCTAAGACCATCTGTGATAAGAGACAAATCTATATCTACGCCTTCTTGCTTGGTTTGCTTTTGTAAAACGCCCAATTGGTCTGTATGTATGCTGTCAGAATCATATAGAAGCCTTCCAATCAAAGTACTTTTTCCATCATCTACATTTCCTGCGGTTATAAATCTTAATGTATTCATTTTTTTATGAGTTTCGAGTTTCGTGATACGAGTTTCGATTTAATTATTAATTTAAAATTTCGAATGTTTGATATTAAAAATACCCTTGTTTTTTACGATCTTCCATTGCAGCTTCCGAAAGTTGATCATCTAATCTTGTTTGTCCTCTTTCGCTAATTCTGGTTTGAATAATATCTTCAATAATATCATCAATAGTAGAAGCTTCAGAAGGCACAGCTGCTGTACAAGTCATATCTCCCACGGTTCTGTATCTTACTTTTTCAATCACGACTTCGTCTCCTTCTTGAGGTTGAATAAACGCTGACGTAGCCACTAATTTATCTTGAAATTTGATACATTCTCTATCGTGAGAGAAATATAAATTCGGCAATTCTATGTTGTATTTTTTGATATAATTCCAGATGTCTAATTCAGTCCAATTGCTGATTGGGAAAACTCTTACATTATGACCTTTTTGCACTTTTCCGTTGAGGATATTCCAAAGTTCTGGTCTTTGAAGTTTTGGGTCCCAAGCTCCGAAATCGTCTCTTACAGAGAAAATTCTTTCTTTGGCTCTGGCTTTTTCTTCGTCTCTTCTTGCACCTCCAATGCACGCATCAAATTCATTTTCTTCAATTGTATCTAAAAGTGTATAAGTTTGTAGAGAATTTCTAGAAGGAAATCTACCACCTGTTTCTTTTAAATTATATTTTTTGATACTATCTTCTACATAACCCACTACCAATTTTTCTCCAATTTTCTCTACCAATTCATCTCTAAATTGTATTGCTTCTGGAAAATTATGACCTGTGTCTATATGTACCAAAGGAAAAGGAAATTTGCCCGGACGAAACGCCTTCAAGGCTAAATGTACCAAAACGATGGAATCTTTACCACCCGAGAAAAGCAAAGCAGGTTTTTCAAACTGTGCTGCTGTTTCTCTTAAGATATAAATTGCTTCGTTTTCTAATTGTTCTAAATAATCTACTGTATTGCTCATTTTAATTTTTTTCTGCATTTATTTATGTAAACCACATTCTTTTTTAGATTGATCTTCCCACCACCATCTTCCAGCTCGGAAATCTTCGCCTTCTTTTACGGCTCTGGTGCAAGGTGCACAACCAATACTGATGAAACCTTTGTGATGAAGCGTGTTATACGGAACACCTTTTTTCTGTAAATATGCTACCACTTCTTCGGTTGACCAGTTCATCAAAGGATTAAATTTGTATAATTGATGCGCTTCATCCCACTCTATCAATTTCATTGTTTGTCTATTGGGCGATTGCTCTGCTCTAAGACCTGTAATCCAAACATTTGCATCTTGTAAAGCTCTATTTAATGGTTGAACTTTTCTAATATTGCAACATTCTTTTCTTAAATCTACACTGTTATAAAAACCATTAATTCCGTTGTCTGAAACATATTTTTCTATGGTTACAGCTTCTGGATAAAAAGGTTTTATCTTGTTGCCATATTTAAGGTTAGATTTATCCCAAACTTCATAAGTTTCTGGGAAAAGTCTGCCAGTATCTAATGTAAAAACCTCTATATTTTCTAGTTTATTGCTAAAAATTTCGTTGGTAATTACTTGATCTTCAATACCAAAACTGGTAGAAAAAACAATTTTTCCTTTTAGCTGTTCATTCAGGATTTGCAAATTTTCCTGAACTGAATTGTCCTCATTGAGTAATTTTAATACTTCTTCCATACTATTTTTTCAAAAAAAATGACCTCTTGAAACCAAGAAGCCAATATTTATTTATAATCACAATAATTTTATACTATAGACCATAAGAAATATGAGCTTCCAAAGAAACTTTACAACAACAAACCATCATACACATCGCTGTGAAGCCGTATTTTGGATTATTAAAAGTAAATTTTTTTGTATTCATTTCGTTTCTAATTTCTATTTTCTCAATTTCCGTGTAAAATTACTAATTTTTAAAACAAAAAAGACTCCTTAATCATTAAAATTAAGGAGTCTTTCTTGAAAATATTTTTTGTTAAATCTATATCAAAATAAGAAGTTCTCCTCTAGTGAAGAGAGCAACAACATACTGCGATATTTGATATAACTTGTTTCATTTTCGTGTTGCAAATATATAATTAATTTTAAACAAAACAATAATTCTTTAAAAAATTTCATGATAATATAACATTTCATTACCAAAAGTATAAATTAAGACATCATAAAAAGACTCTGGAAGCACTCTATTTAAAGGTAATTTTATATCATAATTTACACATTTTTAAGCTAAAAATTTTCATCAAAAAATTTACTTTTGATTTTATGATTAAATTCATATCTACTAAAAATTGCCTTTTTAGAATTGTAAATTTGCAAAAATTAAGGTAGAAGATGGAAAAAACATTGGCTTTTGGCGAAAAAAATTACAATTATTACAGTGCTTATCTTAGAAATAAATATGATGGGCAAAAGGTATATAAAGTGATTGTAGATGCTGGTTTTACCTGCCCAAACCGAGACGGAAGCAAAGGTTACGGTGGTTGCGCCTATTGTAATACCGATTCTTTTACGCCTGTTTCAAGAAATTTAGAAACTTTTAGAGAGCAAATTTCTTACAGTATGGAACGTGCTGCCAAAAATTATGGCGCAGAAAAATTTATTATTTATTTTCAGCCTAATACCAATACTTATGCACCTGTAGAAGAACTCAAATTTTTATACGATGAAGCTTTGAAAATTAATCGAGAAAAAATTGTAGGACTTTCTGTAGGAACCAGACCAGATTGTATAGACGAAGAAAAAATTGCGCTTCTAGAAAGTTATAAAAAACAAGGTCTAGAGGTAGATTTGGAAATGGGAATGGAATCTATCTACGATGAAACTTTGACAGAAATCAACAGAGGTTGCAGTCATCAAGAGTTTGTAGATGCTATGAAATTACTAGAAAATTCTACTCTAGATATTTGCATACATACCATTTTGGGATTTCCCAATGAAACCAAAGAAATGATGCTGAAATATGTGGATGAACTGAACCGATTTTCTAAAATTAATTTTGTAAAATTCCATCATCTTCACATTGTGGAAGGTTCTATTTTAGGCGTTAAATACAAGAGAACTCCTTTTAAACTTTTTAGTCTAGAAGAATATACTGACTTATTGTGTGAAATATTGCCCAAATTAAGACCAGATATTGTAATCCAAAGATTATTTGGTTTGTCTGATTTAGAAATGCTTATTGCTCCGAAATGGAACTTGAAAAAATCTCAAATTCAGCATTTTATAGATTCTGAAATAGAAAAACGGAATATCGTACAAGGCAGCGAATACATAAAAAAAGAAGCACTTTTGTAAGTACTTCTTTGTAAAATTATTGTTCTATGCTTTCGCTCATCCATTTTAGCTTGTTGTAGCTTTTAATGACTTTCGCTTTTAGATTGATGAGTTTTTCCTGAGCATCTATCTTTTTATTTTCTCTAGAATTGATTAAAAATATCGAACTTTCACCATTTTCGAATCTTATTTCTTCGGCTTTTAGAAGTTTTTCATAATTGTTAAGATTTTGTTCTGCCAAAGAAATTTGTTCATTATAGTTTTCTACTTCTTGTTGATACGTAAAAGTTTTCACCATCAATTCATTTTCCTTTACCTTAATATCTTGTTGGTTCTGAAGCAGTTTCAGTTTTGCTTGTTCATAATCTGCTCTTGCTCCTCTTAAGAAAACCGGAATCTCCAATTTCAGACCATATTGAAAATTATTGTCAAACAAAGGCAACATCTGCGCATTTTTATTTTCTTTATTGAAAAACTGATAACTGAAGTCTATTTTGGGTAAAAAACTTTGCCATTTCAGCTTCTTTTCGCTTTCTAAAATATTATTTTTAAAAGCATAATATTTCAAAAATTGAGAATTAATAAGGTTTTCTTTATTCAATTTCTGAGCAAGAAACAAATAATCATTCGTAAGTTCAGTATTCATTTTTTCGGAAGGAAAAATGGGTGCTTTAATTTCATAAAATTCTAAATTATCTTGCCAAAGATACCATTGCAAATCTTGGGTGCTTTTTACAAAATTAAGATAAGCTTCTTTCTCTTGAATTTGGAAACTTTGCAACTGAGATTCTGCTTCTACCGTATCTATTGCAGCTCTTTCGCCATAAGAAAATGTCTTTTTAATGAATTCAAAACGTTTTTTATTAAGTTCTACGTTTTTCTTTTGAAGTTTTAAAACCTCATAATTTTTTACCCATTCCCAATAGGTATTTTCTGCATCTAAAAGCAGCTCGTTGCTTAGAATAATTTGTTCTGCACGCGTCATTTTTTGTGCTAATTTTGCTTGGTCTAGTACAGCTCTCCTTTTGTCATACCAAAGATTTTTAGCTAACGGAATAGTCACTCCATAGTTGTAAAGACCACCTTTGGTATCACTGGTATTCAGTTTATCACCAGAGAGATAATTATAACCACCATTTATTTCAATTCCGTACCAAGTTGGGATACCCAATTCTACGTTTTTCTGAGTATAATAATGTAAATTATCAATGTCTTTTTCACCCAATTTAGCATTCAAAACAGGGTCGAAATTACCTCTAGCTTTAGAAATTTCTGCTTCAGCTATCTTGTTTTGCAGTTGATACTTTTTGAGTACAGGATGGTAATTTTTAACAATATTCAAAAATTCATTTTTAGACAAAAGCAAAGAATCTTGCGCTTGCAAAAAAGAGGAAATCATCACCAAAAGTGTTAAAAATATTTTACTTCTTCTTTTCATCTTTTCCATTTTTTACCACATAATAATCAGGCGGAAAACCATTAATATTTCGCCATATTTCATACCAAATTGGCACATCATTTAAGATAGCAATTCCTTGTACACCAGTTCCCATCATAATTTTAGGAGGCCAAGGTTTATCATTTTTATCTTGTATTACCAATGCTTTGAACATTCCGTTTGCACTAATATTACTTTCTACTGCAATTATTCTCCCTTTAAAAGTGCCATAGCTGCTAGTAGGCCAACCCGAGAAAACAATCGCAGGAAAACCATCAAAAATACAAGTTACAGATTGCCCTTCTTTAATCAAAGGTAAATCTACAGGTTTTATGTAAAATTCTACGGCATAATCTACTTTGGTTGGGACAATCATACCTATGCTTTCTCCATCTTTTAGAATTTCACCAATTCCGGCTTTATTAATCTGGGTAACTTGTCCGTCTTGCGAGGCAATAATGTAGTACAAACCTTTTCGCATTTTATAATTGGTAATTTGATTTTGAAGTTTGGCAATTTCGCCAGAGTTTCCTTCAATCTGACCAAGTGCTTGGTAGCGGTCACCTTCTATTTTGCTAATTTTTTCTGTATATTCTTGTATAGCCGCATTTTGCTCAATCTGTGTATTGAGAATTTCTTGTCTGGTCTGCGCTACTTTGTTCTCTGCCGAAGTTTTTTTAGCTATTGTATTTTGGTAAGAAGCACTTCTTTGCTGGAATTGCGTAAGAGAAACCAAACCTTCGTCGTACATTTTCTTTTGTCTGTTAAATTGATCTTCGCTTAGTTTCAGTTCGTTTTTAACTGCCATCAACTCTGCTTCTTCTGCTGTTAATTTGTTGTTTAATTGACCTACTTTATTCTTTAACTGACTGATTTTCAAATCTAATGAACTATCTAATGCATTTAATTGAGAATTGGTAGTTTTTACCTTTGCAGAATAGTAATCGCCTACCCCTTTTTTGGCAGACATTTGTTGCTCTGTGCGCTCTACCAAAAGTGGATCAAAATATTCGTCTTTAATTTCGGAAATTTGAAGAATGGTATCTCCTTTTTTCACAAAATCACCATTTTTAACAAACCATTTTACAATTTTACCAGGAATAGGAGAATTAAGCTGTTGCGGGCGCTGCTCTTGATAGAGAGAACTCACGTTACCAGTAAGAGAAATATTTTGGGTCCAAGGTAGAAATAACCCCAAAATAAGAACAGCCATAGAAATCCAAAACCACTTTTTAACATTTGTTTTTCTGTGGATTAAATATATTTTATCTTCTGATTGATATTTCATTTTAAGAATTATTTTTTAGATTGAACACTTCCGTTTGCTAAGTATAAATGATGGTCTGCCTGAGATATAAAGTCTTCTTCTTTGGTAACCATTACAATATTTCTGTGGGATGACATTTTTTGTAAATATTTCCAAATTTTAATTTTTAAACTTTCATTTAGCCCTTCGAAAGGATCTTCCAAAATCAATAATCTTGTTTTGCCTAAAAAAGCTCTCAATAATAGAATCATTTTTTTGGAACTGTAAGAAAGTTGACTATCTGTCTCACTTATTTCGGTGTAATATCCGTTACTAAAATATTCCGTAAAATTATCTACACCCAATTCTTCCGCCGTTTTTGTAATATCTTCTGCAGTAACATCTGGATTAGAAATTTGTATATTTTGCATTACTGTACCTTTTATAACACCTACATCATTCAGATAAATCCCAATTTGGTTTCGGAAAATATTTTTATTGATATTATTAAATGGCGTTTTATCATAGAGAATTTTACCTAGAGTAGGTTCATAAAAACCGGCAAAAAGGTTCATCAAAACACTTTTACCAGCTCCTAAACTTCCAGAAATAGCTGTTATAGAATTAGGTTTAATTTTAAAATTTACGTCTGTTAAGATAGGAAGAGAATCTCCTAGTGAAACACCAACTTCTTTAAATTCAATCTCAAAGCCATTTTGGGTATCTCTAAGGCTTATTTCGCCATTATTTTCTTCTGGTAAATCCAATACTTTTGATAGTTTTACCATAGAAGTAATCATATCATAGTAGCTTTCTAAATTTTTAATTAGTTTTTCTACGGCAGACATAATCATAATTACTACAATTTCTGTTGCAATAAACGCCCCAATATTAAGTTGCTGATTGAGTAATAGATAAGTTGCAATTGCCAACATCGTAAGGATGATTACAACCTTGAAAAATATAATGGTCTTATATTGAAAATACAGCACTCTGAAATGTGATGTTCTGTGTTCTAAATATTCTTCTACCAAACTATCTGTCTCGTGGAGGTGCATTTGCGTAGCCGAATTATTTTTAAAGGTTTTCACCGAACCTGCTATATCTTCTAGCCAAGAAGCGACTGCATATTTTTTATCACTTTCTTCTAAACTAGATGCTATACCTTGCTCCATTGTAATTCTAAATATAAAAATTACTCCTAACAATACAATTAAACCAAAAATTAAAAACCAAGGATGATAAAAAGACAACAATATAATCCCGAAAAATATCTGAATAATTGCTGTAGGTATATCTAATAAAATTTTGGAAATCCCTTTTTGTAAATTGGGCATATCAAAAAATCTATTCACCAATTCTGGCAAGAAATATTTATTAATTTTAGTAAGGTTAAGCTTTGGTAGTTTTTCGGCAAAAGCTATAGAATATTCTACAAAAATTTTTTGTTGAATTTTTTCAATAATCTGCATTACTTTTAGTCTAAAAAAGCCTACCAACCAAGTTCCTACTACTACCAAAGCAATAAGCAAATATATAGAAGTTACCATAGTAGCTCCCATTGCGTAACTGATAATTGCCTGAATACCAAGTGGTAAACTCAATTGAACCAAACCACTGAAAACAGCATAAAATAAATATTTCCTACATCTTTTCGCTCTTTGGTAATGTATTTAAAAAGTTTGAGACCTTGTTCTTTATAGTTTTTGTTTGCCATATTCTATGATTTTATTTTAAGACACTGAAAAGTAATTGATTCAAATAACTAAGCACATAAGCATTATGATGAATCTTCTCTGGATTATCTGTTAATCTATTAAGATGTTCACTAAAAAACCTTTGGCTATGAGATGTTTCTAATAAAGTGCTTGCCAATGAATTCGGGAATTCATAATCTGGCTGAAACTCTTTTATTATTTTCGAGATATAAAAACAATAATTTTTAAGTGGCGTATAGGCCAAATCATTATTAATTATATCTACTTCTTTTACCAAATATGCTTTGCTACTTTCCGAAATTACAATTGCATTAAGGTAATCTAAATTAAAATCTAATAAATTATCTTCTGGGATAAAGTTATAGGTTATAATCTCTAAAACCAATTCTAATTTTTCTTTAGAATTTTTTACGTTTGACAATCTCATTTTGGTTAGAAATTCCAAATATTGCCAATACCAACTCATAATGTAGAGCAGCAATTTGTGCTTACTAGAAAAATACCTATAAATGGTGGCTTCAGTAGTATTGATTTCTTGCGCTAGCTTCTTAAATGTAAACTGCTCAAAACCAATACCATAAATCAAATCAATTGATTTTGCTACAATTGCTTTACCTATAGTACTTCCTTCTGGATCCTTCAGAAAAAGAGACTGATTTACTTTAAATTTTAATTGAAATTCCATAATGTAAAACTTGAAGACAAAAATAGCACCATTTTTAACAATAACTAAATTCATATTATCTATAATAGTTATATAACAAAACATAATAGTAATACTATTAATTAATAATAAAAAAAGACTTCTCATTTCTGAGAAGTCCCACTAAAAATGTATCAAAATTGATTTTATTGAAGAGAAAACTTTAGTTTCGTTTTAATATCAGAAGAAGAATTACCAATAAGTACTTCGAAATCTCCCGGTTCTGCTACCCAATCGTGTTTTACCGGGTCAAAGAAACTCAATGCTGATTTATCTACCGTAATACTTACTTCTTTGGTTTCGCCAGGTTTTAAATTTACTTTTTCGAAACCTTTTAATTCTTTAGTTGGTCTTGGCAAAGAAGACTTCAAATCACTAATGTACAACTGCACTACTTCTGCCCCTTCTCTATTTCCTGTATTTTTTACAGAAACTGTAAAGGTAATTTTGTCATCTTTTGAAATTTTGGTTTTATCAGCTTTTACTTTTCCAAACTCAAAAGTGGTATAACTTAAACCGTGACCAAAACTGAACAAAGGTTTTATGTTTTTAGTATCGTGCCATCTGTAGCCAACAAAAATACCTTCGTTATATTTAATATTTATAGGATTATTTTTGTCTTTTCCTTTTCCAGCAGCAATTTCTTCTTTATTACCAGGGAATTCTCCCAATTTATGAGCGCCATTATCTTCTAATTTTACAGGGAAAGAAAAAGGTAATTTTCCCGAAGGATTGGCATCACCAGCCAAAATAGATGCTAAAGCATTACCTGCTTCGGAACCTAAATACCACGTTTGTAAAATAGAAGGAACTTCTTTTACCCAAGGCATAGAAACCGCATTACCTGTTACTAAAACTACCGCTAAATTTTTATTAGCTTTAGCTAAAGAAGAAATCAATACATCTTGATTGTATGGCAAAGAAAGGCTTTTTCTGTCTGCCCCTTCACTATCTTGGAATTCACTTTTATTAAGACCACCTACAAAAACTACGAAATCTGCAGATTTGGCTACTTTTACCGCTTCGTCTATTAATTCTTTTTCAGAACGATTGTCTTTAAGGTTTTGACCTGTAACTACACCGTTGTATTCACCTCCCGGATCACCTACATAACCTCTAGCAAAGACAATTTCAGTATCTTTACCAAAACGTTTTTTAATTCCGTCTAAAGGTAAAGTTTCATATTTTACTTTAAGAGAAGAGCTACCTCCACCTACAGTCATCATTTTAACAGCATTCTCACCAATTACAGCAATTTTTTTAGTTTTATTAAGGTTTATTGGTAAAGTTCCGTTTTGATTTTGAAGCAAAACAATCCCTTCCTCTCCTATTTTTCTAGCTGCTTCTACATGCTCTGCCGAAGCTACAGAGCCCAAAGGTCTGTTTTTATTAAGTGTTGTATGGAAAGCTAATCTCAATAATCTTCTTACTTTATCATCTAACTCTTTAGTTCCTACTTTGCCTGAAAGAATCATTTGTTTATAAGGATTGGCTAAATAATAATTATCATACGCATTTTTAGTTCCAGCAGCTAAACCATCTGTCCAAGTTCCAAATTCTAAATCTAATCCATTAAAAATAGCTTGTTTAGTATCTGAAGCAGCGCCCCAATCTGAAATTACCACACCTTTATACCCCCATTCTCCTTTTAAAATATCATTAATTAAGTATTGATTATGAGTTGCATACTGTCCTTTATACAAATCATAAGCTCCCATTATCGTCCAACTATCCCCATCTTGTACAGCAGCTTTAAAAGGAGGAAGATAAATTTCGTACAAAGTTCTATCATCTACAATAACATTACTTGTATGTCTGTATGTTTCTTGGTTGTTGAGCGCATAATGCTTTACACAAGCAGCTACACCGTTAGATTGCAAACCTTTGATGTAAGGAACCACCATTTGAGAAGTTAAAAAAGGGTCTTCGCCCATATATTCAAAATTTCTTCCATTAAGTGGCGTTCTATAAATATTTACACCAGGCCCTAATAAAATATCTTTTCTTCTGTAACGTGCCTCTTCGCCAAGAGAAACGCCATAAATTTTAGACATATTTCTATTCCAAGTTGCAGAAAGTGCGGTAAGTGCAGGGTATGCAATAATAGAATCATTCGTCCATCCTGCTTGATCCCATTCGTCCCATTTTACTTCTGGGCGTACACCGTGAGGTCCATCTGTAGTCCAAAATTCAGGAATCCCTAATCTGGGAACACCTGGCGAACTAAACTTAGATTGCGCATGAATCATGGCAATTTTTTCGTCTAAAGTCATCTTAGAAAGTGCATTTTCTACACGTTCTTCTATTGGTTTAGAATCATCTAAATAAATTGGTTTTGCTTGCTGAGCATTGCTCATTGCAGAAAAAGCAAACATAGCTAAGTATATTATTCTACGATACATCTTTGATTAATTTAAAAGATTTTTACAAATATACAAATTTATTGTCTCAAAATGAGGTTTTATAAATTTTATTCAAAAAAAATCCTGTTACAAGACAAGAACAGGATACAAATTATTTTAAATCAATAAGATAATCATCATTAAAAACAAGAAATCCTTCTTCTATTTTTTCAGGATGTTCTGTAAAACCTTTTAATTTTGAAGTTTTACCTCTTATAATTAAATCCTGAATTTGTTTCTCCGAAAGTTTTTTGCCAAAAACCTGAAAAGGAACTTTAAAACCACATGCTTTGAATTCTTTACAACCAATTGCCGTTTTACCTTTCATTAAATGATTGGTTTTACATTTCGGGCAAGTAATTTCTTCCCAAACTATTTCAGATTTTTTGGGTTCTTTTTTTTCTTTAGGTTCAGTTTTTACAGGTTTCTCTTCTTTCCAAGAAATCGCTTTTCCTCTACTGTCAATTACTTTTTTGGTGAGTTGAGTTACCATTTCTATCAACTCGTCTTTGAAATTTTGTGCTTCGTATTCGCCTTTTTCAATTTTTCGGAGTTTTTGTTCCCATTCTCCTGTTAGTTCTGCACTTTTCAGCAATTCATCTTCAATCGTATCAATTAAATCAATACCAGTTTGCGTAGCAATTAAATTTTTACGTTTTTTCTCGATGTATTTTCGTTTAAAAAGCGTTTCAATGATATTGGCTCTTGTAGAAGGCCTTCCTATTCCGTTATTTTTCAAAAGTTCACGCAATTCCTCATCTTCCACTTGTCTTCCTGCAGTTTCCATTGCTCTTAGAAGCGTAGCTTCGGTGTAAGGTTTTGGCGGAGTAGTTCTTCCTTGATGAATGAAAGGTTCGTGTTCTCCTTTTTCGCCTACTTTAAATTCTGGAATCAATTGTTCTTCGTCTTTGTCTTCTTTCTCGTCCTTTTCAGCATTATTTTTAGAATCTTTGGCATAAACAGCGCGCCAACCTGGTTCTAAAATTTGTTTACCCGAAGCTTTGAAATTAATGGTTCCTACTTGTCCTTCAACCAAAGTATTAGAAATTTTACATTCAGGATAAAAAACCGCAATAAAACGTTTTGCCACCAAATCATACACCAATTTCTCTTCTCTGCTCAGATTAGAAGTTGGCGGAATTTCGGTAGGAATTATCGCGTGGTGATCTGTTACTTTAGCATCATCAAAAACTGTTTTAGATTTTGGAATTGGCGTTTCTAAAAGAGGAGCAATTAAGTCTGAATAAAAATTCATACTTCTAAGAATTCCCGAAATTTTAGGATACAAATTCTCCGAAAGGTAAGTAGTATCTACTCTGGGATAAGTGGTATGTTTTTTTTCGTAAAGACTTTGAATATAATTAAGAGTATTTTCTGCCGAAAAACCATATTTTTTGTTGGCTTCCACCTGAAGTCCTGTCAAATCAAACAATCTGGGATTTTTTTCTTTTCCTTCTTTAATTTCAAAAGAAACGATTTCAAAAAGATTTTGTTGGAGATAATCTAAACCCTTTTCAGCTCTTTCTACCGATTTTAATCTGTCTATTGCAGCACTGAAAACCACTTCTCTGTATTTGGTTTTCAGTTCCCAATAATCTTCTTGCACGAAAGCATCTATTTCTTTTTGGCGTTTAACGAGCATTGCCAAAGTTGGAGTTTGTACTCTACCGATAGACAAAACCGCTTTGTTTCCTCCAAATTTTTTGGTAAAAAGTCGGGTTGCATTGATGCCTAAAAGCCAATCTCCTATTGCTCTCGCGTTTCCTGCTAAATAGAGATTTTTATAATCTTCGGCAGATTTTAGATTTTCAAAACCTTCTTTTATGGCGTCTTCCGTCAAAGAAGAAATCCAAAGTCTTTTTACGGGTTTATCACACTTTGCTTTTTGCAAAACCCAGCGTTGAATAAGTTCACCTTCTTGTCCGGCATCACCACAATTAATCACCTCATCACAATCTTTCACCAAACTTTCAATGACTTTAAATTGTCTTTCTACTCCGTTGTTATTGATGAGTTTAATTCCAAAATTTTTAGGAATAATCGGCAAAAGAAAAAGATTCCACGCTTTGTATTCTGGTGCATAATCGTGCGGTTCTTTTAGGGTACAAAGATGTCCAAAAGTCCACGTTACCCAATAACCATTGCCTTCCATATAGCCATTTTTAGGAGTAGTAGCTCCTAAAACTTTAGCAATATCTCTTGCAACGCTTGGTTTTTCTGCAATACAAAGTTTCATTAACAAAATTAATTGGGGTGCAAATTTGCGATTTTTTTATTTTAAAACAGAAGTATTTTCAAAAAAAAGATTCTCAAAAAACTTGAGAATCTTAAAAAAACGTGGAGGATATCGGGATCGAACCGACCACCTTTAGACTGCCAGTCTAACGCTCTA
>ERZ650307.223-NODE-223-length-30615-cov-11.561060_pt1 | contig 30615 bp, 26 predicted proteins | sample MGYA00376243_ERZ650307 | MGnify/ENA primary metagenome ERZ650307 (study PRJEB26733, sample SAMN07839242) | wastewater metagenome | biome: urban; feature: artificial channel; material: waste water | place: USA: North Carolina | collected 2016-03-31 ... | reverse complement strand
TGGTGCCCAAGAGAAGACTCGAACTTCCACGCCCGTGAAGGCGCTAGGACCTGAACCTAGTGCGTCTACCAATTCCGCCACCTGGGCAAAAAACTTTCCGTCCTGCTACGGCAAGCGTGTAAACTTGCCGCTTTTCTAAAACCTAAAACCGTTGGTGCCCAAGAGAAGACTCGAACTTCCACGCCCGTGAAGGCGCTAGGACCTGAACCTAGTGCGTCTACCAATTCCGCCACCTGGGCACGTCGCGCCGGTACTGCTGCCGCGAGTGAGTGGCGAATTATAAGCATTTTATAGAGACTGTCAATGACTAGAAAACAAAAAAACAAGAACACTTCTTCTTTGCGTGAGCAAGACCCTTTTTTAGCACGCGAACGTGAAACGTATGAGTTCCCCCTCCCCAGCCGCGAGTTTGTGCTGCAATGCCTAGAGCAAGCCGGCGTACCGGTCATTCCCGAAGAGCTGGCAGAGCAGCTGGGCATTCTTGATGACGAGATGGGCTTTTTCCAACGCCGCCTCCGTGCCATGGCTCGCGACGGGCAGTTGGTGATTAACCGCAAAGGCCAACTCTGCGTTATCGCCAAAATGGATTTGAAAAAAGGCCGCGTTATCGGCCACCGCGATGGTTTTGGCTTTATTAAGCCCGAAGAAGGCGGCGACGACCTATTCTTATCCGAACGCGAAATGCACACCGTTTTGCACGGCGACCATGTGATTTACCGTGTGGCAGGGCAAGACCGGCGCGGACGCAACGAAGCCGCCATTGTTGAAATTTTGCAGCGGGCCAATACCCGCGTGGTGGGGCGACTCTACCGCGAACGCGGCATTTTCTTTGTGGTGCCAGAAGACCGCCGCATCAACCAAGACATTTTGATCGAAGCCAACGAAGTCGGCGAAGCCCAGCACGGGCAAGTGGTTATCGTTGAAATCGTCGCCCAACCCAGCAAGCACACTCAACCCATGGGGCGGGTGCTGGAAATTATGGGTAACTATGCTGACCCAGGTATGGAAATCGAAATTGCCCTGCGCAAACACGACCTCCCCCATGTGTTTAGCCATGCGGTCGAAGAAGCCGCCAAAGCCATCCCCAAAAAAGTCCGCAAAAAAGACCTAGAAGGGCGCGAAGACCTGCGCGAACTGCCGCTGGTTACCATTGACGGCGAAACCGCCCGCGACTTTGACGATGCGGTGTACTGCGAGCCGCAAGGCAAAGGCTTCCGCCTTGTGGTCGCCATTGCCGATGTCAGCAGCTACGTGTTGCCCGGCGATGCGCTGGATGTCAGCGCGAAAGAACGCGGCAATTCGGTTTATTTCCCGCGCCGTGTCATTCCGATGTTGCCCGAAGCCTTGTCCAACGGCATTTGCTCGCTGAACCCCGAAGTGGAACGGCTGTGCATGGTTTGCGATATGGTGATTACCGCCAAAGGGGAAGTGAAGAAATACCGCTTCTACCCAGCGGTGATGCGTTCCCAAGCGCGGCTGACTTACAACCAAGTGTGGGACTACCTGCAAGCCGAAGGCGGCCATCCGCTGTATCCGCACTTGGCCAATCTCTACGACCTGTTTAAGTGCTTGCTGGCGGCACGCGCACGGCGCGGGGCGATTGACTTTGAAACCACCGAAACCCAGATGGTGTTTAACGAGCAAGGCAAAATCGACCGTATCGTGCCGGTGGTACGGAACGATGCCCACCGTCTGATTGAAGAATGTATGTTGGCGGCCAATGTCTGCTCGGCGGATTTTTTGCTGACCCACCAGCACCCTTGCCTGTTCCGTGTTCACGAAGGCCCCACGCCAGAGAAGCTCGACGTGCTGCGCGGCTTCCTGAAGCTGGTCGCACTGACCCTGCCCGGCGGCGAAACGCCCACGGCCAAGGACTACGCCAAGCTGATGGAAAAAATCAAGCTGCGCCCCGATGGCAACGTGCTGCAAACCATGTTGCTGCGTAGCCTGCAACAGGCGGTTTACACTCCGAACAATGTCGGCCACTTTGGCTTGGCGTATCCGGCGTATACCCACTTCACCTCGCCGATTCGCCGTTACCCTGACTTGCTGGTTCACCGCGCCATCAAGGCGTTGCTGGCGGGTGAAGTCTACCGACCTGGGGATTGGGTCGCGCTGGGCACGCAGTGCTCCATGACCGAACGCCGTGCAGACGAAGCCACCCGCGAAGTCGAAGCATGGCTCAAGTGCTTCTTTATGCGTGACCGTGTGGGCGAAGTGTTCTCGGGCAAAATTAACGCCGTCACCAGCTTTGGCGTGTTTGTGTTGTTGGACGACGTGTTTGTTGAGGGGCTGATTCACATCTCGGAGCTGGGACGTGATTACTTCCACTTCGACATGCACCGGCAAGCGATTGTGGGCGAGAAAAGCGGCATGACCTATAAGCTCGGCGACGAAGTCACGATTAAGGTGATGCGGGCTGACCTTGAAAGCGCAAAAATCGACTTTGCACTGTATTCGCCCAGCCGCGATCAAAAACGCACCACTTAACCAATAAGCCCGCCCCCACATTAAGGCCGCTTTGCCCTAGGCAAGCGGCCTTAATGTCATTTTGCATTGATGTTATCTGGCAAGAAATGCACTAAGTTTGTGCGTTATAATGAGTTGGCATTTGCCAATCTCCACAAGGATTTCCCCGCCGTGAAGCACCTAAAAATTAGTGCCCAGCTCTTTTTCCTGACTGCTAGCTTGGTTGGGATGTTACTTGTTGTCGGTATTCAAAGCATTCTTTCTAGCCAAGAGGGCATAGACAACGCTAAAAACATCTACGAGAACAACCTTGTTGCCTCGGTGCGGCTCGGTGACGTGCAAAGCGCATTCTCTGCCGTTCGGCAACGCCAAGCCATGGCGATGCTGGAGGCAGTTTCTATTGGCGACCGTCCTGCCAACCCCCAAGCACAACAAAAATTCCTAGGCGAAATTCCAAGCCACAAGGCCATTATTGCCAAACAATGGCAAGCCTACATGGCTACTCATCTGACCCCTGAGGAAAAAGTGTTGGCTACCACCCTGGCCGAAGCCATGAGCCGCTACAACACCCTCGGCAATAAGCTGGTTGAGCTATTGCAAGCAGGTCGTCACGGTGAAGCCGCCCTATTTTTTGATTCGCAGCTGGCAGAGCAAGGGATGCTAACGCGTGAAGCCTTATCTGCCCTGATTCAATACCAAGCGGTCAATGGCGAAAGAAACTTTCTAAAAAATCAAGAGAGCCAGAAATTCCAACAATTTATCAGCATTGGACTGCTGGTTGTCGGCATTGCTGCGGGCTTGATTTTGTCGCTTGTGATTACCCGCAACATCACTGTGCCGCTGGCCGAAGTGGTCGAGATTGCCAACGCCATTGCCAACAAACAGCTTAACTTGACCGTCCCAGCGGGTGGCAGCAACGAAACCGGCCAGCTTCTCACCGCTTTTGGTCGAATGCAGCGTTCCCTGCACGAGGTTCTAGGCGGGGTGCGTAGCAGCTCCGGTGATTTGTCCCAATCGGCGTTACAGCTCCAAGAAAACGCCGCCCAAATTAGCCAAGCCTCGCAGCAGCAAAGCGAAGCCACCAGCGCAATGGCCGCCGCTGTCGAAGAGCTCACCACCAGCATTGAGCAAGTCGCCCAACGCGCTCAACAAGCCCAAGCCAGTGCTGACCAAACGCGTGACCAGTCTCGCCAAGGCAGCAGCGTGGTACGCAATACCGCCAACGAAATGCGTGCTATTGCCAGCAAGGTGCGTGACTCCGCCGAAATGACCCGCAAGCTGGGCGAACGCTCGCAAGCCATCGACAGCATCGTCGGCACGATTCGGGATATTGCCGACCAAACCAACCTGCTGGCACTCAACGCTGCCATTGAAGCCGCCCGCGCCGGTGAACAAGGGCGTGGTTTTGCCGTGGTGGCGGATGAAGTCCGCAAACTGGCCGAGCGCACTTCGCAATCCACCCAGCAAATTGGGGGGTTAATTGCCACCATCCGCAGCGAAATTGAAGTGGTGGTGGGGGATATGCAGTCGGGCGAAGTGCAGATGGAATCAGGCGTGGCACTGGCCGAGCAAGCTCAGTCGGCGATTGATGCGATTAGCCACAACGCAGACGAAATCAACCAACTGGTTCACGACATCAGCCTCGCGTTGAAAGAGCAAACCACGGCCAGCCAAGATGTGGCGCGGAATGTGGAGCAAGTTGCCCAGCTTTCGGAAGAAAATAGCCGCGCGGTGATGCAAACCGCCGATGCGACAGTGTACCTCAAAACCTTGGCCAGCCAGCTGGATAAGGCAGTGCATAGTTTCCGGCTTTGACGTGACGCACACCGCCCCTGTCTGACCTGTTGGCTAGGCAAGGGGCACCGGACAGCGCAGCATCTGTAACCAGCCCTGCACAAACAACAAGCCCCCCAATCGTGAGACTGGGGGGCTTGTTTTATTGCGCAGACCCTAAGGCCTAGGCCAGAGGCTTACTCCACACGTTCGCCGTGCAAAGTCACATCCAAGCCTTCGCGTTCTTGCTCTTCGGCCACACGTAGACCCATCGCCAAGTCAATCACCTTCAGAATCACAAAGGTCATCACCAAGCTATACGCCACGGTCGCACCCACACCCAGCAATTGGGTCATCACGCTGCCGTCTACCGCGCCAATTTCTTTCACTGCAAACACGCCGGTCAGAATCGCACCGATGATGCCGCCCACGCCGTGCACACCAAACGCGTCCAAGGAATCATCGTAGCCCAGCATGTGCTTCAGGCCGGTTGCGCCCCAGTAGCAGCCAACCCCTGCAATCGCGCCAATCGCCAGCGCACCTTTAGGGTCAACAAAACCAGCGGCAGGGGTAATCGCCACCAAACCTGCCACCGCACCAGAAGCAATCCCCAGCACCGAAGGCTTACCCTTAGCCATCCACTCGGCAAAAATCCAAGTCAAGGCAGCCATCCCTGCGGCGATTTGGGTTGCGACCATCGCCATCCCTGCACGACCATCCGCAGCCAAAGCCGAGCCTGCGTTAAAGCCAAACCAACCCACCCACAGCATCGACGCACCAATCAGGGTCAGTACCAAGTTGTGCGGAGGCATCGCTTCGCGGCCAAAGCCCACACGCTTGCCCAAAACAAAGGCACAAACCAAACCAGCTACACCGGCGTTAATGTGCACCACGGTGCCGCCTGCAAAGTCCAACACACCTTTTTCGAACATCCAGCCACCGGGTTCCCATACCCAGTGCGCCACAGGCGAGTAAACCAGCAAGGACCACACGGCCATAAACACCAGCATAGAAGAGAACTTCATCCGCTCGGCAAACGCACCGGTAATCAGCGCGGGGGTGATGATGGCAAAGGTCATTTGGAACATCATAAACACGGATTCTGGAATCGTAGCGGCCAGCAAAGTGTTCACCGACAACGTCCCCGCTTCTTTGGCGTAGACCATACCGTTGAGCAGCACGCGGTCTAGTCCACCGATAAACGGGTTGCCAGGGGTAAAGGCCAAGCTATAGCCAATCACCGCCCACAACACGGTCACCAAAGCGGTAATCGCGAAGCTTTGCATCAGGGTGGCCAAGACGTTCTTTTTGCGCACCATGCCACCGTAGAACAGGGACAGGCCAGGAATGGTCATAAACAGCACCAAGGCGGTAGAAATCAACACCCACGCGGTATCGCCCGAGTTGATGGTTTTGGCTTCAACCACTTGCAATGCTGGGCCGACCGGTGCAGGGGCTGCAGCGGGGACAGCAGCAACTGCCGCAGGGGCAGGCGTTGCGGCAGTTGCTGCGGCAGGCTGTTCAGCAGCGGGCGTAGCAGCCGCCGCAACCGGCGGTGCAGCGGGGTCTTCTGCAAAGGTGGGTACGCTCAAAAGGAGCGAACCTGCCACGCAGAGCGAGGCGAGTAATTTCTTCATGCTGGGATTCTCCACACTAAGGGGGGGTGAGCACCGCTCGCGGGGGTGTAGGCGAGGGGCATCCTGTTGACGAGAGGTTAAACCGCTTCGTTGCCGGTTTCGCCGGTGCGGATACGCACCACCTGTTCCAGCGGAAATACAAAAATTTTGCCATCACCGATTTTGCCGGTTTTAGCGGATTGCTCGATGGCTTCGAGTACTTGGTCGAGCTGATCATCTTGGACAGCCGCTTCGATTTTGACCTTAGGCAAAAAATCCACCACATACTCCGCGCCGCGATACAGCTCGGTATGGCCTTTTTGACGACCAAAGCCTTTGACTTCGGTCACGGTCACGCCTTGCACGCCGATGGCGGACAGGGCTTCGCGCACTTCATCGAGCTTGAACGGCTTAATGATGGCTGAGACGAATTTCATAACAGACTCCTACGGTTTAGAACAATCAGGCTGGAGGGGCACTGCGGGAGATACCCCAGACAAAGTCAAACACGACCAATCTAATGCAGGATGTGTGCCAGAAAATATTGTTTATTTAAATTCAACTGGTTAACTTGGTTGCGCAGAGAGTAGGCGACCTTCTCACCCCACCCCCCAAGGAATGATGCGCCACGCTGGTGCAGCGTACTATTCGAATAGCGGCTGTAGTTTAGGTGGGCATTTGCTACACTGAACCGCGAAACACCTTCCCCTCCCACTGCATAAGGAAACCACCATGTTGTCCCAAAAGATTTTTGATGAAATCAGTGCCAAAGTCGGTGAAGTGCTGGCCAGCAGCCCAGCCAAAGACATGGAAAAGAATGCCCGCACCATGATGGCTTCGGCGTTTTCTAAGCTGGATTTGGTCACGCGTGAAGAATTTGACGTGCAGCAAGAAGTCCTCGCCCGTACCCGCGAAAAACTCGAAGCCCTCGAAGTCCGTCTGGCGGCTGTTGAAGCCTTGGTGCTGCCGCCCGTCGCCGTCGCACCTGAAGCCGTTGCCGAGCCGGTTACCGAAACCGCCCCTGCTGCTGCCCCCACCCCCGAAGCGCCTGGCGCGTAAGCCGCCTCGTGTCGCTTGCCATTGTTGCCAGCCGCGCCCTAGCGGGCATTGATGCACCCGAAGTCACCGTCGAGGCGCACCTTGCGAACGGCTTGCCTGCCTTTACCTTGGTTGGCTTGCCTGATACCGAGGTCAAAGAAAGCCGCGAACGGGTGCGGGCGGCCATTAGCCTCGCAGGGTTTGAATTTCCTAACCGGCGCATTACCGTCAACCTCGCCCCCGCTGATTTACCCAAAGACTCGGGGCGGTTTGACTTGGCGATTGCTATTGCCGTCTTGGCAGCCTCAGGACAAATTGCGGCCGACCGGCTGGGCGAAGTCGAACTGGCCGGTGAACTCGCCCTCAACGGTAATCTGCGCCCCGTGCGCGGTGCCTTGGTGATGGCCTTGGCGGCACGGCGGGCTGGGCGCATCCTGATTTTGCCTGCAGCCTCCGCCACCGAAGCCACCCGCCTGTCGGGTGTGGATGTGCGTGCCGCAGAAAACCTATTGGCCGTGTGTGCCATGCTCAATGGTCATGCCGAACTCCCTCCGCCCTCCCCACTCACCGCCTTGCCCGCCGCGCCGTATCAAGCCGATTTGGCCGATGTGAAAGGCCAGCAAGCCGCCCGCCGCGCCTTGGAGATTGCCGCTGCAGGGCAACATAGCCTGTTGCTGGTGGGTCCCCCTGGAACAGGGAAATCCATGTTGGCGGCACGGCTGGGCGGCATCTTGCCCACTATGGGCGAAGAAGAAGCCATCGAAACAGCGGCGGTTCACTCGCTGTCGCCAGAAGGCTTTACCGCCCACCAGTGGCGTGTGCGCCCGTTTCGCAGCCCGCACCACTCGTCCTCGTCTGCCGCCCTGATTGGCGGCGGCTCACAGCCGCGCCCCGGCGAAGTGTCGTTGGCGCAGCACGGCGTGTTGTTTTTGGATGAGCTGCCCGAATTTGACCGCCGCACCCTCGACATGCTGCGTGAGCCGCTCGAAACCGGCCACGTCGCCATTTCACGCGCCAATCGCAAAGTCACCTTTCCTGCCCGTTTTCAGTTGATGGCCGCGATGAATCCCTGCCCCTGTGGCTATTTGGGGCATCCGTCGGGTCGCTGCCAATGCACCCCCGCCCAAGTCGAACGCTACCGTGGACGGGTGTCGGGGCCGCTATATGACCGGATTGATATGCGGGTCGAAGTCCCGTCTTTGCCCGCCGAAGCCCTGCAACACACCGCATCTGGCGAAAGCAGCGCGGCGGTACGGGCGCGGGTCGAAGCCGCATTTGGGGTGCAGCTTGCCCGACAAGGGTGCGCCAATGCACAGTTACAGGGCGCACAGCTCGAAGCTATGGCCACCCCCGATGCCGCTGGCTTGGCACTGGCGGCACAAGCCATTGCCCGCTTTCACCTCTCTGGGCGGGCTTACCACCGGATTTTGCGGGTGGCACGCACCATTGCCGACTTGGCGGCAACCGCCCAAATCAACGCGCAGCATATCGCCGAAGCGATTCCGTATCGGCGGGGCTTGTAGCGGTACACGTCACGCACCAGAGAACGGTATCCCAAACATGCGGGATACCGTTCTCTGGTGGGGGGGAGCAGGCTTGCTAAAAGCCTGTTTATGATCTTGATGGCGTAGGGGTTGCCAAGGCCAAATTCGCAAAAAAACGCCGTTGGGCTTGAGTCCACCCGCAGTTTTTTGTGAATTTCAACGCAGGCTTACCCGAGTCTCACAGACTTTGAACAGGCACTCAGAGACGGGTAATCAAGATAGCCGCGTTCGCCGCCCTGGTAAAAGGTATCGACATCCGGCACGTTCAGCTCGGCATCGCGGGCAAAGCGTTCGACCAAATCTGGATTGGCAATCCACGCCTTGCCGTAGGCCACGGCATCGCACAGATTGCCTTGGAGACGCGCCTCGCCGGTTTCGCGGGTCAGGTTGCCATTGCTGATAAGGGGCATGGTGGCCAACGGGCGGAAATATTGGCCGACATCGGCAAGACCGTGGGGGTTGCCTTCTATCTGCTTGGGCGAGACCGGCTCGGTCAGATGCAGGTAGGCTAAACCGTACTGATTGGCACGGCGGATAATGTATTCCCACGTCGGCACGGTGTGCTCATCCACGACGATGCCGTGAAATTTATTCAGCATGGGGTTCAGGCGAAAGCCAATACGGTCAAAGGGCAGTTCACGCCCCACCGCCTCAAGCACTTCGAAAAAGAAACGCGCACGGTTTTCGGGTGAGCCGCCGTATTCATCGTCGCGCACATTTGAGCAGGACGAGAAAAATTGGTGAAACAGGTAGCCGTTCGAAGAATGGATTTCTACCCCATCAAAACCGGCGGCGCGGGCATGGGCGGCTCCCCGCGCAAAGTCGGCCACAATACCGGCAATGTCCGCACGCGTCAGGGCGTGTGGCGTGACGGTCTTGGCCAAACCTTGGGGGGTAAACATCTCCCAGTTTGGATTGATGGCTGACGGCGCAACCGGCGGCTCACCCTGGTGGTAGGCCGGCACCGACAGGCGGCCACAATGCCAGAGCTGGCACACGATTAAGCCCCCTTCGGCATGAACCGCATCCGTCACCTTGCGCCAGCCCGCCACCTGCGCCTCAGACCAGATACCTGGGGTGAAAGGATAGCCGCGCCCCTGTGGCGAGACGATAGCCCCTTCCGAAACAATCAGACCGGCACTCGCCCGCTGTGCGTAGTAACGCGCCATCTGGTCGGTTGGCACAAAACCATCGTTGTCGGCACGGCAGCGCGTCAGAGGTGCCATCACGATACGGTTGCGGAGCTCCAGTGCGCCAAGGCGGCAAGGGGTGAGTAACTTCAGCATGGCGAAGGCCTTTAATAGAGGTTGAATGTAGGGGTTGGCATCACATGCCGAGGTAGGCCGCCCGCACCTGCTCGTTGCTAATCAGGGCTTGCCCCGTGCCGGTGAGCGTAATGCTGCCGGTTTCCAGCACATAACCACGGTCGGCGATGGCCAGCGCGGCAAAGGCATTTTGCTCGACCAATAGAATGGTCATCCCCTGTGCCTTCAGCATCTTAATGACGTTAAACACTTCTTCGACCAGCAGCGGTGCCAAGCCCATCGAAGGCTCGTCGAGTAACAGCATCTTTGGCCGCCCCATCAGCGCACGACCAATCGCCAGCATTTGCTGCTGGCCACCAGACAGCGTACCCGCGGGCAAGGCACGTTTTTCCTTGAGGATGGGAAACATGGCAAAGATTTTTTCCATGTCGCCTTCGACTTGGTGCTTGGGCTGAGAGTACGCCCCGAGACGCAAATTGTCCTCAATCGACAGCGGGCCAAAAACTTGCCGCCCTTCTGGGCTTTGGCAGATACCACGGCGCATCCGCAAATCAGAGCGCAGCGCCGAAATATCTTCACCCGCAAACTGAATACTGCCCGCACTCATCGGCTGGATACCGGACAGGGTGCGCAGAAAAGTGGTCTTGCCTGCACCATTCGCCCCCACCAGTGCCACCAGTTCGCCTTGGCGTACCTCTAGGCTCAAGCCCTTGAGCGCCTTGATGCGACCGTAGCAGCTTTCCAGCCCCGATACCGACAGCAGTGCCTCACCATGACTGAATGCCGCCGTATTGCGCTGCTGCAATTCGCCGGTACTGTGCGCCCCCAGCCCCACCGACTCCGGTGCGAGATTCGCGATGCGGTGGAACAGCTCGCGGTATTCGGCACGGGCACTTTCGCCAAAAAGCGGGTCGTTGTTGTCCAGAAAAGCACGGTCGATGTCGCGCCAGTCTTCTGGCAAAAGCACCTCACGCGCCAAGGGGATGCAGTCTTTTTCCTCGGTACGGATATGGTTGCGCAGGCTTTGCGTGTAGGTGCGCAGGGCAGCAAGGAAGGCCTCGTTTCCCGAGCCTGCGGCCGCCGCCAATTGGGTACGTAAGGCTTTGAGAATTTCTGGCCCGTTACGGTGTTCGGCCTGTAAACGATCCAGCACCGCTGCGGCCTCGGCACTGCGCTGGCGCAAGCAGGGGAAGAGATATTCATCTTCCTTGGCGTGGTGGCAGCCATCCATAAACTCTTCGATGTAATCGAAGATGGCCGAGAAGAAGGCCGACTCAACGGGCTGTCCCGCCGCCATTTCTTCAGCCACGCTGTCTAGCGTGCTGGCAATGCGCCACAGGTTGCGATGTTCTTCGCTGATGATTCTGAGTGCTTCCATGTCTTTATCCCTGTCAGGCGTGCGCGCCCAAGTAAGCTGCAATCACGTCTGGATTCTGTCTTACCTCTTCACCCGTGCCCTCGGCGAGTTTTTTGCCGTAGTCGAGCACCAGAATGCGGTCCGATAGATTCATCACCATTTTCATGTCGTGCTCAACCAGTACGACGGTAATGCCCGCATCGGCCACCTTGCGTACCAGATGATCGACCTCGATGGTTTCTTTGGGATTGAGGCCCGCAGCGGGTTCGTCCAGAAACAGCAAGCGCGGCTTCATGGCCAAGGCACGGGCGATTTCCAAACGTTTGAGCGCACCGTAAGGCATGCTGTCGGCGCGTGCCTCGGTGTATTTTTCCAAGCCGACAAACTGCATCAATTCCGCCGCTTCTTCGCGCAGTTCGGCATCGCGCCGTTTCAGCGTGGGGAAGCGCAAGGCGGCTTTAATCAGGTTGCGGTCCAAGCGCAAATGCGCCCCGACCATGACGTTCTCGATAGCCGTCATGTTCATGCAGATTTGCAGGTTCTGGAAGGTACGCGCCACACCGCGCTGTGCCAGTTCGTTCGGCGACTTGCCGCCAATGGCTTCGCCATCAAGACGAATGTCGCCGCTGGTGGGCTTGTAAACGCCGGTAATCAGGTTGAACAGCGTGGTTTTGCCTGCACCGTTAGGGCCGATGACCGAATAGACGATGCCGGCATCAATGCTGAAACTGACATTTTGCACGGCTTTGACCCCGCCAAAATGGATAGAAAGTTGGGATACGTCGAGGAGTGCCACGCTTATTCTCCCTTGCCAAATTTAGCCGCCAGCGTGGGCACCAGACCCTTGGGCAGAAAAATCATGCAGCCCATCAAAATGCTGCCGAAGACCACGGTTTCCCAGCCCTCAAAGGTGGCCAATGCCTGTGGCAGCGCGGTCAGAAGCACCGCGCCAACCAGCGAGCCATACACCGAGGCCATACCGCCAATAACCACCATCGTGACCAGCTCGATAGAGTGGAAGAAGTCGGCAAAGTTGGGGCTGACAAAACCGACGTAATGCGCGGTAACACTCCCCATCAGGCTGGCAAACACGGCGGAGAGCACAAAAATCGCCACCTTATACCGCACCACATCCACCCCAACGACTTGTGAAGCGACTTCTGAGCCGTGGAGGGCGCGAAGGGCGCGACCAAAAGGCGAGTTGATCAGATTAAGCGAGGTCCAGACGCTGACCGACAGCAATAGCGCGACCACCCAGTACCATTGTTTATCGGTGGTCAGGTCAAAACCAAGCAGTCCCATCGCCGGTACGGGCATCCCATCGGGGCCACCCGTCCATTGCGCTTCGTTACGCAGGGCGATGTTGATAATAATGCCCAGCCCCAGCGTCGCCATGGCCAGATAGTGACCCTTGAGCTTAAAGATGGGACGCGCTACCAGTGCAGCCAACAGACCCGTCACCACGGCACCGGCCGCCATCGCCAGCAGCGGGTGCCAACCAAAGTGGGTGGGCAGCACAGCAGAGGCATAGGCACCGATACCCAAAAAGCCGGCATGGCCCAAGCTAATCTGCCCCGCAAAGCCAATCAGCAGGTTAAGGCCAAGCACGATGACCGCATTGATGGCCATGCGTACGGCAAGGTCAAGGTAGAAGCTATTGGGCAGCACAAAAGGCAGCACCAATAGAATCGCGATAACGATATAAAGACCACGATAGGGATTGTTTTTCATGCTCACACCCGATCCGTCGATTTGCCGCCAAACAGACCGCGCGGCATGAAGAAGAGAATAAGCAGGATAAGCACGAAGGGAATCGCATCCTTGTAAGCGGATGAAATATAGCCCGCCCCCATGGCTTCCAAAATGCCCACCAACAGACCACCAACCACCGCACCCAGCCCGTTACCGAGGCCGCCCACCACCGCCGCCACAAACCCCTTTAGACCGAGCATGATGCCCACATCGTAGGAGGTCAGCGTAATCGGGGTAATCAGAATCCCCCCCAAGGCACCCAGCGCCGCCGACATGGCAAAGCTCATAAACAGCACCCAACCGGTATTGATGCCGACCAGCTCGGCGGCCAATCGGTTATACGAGGTGGCCAACATCGCCTTGCCCTGCAAAGTCCGGTTAAAGAAATACCAGAGCGCGACCACGACGATGGCGGTCACACCCAGCACCCACAAGCTTTGTGGCATCAGCGTCGCGCCCAAAATCTCAATCGGGGCATCGCCAGAAAAAGCCGGCAGGCTGTAGGTGCTCTTGCCAAATATCACCGAGGTTAAGCCGCGAATCACGAGAGACGCGCCAATGGTGATAATAATCAGCGTGACCGTTTCAGCCCCCTTAACCGGCTCAATCGCCAGCTTCTCAACCAGCACCCCCACGACGGCGGGTATCAGAATCGCCAGCAGCAAAGCAGCCGGCAAAGGCAGCCCCGCTTGGGTGAAGTACACGGCCAACATGCCGCCCAGCATGATGAATTCACCTTGGGCGAAGTTGATGACGTTGCTGGCGTTGTAAATCAGCGTAAAGCCGAGCGCGGCGAGGGCGTAAGTCGCCCCCACCGTGATGCCGGAAAAGAGAAATTGCAGGAATTGGGCAAGCATTACGACCTCCCTGCCTGCGGGCATATCGCGTTCATCGTTATCTCCTCAATGATTATTTTTGTGCGATGGCAGTGTAGCGCCTGTTTACGACCTAGCGAACGAAGGGTCAGCCAAGGCGAAATTCGAAAAAAAGCGGCGTTGGACTTGAATCAGCACACATTTTTTTGCGAATTTCAACGCAGGCTCACCCGAGTCTCGCAGGTCGCAAACAGGTTCCTAGTGGGTCAGCAAGTGGTCAGCATCGGCCACCACCGGCTGCTGTTGGGCGAAGAAGCCTTCGGTATGCACCAAGCCATCCTGTGCACCGAGCGCCTTGGCGGCGGCCGCGGCGGCATCGACAAAGGCGGGGCTGCCGGCAATAAAAATGGTGTGCTTGGACAGGTCTTTGAAAAGCTGCGGCAGGGCAACATCAATACGGCCAGACAGATAGCCTTCGGCGGTTTCGCGCGTCAGGGTGACTTTGTAGTCAAAATTGCGGTGCTTGGTACGCCACCACGCCATCATGCCGAGGCTGTAAATATCTTCTCTGCTGCGGGCGGAGAAAAGCATGGTGACCGGCTTGCGGAAACCGCGTCGCAGGGCGGCTTCTGCCAGCGCAAGCACAGGGGCTAAGCCCGTCCCAGCGGCAATGCAGAGCACCGGCGTATCCACCGAGGGGTCGCCGATAAAGGTGCCGTAAGCCCCTGATATTTTGACACTATCACCGATAGTCAAGGTGTCGTGTACCCAGTTACTGGTCACGCCGCCTTCGGCACGGGCGACTTGCAGCACCAATTCGCCATCGGGGCGCGGTGCATTGGAAATCGAATAGGCGCGTGCGGCGATGTCAGCGCGAGGGTTGCCCAGCGTGACATATTGGCCGGGCCAATAGCGGATAGGTTGACCGACAGGGCGCAAACGCAGCTCAACCACCCGCGCCGCGATAGATTTTTTGTCGGTAACGACGAACAGTGCATCTTCACGCGGGGGGAAAAGTTTGGGTTTGGCATCCTCGGTACCCCACTCAATCGTGAGCTCCTCAGAAATCGGCTTGGCCATACACATCAGCCCAAACCCCTGCTTACGCTCTTCTTGCGACAAAGCCATGTCCAGCACCATGCCTTGGTCAAACTGACCATGGGTGACCTTGACCTTGCATTCGCCACACGCACCGGCACGGCAGTTATTGGGCAGGGCATAGCCGGCCTTTTCGAGTGCCATCAGGACGGTGTCCCCGTAGGCGCAATCAACCGATTTGCCGGAGGGTTGCATGATGATGCGAGCCATTTTTTCTTCCCCTTAGTTCTTTCGCTTCTCTGTTGTGGCAAAGCCGGCGCCCCTTGCGAGGAACCGGCTGGCATACCTTTTAACACGTTCTTAAAACCCGTCGTCACCCCCGCTTTTGGCAGGGATGACGGTGCAACCCATCAGAACACGGGAATGATGTCATCCATGTCGATGTCAGACACTTCTTGGCCGGTGATGCCGACTTCTGGAATGGCTGGGAACGGGATGTTGTAACGGTCAAGCACACTCTTCAGGTTAATCATCGCGTTCCGCCAGTTTTCCAACTTGGCTTCGTAGCTTGGAATACCGAAACCCGCCGCGCGGGCGATTTCTTCGCCTTCACGTTGGTTGGCGATAAAGTCAGCCGGCAAGTCCCAGAATTCCATCGGTGGCTCAAACAACACCGCGGAGAGGAACAGGTAACCGGCACGAATCTGCTTGGTTACGATGGCCTTGGTAGACTCTTCGAGGCCAGGGTAATCGCGCTCCATCACCGCCATGCAAATCGCCATGTGGCGACCTTCGTCGCGCCCAATGTTCTTGAAACCCTCTTTAAAGACAGCTTCGCGGGAGTTGTCGAACATCTGCTTGAAGATGGTGGCCGCAGCGATTTCGCCCATCAAGAAGGAGCTAAACAGGACAGCCAAGTCGTATTTAGGCACGGCCTGTTTGTAACCCGTCCAGTAACGCCCCCCGTTGAAGTACAGCCACTTGACGTTCTTTTGCAAGCGACGGCCAAGGTCGGTCTTGGGTTCGTAGGTAATCGGGTCGGGATGGCCGAGCAGCTTGGTAATCGCCAGACCGCACATGATTTCGTGGTTTTGCTCGTCACGGGTCACCGAGAAGAAGCACTTACGAACAGGGTCTTCTTCGTGCACTTCGTAGGTTTTGATCAGTGCTTCAGCAAAGACCGGCGGGGCGGAAGCATCGAATACGGAGAGCAGGCTCCACCAGTAGGCGATGGATTCGCGCTCTTCCCATGTGTAGCTGTCTACGTCCAGCGTATCCCAAGGCAGCTTTTCTGGGTCCCAGTTTTCACGCAGGGAGGCTTCCCATACTTCTTGCAGCTTCTTGGTATTGGCGTTCCAAGACAGTGGGTAGATGTTCGGTTGTGGGGTTTCCGGTGGAAACTCCATCTTGTCTGCAAAACGTTCCTTGTGGCTTGCCATATCTCCTCCTTGGCGTGGGTTTTGTTGTTAGGGTCATACACCACCTAGGGTGGTTGGGTAGTACCGAGCAAATAATGATACCAACCAATCCAGCATGTCAACGATTCTTGTATCGTTTCCATAAAATTTTTCGTTAAAATAAATTCCTCAATTCAGAATTCAAGAAAACAAAACCTACACAAACCTGTTTCTTTACTTGTTTTTATTGGTTTTTTTCACATCGTCGTAACTAATATCTTTAGGCAGAATATTGTTTCTTGGTCTTATTTTCGATACTTTTGTTTGACACAAACAAACATACTTCGTATCGTTAGAGGATGTGTGACGCAGGTATACACGCCCTCAAGACCAAGACTATCGCCAAGGAGATTTCAATGACGCACCCTTTATTGGATAAGCACCGTGCCACCCTAGATGGCGCACTCGAAGCCATTCGTACCCGTGGCTATTGGTCGGCCTACAACGAAATGCCCAGCCCTAAAACTTACGGTGAAACCGCTGCCGAAGTCGGCAAACAGGCTTTCGATGCCCACCTTGGCAAGAAATTTGAAATTGACCAACCCAGCTGCACCGGCTGGGCGGGGAGCGAACAGTCCCCCTATGGCGTTGCGCTGAATGTGCAATACCCTGTGTGCGACTACGAAACCCTGATTAGTGCAGGGCAAAAGGCGATGACAGGTTGGCAAAAGATCGGTGCCGAGGGCCGTACCGGCATTTGCCTAGAGATATTGGATCGTCTGAACAAGCAGAGCTTTGAACTGGCGCACGCCGTGATGCTGACCACGGGTCAGGGCTGGATGATGGCCTTCCAAGCCGGCTCACCGCACGCCCAAGAGCGCGGCCTTGAAGCCGTCGCCTACGCCCACCGCGAACAAAGCTTTGTGCCGACCGAAGCCATTTGGGACAAGCCGCAGGGCAAAAACCCCGCCTTGGTAATGAAGAAGCACTTTGAAATCGTCGGTCAAGGGGTGGGCGTGGTGGTGGGCTGTGGCACGTTCCCGACGTGGAACACCTACCCAGGCCTGTTTGCGGCCTTGGCTACCGGCAACGCCGTAATTGTTAAACCACACAGCAATGCCATCCTGCCCGCCGCCATTACCGTACGCACCGTGCGGGCGGTGCTGGCCGAAAACGGCATCGACCCCAACCTTGTCACCCTGTGCGTCACCGACAAGCGCGAAACCACGCAAAAGCTGGTTACCCACCCCGCCATCAAGTCGATTGACTTCACCGGTGGCAATGTTTTTGGTCAGTGGCTCGTCGAACACTGCCGCCAAGCCCGCGTCTATGCCGAGCTGGCAGGGGTCAACAACATCGTTATCGACTCCACCGATGCCTACAAACCGATGTTGCGTAACCTTGCCTTTACGCTGTCGCTTTACTCCGGCCAGATGTGCACCACTTCTCAGGCGATTTTTGTGCCTGCTGGCGGCATCGACACCGAAGACGGCCACAAGAGCTACGACGACGTGTGCGCCGACTTGGCCAAAGCCCTCTCTGGCTTCCTATCCAAGCCCGAAGTCGCGCTGGCCGTCCTAGGTGCGGTGCAGTCTGCCGACACCCTGAAGCGGATTCACGAAGCCGATAGCGGGGCACTGGGCAAGGTCATTCTGGCCTCTACCAAGCTCGACAATCCTGAATTTCCACAAGCCGAAGTCCGCACCCCGATTCTGCTGGCCTGCGATGCCACCGACGAAAAAGCCTATATGGAAGAACGCTTTGGCCCCATCAGCTTTATCGTCAAGGTAGAAGATACAGCAGCAGCCATCGCCCTCTCCGAGCGGATGATTGCCACCCACGGGGCATTGACGGCGGGTATTTACTCCACCCGTCCCGATGTGATTGATGCCATGACCGCTGCAACCCTGCGCTCTAAAGTCGCCCTGTCGATTAACCTGACCGGTGGGGTCTTTGTGAACCAATCGGCGGCTTACTCCGACTTCCACGGCACGGGTGGCAATCCCGCTGCCAATGCCTCCTACGCCGATGCGGCCTTCGTCGCCAACCGCTTTGTGGTTGTTCAACGTCGTTACCACGTCTAAGAGGCCGAGATGAATTTCAACACTATCAGCTTGAGCCTGTCCGACGGCATTGCCCGCCTGACACTTAACCGCCCAGAAAAATTGAACAGCTTTACCGGCGAAATGCACGCCGAGCTGCGCACCGCACTGGACCACGTCCAAGCAGACCGCACAGCACGCGTCCTTGTGTTGAGCGGCGCGGGGCGTGCCTTCTGTGCTGGTCAAGATTTGGCCGACCCCGACATGGCCAAGGTAGACGGCAAGATGCCGGACATTGGCAACATGGTCGAAGCCAACTACAAGCCCCTTATCCTGCGGCTGCAGAACTTGCGTGTGCCGACCCTTGCGGCGGTCAACGGGATTGCGGCGGGCGCGGGGGCTTCGCTGGCCTTGGCCTGTGATTTGGTCGTGGCGACTAAATCCGCATCTTTCTTACAAGCCTTTTCCAAGATTGGTTTGATTCCCGACACCGGCGGCACTTGGTTTTTGCCGCAGCGGGTGGGCATGGCACGCGCCATGGGCTTGGCACTGCTGGCCGATAAGCTGCCCGCCGAAAAAGCAGCGGCGTGGGGACTGATTTGGGCGTGCGTTGAGGATGCCGAGTTCGCGACCACCATCGAGGGGCTGGCCACGCAATTGGCCGCCGCCCCGACCAAGGCCTTGGTTCGCACCCGTCAGGCCATGCACGCCGCCCCAAGCCATACGCTGGAGCAGCAGCTCTCGCTAGAAGGCAGCTTTATGCGTGAGCTGGGCTGGAGTGCGGACTATGCGGAGGGTGTGGCGGCCTTTATGGAAAAACGCGCCCCCCTCTTTAGCGGAGCATAACGGCGTGGCGACCTCTCCCCTTTCCCAAACCTGTGTGGTGGCCGTGGTGGGTGCCGGTGCGATGGGTGCCGGCATTGCCCAAGTGGCTGCCGCCGCCGGTCACACCGTCCGCCTGCTCGACACCCGACCCCACGCCGCCGCTGCTGCCATTGAGGGCGTTCGTGCCCAATTTGGCCGCATGGCCGACAAAGGCAAGCTCTCCGCAGAGGCGGCATTGGCTGCGGGTCAACGTCTGCAGGTTGCTGAAAATCTGACCAACCTCGCCGGTTGTGGGCTGGTCATTGAAGCCATCGTCGAAAGCCTCGAAGCCAAGCAAAAGCTCTACGCTGACCTTGAAGCCATCGTGGCGGTGGACTGTATTTTTGGCACCAACACCTCCTCGATTTCGGTCACGGCTATCGGCGCGGCTTTGCAGCATCCAGAACGGCTGGCGGGCTTACACTTTTTTAACCCCGCACCGCTGATGGCCTTGGTTGAAGTGGTATCCGGCATTGCCACTGACAGCACCGTGGCGGCCACCCTGTTTGCCACGGCGGCCGCGTGGGGCAAGACACCGGTTCACGCCCAATCAACCCCAGGGTTTATTGTGAACCGCGTGGCGCGACCCTACTACGCCGAAGCCTTGCGGCTTGCGCAAGAAGGGGCGGCGGACTACGCCACCCTTGATGCGGTCATGCGTGAGGCCGGCGGCTTCCGCATGGGGCCTTTCGAGCTAATGGATATGATTGGCCACGATGTTAATTTCGCCGTCACCCAATCGGTGTGGCGGGCTTTTTATCATGACCCCCGCTTTTTGCCCTCGCTTATCCAACAGGCTTTGGTCGATGCCGGTTTCTACGGCAAGAAGCGTGGACGCGGCTTTTACGATTACCGCGAAGGTGCAGCCAAGCCCCTCCCGCAAACCGAAGCGGCTCAGCCTTTCGTCGAAGCCCTCACCCTTTTTGGCACGTCTCCTGTCGTAGAAGCTTTGGCGGCTCGCCTTACCTTTAGCGGTACCGTGTTTGCCCGCCAACCCGAAGCCGACGATGGCCGTATCGCCAACATGGGCTTGGCCACGCTCTACGTCACCGATGGGCGCAGTGCCACGCAACGCGCCGCTGAATCGGGTGTCGCCAACACGGTGCTAATTGACCTCGCGCTGGACTACACCACCGCACCCCGTCTTGCTATTGCGGCGGCTGCACAGTGCGACCCCCTCGCCACCGCCTCGGCGGTAGGGGGATTGCAAGCAGCGGGGTTTGCCGTCTCGCGCTTCCTCGATGTCCCCGGCTTGGCGGTGATGCGTAGTGTGGCCATGCTTGCCAACGAAGCAGCCGATGCCGTCAACCAAGGCGTGTGCTCGGCTGCCGCTGCCGATGCGGCCATGCGTCTTGGTGTCAACTATCCCCGAGGCCCCTTAGCCTGGGCCGATGCCGTGGGGGTGGCGCGTATCAAAACCGTGCTGGCCAACCTCGGTGCGAGTTATGGCGAAGACCGCTACCGTATCTCGCCCCTTATTCAACGTGCCGTCTTTGCTGGAAAAACCCTCCATGACTGCTGAACACCCGCTTTCCCCCGCCGAGGCGCAAGACTTGGCCGAAGCCACGGCCACAGCCATGTTTGCCCGCGACCGTGCCGCTCAAGCCTTGGGGATGAATATTGTCCGCGTTCAGCCCGGCAGCGCATTGCTCACCATGAAGGTACGGAGCGATATGGTGAATGGCCACCACATCTGCCACGGCGGGATGTTGTTTAGCCTTGCCGACACTGCCTTTGCCTACGCCTGCAACAGCTACAACCGCAACACCGTTGCCTCGGCTTGCCATATTGATTTCCTCGCTTCGGCCAAGGAAGGGGAGATGCTGGAGGCAGAAGCGGTGGAACGCTCCGCTGCGGGGCGCACCGGTGTTTACGATGTCACCATCAAGGTGGTGGGCGGCAAGACCATCGCGCTGTTCCGTGGCAAGAGTTACCGTATCAGTGGCGAAGTGATCGCCGGACTCGAACAGGCCGATTGAGCCTGAGTTCACCTAAGAACCTATTTACGCCCTGCGAGACTCGGGTGAGCCTGCGTTGAAATTCACAAAAAAATGCGTGTGGATTCAGTCCCAACGCCGCTTTTTTTCCGAATTTCGCCTTGGCTGACCCGTCGTTCGCTAGGCCGTAAAGCAGGTTCTACATAATAAAGAGGAGACAAATATGACCGCCAAACACCCCCAACCAGGTGAGCTTGACCCCATTGAAACCGCCAGCCGCGATGAGATTTCCGCGCTACAGCTTGAGCGGCTGAAATGGTCGGTGCGCCACACCTACGACAACGTCGAACCCTATCGCCGCAAGTGCCTTGCTAAGGGCGTACACCCCGACGATTTAAAAACGCTGACCGACCTCAGCAAATTCCCGTTCATGACCAAGCTCGACCTGCGCGACAACTATCCGTTTGGGCTGTTTGCCGTGCCGCGCACCCAGCTTGCCCGCCTGCACGCCTCCAGCGGCACCACCGGCAAGTCGGTCGTGGTCGGCTACACCAAAAATGATATTGATAACTGGGCTAATGTGGTTGCCCGCTCCATCCGTGCCGCCGGTGGGCGGGCGGGTGACATGGTGCATGTGGCCTACGGCTACGGCATGTTTACCGGTGGTTTGGGGGCGCACTACGGCGTGGAGCGTCTGGGCTGTACTGCTGTACCCATGTCTGGTGGCCAAACCGAAAAGCAAGTGCAGCAGATTATTGATTTCAAACCAGAAATTATCATGGTTACGCCGTCTTACTCGCTGGTGATTGCCGAAGAGTTCGAGCGGCTGGGCATTAAGCCTGGGGAAATCTCACTAAAAATCGGCATCTTCGGCGCAGAGCCTTGGGGCGAGGGGATGCGTAGCGAAATCGAAAGAAAGCTCGGTATTGATGCCATTGATATCTACGGCCTCACCGAAGTGATGGGGCCGGGGGTGGCCTGCGAGTGCATCGAAACCAAGGATGGTCCCGTTATCTGGGAAGACCATTTCTATCCTGAAATTATCGACCCAGACACCGGTGAGGTGCTGCCCGATGGTTCCGAAGGGGAGCTGGTGTTTACCTCGCTGACCAAAGAAGCCTTCCCCGTCATCCGCTATCGCACCCGCGACCTGACCCGTTTGCTGGCACCGACGGCACGCGCCTTCCGCCGCATTGGCAAAATCACGGGGCGGTCTGACGACATGCTGATTATCCGTGGCGTAAACGTGTTCCCCACCCAGATTGAAGAGCAAATCCTGCGTGACCCCCGTCTGGCAGGCAATTACCAAATTGTCGCCAGCCGCGATGGCTATATGGACAACCTAGAAGTCCGGTGCGAAATCCAGCGCGAGTGGTCCGGCAGGCTCTCCGCCGCAGAGATTCAGCAAATCGGCAAAGAGTTGCAGCACCGCATCAAGGCCATTATCGGGGTCTCCACCAAGGTCAGTGTGATGGCGGTCGATGCCATCCCGCGTACCCAAGTGGGCAAAGCCAAGCGTGTTCTCGACCAACGCCCCGTACAAGACTGAAGGAAACAACGATGACCCAAGCTTTTATTTGCGATGCCATTCGTACACCCATCGGTCGCTACGGCGGTGCCTTGTCTGGGATGCGGGCAGATGACCTCGGTGCCCTGCCGCTCAAGGCCTTGATGACCCGCAATCCGCAGGTGGACTGGACGGCAGTCGAAGACATTATCTACGGCTGCGCCAACCAAGCCGGTGAAGACAACCGTAACGTAGCGCGGATGGCTGGCTTGCTCGCAGGGCTGCCGATTGACGTGCCAGGGACGACGATTAACCGCCTCTGTGGCTCCGGCATGGATGCGGTAGGGCTGGCGGCGCGTTCGATTAAGTCCGGCGAAACGGCATTGATGCTTGCGGGCGGGGTAGAAAGCATGTCGCGTGCGCCCTTTGTGATGGGCAAGGCCGAGTCTGCTTTTTCGCGCAATGCCACGATTTTTGACACCACGATAGGCTGGCGTTTCGTTAATCCGGCGATGAAGCAGCTGTATGAGGTGCATTCCATGCCGCAGACCGCAGACAACGTGGCAGAACAGTTCAACATCAGCCGCGCCGACCAAGACGCTTTTGCCCTTCGCTCCCAGCAGCGTTGGGGGGCGGCTCATGCGGCAGGACGCTTTGCGGATGAGCTGGTGCCGGTGGTGATTGCCCAGAAAAAGGGCGACCCCAAGGTGGTGGATACCGATGAACACCCCCGCCCAGAAACAACGCTGGCGCAACTGGCCAAGCTCAAGGGGGTAAATGGCCCCGACATGACCGTGACAGCGGGCAATGCCTCAGGGGTGAACGATGCGGCCTGCGCCCTGTTGCTGGCCTCGGAAACAGCGGCAGCCCACTATGGACTCACGCCGCTGGCGCGGGTGGTCGGCATGGCTACCGCCGGTGTGCCCCCCCGCATTATGGGTTTTGGTCCCGCCCCCGCCGTGCGCAAAGTGCTGGCACAAACCGGTTTGACGCTGGCGCAGATGGACGTTATCGAGCTGAACGAAGCCTTTGCGGCGCAAGCACTGGCGGTACTCCGTGACCTCGGCTTGGCCGACGATGCGGCGCACGTCAACCCCAACGGGGGGGCGATTGCACTGGGTCATCCGCTGGGGATGAGCGGGGCGCGGCTGGTGACGACCGCCGCTTATGAACTCAAACGCCGTGGTGGTCGCTACGCCCTGTGCACGATGTGCATTGGTGTCGGGCAGGGCATCGCCATGGTTATTGAGCGTGTTTGACTATAAAAACCACAACAGAGGAGACAAACCCATGACCCACCCTATGAAAAAGCTTGTTGTCGCAACCGCACTGGCGGTGAGCGCCTTTGGCGCGATGGCGGCTGACCCAATCAAAATCGGCTCGGTGCTGTCTGTGACCGGCCCCGCCGCGTTTCTCGGCGACCCAGAGCTCAAGACCCTGCAGCTCTACGTGGCTGACATCAACAAGAAGGGCGGGGTGCTCGGTCGCCAGCTTGAGTTGGTGCATTACGACGACGGTAGCGATGCCAACAAAGCCAACGGCTTCGCCAAGCGGCTGCTAGACGACGACAAGGTCGATGTGTTGATCGGCGGCACCACCACCGGCTCGACCATGTCGATGGTGCCACTGGCCGAAAAATCCGCCACCCCGTTTATTTCGCTGGCGGGCGCCGTGGTGATTATTGAGCCGGTCAAAAAGTTCGTTTTCAAGACCCCGCACACGGATCGTATGGCTGCAGAAAAGGTGTTTGAGGATATGAAGAAACGTGGCCTGACCAAGGTTGCGCTGCTTTCTGAAACCTCCGGCTTTGGTCAGTCCGGCAAGAAAGAAACCGAAGCGGTTGCTGGCAAGTACGGCATCACCCTTGTAGCGAACGAAACCTACGGCCCGAAAGACACCGACATCAGCCCGCAGCTGACCAAAATTAAAAATACCGCCGGTGTCCAAGCTGTGTTTGTTTTTGGGCTGGGTCAGGGCCCCGCCATTGTGACCAAGAACTACAAACAACTCGGCATCACACTGCCGCTTTACCAGTCGCACGGCGTGGCTTCGGACGAGTTTCTGAAGCTGGCAGGCTCGGCGGCGGAAGGGGTTCGTCTGCCTTCGCCCGCACAGCTTATTCCTGAAAAGCTCAACGCTAAAGACCCGCAAAAGCCCGTGGTGACGGCGTATGGACAGGCCTACAAAGCCGCCTACAAGACAGATGTCTCGACCTTCGGCGGCTATGCCTACGACGGCCTGCTGCTGGCAGTAGATGCGATTAAGCGTGCAGGCGGGACGGACAAAGCCAAGGTGCGTCAGGCACTTGAAAACACCAAGGGCTTAGTCGGCACCAGCGGGACATTCAACATGTCCGCCACCGACCATATGGGGCTGAGCTTGTCCGCCTTCCGTATGTTGGAAGTGAAGGGCGGCGACTGGGCTCTCGTCCAGTAAGCCATTTGCGCATCTTGCACATCACTGTTTTTGGGGTCGCCCTGAGCGCATGGCTCGGCGGCCTTTTTTTGGAGAATCGCCATGACCCAAACCGTCCTCGTCGAAGTGATTGGTAAGGTTGGTTTGATACGCATCAACCGCCCCGACGTGCTGAATGCCCTGAATAACGAGGTGATTGACGGCATTGCCGCCGCCATCGACCAGTTCGAGGCCGACGAAAACATCGGCTGCATCGTGCTCACCGGCAATGAAAAAGCGTTTGCGGCGGGTGCCGATATTGGTGCCATGAAGGATTTTGACTACATGGATGCCTACAAGGGCGATTTTGTGACCGGCAACTGGGAGCGCATCAAAACCACGCGCAAGCCGGTGATTGCGGCGGTGGCCGGTTTTGCGCTGGGCGGGGGCTGCGAAATAGCGATGATGTGCGACATGATTTTTGCCGCCGACACCGCCAAGTTTGGCCAGCCAGAAATTCGCCTCGGAACCATGCCGGGGGCGGGGGGCACTCAACGCCTGCCCCGCGCCGTTAGCAAGGCCAAAGCAATGGATATGTGTTTGACCGCCCGCATGATGGATGCGGTCGAAGCCGAAAGAGCCGGGCTGGTGTCCCGCATCCTCCCCGCCGAGCAGCTGATGGATGAAACCCTGAAAGCGGCGCAGACCATCGCGGGCTACTCCTTGCCGGTGGCGATGATGATTAAGGAAACCGTCAACCGTGCGTTTGAGTCCTCGCTCAACGAAGGCTTGCTGTTTGAGCGGCGGGTCTTTCATGCCGTCTTCGCGCTGGAAGACCAGAAGGAAGGCATGACCGCCTTTGTCGAAAAACGTAAGCCTGTGTTCAAGAACTGCTGAGGCGCGTCATGTACCAAACATTAGACATCGAACGGCGTGGCCAAGTCGCCACTATCTGGATGAATCGCCCAGCGGTCTTTAACGCTTTTGACCAACAGCTGATTGCCGAACTCGCCACAGCCTGTGCCGCACTGGATGCCGATGACAGCGTGCGCGTGGTGGTGCTGGGTGGGCGCGGCAAGCATTTCTCTGCGGGGGCTGACCTCAATTGGATGCGGCAGGCGGCCAGTGCCAGCCACGAACAGAATCTGGAGGATGCCCGCATCTTCGCCGATATGCTGCGCACCCTTGCGCACATGAGCAAGCCGACCATTGCCCGTGTTCAAGGGGCGGCACTTGGCGGCGGAACGGGGCTGACGGCGGCGTGTGATATGGCCGTGGCGGCCAGCGATGCCGTGTTTTCAACCTCCGAGGTCAAATTTGGCATTATTCCTTCGGCGATTAGCCCCTATGTGCTGCGTGCCATCGGCCCCCGCCATGCCCTGCGCTATTTTCAAAGTGCCGAGCGCATCCATGCCGAGCGTGCTTTGGCGATAGGCTTGGTCAGCGAAGTGGTCGCGCCGGAATTGCTGGATACCTGCCTTGACCAGTTGGTTGAGGCCTTGCTCCAAGGCGGCCCGCTGGCCAAGCAAGCGGCTAAGGACTTGGTCGGTGCCGTGTATGCCCAACCCATCGACGAAAAAATCAGCGAAGAAACCGCCCAGCGCATCGCCTACCAGCGGACGACCGAGGAAGCTAAAGAGGGGTTTTCTGCCTTCTTTGACAAGCGACCACCGGCGTGGCTGGTCTGATGCCCCCCGAATCGAGCCTAGCCATGAACCCCTATTTGAGCCGCTACAACGACCTCCTGCCTGTCATCGCTAAGGATGGGGCGGAAGTGCGTCAACTGATGCCGCCGTCACCCCACGGCAGTCGCCTGCAAAGCTTGGCCGAAGCGACCCTCTACGGGGGGCAGCGTACCCACCTGCACCGCCATGCAAGCACCGAAGTGGTTTACCACGTCACGGCGGGGCAAGGCACGATGGTGCTGGGCGAGCAGCGTTTTCCGATTACCGTCGGCGATACGGTGGTGGTGCCCGTCGGCACGCCGCACGCCCTGCACAACACTTGGCCGGTGCCGCTGCGGGTGCTGTGTTGCTGTACGCCAGCCTATACAGCAGAAGATATGGAACTGTTGGAGGAAGCTGAGCACTGAGAACCTGTTCAAAGTCGACGAGGCTCGGGTGAGCCTGCGTTGAAATACCCCAAAAATATGCGCATTGACCGCGTGTCAACTGCGCTTTTTTGGGGTATTTCGCCTTGGCTGACCCTTCGTTCGCGAGACTTTGAACAGGCTCTGAGACCCCTTTGCTGATTCGGCTATTTTTAGACCGGCACTTTCGGTGTACCGGTCGCCCCCAGACGCAGCGACAACGCGGCAGCATAGCGGCGGACAGTTTTGACCACACGTCCATCGGGGCTGACATCGAACATACCCTGAACACCGACAACCAGCACCGCCATAGTGATTTCATTTTTGAAATTAAAGACGGGCGCAGCAATCGCCTCAATGCCCGGTACGCGGTAAAAGTCTTCTCGCGTAGCAAAGCCGTCTTCTCTAATTTTGGTCAGTAGGATTTCGATGCCGGCCTTAGTCTTGAGGTCGGCGGGCACATCCGCCGCCTTAATTTCAGCGGCAATCAGCGGTGCTACAATTTTTTTCGGCATCCAAGCAGCAAAGATGCGACCGGTGGCCGAGGACAGCAGCTCAAGCACAGTACCGGTAATCACATTGACGGTAATCGGTCGTCGCGGCCTTTCCCAGCGTACGATAACCGGCCCCTTGTCGCCCCAGACGGCGAGTGCCGTGGTCTGATTGATTTCATCGCGCATTTCGGCAATGGCGTTAAGGCCAAGGCGGACGCGATCAAGGCGGTCTAAGGCCACTAGACCGACGGTGAGGGCAAAAGGCCCGAGGTCGTAGCGCGAGGTCATCGGGTCTTGCTCAACCAGCCCAGAGCGAATCAAGCTGACCAAGTAGCGGTGTGCCTTGGAGGCGGGCATATTGGCGGCAGCAGCGATTTCCTTGAGCATCATGGCGCGCTGGCCATCGACCATGGCACGCAGTAGACCCATGCCAATTTCTAGCGACTGCACGCCGTGTTTGCCGTCAATTTCATCGTTCATTTTTCGCCCCTTAAGTTCCTCAATAAAAAATCAATTCTATAATACAATAATGACCAGCCATTAAAGAGCCCATCTATGACTTCACTTCGTGTCTATGCTATCGACGGCATCGTTCCAGTCGTTCACCCCACTGCCTATGTGCATCCCAGTGCGGTTTTAATCGGTGATGTCATCATCGGCCCGGGGTGCTATGTCGGTCCCTGTGCCAGTTTGCGGGGTGATTTTGGTCGTTTGATTCTGGAGGCAGGTAGTAATGTGCAAGATACGTGCGTGATGCATGGCTTCCCCAACACCGATACCGTGGTCGAGGAAAATGGCCATATTGGCCACGGTGCAGTGCTGCATGGTTGCCGCATCGGGCGCAATGCACTGGTGGGGATGAATGCCGTGGTGATGGACAACGCCATCATTGGCGAAGCGAGTATTGTTGCCGCCTCAGCCTTCGTCAAAGCCAGCCAAGAAATCCCGCCGTGCGTACTGGTCGCGGGTGTGCCGGCGAGAGTTGTTCGGCTGCTCACGGAAGAAGAAATGGCATGGAAGGCGGCCGGTACGCGCACCTATCACGAACTGGTGTGCCGTAGTTTGGCCACGCTGGTGGAAACCACGCCGCTGAGTGCGGTTGAGGTCGGGCGAAAGCGCATGGAAATATCGGATATCGTCCCGTTAACAGCATTGAAAAAGCGCGGCTAGCTTGCTTTAGAGAGAAAGCGGGTCGTACTGCGGGAAGCGTTCGGTGAGACTGCTGTCTTCGCTGGGAATACTGCCATCGGCAAGACAAAGCATCTTGTCGAGATGCCGGTTGGAGAGGGGCTCTAGTCGCTTGTAGAGTTCCTTGCACAGCATTCGCGCTTGCTGCCCTAGCCAATTCACCGGCAGGAGCACTTCTGGTAGCTCGGGGTCACGCAAAAGTAGGCGACGATAATCGTGTATGAGTAGGGTACGCAGCAAAAAGGCATCTTGCTCCTCTACACCCGCCAGATGGTCACGGCGGAGTTCATCGAATATTGGCTGGTAGGTTGTTACGAATTGTCCGTAAGCCTTGGATAGCTCGCCTAAATCCCAAGCCCGTCGCACGAGGTCAGCATCGCTGGCGGACATGGCCGAGCGTGAATCCGTCGCAAACAGCGGCAGGAGCGCAGAGAGTGCGGGGGATAAGCCTTCGGCAATGATGGCATCCAGCACGCTTGATAGTTCGGCACTCGGATGCACGAAACAATCTGACCCGAGTGCACCGAAGCCCTGCCAAAAAAGAGCGCAACGCACCTGCTCGCGCACTTTTGGTTCAAGGTCGCCCACCACCAAAATCAGTCGCCAACGACGATCCCACAGCGGGGCATGTGAGGCGTAAATATGGCGAGAGGCTTCTTCGGAACGACGGCGACCGAATGGTGTCAGCACATAATCGGCACGACGGCCAATAGTTTCTGTGCGCAGCCATTCTTCCTTGACCAGTCGAAACACTGATGTACGGATGAGTCGCTCATTAAGTTCTAGGGGTTCAAGCAGGCGAATCAGGCTACCCAGCCAAATTCGACCGCCACGCGGGAGGATGGCATCGCCAAAGACCGAAATAATCAGTGAGCCAGTTTGTACTCGGCGCTGTTGCCGGAACTGGTCAAGGCGGCTATTGATGGTATTGCTCACGAGTTATAGTATCGTTCAGAAGAACATAGCATCGGCATAAATCGCCAATCTAGTTAAAGCTGGATGATACTCTCCACCGCTTTGTTGCACAAACGCCCCAAGACGAATGACCCACCCTTTCCTTGTTTAAAATCTAGTAAATCAGCGTGCGTGCGCTCCCTATTCGTGCGCCATCAAGGGTTGAAATGCGAGGCTTCATATCTGACAGCAAGAAGCTAGAGAAGGGGGCAAAACGAGGGCACATAAAAGTCGGCACTGGCGGGACGACATTCAAATTGGCAACGCTTGCTATTGGCCTTTTGATTCGCTAATGGCCTTTATTTTTCGCGGTCGTCCGCGCGGACGCACCTCACACCGCCGTCCCAGCATATTTTCTATTTGATCGGTAGAACATGCTGATAGTCAGCATGGCGCGTGCTCCGCGAATGAGATGGCTGCGTTATGGCAAATTTTAATCGCTCTGCCCCCTAGGCACAAAAAACCCGCTGCCGGTAAGCAACGGGGACTGGGATTGCAGCACCCTCGGTCAGCTGAGTGCTAGGGGATGAGCCGGATTAAACGGGGTCTGTCCCCTATTAAGATCCAGCAAACAGACTCAACATGATTTTTTTCATACCAGATCCTTTGAGAAGAAATAAACATCGCTTATGTATTTCCAAGCGCAGAGCCACGCTTGACGACCCTGCCTGTCAGCCAGCATAGCAAACCGGCAGGGGGTGGTCACGGGGAATTGTAGGGATGATTCGGGGCGGTGTCAGACGATTGCGGGGGTGGGGACGGTTTGCAAAGCGACTGGCCGTTGATCACCAGTGCCCAATCCACCCTCAGGTCTTCGCGACGGATTTCGATCCATGCTGGGACCAGCTTAGCCTTGGATAGTGGAATCTCACCACTCAACAGTGCTCCGTCAAGAATCGAAAAGGATGCATCCTGTCCTTGGTATTTCGCATGTATGTGCGGCAGGCTATACCGCTCATTGTCTTGACATCCTCCCCCACCTCTCGCTAGAACTTCGTTCTTAGCTCGCCAGACAAGCTGGAAAGAAAGGGGATTCCTACGGCGGTCAGCTAAAAGCTAGCTAACACACTTCGGCGGGTTCT
>ERZ650307.221-NODE-221-length-30669-cov-17.779447_pt1 | contig 30669 bp, 27 predicted proteins | sample MGYA00376243_ERZ650307 | MGnify/ENA primary metagenome ERZ650307 (study PRJEB26733, sample SAMN07839242) | wastewater metagenome | biome: urban; feature: artificial channel; material: waste water | place: USA: North Carolina | collected 2016-03-31 ... | reverse complement strand
GACTTTCTTTGGCGAAGCAAAGAAAGTCAGTCGGCCGCGGGACGAACTCCCGCCCAAAATCAAACCCCGCGCGCAGCGCGGCTCCTTATTTATATTCAAAACACCCGATGCGCCAACGCCGGCAAACGCGTGCGCACCGACGCCAACTGCCGCCTATCCAACTGCGCCAACACCACCCCCTCGCCCTGCGCCTGCTCCGCCACAATCACCCCCCACGGATCAATCACCATACTATGCCCATGCGTGGCGCGGCCGCTGGCGTGCACCCCACCCTGGCCACTGGCAATCACAAAACACTGGTTTTCAATCGCGCGCGCGCGCAGCAGCGGCTCCCAATGCGCCTGACCGGTGATGGCGGTAAACGCCGCCGGCAAGATAATGATGTCCGGCTCACCCATGGCGCGAAACAGCTCAGGAAAGCGCAAGTCATAACACACGGATAAACCCATGCGCCCCAGCGGGGTATCCACCGCAACAATCTCTTTGCCTGGGGTGATGGTGTCCGCCTCGCAATAACGCTCGCCCAACCCAGAAAAGCCAAAGAGGTGGATTTTGTCATAGCGCGCCGCTGCCTGGCCATCCGGGCCATACAACACGCAGCTGTTGTACACCTTGTCCGGCTCGGGGGCCTCCAGCGGCAGGGTGCCGCCCACCAGCCACAGCTGATGGCGGCGGGCCATATCGGCCAGCGCGCGCTGGATGGGGCCATCGCCCCAGGGCTCGCGCGCCTTCACCTTATCGGTGTCGTTCAGCCCCATCAGGGCAAAATACTCGGGCAACACCACCAGTTGCGCGCCGGCGTCGGCGGCCTGCGCCACCAGGCGGGCGGCGGTGGCCAGGTTGCTGGGCACGTCCGGGGCGGACACCATTTGAATGCTGGCAACAGTCAGGGTGGAAGCGGTCATGGTTCAGGGTTTCTCGCGGGGTGCGTCACCGCCAAAGCGGTCGAGTTTGCGGATGTCCGGCGCAGCAAGGCTGCCGGTGATTTCGTAATCATAGGCAAATAGCTTGCCAACCGGGTCTTGCAGCACTTTTTGCGCGGCCAGCGCCGCCACGCCCAGCACCGGATTCAGCAGCGCGGCGCCAGCCAGCGCCACCCCTTCCGACAGGTGCGGCTCGACGGTGACACGCAATTGCTGGCGATCACGGCCCAGATCGGCATGGCCGCGCAGGCTGACATCGGCGGCCGGGCCGGTCATTTTCATGTCGTTGAGGGTGAATACGCCATTGTCCACATTCACCTTGCCGGTCAGCGCATTAAAAGCAAAGCCCTCGCTGAAGATGTCGTGAAAATCCAGCTGAAAGCGCCGGGGCAGCGATTGCAGGCTGATCACCCCCAGCAGGCGACCCACACCAGGGTTGATCTTGGCAAACTGGCCGTTTTCGGCGCGCAGGCTGAGGTCGCCGCGCAGCGAGGACAATACCGGGCTGAGCACGCCGCCCTGCCATTGCAGCGCGCCTTGTGCGGTCAGCCGGCCACGGCGCAGGGTGTCGGGGTAGCCAAAGCGTGCCAGCAGGCCGCCCAGATCCTGACTGTCAAACTGGCCGCGCAGGGCGGTGACGCCTTCGCGGCCGTCGCGCTGCCACATGCCGGTCAGGCGGGCGCGGCCTTCCGGGCCGCTCCACCACAGCTGATCCAGTTGCCAGCCATTGCTGCGTGGCTGCATGGCCAGTTGCAGATGGCCCAGCGGCTGTTGCTGATAACTGAGCGCATCTACCGTGATGTCCAGCGCCGGCAGGTTGGCGGCCTGGCGGCCCAGGCTGGTGTCGTTTGGCTCGTTGGCGCTGCTGCTCAGCGGCAGGTTCAGCCGCGATAGCTTGGCGCTGAGTTTATGCGCACCGGCTTGCCAGTGCAGGTTGCCGGCCAGCTCTTGCGCGCTGACCTGGCCTTCCCAATCGCCGTGGCTGGATTGCAGCTGCGCCTTGACCTGATGCAGCACGCGGCCCTGGGCCAGCAGTTGCCGGGTGTCCAGCGCCACGCTCAATGTCGGCCAGGCGCCGTCGGCGTCGCCGCTGCCCAGGCTGAGCCAGGGGTCAAGCTCAAAACGCTCGTCCTGCACCGCCACCGCCACGCCGCCACGCGCCGGCATGGCCGGCAAGGAGGCGTGCGCCCCCAGACGCAGCGCACCGCGCTGGATTTCGCCCGAGTCAGCCAGGGCAAACTGGCCTTGCAGCGTCTGGCCCACTTTGACGCCCAGGCGCAGGCCGCCGCGCGCCTCTGGGGCCAAATCCAGCCGCAGGGGCAAGGTGTCGGCGGCTTGCTTGGCCAAGGGGGCCGGCAGTTGGCTGCTGACTCCGCGCAAAGAGGATTCCAGCCACAGCGCGTCCAGGTCGCGGCTGATGTGAAATTCGCCGCGATACTCGCTTTGCCCGTTAAGGTGTGGCGCCAGCCAGGGCAGGTATTGCCGGGCGGCGGCGCGCATATCGGCGTGGCCGTTCAGGCCAAAGCGCATGCGCCCCTGCGGCTCGCGGGCAATGCGCAGCTGGCCGGCGCCACCCAGTGCGGTAAAGCGCAGGCCGTCGCTGTCGGCGCCGGTTTCGCTAAAGCGCAGCACGCCAGACACCTCGCTCAAGGGCGGCACCGCATAACCCACCAGGCGCACGCCATTGCGCAGAAACTGATATTCACCGCTCACCTGGGTGGCATCGGCATGCGCCAGCGGAATATCCAGCTTGAGCTTGAGCGCGCCCGCGCCCTGGGTTTGTGCGGCGCGGGTCAGCCCGCCCAGCACGCGGTCGATGGGGGTGGCGCGCAGATACTGCAAAAATGCCTGGGTGGGCCCGCTGGCCTGGCCTTCGATCTGCAAATGGCTGCTGCTGTGTTCAATGTCTGGCAGGACGCCATTGACGTTAAACAGCCGCGCGCCCATCACCTGGCCGCTGGCGTTGGCGATTTCCATGCGGTTGCGGATAAAGCGCAGCTCGCCGCTGATGTTCTCCAGCGCCGGCCAGCCCGGCGCATAGGCCAGGGTCACGCCGTCGGCGCGGGTGTGCACCTCAAAATTGCCCTTGCTGGCGTCGGCAAACGGAAAATGATCCAGGTCGCCGCGCAGCAGCAGCCGCGCGCCGTCGGCGTGGCCGCGCCGCAGCGCCTGGGTGAGCCAGTTGCGGGTGTCGTGGTCGATGCTCAGCGGCAAATAGGCCGGCACGCGGTTGGCCGGTGCGCGGCCCAGCGTGGCCTGAATGTCCACCAGGCCGGCATGGCCGGGCACATAGCGGTAGCGGCCAGACAATTCGCCGCTGACGTCGGCGTTGGCAAAACGAATCTTGCCCAGATCCACCGCCACGCCCTGCGCCTCGCGCGTCCAGTTGACTCGGGCGTTGAGGTCGGCAAATTGCAGCGGGGCGATAAACACGCCAGGCAGGGTGACGCTGGCGGCGCCCTGGTTGCGCAGGTTCAGCTCGCCCCGGCTTTCGTCAAAGTTAAGCTCGCCGCTCATGCCGGTGACCGAGGGCAGCACGCCCGAGCCCTGCCAACCCAGCTGACGAAAAGCGCCCGACACCTGATAGCGGCTGGGGGCGACAATATCGCCGCGCCAGCCCACCTGGACTTTTTCCACAAAACCGGTGGGCGCCAGCGCCTTCCAGGCGGCGTTTTGCTCCAGCGGCAAATGGCGCAGCAGCGGCTTGATGGCGGCCAGGTCCACTTGCGACAGCGTCAGCTTGCCGTGGCCGTTGGCGCCGTCTTTCCATTCGCCCTGAATATCGGCGTGATTGAAGATGGCGGCGTTTTCCGCCACCGCCAGCAAATCCTGCGCCGCCAGCGTCCACACCCCATCGCGGGTCTGCGCCAGCGCCAGCTTGCCGGACAACACCGGCACGCGCACGGCGGCTTCGCTGGGGTTCAGCCGCAGCAGCACATTGCGCAGCGACAGTTGCGCGTTCAGCGCCTCGATGCGCGGGCCGTCAAAGTTCAGCTCGACGCTGCTCTGGCCTTCGCCCTGCGGCAGCACCCGGCTGCTGTTGAAGTTCAGGTAGTTTTCCCAGGCGGACAAGCGCACGCCGCCCACGTCCAGCCGCACGCGGCCGCGCCAGGTTTTCCAGTCGGCCAGCCGGTCGCCGCGCCAGTCCATGGCCAGGGCAAAGCTGGACAGCCAATCGCTGGGCGGGCGGGCGCCAATGGCCAGGCTGTGGCTGAACAGGCCGCGCCGCAGCACCACCCGGCCATCGGTCAGGGTCAATTCGGCCAGACCGGCGTATTCATCGCGCCAGTGCAGGGTGGCCTGGTCGATGCTGACTTCGCTTTGGCGCAGCAGCCAATCCAGCAGCGCGGTGTCGCCGCTGCCCTGGGTGAGGTCGATGTCGTTGATCAGGATGGCGCCGCGCGCGTCGCGGCGGATGTGAATCACCGGGCCAGACAGGGCAATCCGGCTGAAATGCGGCTCCAGCCGCCACAGCGAGCTCAGCGACGGGGCCAGCTCCAGCTTGGCAAAGCGTTGCGTGGCGCCGCTTTGCGGCTGGCTGACGCTGACGCCGCGCACAAACAGCACCAGATGGCCATGCCGCCAGCCGCCGCCCAGTTGCGCGATACTGACCTGCTGGCCGGTGGCACGCGACAGGGCATCGGCCAGCGCCGGTTTGTAGTCGCCCAGGCGCGGCAGCAGCCAAAACTGAATGGCGCAGGCCAGCGCCGCCAGCAGCAAGGCAGCGGACACAATCAGCCATAAGGCGGCGCGAAGGGCGCGGCGCACGGCCGGGCGCTGGCGCCAGGCCAGCAGTCGAGCGGAGATCAGGCGGGGGAAAACGTTCAAAACAGGCGTCCGCTCAGGATATGATAGGGAAATTCACCCAGTGAAATGCCGGCTGGCCCTGCGCCAGCACTTTCAGAAATGGTCATTATATGTCACTCAGCCCCGTTCATGCGCTGTCCGCCGCCCAGGCGCACAGCCACTACCTGACCCGCCTGTTCGCCGCCGACCCGGCCCTGGCCGAACGCATCGCCGTTGAGGCCGCCGAGCCGTTTTCGCTGCGCCATATGCAAGAGGGCTTTGCCAGCCTGCCCGCCGACAGCGAAGAAGCGCTCAAGCGCAATCTGCGCAAGCTGCGCCAGCGCATGATGGCGCACCTGATCACCCGCGACATTGGCCGGCTGGCCGACCTCAATGAAGTGGTTTCGACCATCAGCCAGTTTGCCGAGTTCTGCGTGACCACGGCGCTGGCGCATGTGCAGCCGCTGTTGGCGCACTTTGGCCAGCCCATCGGCGAAGACAGCGGCCAGCCGCAATCGCTGATTGTGGTGGGCATGGGCAAGCTGGGCGGCGGCGAGCTGAATGTCAGTTCGGACATCGACCTGATTTTCATCTACCCGGAAGACGGCCAGACCGAGGGCGGAACCCGCCATATCAGCAACCACGAATACTTCACCCTGCTGGGCAAAAAGCTGATCGCCGCCTTGTCCGAGCCCACCGGCGACGGCTTTGTGTTTCGCGTGGACATGCGCCTGCGCCCGTATGGCGATTCCGGCCCGCTGGTGATGAGTTTTGCCGCGCTGGAAAACTACCTGCTCAGCCAGGGCCGCGAGTGGGAGCGCTACGCCTGGATCAAGGGCAAGGCGCTGTGCGGCGACGCCGAGGGGCTGAATGCGCTGATCCGGCCATTTGTGTACCGCAAATATCTGGATTACAACGCCTACGGCGCCATGCGCGAGCTGTACGCGCAAATTCAGCGCGAAGTGGCGCGCCGCGAGCTGACCGACAACGTCAAGCTGGGCGCTGGCGGCATCCGCGAAGTGGAGTTCATCGCCCAGGTGTTCCAGCTGATTCGCGGCGGTCGGGAAAAAAGCCTGCAAGTGCGCAGCACCCGCGAGGCGATGGCGCGGCTGGCCGAGCTCAAGCTGCTGGAGCCAGAAACCGTCAGCGAGCTGCTGGAGGCCTACACCTTTTTGCGCGACGTCGAGCACCGCCTGCAATACCTGGACGACCAGCAAACGCAAACCCTGCCGGCCGGCGTCGAGGCGCGCCAGCGGGTGGCCGGCAGCATGGGCTTTGCCGATTGGGATGGCTTTGTGAGCGCGCTCAACCGCCAGCGCCAGCGGGTCAACCGGCATTTTCAGCAGGTGTTTCTGCTGCCCACCGAGCAACACGGCGGCCACCCGCTGGCCAGCCTGTGGCTGGACGTGGGCGAGGCGCCCGAGGCGGTGGTCGAGCGGCTGGCCTCGCAGGGCTTTCAGGATGCGCCAGCGGTGGCGCACCAGCTGTCCACCCTGGCGCGCAGCCAGCGCTATCTGCAACTGCCCGCCGCCACGCGCAAGCGCTTTGACGCGCTGATGCCGCCCTTGATTGAAGTCTCCGCCCAGTGCGGCAACCCGGATGTGACGCTGGCGCGCATCATCAACCTGATGGAAGCCATCAGCCGCCGCGCGCCGTATCTGGCGCTGCTGGCGGAATACCCGCAAACCCTGCGCCGGCTGGTCACGCTGTATTCGTCCAGCCCGTGGGTGTCCAGCTACCTCACCCGCCACCCGATCCTGCTGGACGAGCTGCTGGACGCGCGCGAGCTGTACGCCGAGCCAGACTGGCCGGCGCTGGCCGCCCAGCTGGAGCAGCAAATGGCCGAGTGCGGCAGCGATGTGGAAGCCAAGATGGACACCCTGCGCCATGTGCAGCACGCCCAGCAGTTCCGCCTGGTGGCGCAGGACCTGGCCGGCATGTGGCCGCTGGAGGCCTTGTCTGACCAGCTCTCGCAGCTGGCCGACATGATTCTGGACGCCACCCTGCGCCACGCCTGGCAGGACGTGGCCAAGCGCCACGCCGACACCCCGCGCTTCGCCATCATTGGCTATGGCAAGCTGGGCGGCAAAGAGCTGGGCTATGTGTCTGATCTGGATGTGATTTTTTTATACGAAGACGAACACCCGGACGCCGCCGACGGCTACGCCCGGCTGGCGCGCAAGCTGTCGGCGTGGATCACCAGCGCCACCCCGGCCGGCATTCTGTACGACCTGGATTTGCGCCTGCGCCCCAATGGCCAATCCGGCCTGCTGGTGAGCACCGTCGAAGCCTTCCGCCAGTATCAGGCGCGCGACGCCTGGCTGTGGGAACACCAGGCGCTGACCCGCGCCCGCTTTGTGGCGGGCGACGCGGCGATTGGCGACGCCTTTGAAAAAGTGCGCTTTGAGGTGCTGTCGCAACCGCGCGACCTGGCGGCGCTGCGCCAGGAAGTGCTGACCATGCGCGCGCGCATGCTGGAAACCCACCCGGCGCAGCCAGACAAACTCAAGCACGCGCGCGGCGGCATTATTGATCTGGAGTTCATCGTCCAGTACCTGGTGCTGGCCTACAGCCACTACCACCCGGAACTCACCGGCAATATCGGCAATATCGCCCTGCTGCACCTGGCCGCCAACGCCGGGCTGATCGAGCACGACCAGGCCGAAGCCTGCCAGGCGGCGTACCGCCATTACCGCCGCCTGCAACACGCCCAGCGGCTGAACGAGCACAATAGTGTGGACGTGGACGACGTGCTGCGCCGCCACTACGCCGACGTGCAGGCGCTGTGGGAGGCGGTGTTTGGCCAGCCAGACGTGGTGTGACCAGCAAAAGCACACCCCCCGCCGCCATGGATGGCGTGCGGGGGGCGCAATGCAGCTTCAGTTCAGTGGGTGGGGCGGAAACTCAGAACACCAGCTTGGCGCCGATCATCGCCATCATCACCGCCAGCGCCGGGCGCAGCCATTGCTCGGCCACGCGGCGGGTCATGTGGCTGCCCAGCCAGATGCCCGGCAGCGAGCCCATCAGCAGCTGCGCCAACAGGCCGTAATCCATATGTCCCATGCTGGCGTGACCCAAACCGGCCACCAGGGTCAGCGGCACGGCGTGGGCAATCTCGGTGCCCACCAGCCGGGCAATCGGCAGCAGCGGATACAGGGCAAAGATGGCCAGGGTGCCCAGCGCGCCCGCGCCAATCGAGCTTAAGGTGACAATCACGCCCAGCATTACCCCGGTCAGCACGGTGGCTTTCACCGGCAGCACACCTTCCGGGCGCGGCGGCACCATGCGGGCCAGTTGGCGCAAAATCCACGGCTTGAACAAAATGGCGATGGCGGTCAGCATCAAGGCCACGCCCAGCATCAGCTTGATCAGCCGCTCGATATAATGGGTTTCCAGGTGCAGGCCATGCAGCACCAGCACGGTGAGCAGTGCCGCCGGCATGCTGCCCAGCGCCAGCCAGCCGGTGATGCGCCAGTCGATCTGCTTATGCTGGTGATGCACCCACACCCCGCCCATCTTGGTGATACAGGCGTACAGCAGGTCGGTGCCCACAGCGGTGGCGGGGTTGATGCCAAACCACAGCAAAATCGGCGTCATCAGCGAACCGCCGCCCACCCCGGTCAGACCGACCACAAACCCGACCACCAGGCCGGCCACCACAAAACCCCATTCCACGGCGTTCTCGCTTCATGCAGATCAAACAAGTCTGCATGCTAGCCCACTGCGGTATAACTTTTTAGACGTTTTGAATCGTAGTTAATTCCAAATTAAACTAATGGACAAGCGCGGATGGCCTGGCCTGCACCCCAAGGGGGTTTGGTGCGCCGCTGTTAAACTCTTATGCAGCAAGCGGCCGGACTGAAGTCTTTGCGCTCATCGACGGCGCCGGCAGTTGGCCGCCACAGCTGAGCAGCCAGGCGCGTTTGTCCGCCGCGCGCATGGCTTTCACCGCGCGCTCGGCGGACAGCGCCTCGCCCTTGCTGGCGAACTCCACCACCAGCGCCAGTTGCTGCGGCGGAAAGCTGCGGGTGTAGCGCGCGCCCTTGCCGGCCAGATGCGCCGCCCAGCGGCGGGCCACATCTGGCGTGACGCCGGTATACAACCCGCCGCCCTGACAGGCCAGCACATACAAAAACCAGGGCTGCGCCATCGGCTTATAAATCCAGCTGGCGTTGGCCGCCGTCCGGGTGGCGAATCTCGGCCTGGGTGACGCCGTCGGCCAGGCGCAGGGTGACGCGCTCGTTTTGCTTGAGCGCATCCGGGCTGCGCACCGCCTGGCCTTTGCGGTTTTCCACGATGGCGTAGCCGCGTTGCAGCACCGCCTGCGGATTCAGCGCGCTCAGCCGGTCGGCCAGGTGCTGCTGATGCAGCGCGGCTTGCGCCAGTTGCCGGCGCATAGCCTGACGCAGGCGCTCGGCCAGCGCGTCCAGGCCGGCTTGCGCGGCGGCGGCTTGCGGGCGCAGGCGAGCGTGACGCTCGGCCAGCCGCTCCAGCCGCCAGCCGGCCTGCTGCACGGCGCTGCGCGCCAGGCTGGCCAGCCTGGCTTGATCGCGCTGGAGCAATTGCGCTTGCTGACGCAGACGCTGGCCGGGATGGGTGAGCCGGGCGGACAAGGCGTCCAGCGCTTGCATGCGGCTGTGCAGCAGGCGCTGCATGGCGCGGCGCAGGCGCTGCTCGCGCTGCGCCAGCTCGGCCAGCAAGGCCTGGCGGTCCGGGCACACCTGCTCGGCCGCCCCGGTGGGGGTGGGCGCGCGCAGGTCGGCAACAAAATCGGCAATGGTGAAGTCGGTTTCGTGCCCCACGCCGCTGATGGTGGGGATCGGGCAGGCGGCCAGCGCGCGGGCGACGGTTTCGTCGTTAAACGCCCATAAGTCCTCAATGCTGCCGCCGCCGCGACAGACAATCAGCACGTCCACTTCCTGGCGCAGCGCCGCCTGGGTGATGGCGGCGACAATCTGCGCCGGCGCCGCCTCGCCCTGCACCAGGGTGGGATAAAGCACCAAGTGCGCCGACGGCATGCGCCGACGCAGCGTGCTGACCACGTCGCGCAAGGCCGCGCCGGACGGTGAGGAGACAATGCCGATGCGGCGCGGAAACGCCGGCAGCGGCCGCTTGCGCGCGGGGTCGAACAGCCCTTCTTCGCCCAGTTGGCGCTTGAGCCGCTCGAAGGCTTCAAACAGCCGGCCTAAGCCGGCTTCGCGCATGCGGTCGAGCTGGATTTGATAATCGCCGCGCGCTTCATATAAAGACACCTGGCCAAACGCCTCAACTTGCACGCCCTCGCGCAAACGAAACGGCAGGCCGGCCACCCGGCCGCGAAACATCACCGCGCGAATCTGGCCGCCTTTGTCTTTCAGCGAAAAATACGCATGCCCGCTGGCGGCCACGGTGAGGTTGGAAATCTCGCCGCTGACCCACAAGGGCGGCAGGCCGCGCTCCAGCAGGCCGCGCGCCAGGCGGTTGAGTTCGCTGACCGAAACCAGCTCGGGTAAAACGTCTTGCATGGGTGGTTTTCCTGGCTTGTCAAGTCATCCACACCCCTTGGCCTTGCTGGCATTCTGTCAAGAGGGTTTGTCATGAAAGCGCAATTATTTTTTAAGTGCTTGTTTTTTATAGACTTAGCCAGCCTGCCCAGCAAATGGGCAATCCAGAAAAAAGCCTTGCCTGACTAGGGGTTTGCCGGTTCACTCAAGGTTTGTCCACATGGTTATCCACAGTTTGTGTGGATGAATGCAAAAAACCGTGACAAACCATGGTCTTAAGTAAAATTACCCAGAAAACACCGAGAAAATCCCCCTGGTGGCGGTCAGATGTCTTGCCGCAGCTGACGCCTTCGCGTAGAGTTTAAAGATTGTACTGTCTACGCATAAAAGGGGTCTTGCGTGTTGTCGATCATCGAAGCGGCCGGCTGGCCGATCTGGACCATCATTCTGGCTTCCGTGGTGTCGCTGGCGATCATTTTCGAGCGCTTCTACAGCCTGCGGCAAAGCCTGGTGGCGCCGGCGGGCCTGCTGGAAGACGTGCTCAACCGCAGTCAGGCAGGCGACACCCGCGCATTGTACGAGCAATTGGTCAATGGCGCGCCGCTGGCGCGCATCCTCGCCGCCGGCCTGAAAAACCAGCGCGCCAGCCGCGAAGTAATGAAAGAAGCCATCGAAGAAGCCGGCCGCGTGGTGGCGCACGAGCTGGAGCGCTTTCTGACCACGCTGGGCACCATCGCCGCTATGGCCCCGCTGCTGGGCCTGCTGGGCACCGTGGTGGGCATGATCGAGCTGTTTGGCGCCAGCAGCCCCACCGGCACCAACCCGCAGCAACTGGCGCATGGCATCTCGGTGGCGCTGTACAACACCGCCTTTGGCCTGGTGGTGGCGATTCCCAGCATGATCTTCTACCGCCATTTCCGCGCCAAGGTGGACGCCCTGCTGGTGAGCATGGAACAACAGGCCATCCATCTGGTGGACGTGGTCCACGGCGACCGCGACCGTTAAGGAGAGCGGCATGAACTTCAGCCGAGGCCGCAAGCGCGAAGAGCCGGAAATCAATTTTATTCCGCTGATTGACCTGTTGCTGGTGATCTTGATCTTTTTGATGGTCACCACGACTTACAATCGCTTTGCCGAACTCAAGATCAACCTGCCCACCGCCAGCGCCGACGCCCCGCAGGAAAAACCGCTGGAAATCCGCGTGGCGGTGAACCCGGCCGGCGAATACCTGGTGAATCAGCAGCCCGTGGCCGCCAACGCCCTGGGCGACGCGCTCAAGGCCGCCGCTGGCGGCCAGGCCGACCCCAGCGTGGTGATTCAAGCCGACGGCAAGGCGCCGCACCAGGCGGTGGTAACCGTGATGGAAGCCGCCCGCCAGGCCAGCCTGAGCAAGCTGACTTTCGCCACCCAGGCGCCGGCCGCCCAGTAAGCGCGGCTGACAAAACTTCAGCGCAGCGCTCCTCCTAGCTAGTAGTCAGTCACGTTGAAATACACGGGTTCATGCGCCACGAAGAACCCCTCTCCGCACCACACCGCGTCATTCCCGCGCAGGCGGGAATCCAGGCGTGTCCACAGCGTACAGCGGTCCAAGCACCCGCCAGTCTGTTCAAATCATGGTGACTGGCTACTAGTAGTCAGTCACCATGGTGTGAATGATCATTGGCATTAAGGTTCGAAATCAGGTGCTTGCCTGAGTCTTTGTGTTTCAACGTGATTGGCTACTAGAGGTGAACAGCCGCAGACAGTACAAGCAGCATAGCGAGCCACGCAACGATGCCAGGATGGTTTTGTTAGTGGCCTCTAGCCCTGTAACTTTGCAAAGGAATAGTGTGACAATTACAGCTACTCAATGGACTGGTGCAGCTCTGTTTGGAATTGCTATTATTCACACATTTGCCACCAAGTTATTCGAGCGTCTTGCTCACTATCGTCCAACCCACGCTGGTCTATGGCATTTACTAGGTGAGGTAGAAGTTGTTTTTGGATTCTGGGCAATGGTATTGGTCGTTGCAATGTTTTTTATCGATGGTGCAGACACGGCAATTGCATACGTAAAATCACGAAACTTCACCGAACCTGTATTCGTTTTCGCCATCATGGTCATAGCAGCAACCCGACCTATCCTACAAGCAGCGACCGGAGCAATACGTGCACTGGGAAGTAGTATGCCACTGCCAGGCGCTATGGGCTTTTACTTTGTAGTTTTGGCCACAGTTCCATTGCTTGGGTCATTTATCACCGAACCTGCTGCGATGACAATGGCGGCACTCATACTTTCTCGTCGAGTATTTTCTCAGTCAGCCTCAATGCGCATGAAATATGCCACGCTTGGGGTTTTGTTTGTGAATATTTCAATCGGTGGAACGCTCACTCCTTTTGCTGCACCGCCAGTTTTGATGGTCGCTGGGACTTGGCAGTGGGATACTGGATTCATGTTAGCTAATTTTGGTTGGAAAGCTGCAATTGCAGTACTCATCAACTCGATAGGCGCAACCATGATTTTTTGCAAAGAATTGGCACAGATCGAAGTGTCAAATGAGAAGAAAAATGGACATACTACACCCTGGCCCCTAACTATTGCTCATGTCATTTTTTTGATGGCGGTTGTAATTTTTTCCCATCACCCGAAGTTTATTCTTGGCTTGTTCCTGTTCTTCCTTGGGCTCTCTCATGCATACGAAAAATATCAAGATCGACTTATATTGCGCGAAGCATTACTGGTCTCGTTCTTCCTTGCAGGTCTCGTGGTTCTTGGTGGTCAGCAGCGCTGGTGGTTGCAGCCAGTACTAACAAGCATGACGAACGAGCAAGTATTTTATGGTGCTGTAGCACTAACTGCATTTACCGACAATGCAGCGTTGACATATCTCGGAGCGCTCGTGCCTGGTTTGTCAGACGAGTTCAAATATGCGCTGGTGGCTGGTGCGGTAACAGGTGGTGGCCTCACCATCATTGCCAATGCGCCAAACCCAGCAGGAATCGCAATACTACGCAATCATTTTGATGACAACACTGTCAATCCGATGGGCTTGTTAGCTGCTGCGATCCTGCCAACGCTTGTGGCCGTTTTTGCGTTCAAGTTTTTGTAATGATGCCAATCGTTCAGGTGGAGAAGCGGCAATTGATAGATCAATTCATATCACGCCTACAGTCTGTCTTTTCTGTTGATCTACTTGCTGATCTGTTGAGCCGCCTTATCCTGGCGCTAGTCGTGTTTAGTGTTGTGATGTTGACCTGGATAATCATCAATCGATTCGTCAGTCATCGGTTAAAGCGCCGCGTAGATAGTACGACGGCGGCAATGCTACAGACTCTGACCAAGACCGCTTTCATCTCCCTGGGCCTGTTGGCTGGGCTTAATGCGGCAGGCGTACAAACAGGCACCTTGCTGGCGTCTGCCGGGGTGTTAAGCTTGACGGTCGGCTTCGCATTGAAAGATACCTTGTCCAATATCGTCTCTGGATTTCTAATTTTCATGGATCGGCCATTCACAATTGATGATTTGGTCGAAATCGATGGCCAGTATGGCCGTGTAGATCGCATCACGTTGCGAACCACCCGTATTGTGACCAAGGATGGGCGCATGCTCGCCGTGCCTAATGCCTCTGTGATGAATAAAACGATAGCTTCCTATACCAATTTTCCTCACCAACGGATTGATGTGCGAGTCACGATTGCAGTGACAGAAGATATCGAGCGGGTACGAAGCATTTTGCTGGATCTCGTACGTCATGATCCAAGCTATTTGAAAGAGCCGGCGCCTCGGATGGTTGTGGTTGAAATCAATGACTATAACTTGGCGATTGAATTGCAGGCATGGCTAGATGATGAACGGCAGCACATTGAGAAACGCTTTGCGTTGCGTGAGGCAGCATTCAAGGCACTCGTTGCCGCGAATATTGAGATGCCACTGGAAACCATCCAGCTTGCACCGCACAAAATTGAAGTTAATAAATCTTCGTTGCCCACAGAATCGAATACATGAATACCTCATACGGGCATTCGTTCATTTCATCAAGAGCATTGCGGTTGGCATTCTCGCTCGTCGGTACGTCTCTCATCGTCGGGTTGGGGCTATTGCGAGTCCATACGCAAGCTCAATTCACGTTCGCTTCGCTCATGCTGCTTCCAGTGTTGGCGAATACTTGGTTGGTTGGACGGGTGGGTGGATGGCTGTCAGCCATACTAGCAGCATTGATGTGGGGGTATGCTGATCACGTCAGTACCGGCGCACATGAGACTACGTGGATTCCAGGTCTAAATGCATTTATTCATCTGATTAACTACGGGGTCATTGTCGAATTGGTGCATAAAGTGCAGGAGCTACTTCAGCGAGAAGCCAACAATGCAAGGGTAGATAGACTTACGGGCTTGTTGAATCGTCGTGGTTTCATGGAAACATTTGAAGAGCAGATCAAGTTAGCACATCGCCTTAATGCATCGTTCTCTATCGCGTTTATTGATCTAGACCGCTTCAAGCAGTTGAACGATACCCGAGGACACAAAGAAGGTGATGCCGCGCTGAAGATGGCGGGGACAATCCTGTTGAATGCCACCCGATCTACTGACGTGATTGGAAGACTTGGAGGAGACGAATTTTGTGTCGTAGCCTTTTCGAGGTCGCCGAATGACGCTAAAATCGAGGCCTTGCGGCTCCATGCGCAGTTGACTGAGGCACTATCGAAATTTACGCCTGTAGGCGCAAGCATTGGAGTCGCCTTCTTTGACGAAGCTGAACTGTCGGCTACGGAAATGATTCAGAAGGCTGATGAAATTATGTATTCAGTCAAGAAAGCCGGCAAAGGCAGTGTGCTTGTGAAAGTAGTCTGAACGCCTGTTGTGATGAGGAAAGAGCAAGTAAATGGATGATGAATCTCAGAAAAAAAACCTTTCATTGGCGATAAGAGTGAAGCATATCATGAGAGAGCGCTTCAGTCTGCATGACGACAAGGCTGAAGATACGGAAATCGAAGCTCGTATTCGTGATGGTGTGGAGTTGCGTGGAGCTACTCCCTGGGTACTCATATTCGCCATTTTTGTAGCCTCAGTGGGACTGAATGTCAATTCAACAGCTGTTATTATCGGTGCCATGCTGATTTCACCACTGATGGGCCCGATTATGGGCGCAGGTCTAGGTGTGGCAGTTTATGACTTCGATCTGGTCAAGCGTTCATTGACAAACTTGGGCATTGCCACGTTTATTAGTCTTGTCGTGTCAGCATTATATTTCTCGCTGACGCCCTTGCAGCAAACTCAATCGGAGTTGCTCGCACGTACGAGTCCTACCATCTGGGATGTGTTGATTGCACTATTTGGCGGGTTAGCTGGTATTGTCGGAATTACTCGCCAAGAAAAGTCTAATGTTATACCTGGCGTTGCCATCGCAACAGCACTAATGCCACCAGTCTGCACTGCTGGCTTCGGGATTGCTACTGGCCAGTGGCAATTTGCCGGTGGTGCTCTTTACCTGTATGCCATCAACTGTGTATTTATCTCTTTGGCCACAGTGGTCGGCATTCGAGCTTTACGACTCAGGCGGCATGGATTTGCCAATCAAAAAACAGAAAAGAGAGTAAAGGCAACATTACTAGCCCTTGCCCTGATTACTTCGGTGCCGAGTGGTTATCTTGCACTTGATCTGGTTCGCCAGGAAGTCTTTAGAGCCAAAGCACAGGAATTTGTTGATCGGGAGTTTATATTCGACAAATCACAACTTGTTGATACAAAAATTGATCCAGATAAACGGATCATTGACTTATCTATTTTAGGTGAACCTATCAGTCCTGAAGCACTTCATCACATTGAGGCTAAACTGGCCACTGCCAATCTTGAAGGCACTAAACTGGTGCTACATCAAGCAGGAGAAAATCGGATCGATCTTACTGCGCTGAAATCCAGTCTCTTGTCAGATTTACTACGAGAAAGTCAGGACACAGTCAAACGTCGGGATACGCAAGTTCAAAATCTAAAAGCAGAACTTGCCGCACGTGACGCCATTCTTGGGCAGGCCAACGGCATCTTTAAGGAGCTTCGTCAATTGTATCCTGAAGTGACTAGGGTATTACTTGCAGACGGTGTATCTGTAACATCCGAAGAGAGCAAAGAAAAGGTCGTTTATATAACCATTACCACTCGCATTGCCATGTCAAAAGAAATTCATCAGCGGACTGAAGATTGGCTTAAGGTACGGTTAAACCTTAATTCGATAGTTCTCAACTTTGATACAGAAGGCCAACCCCTTAAGCGTTAAAGATGGCAATCCCAAAGACTGAGTGTACATTCAGAGAACACAAGTCAATTCTCATTAATCTATCTTCAGGCTCTGCGGTTATATACCATATACATCCATCCCGACCATGTCTGACTCCCCTTCCACTTTTGCCGAGCGTCTGCAAGCCTTCTGGCACGGCCGCCGCGACCCGTGGCTGGCGCTTTGGACTCTTCCGCTGTCCTGGCTGTTTGCCGCGCTGGCGGGCTTGCGCCGCGCTGCGTTTGCCTGCGGCCTGCTGCGCCGTGAGCGCTTGCCGGTGCCGGTGGTGGTGGTGGGCAATATCCACGTTGGCGGCGCCGGCAAAACCCCGCTGACCCTGGCCTTGCTGGCCGAGCTGCGCGCCGCCGGCCTGCACCCCGGCGTGATCAGCCGGGGCTATGGCGGCGCGGCGCGCCAGGCGCAGGCGGTGCATGCCCACGACGACCCGGCTCAAGTCGGCGACGAGCCCTTGCTGTACGCCCAGGCCGGCTTTGCCGTGGCGATTGGCCGCCGACGCAGCGAGGCCGGGCGTGCGCTGCTGGCGGCTTATCCCGAGGTGAATGTCATCCTGGCCGACGATGGCCTGCAACACTACGCGCTGGCGCGCGACATCGAGCTGGCGGTGGTGGACGGCGGGCGCGGCTTTGGCACGGGCCGCCTGCTGCCGGCCGGGCCCTTGCGCGAGCCAGTCAGCCGGCTGGCGCGGGTGGACGCCGTGGTGGTGAATGGCGACGCGGCGCCGCCCGACTTGCCGGCGCATCCGCGCTGCTTTCATATGCGTTTGCAGCCCGGCGCGCTCTACCAGCTCAGCCAGCCGGCCAGGCGCTGCGCGCCAGCGGATTTACCTGGCCGGGTGGTGGCGCTGGCCGGCATTGGCCACCCGCAACGCTTTTTCGACACGCTGCGCCAGCAGGGGCTGACGCCCGCGCGCTGCCTGGCGTTTGCCGACCATCACGCCTTTACCGCCGCTGACTTGCCCGCCGACGCCGACGCCGTGGTGATCACCAGCAAGGACGCAGTCAAATGGCAAGCGCTCGATAATGGTAAACTCTGGGTTTTGCCAGTCACCGCCCAGCTGGACGCCGGGTTGGTGAGCTGGCTGGTTTCTACGCTGAAAGAACTGCGCCATGGACAGCAAGCTGCTTGAAATTCTCGTCTGCCCGGTCTGCAAAGGCCCGCTGGTGTTTGACAAGTCCGCCCAGGAACTGATCTGCAAGGCCGATCGCCTGGCTTTTCCGGTTCGCGACGGCATTCCGATGATGCTGGAAAGCGAAGCGCGCGAACTGCCCGCCGACGAAGAGGTGCGCGGTGGCTGAGTTTCGCGTGGTGATTCCGGCGCGGCTGCATTCCACCCGCCTGCCGGACAAACCGCTGGCCGACATCGCCGGCCTGCCGATGGTGGTGCGCGTGGCGCAGCAGGCGGCCAAAAGCGGCGCCGCCGAAGTGGTGGTGGCCACCGACCACGCCCGCATCCTGCAAGCCTGCGCCGAGCATGGCGTGGCCGCGCGGCTGACCAGCGCCGATCATCCGTCCGGCACCGACCGCCTGGCGGAAATGGCCGATTTGCTGGCGCTGGCCGACGATGACATCGTGGTGAATGTGCAAGGCGACGAACCGCTGATCGACCCGGCGCTGATCGACCGCCTGGCCGCGCTGATGGCCGCCAGTGAAGCGCCGATGGCCACGCTGGCGCATCCCATCCATGATGCGGCGGACATGTTTAATCCGAATATTGTCAAAGTGACGCTTGACCGACGCGGTCATGCGCTTTACTTTAGTCGGGCTCCGATTCCCTACGCCCGCGACGCGTTTGCCCACCGAACCGACGCGCTGCCGCCAGAGCTACCCGTTCTGCGCCATATCGGGATGTATGCCTACCGCGCCGGCTTTCTGCGTCACTACCGTGAACTGGCGCCGTCCGCGCTGGAAGCCATCGAAGCGCTGGAACAGCTCCGTGTCTTGTGGCACGGCCACGCCATTGCTGTGGGCGTGGTCGAGCAGGCGCCGCCGGGCGGGGTCGACACCCCCGAAGACCTGGCCCGCGTGCGCGCCCTGTTTCACCCATAACCATAACGACCGCCAAAAACCTACAAGTGGAGTCTCACTCAAATGAAACTGATTCTGTTGGGCGCACCGGGCGCCGGCAAGGGCACTCAGGCCAACTTCATCAAAGATAAATTCGGCATTCCGCAAATCTCCACCGGCGACATGCTGCGCGCCGCCGTGAAGGCCGGCACCCCGCTGGGCCTGGAAGCCAAAAAAATCATGGATGCCGGCGGCCTGGTGTCGGATGAAATCATCATCGGCCTGGTCAAAGACCGCATCGCCCAGCCCGACTGCGCCAACGGCTTTCTGTTTGACGGCTTTCCGCGCACCCTGCCGCAAGCCGACGCCATGCAGGCGGCTGGCGTGACCATCGACTATGTGGTGGAAATCGACGTGCCGGACAGCGAAATCGTCGAGCGCATGTCTGGCCGCCGCGTGCACGTGGCCTCTGGCCGCACCTACCACGTCAAGTTCAACCCGCCCAAGGTGGAAGGCGTGGACGATGAAACCGGCGAGCCGCTGATCCAGCGCGACGACGACAGCGAAGCCACCGTGCTCAAGCGCCTGGCCGTGTACCACGAGCAAACCGAAGTGCTGGTGGGCTACTACTCGAAGATGGCCGCCAGCGGCGACGCCAGCGCGCCGAAATACGTCAAGGTGCCGGGCGTGGGCTCGGTGGACGGCATTCGCGACGCCGTGTTCCGCGCACTGGGCGCCTGATCCTCGATCCCTGCCCAGGTAAAACGCCCCGGACGGCTACGGCCCGCCGGGGCGTTTTTGTTTTACACTGGCGCCATCACACCTGCTCGGGAGCGTGCCATGCGCTGCAAGAACGCTTTTTATGCCCAATCCGGTGGCGTCACCGCCGTGATCAATGCCTCGGCAGCCGGGGTGATCGAAACCGCCCGTCAGCACCCTACGCGCATCGGAACGGTATACGCCGGGCGCAACGGCATTCTGGGCGCGCTGGATGAAGACCTGATTGACACCCGCCACGAGTCCGCTGCTGACATCGCTGCCCTGCGCCACACCCCCGGCGGGGCGTTTGGCTCCTGTCGCTACAAGCTGCAAGATCTGCAACAGCATCGGGCGGAATATCAGCGTCTGATCGAAGTGTTCAAGGCGCATGACATTGGCTACTTTTTTTATAATGGCGGGGGTGATTCTGCCGATACCTGCCTGAAAGTGGCCCAACTGTCTGCGGCACTGGGCTACCCGATCCAGGCCATCCATATCCCCAAGACCGTAGACAACGACCTGCCCATCACCGATTGCTGTCCGGGCTTTGGCTCAGTCGCCAAATACGTAGCCACTTCAATTCGTGAGGCGGGCTACGATGTGGCGTCCATGGCCAAGACCTCCACCAAGGTGTTCATCCTGGAAGTCATGGGCCGCCATGCTGGCTGGATCACCGCCGCCTGTGGCCTGGCCAGTGAAGCCGAAGGCGAGCCGCCGCATTTGTTGCTGTTTCCGGAAATTCCGTTTGAGCCCAAGCTGTTTCTGGATCAAGTGGATGCCTGCGTACAGCGCCACGGCTATTGCGTGGTGGCTGTGTCAGAAGGCATTCGCCAGGCCGATGGCCGCTTTATTGCCGAAAGCGGGCTGACCGATGCCTTTGGCCATGCCCAGCTGGGCGGCGTGGCGCCAGTGCTGGCCAATCTGGTCAAGAGCGCATTGGGTTATAAATACCATTGGGCCGTGGCCGATTATCTGCAACGCGCGGCCCGCCATCTGGCTTCGGCAGTGGATGTCGAGCAGGCCTGGGCACTGGGGGCGCGAGCCGTGGAATTGGCGCTGGCCGGCCATGGCGGGGTGATGCCGACCATCGTGCGTCTCAGCGATGTGCCTTACCAATGGACGCTGGGGATGGCGGCACTGGAAGACGTGGCCAATGTGGAAAAATTCATGCCAAGGGAATTCATCAGTGCCGAAGGGTTTCACATCACTGACGCTTGCCGACGCTACCTGGCGCCGCTGATTCAGGGCGAGGCCTGGCCTCCGTTTGTCAATGGCTTGCCACACTATGTGCGCCTGCAAAATCGCGCAGTCCCCCGCCAGTTGCCGCCGTTTTCTCATTGAAAGCAGGCCGTCACCCAGCCTGCCATCTGGCCGGAACGGCAGGATGCAGGCCGGGTTGTCGCAGTGCACAGGGCCATGTCGATTTGCCACTGTTGCATGTCCCCCACAATATCCCAGGCTGACATATTATTTTGCTATATGTTGAGGCAGAAACAATTGCTTCACATTTGATGTCAATTAAGTAAATCTACCAAAAATCTTTGCCTGGCATAGCTTGTGTCATTCAGCTTAATTTAAGCTTGGCTCGTGATACTCTTAAAAAATCCCACCGCATCGTGCAGGGCACCCCATCGCTGCCACAACAAAAAAACCTGCGTTCATTCATCAACTTGGCTAAAGTACAATTTCAATTGTCATGTTTTGATCGACCTTTGGGTTTCTCGGCATACGGGGAGGTTTCCTGACAGATGGTGCTCGCCCTGGCGGGAAATACACCTTTTGCTGGCAGGGGAATATCGCAGGATTTCTGCTCACAGTCCGTCAGGCATCGGCGTATACTGTTGAACTTTTGTTTATTACTTATAAAGCATGCTCGGCCAGGCCGCATCGGCACGGCGCATGCGCAGCAGGAACTCACGCATCCATGAAAAATCTGTCTGTTCGCACACAGTTGCTGACCCTGGTTGTTCTGGCGGTGGTCGGCTTTCTGACCTTGGGTGGCATGGTGCTGCGCTCGGAATATCAGGCGCTGCGCGCCGCCAGTATCGGCAAGCTGACCTGGCTGACCGAAAGCACCTTGCGCATCATCACCCACTACGAAGACGCCGCCAGTCAGGGCAAGCTCAGCGAGACGGAGGCGCAGGCACGCGCCAAAGCCGCCGTGATGGCGGCGCGCTATGGCAAGGATGGCTATTTTTTCATCTTTGACGCCCAGATGAACTACGTTGGCCACCCGATCAAGCCCGCCTTGGACGGCACCAGCGTCTACAAGCTCAAAGATGCCAAGGGGCGCAATCTGGGCGAGCTGTTTGCTCAGGCACTGGCCAATGGCAGCGGCCTGGCGGCGTATGACTGGGTCAAGCCGGGCGACAGCGAAGAAAGCGAAAAAATCTCCAAGGTGCTGGCCAGCCCGCGCTGGAAATGGGCAGTGGGCACTGGTCAGCATATCGACGACGTCAATCGGGAAATCCTGCAGTCGGCCATCAGCCTGCTGGTCATCGTCGGTTTTGGCACCCTGACACTGGTGGTTATCGGTTTGCTGATTGCTCGCAATATTGTCCGCCAGTTGGGTGGCGAGCCCGCCTATGCGGCTCAAGTGGTTGCCAGCATTGCCGCCGGCAACCTCAATACTCCGGTTCAGCACGACAACCAGGGCTTGCTCGCAGCCATCGCCGGCATGCAGCAGCAATTGCGCACCATGGTCAGTCAGGTGGCCAGCCAGGCCAACCGGCTGATGAATATGTCAGAAGGGCTGTCCGGCCATGTGGGCCAGCTGTCGCAATCGGCCAGCCAGCAAAGTGAATCCGCTTCGTCAATGGCGGCATCGGTAGAAGAAATGACCGTCAGCATCAACGAAATCGCCAGCCACGCCGGTCAGGCGCGGGAAGTCAGCCAGCAGGCCGGTGTGCAGTCGCGCGAAAGCGGCCGTGTGGTACGCCGCGCGGCAGAAGAAATGGCCAAGATTCATGATTCGGTCGAAGCCGCTTCGCATACCCTGACCACACTGGTGGACGATGTATCTGGCATCAGCTCGATTGTTGGCGTGATCCGCGATGTGGCCGACCAGACCAATCTCTTGGCGCTGAATGCTGCCATTGAAGCTGCCCGCGCCGGCGAACAGGGGCGTGGTTTTGCCGTGGTGGCCGATGAAGTACGTAAGCTGGCCGAACGCACCAGCCAGGCCACTGGCGAAATCACCGACAAGATCAGCCGCATCCAGCAATTGTCTGGCCAGTCGCGCCAGAGCATGGATGCCGCTGTCGAGCAGATGGGCGCCGGCGTGGCATTGGCGCGCGAAGGTGGTACGGCCATTGCCGTGATCGAAGGACGCACTGACGAAGTGGTCAGCACGGTCAACGATATTTCGCTGGCGCTCAAAGAGCAAAGCCTGGCCAGCAACGACATTGCCCTGCGCATCGAACACATTGCCCAGAGTGCCAGCGACAACGCCACCGCGGTGGACGCCGCCGCCCAGGCCAGCCACGACATGCATGCCGTGGCCGCCAGCCTGCAAACCTCGGTGCGCGGTTTTCAGACATAAGTCCCGGCCTGATGGCCTGTACGGCGCCACCGCAGGGTGGCGCCAGGATGCCTTGAGATGAGTGATCCCCTGAGCTTGCCCACCCTGCCCGCCGCCCTGGACGCGCAGGGTGTGCGTTTGCGTGCCCGTCAGTCGGGCGACCAACTGGCGGTAGACCAGCTATATCAGCAATGGCGCATCGAACAATTCATCGTCGGCGGCCTGCCGCTGGCGGATTGCCAGCAACTGGCCAGCCAGCAATGCCGCGCACAGCGCCAGCATTACCGGCTGCTGGAGGGCCCACTGGCCTGGGGGGTGGTGGAACAGCATGGGCAGTGTGTCGGTCGCTTATACCTGCAACAACATGGTGACGACCTGCACATCCTGGATATCCTGCTGCAACCGGCCAGCCGCAACCACGGCCTGGGCAGCGCGCTGCTGACCGCCTGCCACGCGCACGCCGCCGCGCTGGGTTGCACGCAGCTCAGCCTGTTGGTGGAACTGAACAACCCGCGTGCCCTGCTGCTGTATCAACGCCTGGGTTTTGTGCTGACCGGGGTAAACGGTGTGCACGGCCAGATGGTGTGGCCGGTGTAAAAAGCGCTCACACAATGCGCCTGGCGTTGTGGCGTGACCTTGCCGTGTCTGCACACGTCCAGCCAGGATCGCTTCGCTGCATTGTGTTCGCGTTTCTCGGCGCCTCATGCACAACGCCCCCGCCGGCATCACCGGACGGGGGCGCGTGATTTTCAGCGCAGCGGGGGATTACAGGCGTTCAAACACCACGGCAATGCCCTGGCCGCCGCCGATGCACATGGTCACCAGCGCGTAGCGGCCTTGCACGCGGTGCAGCTCGTGCAGCGCCTTGGTGGCGATCAGCGCGCCCGAGCAGCCCACCGGGTGGCCCAGGGCAATGGCGCCGCCGTTGACGTTGGTCTTGCTCAGGTCCAGCTCCAGGCCCTTGGCCACGGCCAGCGCCTGCGAGGCAAACGCCTCGTTGGATTCGATCACGTCGATCTGGTCCAGGCTCAGGCCGGCTTTTTTCAGCGCCAGCTTGGTGGCCGGGATCGGGCCTTCGCCCATCACATCATTCGGCACACCGGCCACGGCGTACGACACCAGGCGCGCCATCGGCTTGTAGCCGGAATTGGCAGCGGCGGCGGCGTCGGCCAGCACCAGGAAGGCGGCGCCATCGTTCAGGCCCGAGGCGTTGCCGGCGGTGACGGTGCCGTCTTTCTTGAACGCCGGCTTCATGGCGGCCAGCGACTCCAGCGTGGTGGCGCGCGGGTGTTCGTCGGTGTCGAACACGGTTTCGCCCTTGCGGCTCTTCAGCACGATGGGCACGATCTGGCCGGCAAAGCGGCCTTCGGCGATGGCCTTGGCGGCGCGCTGTTGCGATTCCAGCGCAAAGGCGTCTTGCTCGTCGCGGCTGATGCCCCACTTGCTGGCCAGGTTTTCCGCGGTGATGCCCATATGGCCCACGCCAAACGGGTCAGTCAGGGTGTCCACCATCATGTCGATGGCCGGGGTGTTGCCCATGCGCGCGCCGCTGCGCAGCGCCGGCAGCATGTACGCGCCGCGCGACATCACTTCCACGCCGCCGCCAATGCCGTATTCGCAATCGCCCAGCATGATGCTTTGCGCGGTGCTGACCACGGCTTGCAGGCCGGACGAGCACAGACGGTTCACCGCCATCGCCACCGATTCCATCGGCAGGCCGGCCTGGATCGAGGCCACGCGGGCCACGTAAGCAAAGCGCGACTCGGTGGGGATGCAGTTGCCCACGGTCACGTAGTTGATCGACTGGGCGTCCACGCCGGAACGGGCGATGGCTTCTTTCATCACGCGGCCCGCCAGATCGGACGGCTCCAGGCCAGCCAGCGAACCATTGAACGTGCCCACAGCCGAGCGCACGGCGCTCAACACCACAACATCTTTTGTCATTGTATCTATTCCTCTATTTTTTCATGGCCGCCGGCAGAGCGCGGCGACATGCCTGCGATGGGGCCGACGCGGGATGCGCACATGAATTATGCTGCACCGCAGCATCGGGCCGACGGGCACTTTACCATCACTTGCGCCACAGGCAAAGTGTCACACCATCATCCGGCCGAATGGCCTGCCCATCCCGGTCTTTTTACCCTGAATTTGTTCGCGCATGGAGATTGCATGAAAGAACCCTATCATTTGGCGCAACGGCTGTTGCGCCGCGCGTCACAGGGCGCGCTGGCCACCCTGTCGGCCGAGCTGGACGGCTGGCCGTTCGCGTCCGCCGTCAATCTCGTCGCGCTGGCCGACGGCAGCCCGGTGTTCTTGATCAGCCGGCTGGCTGAGCACACCCGCAACCTGAGCGCCGACGCCCGCGCCAGCCTGTTGCTGGTGGACCCTTTCGCCCCGACCGAGGGTGCGCCACGGCTGACGCTGATCGGCCGCGCCGAACCGCTGACGCTCAGCGCGGCCGAACGCGCGCGCTGCCTGCGCCTGCACGCGGCGGCGGAACAGTATCTGCAACTGGGCGATTTTGCCTTCTGGCGCCTCCGCCCCGAGCGGCTGCGGGTGATTGGCGGCTTTGCCGCCGCCGGCTGGGTGAGCGGCGAGGCGTATCTGGGCGCGCCTCAGCTTAGCCTGGATGACGAACAGCACTTGTTGGACGAGCTGGCCACCGAGACAGGGGGCACCGTATTAGGCGTGGACGCCTATGGCGCTGATGGGGTGGACGCCGCCGGCCGGCGCTGGCGTGATGAATTCACCGCCCCCTGCACCAGTGCCGAGGCGGTGCGCTCCGCGTGGGCGACGCGGCGGCGCTGTGGCGGCTAAGCTCGCCAGCGCGACTCACCAAACCCTGCTGAAATCGCAGCATGGGGTTTTGTGAGCGTTTTGTGAGCCGCTGTGATCTTGGGGTGCCGCCAAGGGGCCAAAGCAAGCCGCCCGTCGCCCCCGAAGGGGCGGCGGGCGGGAAGGGGTTACAGCACTGGCGGGCGGGTGTCGATGAAAGACTGACGTGCTTCCAGCTTGGCCATCAGCGCAGCCAGATTGGGATATTGCTCACGCCAATTCATATGGGCAAAGCGCAGATCCAGGTAGTTCAGGCTGCAACCAACCGCGATATCAGCCAGGCTGTAGGATTCGCCATTGCACCAGGTTTTTTCGCCCAGATCTGCTGACATGGCAGCCAGGCCACGGCGCATTTTGCCAAACTGGCGCTCGATCCAGCCGGGGTTCTGCTGGGTGGATTCGCGTTGTTTTTCCAGGTAGATGGCCACGGCGGCGTCGATGACGCCATCGGCCAGCGCTTCCCAGCGCTTGGTCATCGCCAGCGGGCGGCTTTCTGCCGGCAGCAGGCGCGACACCGGCGAGAGCTTGTCGAGGTATTCGACAATCACCCGCGAATCGTACAGCGCGGTGCCGTCATCCAGCACCAGCACCGGCACCTTGCCCAGCGGATTGTATTCAGGCACCTGGCTGTCTTCATCCCAGGGGATGTCCACGTCCAGCTGGCAGTCGATTTTTTTCTCCAGCAGGACAATGCGTGCCTTGCGGCCGTAAGGGCTGGTCAATGAACTGAGAATTTTCATGGGGCTGCAAACAGTATTTCGGGATGGAGGGTGTGCAGTATCTTGCCACACTCGCCGCATGCTGTGGGCGGCCATTGACGGTTTTCTGTGTCAGCGCCGCCTCACCCGGATTTACGGCGCGGTTTGCACCGTGCCTTGCACCTGCACGCTGATTTCGCTCACCCCCGGCGCAAAGCTGGGCGCGGCTTCGGCGGCCATCATCGGCGCGCCGGCCTTCATCGCGCGCTGGGCGCGAAACACCTGCAAGCCCGGCTGGCCGGCCTGATCCACGCGCATTTCCACCAGGCGGTAGTCGCGTCCGCCCAGCGCCTGCACAATCAGCCGCGCCTTGTCGCGAAACGCGCCAATCGCCTGCGGGATCAGCTCGGACTCCACCTTGCGCCGCGCCTCGTCCGACACGCTAAAGCCCACCTGGGCAATTTGCAGCTGGTTTTGCAACTGGCCAATCAGCTGCGAGGCTTGTTCAATGTCACGGCTTTCCAGGCGCAGCTCGGCGCGGCCGCGCCAGCCGGTGACGCGCTGGTTGTTGTCGTACACCGGCCAGGTGGACAGCTGGCCGCTGCTGGCCTTGACCTTGCCATGCTGGCTGGCGATTTTCAGCGCGGCGGCCATGCGCTCGTTGAGCACGGCGCTCAGCCGCGCCGGGCTGGCGTGGCTGTCTTCGGTGAACAGCACGGCATTGAGGGTGTCGTTATTGATTTCGCGGCGGGCGTCGGCGCCCAGCTGAATCTGGTTGTAGTTCAGCGGCTCGGCCAGCGCGCCTGCGCTGAACAAAACGCTGGCCAGCGCCAAGGGGGCAAGCACAGAAAAACGCATGGGATCACGCTCCGGCAAGGATAAAGCGGTTCAGACTGCCGGCGGTGAACAGGGTTCCACCGTGGCGGCCAAGGCCGCCGCCGACGCCCGAAAATGCAGCAGCGCCACCGGCTGGCCATCGCGCTGGCGCGCCTCCACCGCGTGCGGGGCAAAGCCCAGCGCCGGATAACACAGCAGGCCGGCGACATTGCCGTTAAAGCACGACACCCCCAGCTCGCGCACCTGCCAGCGGGCGATGGCCTGCTGCGCCATGGCGGCCAGCAAGGCGCGCGCTGCGCCGCGACCGCGCCAGGCCGGCGCCACAATCACATTGCCTATCATCGCGCACTCGCCCGGCGTGTGCCGGTAGCAATTGGCGAACGCCACCGGCGCGCCATCGGCCAGCAACACCGTGTTGAGCGCGCGCGCGGCAAAGGCCTCGGCCAGTTGGGCCACGGTCAGCGGAAACTGCGCGCGCGGATGCAGATAAAACAGCGTATCGGCGTCGTCCACCCAACTGCACACCACAGGCAAATCAGCCAGCGTTGCTGCGCGAGCGGCAAACGCGCTCATACCGGCTCTTCGTCACACTGCGGAATCAGGCCCAGCAGGTCGGTTTCGCCGATGTCCACGCCGCATTGCGACAGCAGGGTGGTCACTTGGCCGCGATGGTGGGTCTGGTGATTAAAAAAATGCATCATCAGGCTGCCCATCGGCCGCACCGCCGGCACGCCTTTCAGGCTTTGGTAGGCCAGCGGATGCGCCAGCGCGTCGGCGTTGAGCTCGGTGCACCAGTCGATGATGGTTTGATCCAGCTGATGGCGGGCCAAGGTGAGCTCCGGCAGGGTGTCGTGCAGCATCACATCCACCCGCTGCGGGGCGGACATGCGCCGAAACGATTCCAGCGCGGCATGGCGGGCCGGGTGGCGGGCAAAGCGCGACAACCACACCCGATCACCCACCATGATGTGGTTGAGCGTGCCCAGCACCGAGCGGAAAAACGCGCCGCGATCCTGGGTGAGCATGTCATGCGGCAATTCTGCCGCCGCCGCATACAGCCGGGTGTTGATCCATTGATTGTAGTCCGCCATCAGGCGGGCATGAGCGAGCAGGGCATGCATGATGGATTCCCTCTGATGTCCGGGCAGCGCCAGGCCATGCGCCGCGTGCCCGTGTAATTTTGTGCATTGCAACATCAGCTTAGCACGAAGCATGCTGATTGGACAGTGTCCAAAAGCCGTAAAATCACCTAGAAAACTCCATCAGCATGGGCCAGATGCCCCTCAAGCATTCTACCGTTCAGTGCCCTGCTCTCGTTCAGAGCCAGGCATGCGTACGCCATGCTTACCTTTCCAGCGCGCCCTGGCCATCCGCCGCCGACCACAGCACCCGGCCGATGTCGGCGCCGGCGTCGCCCAGGCGCAGGGTCAGCGAGCCGTCGGCGCACTGGCCATCCAGCCGCAGCCAGGCCGCCGCGCCGCCCAGCGGCGGCGTGGCCCATAGGATTTCGCCGCTGCGCCCCAGCAGACTCAACGCGCCATCCAGCCCCAGTCGCAGCAAGCTGGCCTGGGCGCTGCCGGGCGCTTGCCACAGCAGGCGGCCATCGGCGGCGCACAGGCGCAGGCCCTCATCCAGCGACAAAGACACGCTCGCCCCGCCATCCTGGCTCAGCAAAGCCTCGCCGGGGCGCAGCACGCCGCCCCGACGGCTGTCCAGCAGGGTGGCGTCGCGCATTTCGCCCAGCAAGGTGCGCTGGAACAACATGGCGACCTGCGCCGCCGACCAGCCATGCAGCTCGGCCAGAGCCAATAACACGCTCAGTTTGACCTGTGCAGCCACCGGGGTCATGTCGCCAGGATTAAGCGCGCCCAGCTGCGCCAGCCAGGCCCCCGCGGCGTAGATCTGGCCGTTTACCCCGCCATGCGGCGTTTGCGTGCCGCCCACCAATTGCACGCCCTGCTGGCGCGCCTGCGCCAGCGCCTGATACACCGCGCCGCGCGCCGGCTCGCTGGCGTCGCCGCTGGGGAAGTTTCCCGCGCCGTAGCCCAGCAACAGCAAGCCGCGCGCGCCAGCGGCCACCGCCGCGTGGATGGCCTGCGCCAACGGATTGGCCTGGCCGTCGGCTGGCTGCGCCAGCAGCGTCCACACCGGATGGGCCGCCAAGCGGGCTTGCAAGGCATCCAGCAGCGCCAGCTGGGCGGCGCGGGCGGCCGGGGATTCCAGGCTGCGCGCCGGGCTGGCCGGTGGCGGCAAAAAACGCTCGCCATGCACCCGGCATTCCAGCCCGTCTTCGATCAAGGGCAAATCATTGGGCGCGGCAAAGGCGGCAAACGCCTGCGCGTCGGTTTTCAGCACCCGATTGCCGCGCCACAGCGCCCGCTGAAAATACACCGCCACCTCGCACACACCGCGCTGGCAGGCGCGCAGCGCGCCATCCAGATTGGCCAGCGCGTCGCCCTGCGCGTTCAGCGTCAGGCCAGCGGCGCTTTGCGCAAACAAAGGCAGTTGCGAGCCGGTCAGCAGCACCGGCCGCGACAGCGCCGCGCTCAGCTGGCCATCGGCGGCAAAGCCATTCAGCAAAAAAGACAAGGCTGCGCCGCTGTGCGCCATGCTGTCGGTGCCGTGCAACACCACAAAGGCGTCGTACTCGGTGTAATGGGCAAGCACCCAGCGCGCCATGCGCAGCCAATCCGTGGGTTGCAGATTGGTGCTGTCCAGCGTGCCGCTGGCCGAACCCGGAAAGCGCAAATCCACCGGAAAATCCAGCTGCAAGCCGGCATGCCGCATGGCCAGCCACGGCCCCAGCAGGCGCTGGCAGGCGGCGGCAAACTCGGTCGCCGGCATCGGCGCCAGGGGCGCGCCCACGCAGCTGATGGTGCCGCCAGTGTTGAGAATGGCAATGCGCATGGTGAACTCCACAAAAGCAAACGGCCGGCATCATGCCCGCCCGCCTCACAAAAGCCAAGCGCCCCGCGCGCCAGCACCCTTACAATCGTCTTTCACCACCAGGAAACCACCATGCCCCACCTCACCATTGAATACTCCGACAACCTGCCCGGCTTTGACCCCCGCGCCGCCCTGACCCACGTCAACCAGATGCTGGACGCCAGCGGCTTGTTTCAGGAAATCGACATCAAAAGCCGCATCATCGCCTGCCCGGTGTTTCAAGTGGGCCTGGCCGACAGCGGACGCGGCTTTATCCACGCCCGCATCGCCATCATGCCCGGCCGCACCGACCAGCAAAAAGCCGACCTCACCCAAGCCGTGCTGCACGCCCTGCGCCAGCAACTGCCCACCCTGCCGGAGCTGCATGTGCAGATTTCCGTAGAACTGACCGAACTCGATGCCAGCAGTTACGCCAAGGATAGTGTGCTGGGTGGGGTGTCGATTGGGCGGTGAATGCCAGAGCGCCAACGTGTCTGATATTTTTGTTTTGACCCAGTGCGCGACAAGCCCCGCCGTTCAGGGCGGGGAAGGATAGCGCGGACGGCGCAGCCATCCTTTGGGATATGATTGAGCCATGCAACGACTTCAAGCCTTCAAATACGAACTG
>ERZ650307.218-NODE-218-length-30775-cov-16.664453_pt1 | contig 30775 bp, 25 predicted proteins | sample MGYA00376243_ERZ650307 | MGnify/ENA primary metagenome ERZ650307 (study PRJEB26733, sample SAMN07839242) | wastewater metagenome | biome: urban; feature: artificial channel; material: waste water | place: USA: North Carolina | collected 2016-03-31 ... | reverse complement strand
AGCCGGGCCGGAAACCTCCCTGACTTTCTGCGATGCTCGGCGCGCCACACGGGGGTGAACACCGGCTAAGCGCCACGAGCCAAGGTTTGATTTCTTGTTTACTCAAGCATCCGCGTTCAGCCAGAATTTCCCATCACGACCATTATCCCCCTCAGGAGCCACAATGAAAGCCAAGCTGAAATGGATTGACGGAGTATGTTTCATGGGCGAGACCGGCAGCGGTCACGCCGTGGTGATGGACGGCGCGCCGGAGGGCGGCGGGCGTAATCTGGGGCCGCGGCCGATGGAGTTGGTGCTGCTTGGCACGGCCGGGTGCACCAGTTATGACGTGCTCAGCATTTTGCGCAAGTCGCGTCAGGATGTGCGGGATTGCTGGGTGGAGCTCGATGCCGAGCGCGCGGAAGTGGATCCCAAGGTGTTCACCCGCATTCATTTTCATTTTGTCGTTACCGGCCGTGGCTTGAAGGCGGATGCGGTGGAGCGGGCGATCAAATTGTCGGCGGAGAAATACTGCTCGGCGTCGATCATGCTGGCCAAGACCGCCGAGATCACCCACGACTTTGAGCTGCGCGAAGACGCTTGAGTGCGTGAGTCACTGTCGTGTTGCCCGCCCCGCAGCCTTCTGGCGCCGGGGCGTGCGTCTGCGGGCTAAGAGCGGCTAACAAAATCCAGCGCAGCGATCCTGGCCAGGCGTACGACCGCAGACAGTACAAGCAGTACGGCAAGGTCGTGTAACGACGCCAGGAGGATTTTGTGGGCTGCGCTAACGCCGGGCGGCGTAGCGGTTGGCCAGCACCGCGCACACCAGCAGCTGGATCTGGTGATAAAACATGATCGGCAGCACGATCAGGCCAATGGCCGGGTGGGCGCCAAACAGCAGTTTGGCCATCGGCACACCAGAGGCCAGGGTTTTTTTCGAGCCGCAGAACACCGTGGTGATCTCGTCTTCCACACTGAAGCCCACGCGCCGCGCCAGCCAGGTGGACAGCGTCAGCACCACCAGCAGCGCCAGCGCCGCACCCAGCATGGCCGTGGCCAGGGTGGCAAGGCCATGGTCACGCCACAGGCCGGAGGCCACCGAATCACAGAATGCCGTGTACACCAGCAGCAAAATCACCCAGCGGTCCAGCAGATTGGTATAGCGTTTGTAACGCTGATGCCAGGCGTGCAGCAGCGGGCGCAGCAGTTGTCCGGCCAGCAGGGGCAGCAAGAGCAGGCGGGCAATGCTGAGCACCGCCTGGCCCAGATCCATGCCCTGGCCACCGCCCAGATGGGCCAGCGCCGCCACCAGCAGCGGGGTGAGCGCAATGCCCAGCACGCTGGACAGGGTGGCGTTGAAAATCGCTGCCGGCACATTGCCACGCGCCAGCCCGGTCATCGCCACCGATGACGAGATGGTGGACGGCAAGGCACACAGATAGCAAAAGCCCAGCGCCAGCCCGGCCGGCATCCAGGCGCTCACCAGCGGCGCGGCCAGCAGCCACAGCAGCGGAAACACGGCAAAGGTCAGCAACTGCACCAGCAGATGCACCGGCCAGCGCAGCATGCCCTGGCGCAGGCTGGCAAACGAAATCCCCAGGCCATGCAGAAAAAACACCACGGCAATGCCAAGATCGGCCAACACATCGCCGTGCAGCGGGCCACCCGCGCGACCGATGTCCGGCGCCAGACTGGCCAGCGCCACCGCGCCGAGCATGCCAAACAAAAACCATTCTTTGTGCAGGATGGCGCGCAAACGCTGCGGCCAGGCAATCGGGGACATGCGGGGTTCTCCAGAAATATGAGGCATGCAGGCGGAAGAGCGTATTCAGCACGGCTCACAAAACCCGCCTGGCGGTGTTGCCCGACCCCGCCGTACCACTTGTTCTGCCTGCGGCGGCACGCTCGGTCAGGGTCACGGTGCGCAGTGTGGTGAGCAACTGTGACCTATCTGCGATCTGGCGCTACTGTACCGCCATCTGTGTTGGCGGTTTCTCGTGATAAAGTCAAACACTATCGAGAAACTGCCAAATCACCATGCCTGCTGACACCGGCCCACAGCGCCAGCCTCCCACCTTGAACAGCTTGCCGCGCCCGGTGTTCAGCCGCCATGAAGCACTGGCTGCCGGGGCGTGGACTGCCGAGCACAGCCACCCATGGGGGCAGTTGTCCTACGCCAGTCAGGGCGTGCTGGGGGTGCGCACGCCAGCGGGCGACCATATGGCGCCGCCACGATTTGCCGTGTGGACGCCGCCGGGAGTGCGCCATCAGCTATTCAACCGCCGCCGCGCGCAGATGCACAGCCTGTACATCGCGCCCGAGGCCTCAATCCTGCCAGCCGAATGCTGCGTGTTGCAGGTCAGCCCGCTGGCGCGCGAGTTGATTTTGCGCTTTGCCAGTCTGCCGGTGGAATACGACCAAGCCGGTGCGCCCGGCCGGCTGGTGGCGGTGTTGCTGGATGAGTTGGCCGGCTTGCCGCGTGCGGCATTCGGCCTGCCCTTGCCGCACGACCGACGCTTGCTACAGATATGCGCCGCGCTGGAAGCTCAGCCGGATGACGCACGCACGCTGGCGGACTGGGCCGGCGTGGTGGGGGCTTCCGAGCGCACGCTGGCGCGGCGGTTTGTGCAGGAAACCGGCCTGGGCTTTGGCCAGTGGCGCCAGCGCATGCGGCTATTACTGTCACTGGACGCCTTGCAAGCTGGGGACAGCGTCACCCAGGTGGCGCTGGCGCACGGCTATGACTCTCCATCCGCGTTTATTGCGGCGTTTCGCAGTGCATTTTTTTGCACGCCTGGTGCGCTGCTGCGCCAGCAAGACCCTGATGCCTCGGCGCGGGTTGCGCACAAAAATTTGCCTTTGGCATAGATGGCGGGCGGTGTCAGCCAGACAGACCCTCGCCCCGCGCTGGGCGGCAGCACAGGCCGGCAGCCAAGTGTTTACATTTATTACTCTTGTCCCCCACTGACTCGCCACTGAGTCAGGTCAGTTCTTTATCAGGAATTTCATTCCATTGGAATTGCCTTTCGCTTAGGTGAAGTTCAGGTGACTTAAGCATAGCCAGTGCGGTCAACTTGCATTACCATGACATTCATACACGGATAAAAAATCCGTATGGCATTTTTATAGGCATGTGTCACATCTTGATAGTGCGCGCGCTTTGCAGCCGTCTGCCGGTGGCGCCCCCCGAGGCGCGCACATTGATGACCCCAGTAAGAAAGAGGAAAAGGCCCAATCCGTCATGAGCCATTACCAACGTATTGCCTGCTTGTGCACCGAAGCGGTGGACACGCTGTATGCCTTGGGCGCAGAAGAACACATCGCCGGCATTTCCGGCTTCACCGTGCACCCGCCGCGCGCTCGCGAAGAAAAACCCAAGATCAGCGGGTTTTCCAGCGGCAAGATCGAGCGCATTCTGTCGGTCGAGCCTGATTTGGTGGTGGGTTATTCCAGCCTGCAGGCCGAGTTGTGCAAGGATTTGTCCAAGGCCGGCGTCGAGGTGCTGCTGTTCAACCACCGCACCATCTCCGGCATCCTGCGCATGGTGCGGGTGCTGGCCGCGCTCGTCGAAAAAGAAAAACAGGGCAATCTACTGGAAATCACCCTGCACACCCGGCTGGACGTGGCGCGCACCCAGGCCAAGCTGTGGGATCTGGCCGGCTGGCGTCGGCCAGTGGTGTACTTTGAAGAATGGCACGAGCCGCTGACCACCGGCATTGGCTGGGTGTCCGAGCTGATCCAGCTGGCCGGCGGGGTGGATGCCTTTGCCGAGTTGAGCCAGGGCAATAGCGCCAAAGAGCGCAAGATCGACGATGCGCAAGAAGTGATTCGCCGCCAGCCGGACATCATCATCGGCTCGTGGTGCGGACGCGCGTTTGACCGTGAGGCGCTGATGGCGCGGCCGGGGTGGGCGGACATCCCGGCAGTGCGCATGGCGGCCGACGGCATGGTGTGCGAGATCAAGTCCAGCGACATTCTTGCCCCCGGCCCGGCGGCCATTCAGCACGGCCTAAGCCAGTTGCAACAGTTGATTGGCCGCTGGCATGCGCGCCATCACGGTACACTGGCGGAATGACCCGCACAGACTTTCCGTTTTCCATGCTGATGGTGCAAGGCTGCACCTCGGACGCCGGCAAAAGCACGCTGGTGGCTGGCCTGTGCCGGCTGCTGGCGCGCGACGGCGTAGCCGTGGCCCCATTCAAGCCACAGAATATGGCGCTGAACAGCGCTGTCACCGTCGATGGCGGCGAAATTGGCCGCGCCCAGGCGCTGCAAGCGCTGGCGGCCGGTTTGCCGCCGCATTCCGACTTCAACCCGGTGCTGCTCAAGCCCAGCAGCGACATCGGCGCGCAAGTGATCATCCACGGCCGCGTGCGCGCCGACATGTCCGCCCGCGACTACCACCGCTATAAAACCACCGCCATGCAAGCGGTGCTGGAATCCTTTGCCCGCCTGCGCCAGCGCTACGCCTGCGTGCTGGTGGAAGGCGCCGGCAGCCCGGCGGAAATCAATCTGCGCGCGCGCGACATCGCCAATATGGGCTTTGCCGAGGCGGTGGACTGCCCGGTGATTCTGGTGGCCGACATCGACCGTGGCGGCGTGTTCGCCCACCTCACCGGCACGCTGGACTGCCTGTCCGCCAGCGAGCGCGCCCGCGTGGTCGGCTTTGTCATCAACCGTTTTCGCGGCGACATCAGCCTGCTGCAAGGCGGGCTGGACTGGCTGGAAGCCAAAACCGGCAAGCCGGTGCTGGCGGTGCTGCCCTATCTGCACGGCCTGATGCTGGACGCCGAAGACGCCATCCAGGCCGAACAGCGCGGCGAAGGGCTGAATGTTGTCGTGCCGGTGCTGCCGCGCATCAGCAATCACACCGACTTTGACGCCTTGCGCGCCCACCCGCAGGTCAAGCTGTGCTTTGTCGGCCCGGACGCGCCCAAACCGCCGGCCGATCTGGTGATTCTGCCCGGCAGCAAGCACACCCGCGCCGACCTGGCGTTTTTGCAGGCGCAAGGCTGGCCGGACTATCTGCGCCGCCATCTGCGCTACGGCGGCAAGCTCTTGGGCATTTGCGGCGGCTACCAGATGCTGGGCCGCGGCGTGGCCGACCCGGACGGCCACGAAGGCGCGCCCGGCGTCAGCGCCGGCTTGGGCTGGCTGGACGCCGACACCACGCTGGCGGCCAACAAGCAATTGCGAGAAGTCAGCGGCCGTTGCCTGTTTGCCGAGGCGCCAGTGCGCGGCTACGAAATTCACCTGGGCCACACCGACGGCCCGGATTGCCGCCAGCGCCCGGCCTTTGCCCTGGCCGATGGCCGCCTGGACGGCGCCATGAGCGCTGACGGGCAGATTCTGGGCAGTTATCTGCATGGCCTGTTCGACCACCCCGAAGCCGGCCAGGCTCTGCTGCGCTGGGCCGGGCTGGGCGACGCCCAGCAGGTGGATCTGGCCGCACTGCGCGAAGCCAGCCTGGAACGGTTGGCCGACGCCTGCCAGCCCTTGTATCAGCGCTTGCGCAGCCTGAATCGGTAAAACTACGTGGCAAACATGGCCGATAGCCGCAACAGCATCTTGATTTAAAGAAGTTTTTCAAGATTCTGCGCCAGCGGACGATAAGTATGTCATCTTGACTTTATTGTCTGCCGGAGGCCCGCCATGCGCATTGTCAACACCGACATCACCATGCAATCCGAGCACCGCGCCAGCCGTTCGGCGCGCGTGGTGAACACACGTCTGGAGGCCCTGGTGGTGCCGCGCAGCCCGATGGCCGGCACGCTGTCGCCCTTGTCTGAGCCGGTCACGCTGAGCGAAGAAGGCAAAAAACTGGCCGAGCAAGCGCGCCAGCAGATACAGGACCACAACAAGGCATCGGCCAACAAGGTCAGCGCCGAAACCGAAGAAGCCGCGCTCAGCCCCGGCATGGCGATTCTGCGCTCGATTCTGGAAACCGTGTTTGGCGTCAAGGTCAAGCTGTTCAACCCGCGCGACCTCGATCCAAAAACCGGCCAGCCCACCCCAGACGCAGCCGCTGGCCAGGCCAATCCGTCGGCCGCCCCGGTGGCCGATCTGCCCAATCAAGAACCCACCATCGAGCAATTGATACAAACGCAAAGCACAGGCGCCTCTGCCCTGCGCTACACCACCACCCGCTACAGCGAAGAAGAATCCCTGGATTGGCAGGCCAGTGGCGTGGTGCAAACCGCCGATGGACAAACGCTGAGCTTTGAACTCAGCCTGGGTTTGTCGCGCAGCGCGCAATGGGAAGAAACCCAGGTCAAGCGCATTGGCCCGCCACCGAAAGACCCGCTGGTGATCAACTTTGCCGGCCCCGCCGCCCAATTGGGCGCTGGCCGGCGCACGCTGGACCTGGATCAGGACGGCGAGAATGAAACCTTCTCGATGCTGGCTTCCGGCAGCGGCTTTCTGGCGCTGGATAAAGACGGCGACGGCAAGGTCAGCGATGGCGGCGAGTTGTTTGGCACACAAAGCGGCAATGGCTTTGCTGACCTGGCCCAGTACGACGAAGACGGCAATGGCTGGATCGACGAAGGCGACACGGCGTTTGCCCAGCTGAAAATCTGGGCACAAGATGAAAATGGCCAGGATCAACTGCTCAGCCTGACCGAAGCCGGCGTGGGCGCGCTGTTTTTGGGCAGTCAATCCACCGAGTTTTCCTTGAAGGACAATCAGCAGCAGTTGCAAGGCCAAGTGCGGCAAACCGGGGTGTTCCTGCGTGAAAACGGCACGGCGGGCACGCTGCAACAGATTGATTTGGCCGTGTAAACCGCCATTGGGCGATACCTCCCCATCAGCCGGCGCGCCACTGGGCGCGGCCGGCTGATTTTTTTGCCACACACCGTGTTTTTACGCTTGCAAAATGGCTTGGGCTGCCAGTAAGATGATAACGAATATCATTTACAGGAGTAGCTTGCCATGAACGCCACCCAAGCCATGCTGGTCGGAGCCGACACCCTGGGCAATATCCCCGCCGTGCTCAGCGGCTACGGCATTGAAATTCACCGCCACCTCACCGGCCGCAACAGCGCCCACCAGCGCAAACAGGATCGCCTGCCGGCCGGCACCGATTTGTTGATCTTGTTTACCGATTTTCTTGGGCACAATGTGATGAAGCATTTTCGCTCGCTGGCCGCGCAAGAAAACATCCGCTTTATCGCCTGCCGCCGCTCGGTGTGCGCGCTGCAACAATCGCTGGACAGCGCCGGTTTTGCCAGCGCCGACTGTCAACGCTGCCAGGCCAATGACTGCGCACAGCGCAAGGGCAAGAGCCGGGCAAACGCCTGAGGCCGTGGGCTCAGCAAACTTTCCTGGTGTACTTGCCGTACTGCTTGTGCCGTCAGTGGCCGCCTGCCGATGCGGTTTACACGCCCCGTCCTTGGACGGGGCGTGCGACTTTCTGCGGCTCGACGCCCTGACCTGCTTCATGGTAGCGTGCTGGCTCTAAAAAAATATGCGGTCCGCTTGCCGGTGCTATTTTTCAAACGTATGCTTGAGCGCATTCGTGTCGCGCGACCTCAAACTTCTGCAAAGTCAGCATGAAACACGCCCCTCTTTTTCTGGCCCTGACCCTGCTGGCCCCGCCCGTGCTGGCCGAATCGCTGGACGCCGCCTGGGCGGCGGCGCTGGCGGCCAATCCGGCGCTGCAAGCCAGTGAAGCCAACACCCAGGCCAGCCGCCATCTGGTGAACAGCGCCAAGGCCAACCGCTGGCCCACGCTGTCGGCCGGCGCGGTGTGGGCGCGCCACCAAACCATGCCCAAGGTGCAAACCGACCTCACCGGGCTGACCAGCGGCCTGGCCGGCCTGCTGCCGCCGATGGCGCTGGCGCGCCTGCCCGGCTCGGTGGCGCAGCCGGTGGCCGATGACAAGGGCTGGAGCGCCAACGCCACCGTCAGCCTGCCGGTGTTCACCAGCGGCAAGATCACCGCCGGCATTCGCGCCGCCGAAGCCGGCGTCGAGGCCGCCGAGGCCAGCGAAGCCCGCGCCCGGCAAGACCTCAAGCTGGCGGTGGCCGAGGCGTATTTGAATGTGTTGCGCGCTGGCGAGGCGCTGAAAGTGGCCAATCAGCTGGTGGAAGCGCTCGCCGCCCATCAGCGCGATGTCGGGCAGTTTTTTCAGCAAGGGTTGGTGGCGCGCAGCGATGTGCTGGCGGTGGAAGTGGCGCTGGCCGACGCCCGGCAAAAGCATATCCAGGCCCGCCACGCCGTCAGCCTGGGCCGCAGCGCCTATAACCGCCTGCTGGCGCGGCCGCTGTCCACCCCGGTCAGCCTGGATGAGGTGAATTATCCGCGCCAGGCCGAGCCGCTGGCCGCCCTGCAAGACAACGCCGCCCGCCAGCGCCCCGAGCTGGAAGAACTCACCGCCCAGGCGCAGGCGCTGCACGCGCAGGCGCGCGCCATCCGCGCCGAAGACGGCCCGCAGGTGGCGCTGTTTGCCGCGCACACCTATGTGCAAAACTCCTACCTGACCCGCGAGCATGTCAATTCCGCCGGGGTGATGCTGCGCTGGAATGTGCTGGACGCCGGCATCCACCGCGAGCGCGCCGCCGCCGTGGCGGTGAAAGCCGACGCGCTGCGCGTGCAGCGCAACGACCTGGCCAGCCAGGTGGCCTTGCAGGTGGAGCAAGCCTGGTCCTTGCAGGACGAAGCCGCCGAGCGGCGCGAGGTGGCGCGCGCCGCGCTGGCGCTGGCCGACGAACACCTGAAAATCCAGCTCGACCGCTACGCCAACGGCCTGGCCATCCAGACCGAAGTGCTGGATGCACAAACCCGCCGCGCCGACGCCGCGCGCAATCTGTTTAACGCCCGCTACGACCACGCGCTGGCGGTGCTGCGCCTGAAGCGCGCCACCGGAGAACTGTAAATGGCCCGTCCTTCCCGTCCGCTATTGATTGCCCTGCTGTTGTCGCTGGCCATGCTGGCGGCCGCCGGCCTGTACTGGCGCGCCCAGCGCGGCAAGCTGCCCGAAGGCCTGGTGCAGGCCAATGGCCGCATCGAGGGCGACCATGTGCTGGTGTCGGGCAAGTTTGCCGGCAAGCTGGCGCGCGTGCTGGTGCGCGAGGGCGACAGCGTCAGCGCCGGCCAGGTGCTGGCCGAGCTGGACGACAGCCAGATTCGCGCCAAAGTCGCCCAGGCCGAAGCCAGCGTGGCCGCCTTGCAGGCGCAACTGAAAGTGGCCGAACAACAAGTGCCGCTGGCGGTGGCCTCGGCGCGCGCCGCCCGCGAGCGCGCCGCCGCCGCCTCGGCCCAGGCCGCGCGCGACGCCGAACGCTTTGACGCCCTGCTGGAGCGCGGCTCGGTGGATCGCCGCCGCAGCGAACAAATGCGCCTGGCCGCCACCGCCGCCGCCACCCAGCTCACCCAGGCCGAACAGCAAGTGCGCGAAGCCGAACTCGGCCCCGACCGGGTGGCGGCGCTGCGCGCCCAGCTGGGTCAGGCCGAAGCCGGGCTGGCGGAAGCGCGCGCCGTGCACAACGATCTCACCCTGCGCGCGCCCAGCCCCGGCGTGGTGGTCAGCAAGCTCAAGCAAGCCGGCGAAACCGTCGCGGCGGGCGCGCCAGTGTTGGATCTGGTGGACCTGGATCGCCTGTATCTGAAAGCCTATATCCCGGAAAACCTGATCGGCAAAGTGCGTCTGGGCCAGCCGGCGCGCCTGTATGTAGACGCCTTCCCCGACGCCGCCTTTGCCGCCCAGGTGGCCACCATCGCCAGCCGCGCCGAATTCACCCCCAAAGAGGTGCAAACCGCCGATGAGCGGGTCAAGCTGGTGTACGCCGTGCGGCTGAACCTCAGCGACAACCGCGAGCGCAAGCTTAGCCCCGGCCTGCCGGCCGACGCGGTGATTCGCTGGGACAGCGCCGTAGACTGGCAAAAGCCGCGCTGGTGAGCCAGGCAATGAGCGAACTGCCCCCGTTGATTGCCGCGCGCGGCCTGGTGAAACGCTATGGCGCCACGCTGGCGGTGAACGCGCTGGATTTAAGCGTGGCGCGCGGCGAGCTGTTTGGGCTGATTGGCCCGGACGGCGCCGGCAAATCCAGCGTGATGAAAGCCATTGCCGGCGTGCTCACCTTTGACGGCGGCGAGCTTGCTGTATTTGGCCAATCCTTGGTCAGCGATGCCGCCTGCGAGGCGGCCAAGGCGCGGCTGGGGCTGATGCCGCAGGGCCTGGGCCAGAACCTGTACGCCGATTTGTCAGTAGAAGAAAACCTGGATTTTTTTGCCCGCCTGCGCCTGGTGCCGCCCGATGTCGCCGCCGCGCGCAAGGACAAACTGCTGGAAATGACCCGGCTGGCGCGCTTTCGCCAGCGGCCAATGAAAAACCTGTCCGGCGGCATGAAACAAAAACTCGGCCTGGTGTGCACGCTGATTCACGCCCCCGAGCTGGTGATTCTGGACGAACCCACCACTGGCGTGGACCCGGTCTCGCGGCGGGATTTCTGGGCGATTCTGGCCGAGCTCTTGGCCGAAGAACAGATGACCGCGCTGGTGTCCACCGCCTATATGGACGAAGCCAGCCGCTTTCACCGCGTGGCGCTGATGCACGCCGGCCAGGCGCTGGCGGTGGGCCGCCCCAGCGAGCTGCTGGCGCACGCCCCCGGCTGCATGGTGACCGTGCACACCGAGGCGCAATGGCCGGCGCTGGCGGCGCTGCGCCCGCAGTTTGCCCAACTGGGCGCGCTGGGCAATGCCTTGCAGGTGTACGCCGACGGCGGCGACGAAGCGCAGGCGCTGGCCGCCGTGGACGCCTGCCTGCGCCCGGCGCTGGCGGCGGACAGCTATCAGCTGGAAGCCGGCGAACCCGAGCTGGAAGACGTGTTCATCGCCATGCTGCGCCAGCGCGGTGAGCGCCTGCCCGACAGCCAGGCGCTGGCCGCCGCCGCCCCGGCGCGCGCCAGCGGCGGCGAGCCGGTGATTGAAGCGCGGGCGCTGACCCGCGACTTTGCCGAGTTTCGCGCGGTGGACGCGGTGAGTTTTCAGGTGCAGCCGGGCGAGATTTTTGGCCTGCTTGGCGCCAACGGCGCCGGCAAAACCACGGTGATCAAGATGCTCACCGGCATCCTGCCGCCCAGCAGCGGCGTGGGCCGGGTGGCCGGGGTGGACATGCGCGGCGCCGGGCGCGCCATCAAAGAACGCATCGGCTATATGTCGCAGGCGTTTTCCCTGTATCTGGACCTCACCGTCAGCGAGAACATCCGCCTGTACGCCGGCATTTATGGCCTGAATCGCGCGCGCACCCAGGCGCGGCTGGACTGGATTGTGGACATGGCCGGCCTGCACGGCTTTGAAGACGCCCTGGCCGCCAGCCTGCCAATGGGCCTGCGCCAGCGGCTGGCGCTGGGCTGCGCGCTGGTGCATCAGCCGCAGGTGCTGTTTCTGGACGAACCCACCTCGGGGGTGGACCCACTGGGCCGCCGCCAGTTTTGGGATATTTTATTCACCCTGGCCCGCCGCGACGGCGTGGCGCTGCTGGTGACCACCCACGCCATGAGCGAGGCCGAACACTGCGACCACCTGGCGCTGATGTTTGCCGGCCGCCTGGTGGCCGACGCCAGCCCGGCGGCGATGAAGCGCGAACTCACCGCCCAGCGCGGCCCGCTGTGGGACATCCGCTGCGCCGACCCCACCGCCGCCCTGGCGCGGCTGCGCGCCGCTGGCGTGGCGGCCAGCGCCTACGGCAACCGCTTGCACCTGTTTGCCCGCGAAGACGAACTGCACGCCCGCGTGCGCCCGCTGCTGGGCGCCGACGCCCGCTGCCAACTGCGGCCGGTGAGCATGGAAGACGTGTTTGTCGAGCGCGTCACCGCGCTGGAAGCCGAGAAGCCCGCATGAACCGACACCGCATCCTCGCCGTGGCCAGCAAGGAATGGCGCGAAATCCTGCGCGACCGGCTGTTTTTTGCCCTGGCCTTTATCGTGCCGGCCTTTTTGATGCTGCTGTTTGGCTATGGCCTGTCGCTGGACGTCAACCACCTGCCGCTGGGGGTGGTCGACTACGACCGCAGCGCCAGCAGCCGCGCCTATATCGAGCGCTTCAGCGCCTCGCAATATTTCACCTTCAAGGGGTATCTGCGCGACGAGCGCCAGGCGGGTGAGTTGCTGTCCAGCAACCAGCTGCGCGCGGTGATCATCATTCCACCGCGCTTTGGCGAGCTGGTGCAGTCCGGCCAGCCGGCGCAGACGCAAACCTTGCTGGACGGCACCTTTCCCAGCCGCGCGCTGATCGCCAAGGGCTATGTCACCGCCATCAACGCCGCCGCCAGCCTGGACAATCTGGCCCGCCACGCCGGCCAGCTGGGCGCCACGCCAGACGAGGCGCGGCGCGCGCTGCAACCGGTCAGGCTGGAGGTGCGCTATCTGTATAACCAGAGCATTTCCAGCATCTGGGGGCTGGCGCCCAAGCTGATCATGTTCATCCTGATTGCCTCGCCGCCGTTTCTGACTGCGCTGGGCGTGGTGCGCGAGAAAGAACGCGGTTCGATTTTCAATCTGTACGCCTCCAACACCAGCCGGGGCGAGTTTTTGCTGGGCAAGCTGGCGCCGTATGTGGCGATTTCCACGCTGAACATCCTGATTTTGTGGGCGCTGGCGGTGTGGCTGTATGGCGTGCCGTTCAAGGGCGACCCGCTGTTCTTTTTGCTGGCCAGCGTGGTGTACGTGCTGTGCACCACCGGCATCGGGCTGTTGGTGTCGGTGCTGGTGCGCACGCAGATGGCGGCGATGATCGTCACCCTGATCGTCACCCTGGTGCCGGCGATTTTGTATTCCGGTTTTATTATTCCGATTCCCTCGCTCAAGCCGGTGGCCTATGTGGTGGCGCACCTGATGCCGGCGGTGTACTACACCCGCATTGCCGTTGGCTGTTTTCTCAAGGGGGTGGGGCTGACGGCGCTGTGGCCGGAGTTATTGATTTTGGCCGGCTACGCCTGCGCCTTGTTTGCGCTGGGCTATCGGCTGTTCACCAAGAGGCCATCGGCATGAATCGCGACGATCTGGCGCTGTGGGCGCTGCGCCTGCGGGTGATGCTGGGCAAAGAGCTGCGCCAGCTGCTGCGCGACCGGGTGTTGCTGGCGTTTATTGTCTACGCGTTCAGCGTGGATATTTTTCTGGCGGCCTCGGGCGTCAGCCTGCAACTGAACCGCGCCGCCACCGTGGTGCAGGACTTTGACCACTCCACCGCCTCGCGCGAGCTGAGCTCGCGCTTTGTGTCGCCGTATTTTCGCGTGGATGGGCAAATCAGCCACGACAGCGAAGCGCAGGCGCGGCTGGACGACGGCCGCGCCATGCTGGCGCTGACCATTCCGCCGGGCTTTCAGGCGGATTTACAGCGCGGCCAGCCCACCGCCGTGCAATTGCAAGTAGACGCCACCAATTCGGTGCTGGGCTTTTTGGCGTCGAGCTACGCCAGCCTGATCACCAGCCGTTTTGGCCTGGAGCAAGCCGCCAGCGCACTGGGCGCCAGCGGCGCGGCGCTGCCGGTGATTGATAACCAGGTTCGCGTGTGGTTCAACCCCAATCAGCTGGACAGCTGGTTTATGGGCATCACCGAGCTGTTGAATATCGTCACGGTGTTTTCCATTTTGCTGCCGGCGGCGGCGATGGTGCGCGAAAAAGAACGCGGCACGGTCGAGCAATTGCTGGTCAGCCCCTTGTCGCCGTTCCAGATTGTGTTCCCCAAGGTGCTGGCGATGACGCTGGTGATTGTGCTGGGCAGCGCGCTGGCGCTGTTTGGCGTGCTGCAACTGGGGTTTGCCGTGCCGGTGCGCGGCAGCGCCGTGCTGTTTTTGCTGCTGACCGCGCTGTATGTGTTCACCACCGCCGGCCTGGGCCTGGCCGCCGCCACGCTGGCGCGCAATCTGGCCCAGGTGGGCATGTTGTCCATTTTGATTCTGGCGCCGATGATTTTTCTTTCTGGCGCCTGGACGCCGCCAGAAGCCATGCCGGCCTGGCTGCGCGCGCTGACTTATCTGTCGCCGATGCACTATTACATCGACGCCGCCTTTGGCGTGTTGCTCAAGGGCCAGGGCGCGCTGGAGCTGTGGCGCTCGCTGCTTGGCATGACGCTGATCGGCGTGACGGTGTTTGTCTGGGGGCTGCGCCGGGTGCGCATGGGTTGAGCACTTTTACACAATTACACAATACGCCTGATGTTGTTGTATGGCTTTGTCATTTAATAAATGCTGTATGGATGGCTCTGCCCCGCCAAGATTTTTATCCATCGCCCTGCCGCCTGCGCGCCGGGGCATTCCCCGCTATAATCGGCGCGGTTCCGACCCCAGACGCGAGTCATGTCATTTCTGAAAAAACGTAAGCCGGCAGCGGTGCGCAATGATGCCCCGGCGCTGCCCCCCAAGCTGTCCCGCCTGCTGCACCTGGCCACTGGCCTGGCGCTGACGCTGGGTGTATTGCTGCTGGTGGCCGCGCTGGCCAGTTACTCCCCGGATGACAACGCCTGGTCACATAGCGCCGACCTGCCCTACACCCATAACTGGATGGGCGCGCCAGGTGCCTGGCTGTCCGACATCCTGCTGTTTGTATTTGGCCTGTCAGCCTGGTGGCTGCCGCTGTATGCCGCGCTGATGGTCTGGTTTGGCCAGCGTGACGACGAGCGCTTTTCGCCCGAGCTGCTCAGTTGGGCGGGTCTGGCGGTGTATGGCGGGTTTACCGTGCTGTTGCTGTCCAGCTCGGCGTTTGAGGCCATTCGTTTGTATAGCCTGGACGTGGCGCTGCCGCTGTCGGCTGGCGGGATTGTCGGCGACATGCTGGGCAAGACGCTGCACCGGGCACTGGGCTTCAACGGCGCTTCGCTGCTGCTGATGGTGGCCATGCTGGTGGGGTTTTCCGCCTTCACCCATGTGTCGTGGCTGAACCTGATGGAAGCCATTGGCGCCGGGGTGGAATACCTGGCGCTGGCGGTGCGCCGGCTGTGGCAGCGCAGCCTGGGCGAAGAAATGCTGGACACCCCGCATGCTGGCTCGCCCGCCAGCCAAGCCCCCGCTGCCGAGGTGGCCAGCGAACCTGTCGCCGACAGCCCGGCCGAGGAGGCACCAGCCGCTCCGTTGGCCAGCGGTAGCCGCATTGAGCCACGGCTGGGTGACGAGCCCGCCCTGGCGGATGAGCATCCGGCACAGGCAGACATCGCTGCGCAGGCAGACAGCCCGGCAGATCACGATGCAGCAACCGCCAGCGCAGCCAGCCACGAGCCGCCGGTGCTGGTGCTGGACAGCGAAGACGAGGCCATCCCCGCCGCCGATGCCCCGGCGCCAAGCCTGCCCGCAGCGCAACCATCCACCGTACCGGCCCAGCCACCGCGCCGCCATGGCCCGCCCCGGCTGCTGCTGCCCAGTGCGCCTCTGCCACCCGATACCCTGTTGCAACGCCTGCCGCCAGACGCGGCCACCGACGAGGAAACGGTAGACAAAGCCCGCGTTGAACAGGCGCTACTGGCCCTGGGGGTGCCGGCCACCGTGCTGAGCGCCCATGTGGGCCCGGTGGTGATTCGCTATGAGTTCGAAGCCGGTGATGCCATCGCACCGGAACGCCGCGCCACCCTGGCCCGTGAATTGACCCAGGCGCTGGCCGTGGATTCACTGCGCCTGTTGGATAGCGTGCCCGGTAAATCCTGCATGGCGCTGGAGCACCCCCGCCGCCAGCGCCAGCCCATCCCACTGTCTGTGGCGCTGCGCAGCCCGGCCTGGCGCAACAGCCCCTCGCGGCTGACCCTGGCGCTGGGGGTGGACAGCAGCGGCCAGCCCATGACCGCCGACCTGGCGCGCATGCCGCATGTGCTGCTGGCCGGCGCGCCCGGCTCGGGCAAGACCACGGCGCTACACGCCATGCTGCTCTCGCTGCTGTACAAAGCCACCCCGGAAGAAGCCCGCCTGCTGCTGATCGACCCCGAGCACAGCCTGGCCGCCTATCGTGAGCTGCCGCATCTGTTGACCCCGGTGGTCAGCGATATGCAGCAAGCTGCTCTTGCCTTGGGCTGGTGCATGAGCGAGATGGAGCGCCGCTATCAGCTGATGGCGCGGTTGGGCGTGCGCAATCTGGCCAGTTACAACCAAAAACTGCGCGAAGCCGACAGCCGCGACGAACGCATTGCCGACCCATTCAGCGAGCCGGACGACCTTAAACCGCTGGAACTGATGCCGGCTATCGTGGTGGTGGTCAATGAACTGGCCGAGCTGATGGCGCAGGGAGGCAAGCAGGTGGAAGAGCGCCTGGCACGCCTGGCGCAAAAAGCCCGCGCGGCCGGCATTCATCTGGTGCTGGCCACCGGGCGCGCTTCGGCTGAGGTGATCACTGGCCTGATCAAGGCCAATATTCCCACCCGCATGGCGTTTCAGGTGGCATCCAAGGTGGATAGCCGGCTGATTCTGGAGCAGATGGGCGCCGAAACCCTGCTGGGCCAGGGCGATATGCTGTACAAGCCGCCGGGCAGTGATTATGCCCTACGGGTGCACGGCGCTGATGTCAGCCCGGCTGATATCAGTCAGGTCACCGAGTTTGTGCGCCGCACCGGCAAGCCGGATTATGTGGATGGCCTGCTGGAAGGCGCGCCCTCGGTGGGCTTGCCGCGTCCGCATCGGGTGGCGGATCCATCCGAAGTGGCGCTGGACCCGCTGTACGACGATGCCGTGGCGCGGGTGCGCCAGTTGGACAAGGCCACGGTGATGCTGCTGCAAAGCGAATTCAACATCGGCGCCACTCGCGCCATCCGCCTGTTGGACAGTCTGGAGCTGACTGGCGTGATCTCGGCAGCCGATGCTAACGGCCACCGCAAGGTGCTGGCCGTCAGCCTTTGACCACCGCCGGGTGCAATGCGCCCGGCCAGTACCCCGCGGATTGACCAACACCAACAGCCTGCCATGTGGTCATGGGCAGGCTTTTTCGTTTTCGAACATGTTTAGAGCGGCTAACAAAACCCTCCTGGCGTTGTTGCACGACCTTGCCGTACTACCCGTACTGTCTGCGGTCGCGCGCCTAGCCAGGATCGCTTCGCTGAGTTTTGTTAGCCGCTCTTAATGCCCCCGGCGTATTCCCCGCGCCGGCGGCATGGGCTGGCTCAGCCCAAAAACTGGTTCGGGTAGACTTCGTCGATTAGCGTGCGGCAGTCCACCACGCGCAGGTCGTTGTCCTTGGCGAATGACAGCAAAAACTGGTAGACGCGAGGGTCGATTTTTTCCAGTTTCTTGTCCACCGCCACGCAGCGGACATTGTCCATCATCAGCGGACGGACATAGCTGTGGTAAGACATTTTCTTGTCGGCGCCAAAACTGGCCAGGATGCCGGACAAGCGCTCGGCCCAGTCGCTGGGGCGGAAAGTGCGCCCCTCGGACGTGATGCCTTGAATAATGATTTCGTAAGGATTACAGATCATGTTGCCAGAACGCCAGGTGTGTCTCTCGCGGAGAGGGAGGGGTGGACGAGCATCCGCCAGCTGAGCCGGTCGGTGCACATCGCGTTTTTTTCGATTCTACGCCTTTTTCGTTCGCTCTTGAATCACGCTACGGCAGTTTGCGTGAAAAAAGCGTCCGCTGTGGCGGATTGCGCCAATTGGCGCTACAAGCGGCGAAAGGGCGGCAGCGCGGCCAGCAGTTTCTTGCCGTAAGCCTGGCGCAACAGGCGATTATCCAGGATGGTCACCCGGCCGTAGTCGGTTTCGGTGCGGATCAGCCGGCCCACGGCCTGAATCAGCTTGATCGATGCTTCCGGCACGGTGATTTCGATGAACGGGTTGCCGCCGCGCGATTCAATCCACTGCGACAGCGTTTGCCCCACCGGGTCGTCCGGCATGGCGAACGGCAGCTTGGCCAGAATCACCTGCACGCAGGCTTCACCGGGCAAGTCCAGCCCTTCGGCAAATGAATCCAGACCAAAAATCACGCTGGCCTGCTGGGCGGCCAGGCGCTCGTGGTGGCGCGCCAGCAGCACTGCCTTGGGCAGGCTGCCTTGCACCAGCACACAGGCGGCCAGCTCGGCCGGCAGGCCGTCGTGGACTTCCTGCATCTGCCTGCGCGAGGTGAACAGCACCAAAGTGCCCAGGGGCGCGGCGGCGTCGATCAGCTTGGGCAAGAGCTGGATGATTTCGGCGGTGTGCGCTGGCGCATCCTTGGGCGAGGCGCGCATGGCCGGCACGTATAGCTCGCCCTGGCGCTGAAAATCAAACGGCGACTCCAGCGCCACGCATTCGGTGTCGCCCAGCCATTTCAGCCCGGTTTGCGCCAGCAGCAAATCAAACGAGCCCAGCGAGCGCAGCGTGGCCGAGGTCAGCACCGCGCCTGCGGCCAGCCGCCACAGATTATTGGCCAGATCCGCCGCCGCCGACACGGGCGAGGCGCACACCTGCCAGTCGCGCCGGCCGCTGCCGGGCTGGCGGGTGGTGATCCATTTGGCGATGGGCGGCGCGCCTTCTGGCGGGGTGGCGCACATCAGCGCCCACACCGCCGCCAGCGCCTCGGCGCGGGCAATAAAAAACCCCAGCTCGCTGCCCAGTTGGTCGATTTGCCCGCTGTCTTCGTTTTTGTCGCGGCGCGCTTCCACCAGCGCATCCTGCACGGCGGTCAGTTGCTTGAGCAAGGTGGCGGCGGAGACATTCAAATTGGCGGCGGTCAGCGCCATATTCTCCGGCAGCTCGCCGTTTTCCAGCAGCCAGGTGGGTTCGGGCTCGTCGGCGCTGGGCTCCAGCTGGGCCAGCGGGGTGAGCAGCTGCGCCAGCTCGCCCAGGCCCTGCGCACAGCCGGTGGCGGCGTCCAGCGCCTGGGTGGCCAGCTCTTTGCGGCTGATCAGCGCCTCGGCGCGGCCGACGGTGGCGTCCAGCTTGTCCAGCCACCACAGCGCCTGCTGCACCTGGTGGTCGGCGGCAAATTGATTGATGGCTTTTTTGGCCAGTTGGTGGGCTTCGTCGATGCAGTAAAACGTGTCGATCGGCGGCGGCAGAATCACCCCGCCGCCCATCGAGGCGTCGGCCAGCAGCAAATCATGGTTGGACACCACGATGTCCACCTGGTCGAGCTGGTCGCGCGCCACATAAAACGGGCATTCGCTGCGGTTGGGGCAGGCAGATTTCAGGCAGCCGTGGCGGTCGTTGGTCACCCGGCTCCACAGCCGGTCTTCCACGGTTTCGTCAAACGCATCGCGGTCGCCGTCCCAGCGCCGATAATAAAACGCATCGGCCATGCGCTTGAGCTGCTCCAGCTCGCGTTTTTCTGGTTTGTGATTCCACAGCAGCATATTCGGGTCGGGCGCCAGCAGCTCGCCCTGGCTGGCGTCGGCGGTGTGCTGGTACAGGCGATAGGGGCACAGATAGCGCCCGCGCCCCTTGGCCAGGGCAAAGCTGGCCTCCAGGCCGCTGTGGCTCAGCACAAAGGGCAAATCGCGGTTGACCAGCTGCTCTTGCAGGGCGATGGTGGCCGAGCTGATCACCAGCTTTTTGCCGCGCGATTTGGCCATCACACAGCCGGCCAGCAAATAGGCCAGGCTCTTGCCCACGCCGGTGGGGCCTTCCACCACCACAATGCTTTCGCCATTGCGCTCGGGCAGGGCGTCGCCCTCGCGCGGCTTGCTGCGGGCAAACGCCTGGGCAATGCTGGCCAGCATTTGCCGCTGGGCGGCGCGCGGACGAAAGCCCGGCAGGCTTTTGCCGATGGCTTGGTAATGGTGACGGATGGCGTCTTTTTCGGCGTCGGTGAGCATGGCGCCATTGTAGCGCAAAGGCCGGAATGCCGGGCGGGCCAGGGCGACAGCAACTGTTGCCCATGGCGCACGCCTGCTATGCTGCGCGTTTTGCCTGCTGCGACCGATGATGCTGCCTGATACCGCTGACCCCCACGATTTGAGCTTGCCGATTTTGTATCAGGATGAGCATCTGGTGGCGGTGCACAAGCCTTCCGGCTTGCTGGTGCACCGCTCGCCCATCGACCGCCAGGAAACCCGCTTTGCCCTGCAAACCGTGCGCAACCAGCTGGGCCGCCATGTGTATGGCGTGCATCGGCTGGACAAGGGCACCTCGGGCATCTTGCTGTTTGCCCTCAGCCCCGAGGCCGGGCGCACGCTGTCGCAGGCGTTTGAGGCCCAGCAGGTGGACAAGCGCTATCTGGCCGTGGTGCGCGGCTGGCCGGACGCGCAAGGCGAGATTGATTACCCGCTGTCGCGCCAACCCGACGAGCGCGAACCCGGCCCGGTGACGCCAGCGCCGCCCCAGTCGGCGCACAGCAGCTATCAGCGGCTGGCCACGGTGGAACTGCCCGTGGCGGTGGAGCGCTACCCCAGCAGCCGCTACGCCCTGCTGGCGCTGACTCCGCACACTGGCCGCCGCCATCAGCTGCGCCGCCACCTCAAGCACATCAGCCACCCGATCATCGGCGACGCCACCCACGGCCGCGGCCGGCATAACCGCATGTTTGCCGAGCGCTTTGCCGTCAACCGCCTGCTGCTGGCCGCCACCGGGCTGCGTCTGCCGCACCCGGTCAGCGGTGAAACACTGACCTTGCATTGCCCACCATCGGCAGAGTTTTTGTATGTGCTGACCGAACTGGGCTGGGGCGACGCCTGGCAGGACGCCAGCCGACTCTGAGAAGCCGCTCACAAAACCCTCCTGAGCTTGCCATGTCTGCGGGCATGCACCTGGCCAGGATCGCCACGCTGAGTTTGATCCGCGGCGTTCAGGGTTGCTGCTCGACCTTGGCGTATTGCTTGTACGCCCCTTGGCCGCCCTTGGCTTCCCGGTTACCATGGGGAGCCATTCCCAACCCATGTTTTTTGCGCTGTCCGCCAGCCAGCAGACAGATTGCGCCATTCCCATCATGACCGACTCCCTGCAAGAAACCCGCCGTGGCGTGCTGTTTGCCATGGCCGCCTTTTTTATCTGGGGCTTGTTCCCGCTGTACTGGAAGCCGCTGGGGCAAACCCCGGCCTTGCAGATTTTGTGTCACCGGATTGTCTGGTCGGCGGTGTTTGTCGCCGGCGTCTTGCTGTGGCAGCGCCATTGGGCCTGGCTGGCGGTCAGCGTGCGCCAGCCCCGCCTGCTTGGGCTGTTTGTCGCCTCGTCGCTGCTGCTGTCGGTAAATTGGCTGATTTATATCTGGGCGGTGAACGAAAACCGCGTGGTGGAAGCCAGCCTGGGCTATTTCATCAACCCGCTGGTCAATGTGCTGCTGGGCCGGGTGTTTCTGGGTGAGCGGCTGTCGCCGCCGCAGGCGCTGGCGGTGCTGTTGGCGGCGCTGGGGGTGGCCTGGCTGACGCTGTCTTTGGGCGCCTTGCCGTGGGTGGCGCTGTCGCTGGCCGCCAGTTTTGGCGTGTATGGCCTGCTGCGCAAGCAAGCGCCGCTGCCCTCGCTGGAAGGCCTGGCGCTGGAAACCTTTTTGCTGGCGCCGCTGGCCGCGCTGGCGCTGGCCTGGTTTCATTGGCAGGGGCAAGGCGCGTTTGGCCAGCACGGCCTGGCCGTCGATGCCTTGCTGATGGGCGCGGGCGTGGTCACCGCCGTGCCCTTGCTGCTGTTCGCCAGCGGCGCGCGCCGGCTGAAGCTGGCCACGGTCGGGCTGATTCAATACATCGGCCCGACCATGCAGCTCTTGCTGGGCGTGTGGCTATACCACGAGCCGTTTGGCGCCGCGCGCGCCGTGGGTTTTGGCCTGATCTGGACCGCGCTGGCCTTGTATTCCGGCCATGGCTTGCTCAGCTACTGGCGCGAGCGGCGGCGCTGACTGAGCCGCTGCACGCCCAGCACGCTGCCCAGGGTGAGCAACCAGCCGGCCAGCGCCCAGCCGTGCAGCCACTGGCCCAGCGCCAGCGCGCCAATCACCGCCGCCGACAGCGGGCTGAGCAAGCTCAGCGACGACACCGCCACCGCCGGCAGGCGGACAATGCCGCGAAACCACAGCACATAGGCCAGCAGCGCGCCAAACAGCGATAAATACCCATACGCCAGCCCTTGCGTCAGGCTGAGCGCCGGCAAGGGCGGCTCCCACGCCCAGGCCAGCGGCGCCAGGCACAGCCCGCCCAGCGTCAGCTGCCAGCCGGTCAGCGCCAGCACCGGCAACTGGCAACCCTGCCAACGCCCGGCCAGATAACTGCCGCAGGCCATCGACGCCGCGCCCAGCGCCGCCGCCAGCACCCCCACCGTATCCCACTGCGCGCCTGGCGCATTCAGCAGCAAGGCCATGCCGGCCACCCCCAGCACCGCTGCCGTGGTCACCGCCCCCGCCGGCCGCTGGCCATCCAGCAACCACGCCCAACCCAGCACCAGCAGGGGCTGCGTGGCGCCCAGAATCGCCGCCACCCCGCCGGGCAGACGATACGCGGCAACAAACAACAGCGCCTGAAACACGGCGATATTCAACACCGCCAGGCCGAACACCCGCCGCCACTGCCCAGCCGCCGGCCACTGCCGCGCCCACAGCAGCAATAGCAGCCCGGCCGGCAGCACCCGCCACACCGCCGCCGTCAACGGCCGATCCGGCGGCAGCCACTGGCTGGTGACCCAATAGGTCGAACCCCAAATCAACGGCGCACAGGCCGTGAGCAGCGCGTCGCGCGCGCTGGCGGACATCACAGGAAACATGGCAAACTATCTTTTGTGTAAGATAATACAGCCTAGCGGCTTTTTATCTCACATGCAAGATAATTTCCCCGCCCCAGGAGCCCGCATGAGCCAGCCCAACGACCCGGTCGCCACCATCCTGCAACAATGGCGGCGCGAACGCCCCGACCTTGACGTCACGCCAATGGGCCCGGTGGGCCGCCTCAGACGCAGCGCCGTTCAAGTGCAAAAACGCCTGGATACAGTCTTTGCCCGCCACCAACTGGCCAGCTGGGAATTCGACCTGCTGGCCACTCTGCGCCGCAGCGGCGAACCCTACCGCCTGGCTCCCACTGTGCTGTTTTCTTCGCTGATGCTCACCTCCGGCGCCATGACCCGGCAACTGCAACAACTGGAAAAACGCGGCCTGATCCAGCGCCAGATCAACCCCGCCGACGCCCGCAGCGTGCTGGTGCAACTGAGCGCCGAAGGCCTGGCGCTGATCGACAGCGCCGTTGGCGAGCACGTGGACAACCTGCATCGACTCACCAGCACACTGGACGCGACAGAACTGGCACAGCTGGATAGCTTGCTGGGGAAGTGGATGGCGGGGCTGGAGGGCGAGGGGGAAAAGGGCCGTGATATGTAAGAGGGGTATACCCGTTTTCCATCACCCCACCCGCGCCGCCGCCAACAGCGCGCGGGTGTACTCCGCCTGCGGGGCGGCGAACAGTTGTTCGGCCGGGCCGCTTTCCACCACTTGGCCGTGGCGCAGCACCAGCACGTCGTGGGCCATGGCGCGGATCACCGCCAGGTCGTGGCTGATGAACAGATAGGCCACGCCGTAGCGTTGCTGGGCGTCGCGCAGCAGGGTGAGCACTTGTTGCTGGATCGAGGCGTCCAGCGCCGAGGTGGGTTCGTCCAGCAGCAATAGCTGCGGGCGCAGCACCAGGGCGCGGGCGATGGCGATGCGCTGGCGTTGGCCGCCAGAAAATTCATGCGGGTAGCGCGGCAGGCAGTCGGCCGGCAGGCCGACTTCGGCCAGCATGGCGGCCACTCGCGCCTGGCGTTCGCTGGCGCTGAGCTGGGGTTCGTGCAGGGCCAGGCCTTCGCCGACGATTTCGCCCACGGTCAGGCGCGGCGACAGGCTGGAGAACGGGTCTTGAAACACCACTTGCGCCTGGCGGCGAAATGCGCGCAGCGCGCGCGCCGGCAGGCCGTCCAGCGCCTGGCCGGCCACCACCACCCGCCCGCGCGTTTGCGCATTCACCAGTTTCAGCAGGGCCAGGCCCAGCGTGGTTTTGCCCGAGCCGGATTCGCCAACAATGCCCAGTGTGTGGCCGGCGCGCAGGCGCAGGGAGACATCGCGCAGGATGGGGATGTCGCGGCTGCGCAGCCAGCCGGCGCGTTGGCGGTAGCTGACCGATAATTGTTCGGCGCGCGCCACTTCGGCGGCCTTGGGGTCGCCCGCGTCCACCAGCCGGCCGGGGCGGCTGGCCAAGAGCTGGCGGGTGTAGTCGTGCGCGGGTTGGGCAAATACTTGGGCCACCGGGCCGGATTCGACAATCTGCCCGGCGCGCATCACCGCCACCCGGTCGGCAAAGCGGCGCACCAGGTTCAGGTCGTGGGTGATCAGCCACACCGCCATGCCAAATTCGCGCTGCACATCGGCCAGCAAATCCAGGATTTGCGCTTGCACGGTGACGTCCAGCGCGGTGGTGGGTTCGTCGGCGATCAACAGGCGCGGGCGGCAGGCCAGCGCCATGGCGATCATCGCCCGCTGGCGTTGGCCGCCGGATAACTGAAAAGGATAGCTGTCGATCTTGCTGGCCGGGTCGGGGATGCCGGTGCGCGCCAGCAGCGCCAGCGCTTCGGCGCGCGCCTGGCGTGGGCTCAGGCCCAGGTGCAGGGTGAGGGTTTCGCAGATTTGGTTGCCCACGCTGTACAATGGGTTCAGCGCGGTCATCGGCTCTTGAAAAATCATCGCCGCGTCGCGCCCGCGCACACCGCGCAGGGCACGCTCGGACAGGCTGAGCACGTCGCCGACGCCGTCCAGTTCGATGCGCCCCTGGTAGCTCACCTCGCGGTTCAGCCGCAGCACGGCTTGCGCCATCACCGTCTTGCCCGAGCCGGATTCGCCCACCAGGGCGAGTTTTTCGCCGGGGTGGATATCCAGCGAGACTTGGCGCACCACTTCGGCAGCGCCAAAGCGGACGGTGAGCTGATCAATGTGCAGCAAGGGGGTGGCCATCGGGGCGAGGTCCTGAGGATGACGATTCAGACCTGCGTAGTATACCGGCCGTGTTGCACGGACGGTGAGGGGCGTGGCCAGAAACCCGCCCCGTGGGCTGCTTTAGCGGCTGGGGGCCGGTGTCGGACGCGGGTTGGTGTCTTTGTGGCGGAAGCTCACCCGTGCCTTGCTCAGGTCGTAGGGGGACATTTCCACGGTGACGCGGTCGCCCGCCAGAATGCGGATGCGATGCTTGCGCATTTTGCCCGAGGCGTAGGCAATCACTTCAGCGCCGTTGTCCAGCTTGACCAGAAAGGTGGAGTTGGGCAGCAGCTCGCTGACGCGGCCTTCAAATTCAATCGGTTCTTCTTTGGCCATGGCCAGGCTCCCAGGCCGCGCCGGGGCGACCCACGGTGCGCGCCAGACCATGCAGGGCTTACGCGCGAATCAATAGAACACCGTATCCGGTTTCGGCACAGCACATGCAATGCAGGAAAAAGGAGGCGGAAAACTGGTTGCGGGAACAGGACTCGAACCTGTGACCTTCGGGTTATGAGCCCGACGAGCTGCCAACTGCTCCATCCCGCGTCTGAAAGGCAGGCGCCGCCCCTCGCAAGAACGAGGGCAACGCCAGAATAAACTGGTGCAGGGACTTCAAGCACTCCCCGCCTGATGCTTCATGACTGATGCCAGGGCGCCGCGCCGTAGAGCTACGGGGCGCCAGATCGGGCGGCCGGTCATCCGCTGTACAAACGAAAATGAACGACCAAAACAACCAACGAACCGCCAATATAACAGCACATCAGGAATAAGTCGAGTATTTATTTTTATTTGGTTATAAAACCCATCCAGCCATCGTGATTGGCGATGGCTGCGTCTGTTATTTTCAGTTCCGTTCAGGTCGGGGCGGCGGCATAATTCGGGCTGAATTTTCCCGCACAAGCGAGCCGCAACCATGACCGCACAAACGCTTTACGACAAACTCTGGCAAAGCCATGTGGTGCACGAAGAAGCCGACGGCACCGTGCTCTTGTACATCGACCGCCACCTGATCCACGAAGTGACCAGCCCGCAAGCCTTTGAAGGCCTGAAGCTGGCCGGCCGCCAGCCGTGGCGCGTGGGCTCGATTGTCGCCACCGCCGACCACAACACCCCCACCGACAACTGGGACAAGGGCATTCAGGACCCGATTTCCCGCCAGCAGGTGGAAACCCTGGACGCCAATATCCGCGAAGTGGGCGCGCGCGCTTACTTTCCGTTCAAGGACCAAGGCCAGGGCGTGATTCACGTCATGGGCCCGGAACAAGGCGCCACCCTGCCGGGCATGACCGTGGTGTGCGGCGACAGCCACACCTCCACCCATGGCGCGCTGGGCTGTCTGGCGCACGGCATCGGCACCTCGGAAGTCGAGCATGTGCTGGCCACGCAAACCCTGGTGGCAAAAAAATCCAAGTCCATGCTGATTTCGGTGGAAGGCCAGCTGGGCGCGGGCGTGTCGGCCAAGGATGTGGCGCTGGCCATCATCGGCAAGATTGGCACCGCTGGCGGCACTGGCTACGCCATTGAGTTTGCCGGCAGCGCCATTCGCGGCCTGACGGTGGAAGGCCGCATGACCTTGTGCAATATGGCCATCGAAGCCGGCGCCCGCGCTGGCATGGTGGCGGTGGACCAAGCCACCATCGACTACGTGCAAGGCCGTCCGCTGGCGCCGACCGGCGCGATGTGGGACCAAGCCGTGGCCTACTGGAAAACCCTGCACTCGGACGAAGGCGCGCAGTTTGACGCCGTGGTTGAGCTCAAGGCCGAAGACATCCTGCCGCAAGTCACCTGGGGCACCTCGCCCGAAATGGTGGTCACCGTGGCCGACCGCGTGCCCGATCCGGCGCAAGAAGCCGATCCGGTGAAAAAATCCGGCATCGAGCGCGCGCTCAGCTATATGGGCCTGACCGCCAACACCCCAGTGAATGAAATCCCGGTGGACGTGGTGTTTATCGGCTCGTGCACCAACTCGCGCATCGAAGACCTGCGCGCCGCCGCCAGCGTGATTCGCGGCCGCCAAAAAGCCGCCAACGTCAAGCGCGTGCTGGTGGTGCCGGGCTCGGGCCTGGTCAAGGCGCAGGCCGAGGCCGAAGGGCTGGACCGCCTGTTTGTCGAAGCCGGCTTTGAATGGCGCGAGCCGGGCTGTTCCATGTGTCTGGCGATGAACGCCGACCGCCTGGAGCCGGGCGAGCGCTGCGCGTCCACCTCCAACCGCAACTTTGAAGGCCGTCAGGGCCAGGGCGGGCGCACCCATCTGGTCAGCCCGGCCATGGCCGCCGCCGCCGCGCTGGCTGGCCACTTTGTTGACGTGCGCAGTTTCTGACAGGAGCCCACCCCATGAAAGCCTTCACCACTCTTAATGGCCTGGTGTGCCCGCTGGATCGCGCCAATGTGGACACCGACGCCATTATCCCCAAGCAATTTTTGAAGTCGATCAAGCGTTCCGGCTTTGGCCCCAATCTGTTTGACGAATGGCGCTACCTGGACCACGGCGAACCGGGCATGGACAACAGCACCCGCCCGGTGAACCCGGACTTTGTGCTGAACTTCCCGCGCTATCAGGGCGCGCAAGTGCTGCTGGCGCGTGAGAACTTTGGCTGCGGCAGCTCGCGCGAACACGCGCCGTGGGCGCTGGAAGACCAAGGCCTGCGCGTGGTCATCGCCCCGTCGTTTGCCGATATTTTCTTTAGCAACTGCTACAAAAACGGCCTGCTGCCGATTGTGCAGCCGGCCGAAGTGGTGGATCAGCTGTTTAAAGAATGCGTGGCCAGCGAAGGCTACCGCCTGACCGTGGACCTGGCCGCACAGACCGTCACCACCCCGTCCGGCCAGTCGTTTGCCTTTGACATCACCCCGCACCGCAAGCACTGCATGCTCAACGGCCTGGACGAAATCGGCCTGACCCTGGCGCACGCCGATAAAATCCGCGCGTTTGAAGACGCCCGCAAGCAAAGCCTGCCGTGGTTCTACGTGTAAGCTGAGCGGGTGGCGCAGTGTGCGCGGATGGCCCTTGACGGTGGCCAATCATGGCATACTGCGCCATCGGCGCACTGATTCAGAACATTGTTTGACAAGGAAAACTCAAGTGAAAATTGCTGTTCTGCCGGGTGACGGCATTGGTCCGGAAATTATTGCGCAAGCGCTGCGCGTGCTCGACGTGCTCAAGGCCGAGGGCCTGCCGATTGAAACCGAAACCGGCCTGATTGGCGGTTGCGCGGTGGACGCCACCGGCGTGCCGCTGCCGGACGCCACGCTGAAGCTGGCGCTGGAAGCCGACGCCGTGCTGCTGGGCGCGGTGGGTGGCCCCAAGTACGACACCCTGCCGCGCGAACAGCGCCCGGAACGCGGCCTGCTGAAAATCCGCAAAGAAATGAACGTGTTCGCCAACCTGCGCCCGGCGATTCTCTACCCTGAGCTGGCCAACGCCTCGTCGCTGAAGCCGGAAGTGGTGGCCGGCCTGGACATCATGATCATCCGCGAACTGGTGGGCGACATCTACTTTGGCGAGCCGCGCGGCATTGAAGTGCGCAACGGCGAAAAAGTCGGCTTCAACACCATGATTTACAGCGAAAGCGAAATCCGCCGCATCGCTCACGTGGCGTTCAAGACCGCGCAAAAGCGCAGCAAAAAGCTGTGCTCGGTGGACAAAATGAACGTGCTGGAATCCACCCAGCTGTGGCGCGACGTGGTCACCGAAGTGGCCGCCGAGTACCCGGACGTTGAGTTGTCGCACATGCTGGTGGACAACGCCGCCATGCAACTGGTAAAAAACCCGAAACAATTCGATGTGATGGTCACCGGCAATATTTTTGGCGACATCCTGTCGGACGAAGCCTCGATGCTCACCGGCTCGATCGGCATGCTGCCGTCCGCCTCGCTGGACGCCAACGGCAAGGGCCTGTACGAACCGATTCATGGCTCCGCCCCGGACATCGCCGGCAAGGGCCTGGCCAATCCGCTGGCCACCATCCTGTCGGTGGCGATGATGCTGCGCTACACCTTTAACCAGGACGCCGCCGCCGACCGCATCGAAGCCGCAGTGAAATCGGTGCTGGCGCAAGGCCTGCGCACCGCCGACATCTACGAAGACGGCGCCACCCGCGTCGGCACCGTGGAAATGGGCGATGCGGTGATCAAGGCGCTGACCGCCTGATTGCCGGCTGAGCGCCGCTCACCCAACGCGCCTGGCGTGGTGGTGTGACCCTGCCGTGCGACGAGCACGGTCTGTGGTCACCGCCCGCTGAATTTGGTGAGCGACGCTTGGCGCAAAGCGAGACAACACCCCCACTTGCCGCCTGCGGGCGGCATACAGAATGCACAACTAAAAAAGTAAGGAAATCATCATGTTGAAAGTAGGTCTGGTTGGTTGGCGCGGCATGGTCGGCTCGGTGCTGATGCAGCGCATGGTCGAAGAAAACGACTTTGCCCACATCGATCCGGTGTATTTCACCACCTCCAACCCCGGCGGCGCCGCGCCGAGCTTTGGCGGCAAAACCGCCCCGGCCCTGAAGGACGCCAAAAACCTGGACGAGCTCAAGGCATGTGATGTGATCATCACCTGCCAGGGCGGCGACTACACCACCGAAGTCTACGGCCCGCTGCGCGCCGCCGGCTGGAACGGCTACTGGATCGACGCCGCCAGCACCCTGCGCATGGAAGACGAAGCCGTCATCATCCTCGACCCGGTCAATATGAACGTGATCAAGGACTCGCTGGCCAAGGGCGGCAAGACCTTTGTCGGCGGCAACTGTACCGTCAGCCTGATGCTGATGGCGCTGGGCGGCCTGTTCCAGAACGATCTGGTGGACTGGGCCACCTCGATGACCTACCAAGCCGCATCGGGCGCCGGCGCCAACAATATGCGCGAACTGCTCAAGGGCATGGGCGCAGTCAACGCCGCCGTGGCCGCCGAGCTGGCCGACAAAAACAGCGCCATCCTGGACATCGACCGCAAAGTGGCCGAGTTCATCCGCTCGGACGCCAACCCGACCGAATACTTTGGCGTGCCGCTGGCCGGCAGCCTGATTCCGTGGATCGACAAAGACCTGGGCAACGGCCAATCCAAGGAAGAATGGAAAGGCGGCGTGGAAACCAACAAGATCCTGGGCCGCAGCGACAGCCCGATCGTCATCGACGGCCTGTGCGTGCGCATCGGCGCCATGCGCTGCCACAGCCAGGCGCTGACCATCAAGCTCAAGCAAGACCTGCCGGTGGCCGAAATCGAAGCCCTGCTGGCCAAGGCCAACGACTGGGTGAAAGTGGTGCCCAACCAGCGCGAAGCCTCGATGAAAGACCTCACCCCGGCCGCCGTCACCGGCACGCTGACCGTCCCGGTCGGCCGCATCCGCAAGCTGGGCATGGGCGGCGAATACATCAGCGCCTTCACCTGCGGCGACCAACTGCTGTGGGGCGCCGCCGAACCGCTGCGCCGCATGCTGCGCATCGTGCTGGACAAGTAACAAGCAAGGCGCTGCCACGCAGGGCATGATGACCCAAGCGCCGCTCACAAGCCTTTGGCGTGACGAGCGGCGCTTGGCCCGGCGATCCGGCCAAACCCTCCACACTCTCCAGCCTGTTGTAGCCGGCAACAGCGTCAGCAGCACCTGCCATCAAATCATCAGGCTGGCATCGTAAGTGCTGTGCAAGCCCTGCAGAAAATCACTGCTCCCCCCAGATTGGCGCCGCTGGCCACATCCACCCCTCCTGCAGGATTAAAAATCAGCACCGAGTGTTTTGGCGCATAGAACGCAGGCTCGGCACCCAGCTGAAACCCGCCCGCCTGACCTCGCCAACGTAAGGCATGTGCGTGAAATAAAAACGCTAATCCATCGCGCCAGACCGGTTTTGTCTGCGGCCCTCACTACGTCGATTTGTCTGTTCAGGCCACGGCATGCCTCACCCGGTTGCCGTGCGGGGTGAACTGCACCAAATTAGAGCCGCTCATAAAACCCAGCGAAGCGGTCCTGGCTAGGCGTGTGACCGCAGACAGTACAAGTCGT
>ERZ650307.209-NODE-209-length-31534-cov-15.126592_pt1 | contig 31534 bp, 27 predicted proteins | sample MGYA00376243_ERZ650307 | MGnify/ENA primary metagenome ERZ650307 (study PRJEB26733, sample SAMN07839242) | wastewater metagenome | biome: urban; feature: artificial channel; material: waste water | place: USA: North Carolina | collected 2016-03-31 ... | reverse complement strand
TTGTTGTACTGTCTGCGGTCACACGCCTAGCCAGGGCCGCTTCGCTGAGTTTTGTGAGCGACTCTAAGTGGATTTTTCGTCGCGGGCGTGGCCCGCGATATGGCGCCGGTCTTGGCCGGTGTGATCTTTTGCTGGGTTTTTTCGTGGCGGCCACGCGGCCGTCTCATCCGGCGGACAGCGTCCGCCAGCATGTTGGGAATTCTCTGTTATGTGCGGAATTATTGGGGTAGTGGGACAAACGCCGGTCAATCAGCTGCTGTACGACGGCCTGCAAGTGTTGCAGCATCGCGGCCAGGACGCCGCCGGCATTGTCACTGCCAACGGCAACAGCTTTCACATGCACAAGGGCAGCGGCATGGTGCGCGACGTGTTCCGCACCCGCAACATGCGCTCGCTGCTGGGCAAGGCCGGCATTGGCCATGTGCGCTACCCGACGGCCGGTTCGGCCTCCAGCCTGGCCGAGGCGCAGCCGTTTTATGTCAATTCGCCGTTTGGCATCGTGCTGGCGCACAACGGCAATCTGACCAACACCGAGGCGCTCAAGCGCTCGGTGTTCGAAAAAGACCTGCGCCACATCAACACCCAGTCCGATTCGGAAGTGCTGCTGAATGTGTTTGCCCACGAGCTGGAACACTATATCGAAGGCACCCAGCTGTCGGTCGAGGCGATTTTCAAGGGCGTGGCCGGCGTGCATCGCCGCGCCAAGGGCGCTTACGCCGTGGTGGCGCTGATTGCCGGCCATGGCCTGGTGGCCTTCCGTGATCCGTGCGGCATCCGCCCGCTGGTGCTGGGCCGCAACGACGCTGGCGAATATATGCTGGCCTCGGAATCGGTGGCGCTGGACTGTTCCGGCTTTACCCTGGTGCGCGATGTGGCGCCGGGCGAAGCGGTGTACATCACCTTCGCCGGCGAGTTGCACAGCCGCCAATGCGCCGAACAGAGCAAGCTGGCGCCGTGCTTGTTTGAATATGTGTATTTTGCCCGCCCGGATTCGATCATCGACGGCGCCTCGGTGCACGCCGCCCGACTGAATATGGGCGAGAAGCTGGCCGAGAAAATCCGCGCGCAGGGCATTGAACTGGACGTGGTGATCCCCATCCCCGACACCAGCCTGCCGTCGGCGCTGGAGCTGGCCAAGTGCCTGAACCTGCCGTTCCGCATGGGCTTCATCAAAAACCGCTATGTTGGCCGCACCTTCATCATGCCGGGCCAGGCGGTGCGCAAAAAGTCGGTGCGCCAAAAGCTCAATCCGATCGCCAGCGAATTTGCCGGCAAGAATGTGCTGCTGGTGGACGATTCCATCGTGCGCGGCACCACCAGCCACGAAATCGTGCAGATGGCGCGCGACGCCGGCGCCAAGAAAGTGTACTTTGCCTCGGCCGCGCCGGCGGTGCGCTTCCCCAATGTGTACGGCATCGATATGCCGACCCGCGCCGAGCTGCTGGCCACCAACCGCGACGACGTGCAGATTGCCGCTGAAATCGGCGCGGATGCGGTGATTTATCAAGACCTGGAAGCGCTCAAGCAAGCCGTCCGCGAGGCCAGCCACCCCGACGCGCTGGCATTGAACGTATTCGAAACCTCGTGCTTTGACGGCCATTACATCACTGGCGACATCGACGAAGCGTTTTTGGCCAATATCGAAGCGCGCCGCAAGGAATCGATGGCCAGCCGCGAAGAATCGCAAGGCATGGTGGATTTGAATCTGAACGTGGCGGAACAGAACCTGGTGCAGTAAGCGCCGCTCACCAAACCCTCCGCTCGCCATCTCACGGCTCTGCCTGAGTGGTGTTGGTGGCGCGATTGGATGAAAGTGCTGTGGCACCCACGCCACGCCATGCCCCGTAAGGCATGGCGTGGCGTTTTTCATGCCGGCAAGGGTTGGCCTGATTCGGCAGGCGCACCCAGCCAGTCGCGCAGCAGCAGCAATTCATCATGGCTAAGCTGCCATTGGCTGGTGGCACAACGGCGCGCCACGGCATCGGCATAGATGGCTGCCAGTTCGTCGGCCTGCTTGCCGGCATATTGCAGGTTGACTCCATTGCGCTCCAGCAGGAACAGCATGCCGGTCGCGTCCTGGCGTGACAGGGCAATACCCTGATCCTTGGCATGGTCGCGCAAATTTTTGGACATCTCGTTCAGGCCACTGCCTTGGTGCTGCAAGAGCTCGGCAATGTGCTGGAAGCAGACACGGTATTCCTGCGGACTTAACGGCGGCGTTTCGGTCAGTGCGCAAATCCGGTTGGCCAATTGGATCAGCACCGGGTCGCTGCCTGGGTCGCGCAACCACTCGCCCAGGGTGGCCAGCTCACGCGGGGGCGTATGCTTGTCGGCTAGGTAAAGATACCCAGGGGCCGCCTGCGAGAAAATCACTCCGTGTTCATAAATATTCACCGCAGTAAAGAAACTGGCCGGGCGACCAAACCCAAACCAGTTATTAGCCTCACTGCCGAAATTTTCACGCAGGATTTCAATCACCTTGGCGGAAGGAATGGCATGTGAGGCATTTTGCAGTGCCTCAATCAATACCTGAATCACCGCCTGATTTTTTTCTTCACTCAACCATTCCGGGGCTACCGGTGCTGGCAAGCTTGCTGGGCGCACCGGCCGGATGGGATATTCTGTGCGCGGTGTTGGAGTATACTGTTGCAGATGCTCATTTTGCATATATGCCTGATTTCCGGCATAGCCTTGCATTTTTTCCAGCAGCTCGGCCAGTTGCAGGATTTCATCTGCTGACGCCCGATAGGCGCCCGATGTCATGCCCGCCAGCACCACGCAGGTCTGGCGGTCGTATTCCCGCAGTTTCTGCAGCACCGGGGTGAAGTCCGAGTCGGCTGAAAACAGCATGAATTCTTCGAAATGGGTTGGATGCATCAAGCGATCGACAATGTCGATGGTCATGTGCATGTCGGCCAGTGTCTTGCCCTGTTTGGTGATGGGTGGGCAGTCGATGACATCGAACGCAGAATAAATAAAATAAGAACGATATTCCTCGAACGACGACGGATTCATGTAACAGCGACGAATCAGAAAACGGCGGTCGGTGCTTTCCAACTGTTTTAGCCACTCGGCTGGCCGTTTGGCAAAACAATCCGCCAAACTCGGGTCGATGGCTTTCAGACATAAAAATACATTGTCAAAATCGACAAATAGCGCAGTTTTTTTAGGCACACGATGATCCTTGCAAAAAAGTCCGGCAAGCTGGGGATGGTAGCAACAAGCCGGGGGAATGGCAATCCAATTTAATCAATTGGATTAAGTGGCACGGATGCCGTAAGCGGTTGAATGTGTGGGCTACCGTAAATATACCTATTGGTTTGCCCATGATTTGCCAATCTCTCGACAAACCTAAAAATGCAAAAAGCATTCTCTCAGGATGAACAGGGCAACGGCAGGCAGTTTGTCATCGGCGTGTCGCTGGCCTGCCGTATGATGGTGGACACTTTTTTGCACGCACAGGAGACTCTCATGCGCATTTCCCTTTTGCTGGCCAGCTTGTTGACGGCCACACTGGCTCAGGCGGCGCCACCAGTATTCAGTTTTGGCGCCTGGGGTGACATGCCTTACGCCAAGAATCAGGATGCCACGCAGACTGAAGCGGTGATTCGTAGCCTCAATCAGTCGGATATCCGGTTCTCTTTGTACGACGGCGACATCAAGGATGGCAGTTCGTCATGTGATGATGCCACCTTTACCCGCGCCGCAGCCATGTTCAACCGCCTGAAAAAACCATTGATCTACGCGGTGGGTGACAACGAATGGACCGATTGCCATCGCCTGAACAACGGCGGTTATGACCCGCTGGAGCGCCTGGCGCAGCTGCGTCAGGTGCTGGCCAACCAGCCGGACAGTTTTGGCCAAACCCGGCTGGCACTCACCCGCCAAGGGCCATTGGGCGGCAAGTTTGCCGAGAATGTCCGCTTCAGTTACGGCGGCGTGGTGTTCATCGGCCTGAATGTGCCGGGCAGCAACAATAATCTGGTGCTGAGCGACAAAGAGTGCACGCACAAGAGCGCACGCACCCTGGCGCAGTGCCAGGCGGGCAATGCCGAGTATGCCGAGCGGGACGCTGCCAATATCGACTGGCTGCGCAGCGGCTTTGCCCAGGCCGGCCAGCAGCATGCGGCCGGTGTGGTGGTGTTTTTTCAGGCCGACCCCGGTTTTGACCTGCCAGAAACCGAAGACGTGGATGAAAGCACCCTGCCGCAGTACAAGGGCTATCGTGCCCTGATGCAGGCACTGACCGGGCTGACCGAGCAGTACGCTGGCCAGGTATTGCTAGTGCACGGTGACACCCATTTCTTCAAGGTGGACAAGCCGCTGTACAGCCCGACCCGGGTGCTGCCCAATCTGACCCGGCTGGAAACGTTTGGCAGCCCGGTCAATCACTGGGTACGGGTGACGGTGGACACACGCCGGCCAGAAGTGTTCACCCTCACGCCAGTGATGGTGCGCTGACGTGATTGTCGGTGATGGACATAGGCAAAGGCAATAAAGTTCCGGCACGAGCGGTCGGATGGCGACAGAAATGTCGCATTCCTGCATGGCCGTCAACAGCGGGCGCTGGGCTTTATGCCCAGCCGCCCCGGCGCAGGCACAATTTGGGTTCGCCGTGCAGGTCGGGACGGGTGTTCAGATAAAACCCTTCTGTCGGGTACTGACTGGCCACATAGACGTAGCGTTGCTGACTGCTGTGCTGGCTGTCGTAGCGGATGCGCAAGGTGCCTTGTTCCTGATCTACCCGATATACGCCGCGTACCTCATCCGGCTCGCCAGCCTGCTGCGGGCGCAACAGATAGCTGCCATCGCGTGCCAGGGCCAGGCTGAAATCGCCACACTGCCAGTCTCCAGCCAGATGCAGGTTTTCGGGGCGGCAGCCGCTCAGGATGATCAGGCTGCACAAGACGGTAAGGCGGAGGGTCCAGCAAGGAGTGGGAATCATGACTGACAGGGCTCGGCACGTATTGGAACTGCTGACAAAACCCGCCTGCTGTTGTTGCACGGCCTGCTGGCTGTACGCCTGGCCCGGATTGCTGTGCTGAGTTTTGTGAGCAACATTGTACTATTTGACAGTGTAGATAACTACGTAGTTTTACGTAACAAAATAACAGTTCCTGCCATTCTTTTAACACATTGTTGTCGCTTTTTGCATATTTTCTTGCCTGGCATGTCTGGCACGATGGCGCCCAGGCGGATTTTTTGCACCTGCAACATATTTTCGTCACATCCAGTTCGTAGCATGGCCGTGTCTTCCCCACCTTATCCCGTATCCGCGCCGCCGGCCGGCGCCCACCAGGCGCCCTCGACGCGCGGCTTGATATGGAGCTGCCGCCATGCCGAATACCGCTGTTCCTTCCCGTCTTACTGCCACCCGCCGCTCTGCCAGCCAGGTTCGCCCTGGCATTAACGGTCGTTCGCTGGCTGGCCATCTGGCGCAAAACTGCCCGGTGGCCTCGCCTGAGGACACCAATGAACAGGTGCTGCACTTGTTCTCCGAACATCAGCACGTTGGTGCGCTGCCGGTGGTGGAAAACGGCCGGCCGATGGGCATCATCAACCGCAACCAGTTCATGAGCCAACTGGCCAAGCCGTTTCACCGCGAGCTGTACGCCCGCAAGAGCTGCATTGCCTTCATGAACCACTCACCGCTGGTGGTCGAGCATGATGTCAGCTTGCAGGATCTGAGTTTCATGGCGGTGGCCAACGGCGAAAAAGCCCTGGCTGATGGTTTTATCATCACCCGTGACCAGCAATACATCGGCATTGGCGCCGGGGTGGATCTGGTCAAGGCGATAGCCGATCTGCAAGCAGAAAAAAACCGCCTGGTGATGGAATCCATCAACTACGCCAGCGTGATCCAGAAATCGTTTTTGCGCAGCAGCCGCGAGGACATGGCCGCCGCGCTGAATGACTATTTCATGCACTGGGAGCCACGCGATGTGGTGGGCGGCGATTACTACTATTTTGTCAAACACGACGACGGGTTTTTCTGCGCGGTGATCGACTGCACCGGCCACGGCGTGCCCGGCGCCTTCATGACGCTGATCATCGCCTCGGCGCTGAATCAGGTGCTGAAAGAAACCGACCTGCACAACCCGGCTGCCGCACTGGCCGAGGTCAACCGCACGGTCAAGCAGTCGCTGGGGCAGTTTGATGGTGGCCGCCAGGGCATGGACGACGGCGGCGAAATGCACTCGGACGACGGCATGGACACGGCATTCTGCTGGGTGGATCACCGTAGCCGCACGCTGACCTTTGCGGGCGCCAAAACGCCGCTGTTCATCCTGCCGCCGGGGGCAGAAGACCTGGAGGTGATCAAGGGTGATAAAAAAGGCGTAGGCTATATTGATACCCCAATGGATTACGCCTGGGAAAACCAGACCCTCAGCCTGAAGCCTGGTAGCCGGGTGTACATCACCACCGATGGCATCATCGATCAGATTGGCGGCCCCAAGCAGATTGCCTTTGGCAAGAAGCGGCTGAAAAAAGCCATCATGGAATGCGCCAGCAAATCGATGGAGCAGCAAAAAGCCCACATCATGGACACCTTTTACAAATACCAGGGCGAGCATCTGCGCCGTGATGACGTCAGTATTTTTGGTTTCCGTCTGGATTAAACCCGGATACCGGGTTCACTGAATCGTAATATCACAAAGGCACACTGAGATGACCGAGCATACCCTGCGAGTCAATGACATGTTGCAAAGTGAGATCAACAGCTTTCGCGAACTGGAGCGAAAGTGCAATGTGATCTTTTATTACTCTGGCCTGTTTTCCCAGAACATCGTCGCTGCCATGGCCGAAGCGCTGAAACAACGGCTGGCGCACTCCGGCAACAAGGCTGCCACCCAGCGCAAGGTGTTTTCCACCTTTATCGAGATGGCGCAGAACGTGATTCATTATTCTGCCGACACCTTCAGTGATGTTGACCAGCAGGACGACGAGCTGCGCCATGGCGCGGTGTGGATTGGCGAGAGTGAAGGCAAGTTCTTCATCGTCTGCGGCAATCCGGTGGCGGCCAGCCGGGCCCCGCGCATGCGCGACCGGCTGAATGCCCTGCAAAGCATGTCGCAGGAAGAAATCAAGGCGGCCTACAAAACCCAGCTGCGCAGCGAGAACGAAGCCGGCAGCAAGGGCGCTGGCCTGGGCTTTCTGACCGTGGCCCGCGATGCCTCCGAGCCGATTGAGTTCCATTTTGACGAACAGCCCGACGGCAAGACGGCGATGTTCTACCTGAAAGCCAAATTCTGATTCACGCCTCCAAGAGCCCAATCATGGAAAACCTGTATATCCCCGCCACCGCCAGCGAGCCGGAAGTGGACTTTCGCTTTGACACCCACTCCCTGACGCTGAAGGGTGAATCCTTTCCGGAAAATGCCGCCGCTTTTTATGTGCCGGTGATTGCCGCCGTGGAAAGCTACCTGGCTGGCCGCAGCGACACCACCATCCAGGTGAATGTCACCCTGGCCTACTTCAACAGCTCCAGCACCAAGATGCTGTTTTCGCTGTTTGAAATCCTTAACAATGCCGTGTTGTCCGGCAATGTGGTGGTGCTCAACTGGTTTTACGACGAAGACGACGACACCATCCTGGAGTTTGGTGAAGAAATCGCCGACGACTTTGCCGCCCTGGAATTCCGTCCGCAGGCGCTGGTGTAAAACCCATGCAACACCCATGCAGCCGGGCGTGAGACTGCATGGATGCAGGAGGAAGCCGGACATGGCATAAGCGATGGGTTTGACAACTTACCTATCGATAAGTAAATTCGCGGCATGACCGCTTCCGCACTGCCCCAGCCGGACGACGACCGGCAAGACACCAAAAAGCGCATTCTCGACATGGCCGAGGATCTGCTGCTCACCCGTGGCTTCAACGCCTTCAGCTACCAGCATATTTCCAGCGAGCTGGGCATGAAGAACGCCGCCATTCACTACCATTACCCAAAAAAAAACGACCTGGGCGTGGCGGTGATCCAGCGCTATCGCCGGCGTTTTCAGCGCTTTGTCGATGGCCAGGCCGGCCAATCGGCCCGCGCCCAGCTGGAAGCGTATTTTCAGCTGTCCACCCATTACTACCAGCACAACCAGCAAATCTGCCCCAGCGGCGTGCTCAGCGCCGAGTTTCATGTGCTGCCGTCAGACATGCAGGCCGAAGCCCTGGCCTTTGTCGCCGAAATGCGCGATTGGGCCACCCGCATTCTGCAACACGGCCTGGCCAGCGGGGAGTTTCACTTTGCCGGCGACGCCCGCGCCATGGCGGCGGTGATGTTTGCCGCCCTGCAAGGCGGCCTGCAACTGGCCCGGCTGGACGCCGCCATCCTGGACGACCTGAAGCGCCAGCTGTGCGCGCTGCTGGGTCTGCCGCCTTGCTGATTCACCTTGACCACAGGAACGCCCACCCATGACCGACGCCTGCCTGAGCCGCGACCTTGCCGACGGCATCGCCACCCTGACGCTGAACCGCCCGGACAAATCCAACGCCTTTGACCAGGACATGTGGCGCGCGCTGCGCGAGGCGCTGCAATGGGCCGACGACACCCCCGAGGTGCGCGTGGTGCTGCTGACCGGCGCGGGCAAAAATTTTTGCGCCGGCATCGATCTGGCCATGCTGCTGAACATCCAGCAAGCCATCCACCAAGAATGCGAGGGCCGCAAGCGCGAGGCGCTGCGCCGACTGATCTTGCAACTGCAAGACGATATCTCCAGCCTGGAGCGCTGCCGCAAGCCGGTGATCGCCGCCATCCACGGCGCTTGCATCGGCGGGGGGATTGATCTGGTCACCGCTGCCGACATCCGCTTTGCCAGCGCCGACGCTTACTTTGCCGTGCGTGAAATCGACATGGGTATGACTGCCGACGTGGGCACGCTGCAACGGCTGCCGCGCATTGTCGGCGAAGGCGTCGCGCGCGAGCTGTGCCTGACCGGCCGACGCATCGACGCCGCCGAAGCGGCCCAGCTCAAATTGGTCAATCAGGTGTTCGACAGCCAGGACGCGCTGCTGGCCCACGCCCGCCAGGTGGCGGCCAGCATCGCCGGCAAATCGCCGCTGGCGGTGCGCGGCACAAAACAGGTGCTGAATTACAGCCGCGACCACAGCGTGGCCGACAGCCTGGAATACGTGGCCAACTGGAACGCCGCCATGCTGTTGTCCAACGATATTCAGCAGGCGGTGATGGCCAGCATGAGCAAGCGCACCGCGCAGTTTGCCGACTGAGCAACCATCAAGGTGAGGGCGCCCCGGCGGCGACCAACTCATCTTCACAAAAAACCCCCGCCAGGCAGATGCCTGACGGGGGTTTTTGCATGGGCAGCGGCTACCCCCGTGCGGCTTACATCTTCACAAAGGCCAGATCGCTGAAGCTGACTGTCTGCACCCCGGTCAGCTTGATGGCCAAATCACCGCTGGCAAACGTGGTGGCATTGCTCTGATCCAGCACCAGATAGGTGTCGCCAGAGAAACTAAACACCGTCACCTTGGGTGTGGCGGCGGCGTTAGCCAGTGTCAAGGTCACGGTTTTGGCGCTGCCAAACGACACGGAAGTCCGGCCGTCACTCCGCGTTGTCACCAGATCTGCGTAGCCATCCTGATTCAGATCGGCGGCCTCGATGTGTTGGACCACATTCACGCCGGCGGTTTCGATGGCCAGCGAGGTGGGTGTGCTGGCAAAGGCGCCATTGCCGGTGCCGCGCTGGTGATACGGACAACCTGCATCCGGGTGGGCAGATCCGCCAGCAGCACGTTCAGGTCGGTCAGGGTGGCGTCGGCAATCAATATGTTTTGCTGGGTCAGGGGCATGAAAAATTTCCTTGCGTGACAATGTGTTGAAGTGGGATTTGTGTGATGAGCAAGAGGATGTTTTGGTGCGATGCCAAGCCGGTGACTTGGGTGTGGATTTTGTAATGAATTGAAATTGACGGCAGTCCACGTTTTATTTGCACATCAGATGGAGTAAAATTTTCAGGCTAGCCAAGATCAAGTTATAGTTTTATGATTTATTTATATAAAAAACAAAAATGAATTTTATGTAACAGCATGATTAATATATAAAAAATACGTTTCACGTCAGGCAAAAATTTTTTGCGCTTGATCATGTGACAAGGTTTTTTGCTACTCAATATGCGAAGATATATGTCATTTATTGGTTTGAGCTATTTTATAGAAAAGCGTCTGGTAGGGCTGGGTGTTTTTTACAAGTGCTGACTGATGTGTGCCGTATAAAAATCCGCTAAACTGATAACCCGATTCGATACCCGCAACTGGCTTTTATCATGATCCGCCATATTATTTCTGGCATGGCTGTGCTCGCCACACTATGCCTTTGCAGTGCATCTTTCGCCAATGACTCCACCTTTGGCGAGGACAACGGCACCATCGTCTTCAAACAGCAAGCCGACATCAGCATGGACAAAGAAGTGCTGCTGATTAGCGAGAAACAGGTGAAGGTCGATTATGTGTTCACTAACCACAGCGCGCAGACACTCACCCTGCCCGTGGCCTTCCCGATGCCACAAGAGCGTTTTGGTGATATGTTTTATGATCGGATCACCCAGTTTCGACTCTGGGTGAATGGCCAGCGCCAATCCACCACACAACGCATGGTGGTATTGCTCAACGGAAAGACAGATGTCACCCAACAAATCTATGACCTGGGCTGGACGCTGGATGACCTGAGATATTATCTGGGGCAGGATGAGCCGGTTCTGGGCTGGCGGCCCAAACGTGGCAAACCGCTGCCACTGGCCTGGCGCGGCGAGCCGCCGTATGACCCAAAGTTAACCATTCATGAATATTTCACCTGGCAGCAAACTTTTCCGGCGGGGCAGTCTGTTGCCATCAGCCATGCTTACAAGCCCAGTCTCTACACCAGCGTTCCGTACACTGCCAGAAGTACCATCGAGACATGGCAAAAGCCTGCCTGCCTGGATGCCGAGGCGCGCACGGCCATTCACCGCCTGGAACGGCATATTGATCGGCGGACAGACCCTGATCACACGCCAACGATCTTGTGGTCAGCACTCAGCTATATCCTGACCACCGGCAATCACTGGCGTGGGCCGATCAAAGACTTTACCTTGATCCTGAAAAAGGAGCTGCCGTCCGATCTGATCAGCCTGTGCCTGGACGGAAAATTCACGGCGACTGATCCACTGACGCTGACCCTGCACGAGCAGAACTTTGTGCCCAAAGCCAATCTGGATGTGCTGTTTGTGCGGCGGGACAGATATATGAAATCCCGTTAACCGCTTATTGGCACGGATACCCCAGCCGGCTGCGAATATGTCAAAAGGATTTTGGCGTGTCAAACCGCCAGAGAAACCTGCATAAAAAAGCGCCGGGCAAGGCCGGCGCGGGAGGGGTGAGCGGCGCTTAGAGTGGCTAACAAAACCCAGCGCAGCGATCCTGGCTAGGCGCACGACCGCAGACAGTACAAGCAGTACGGCAAGGTCGGGCAACGACGCCAGGAGGGTTTTGTTAGCCGCTCTTAATGCGCCAGGTCACTGCGTTCCAGCAGCAGAATGCCCGCCATTTCTTGATCTACTTTCTGCATATGCTGATACAGCGATTCGGTATGCGCGAGCATCGCCTCGACGTCGCCCTTGCCTTGCCGTGCAGCGCCGGCCAGCTGTTGCAGGGTGTCCAGCGTATCGCCCATGCGCTCGGCAAAGCCGCCCACCAGCTCGCCCACCTGGTGAATCTGGCTGCTGACCTGCTCGATTGAGCGCAACACATTGTCGATCGAGCCGCCAGTGGTTTCCAGATTGGATTGGGTGTTGTTGGCCAGCTTGCGCACTTCGTCGGCCACCACGGCAAAACCTCGGCCGGCTTCGCCGGCGCGCGCGGCCTCAATGGCGGCGTTCAAGGCCAGCAGATTGGTCTGCTCGGCGATTTTCTTGATCATGCCCAGCACATTGCCAATTTGCCCGGCGTGCTCGGCCAACTCGCCAATTTGCTGACGCACCGATTCGGTCGAGCGGGCGCCGTCGCTGACATGGGTGCTGAAATCGCGCAGCCGGGTTTCGATGCTTTCCAGTTGCTCAATCTGCGTCTGCGCATTGCCACGGAAGGCCGGCAGGGTTTCGCCCAGCTCGGTGGCCAGGGTTTTGTAGCCCTGCAAATCCTGGATGATCTGGCTTTTCATGCCGCTGATCACCGTGCTGCGCGACAGCTCGCGGCGGAAAAAGTAATTTTTGTAATTGGCGTAATGCAGGGTGAACTGATCGACAAACTCATCGCGGAAACCCTGGCTGGCCGGGTAGAAAAACACCGCCGTCAGGGTCTGGTTGATATTCACCCCCAAGAGCTCGCCAAAGGTGGAAAACCCAGCCACCGGCACATCGCCATACACCTGGGCGCGAGCGAGCTGGGCAGCGTTGTTCAGCCGGCGCAAAATGCAGTCGGACAAAATCCCGCCCACTGGCGCCGGTTTGTTCTGGCTGAAGGTACGGTAGTCATTGGCGGTCTTGCTGGCAAAATCCACCGCCTTGAGCAGGTGCAGGGTTTCACCAAAGGCGATGTCACAGGCAAAGTGCAGCTTGCGCGTTTGCCGGTTGATTTGCAGCACCGAGCGCACAAAGATTTCGCCATTGATCTTGATGCCGAAAGTATGGTTTTGCAGCTTGCCGTCCAGCTCGTCCTCGCGGCAATGAAAATGCTGGCACAGCTCGCCGATCATATCGCGCACTTCGCCGGTTTTTTGCTCCAGCACTGAATCCACCGTGCGCAGCTCGGTGTTGGCGCCGGCAATCAGGAAAGATTTGCCGGTTTCTTCAAAGTTCTGGGTTTTGAACACGCCATAGCGATACGCCGGGGTGAGCTTGATAAAGCACAGCAGCGCGTGGTTTTCGCGGGTTTGCTGGCCGTCATTCAGCCGGGTGTGGCTGAAATCCAGCAAGCCGCCGGCCGAGCCGCCAACAAACAGATACGGAAAGCGGTTGGATTCGTACACCGCTTCCATCAAAAAACTCTCGCTATTGGACAGCCCATCCACCAAGGTGAGCACGAAGCCTTCTTCCGCGCGCATCGAGAACGGCACCGACAATTGGCCCAGCGTGCGCGCCAGCTGCGCCACCCGCGCATCGTGGCGCAGCTTGGGCGCACCCTGGCGGATGTCCTCACAGCCCAGCGGCACATTGGCCACATGCGCCTGCTCGATGATGGCCTCGCTGAACAGCTGCAACACCACGCCCTGCCAGCCTTGCGGGGTGTCCTGGTACAGCGCATCGCCCGCCCGCGTGGCGCACAGCTCGCCCGCCGTGCTGGTCAGCACCACGGCCGCGCGCGGAAAGCGCTCGCGCACGCTGCGCGCCACGGCGTCCATATTGGCGTTGGGGCTGACATAGCCCAATGCCAGCCGCACGCGCGGCTCGGGCTGGGCAGGCAGCGCCTGCGCCAATTGCCCGGCCTGGGCACGGATCACTTGCACGGGGGGAAGGGCGTCGGCGCGCGCGCCAGACGCGGGCGCACCGTCGTCAACGGCTTTTTTGCGGAAGAACAACATCTCGGCCTCACTTGGTGGGTGGTGTGTATGCCGGCGCTTCATGGTGGCGCCGTGCATTGGCCGGACGGGCCGGCCTGGCCCGGACAAGAGGGCCGCCGGGCCGGAAAGCATACGCAGCATGCCAGCAGAAGCAGATGGCATACATATTGACGCTAGGATACAACTGTTTGAACAAGTGTGCAGCGCCGATGCCGCGCTTGCCATTAGACAAAAGTGCTGAAACCCAAGTAGATACAATATGTCATGACCAGGCCAGCGCCAGCATATGGCCAGTCAACTGGCTGCGGTCGTGCCATATGGTCAACGCCGCGCGCTGGCGTGCGCTGTCGGCGCAGTATTCCGTCAGCGCCAGCCCCAGGCATTTATTACCCGCCTCCAGCGCCGCCCAGGCAGCGGCAAAAGCCGCGCCCTGCTGCGCGGGCGGTAGAGCGGCCAGTTGCGCGCAGTGCGCCGGGCTGAAATACGTCGCTGCCACCGCCGGCCAGTCTACTGGCGGCGTCAGTGGGGTGAGATCCACGCCGACCGCACCCGCGCGCAGCGCCAGCACCGCCACGCCCTGGCCATAACTCAAACTCAGCCGCAAGGCCGGGTTGTGCGGCTGCGGCCCGCGTGGGCTGTCGCGCCAGCCGGTGGCCAGACAGGGCAGCGCGTCCAGTTGCGCGCGCAGCCATTGCCGCGCCAAGGCCGGCGCCAGGCCGGCGGTGCGCACCGGCAGCAGCAGCGTTTCGCCAGCGGCCAGCTGCGCCGGGGCGTGCTCGGCGCAGCGCAGCCAGCGCGGCGCGCTCAGGCCGGCGGCGTCCATGGCTTACAGGGCGAGCCGTTCCACTGAGTGCGCGGCGGGATGTGCTCGCCCTTCATCACCAGCGACAACGGCCCCAGCAGCGCGCCATCGCCCACCTGGCTGTCGTACAACACCGTGGTGCGCGCACCCACCAGCACCTGCGCGCCAATGTCCACCCGGCCGATTTTCATCACCCGGTCTTCAAACAAATGCGTCTGCGGGCCAGACCAGGCATTCAGCACGCTGCCATCGCCAATGCGCACGCAGTCGTATTCGGTCACGTCGGTGGTGTCCAGCACCACGCCACGGCCGATCTGACAACCCAGCAGGCGCAGCACCCACGGCAAAAACGGCGTGCCGCGCAAAAAGTTGACAAAGTTCGGCACGGCAATCGATTCATACAGATTGGTCACCGCCTCGCTCAGCCAGACAAACGGCGTCCACATCGGCGCGGCACGCGGGGTGTAGCGGCCAATCAGCAGCCATTTGGCTGCCAGCACCACGGCAAACGAGCCCACGCCGTAGCACAAGCCCGCCAGACACAGCCGCCAGGCGGCCAGCGCCCAGTGCTCGGTTTCAGCGGCGGGCAGCACCTTGATCACCGTCAGATACCCGCTGGCGATGATCAAGGCCAACGGCAGCACAATGCGCACCGCTTCTACCGTGCCACGGCCGATGCGCCGGGCTACCGAGGGGCGGAAGGTCAGGTGTTCGGCAAAACCGCTGGTGATTTCCCGCGCCGGCAGGTGCAGCGCAGGCGAGCCCATCCAGGTGTCGCCGGCTCGCATCTGGCCATTGGCCGGCGCACGCGATTGCACGCCAATCAACACATCGGCCGGCAACTCGGTGCCATCGGGCAGGTAGGCGCCATTGCCGACAAAGCTGCGTGCGCCGATTTCGGTGGGGCGCAGTGTCATCCAGCCGCTGTCGATTTCTTCGTCGCCCAGCATCACCGCGTCAGCAATAAAGGTGTCGTCGCCCAGCGTCAGCATGTCCGGCACCACGCCCATGGCGGTGGAAATCTCGGCGCCCTTGCCAATGCGCGCGCCCAGCACCCGGTACCAGAATGGCGCAAACACCGTGGCGTACAGGCCATGCAGCACATGCAGGCTGGATTCCTGAATCTGGTTGGTCAGCCATTTGCGGTAATACACCCGGCTGAATACCGACCAGCGCCCCGGTTGCAGGCGCGGCAGCACCAGCCAGCGGATGGCCGCCGACAGCAAAATGGTGGCCGCCACCAGCACCGCGCTGGCCGGCAAGGCCAGCAAGGCATACCAGAAAAACGCCTGCCAGGCCGGCAAGCCCAGTTGGCCCAGGTCCAGTTCGTGCACGTCCAGCCAGTCAATCAGGATAAAGCTGGGGAACACCGGCAAGAAGAACAGCGCCGCCACCGCCGCCGCGCCCAGCACATAGCCGGCCAGCGCCAACGCCCGCATCGGCAGGCCGGGGCGCGCTGGCGGGGTGGGCCGTGGGCGGATGGGCTGGGCGCTGCGCCGTGCCGGCGCGCCCTCCCAGCGCTCGCCTGCCGGCACCTGCTGGCCCTGCGCCAGGCTGGACAGCCCATCCAGATACGCGCCGGCACCGATGCGGCTACCGCCCTCCAGCACACCATACGAGCCGACATAGGCCGCGTCGCCAATCTCAATCTGCCCCACCACCAGCGCATCCGGCTCCAGGCGCACGTTTTCCAGGTTCACCGAAGCGCCGATATTCACGCCCGCACCAATGCTGACCGCATCTGGCGCGCGCAACGAAATCGAGCCAATCAGGGTATCTCGGCCAATCCGTGCACCCATCGCCCGCCAATAGGCGGTGAGCAGCGGCGAGCCGTGCAGCAGATAGGTGGCCGGCACATCAGCCAGCCGGTCGGCCAGCCACCAGCGGAAATACGTTACGCCCCACAGCGGGTAGCGACCGGGCTTGAGCCGGCCAAGCACCAGCCATTTGCCGGCAATCGCCACGGCAAAGCTGGCCACATGCGCCAGCAAAAACACCAAGAGCGACGCCGCCACCGCCAGGGCAATGCTGTCGTCCGGGTCGCCGGTCAAAAAGTGGTAAGTAAAGAACGGCGCCAGCCACTGCAACATGCGCAGGCTGACCAGGGGCGGCAGCATGGCCGCTTGCGCCAGGCCGCACAGCGCGCGCTTGAGCGGGCTGACCGCGGCAAAGCTGGGCGCGACATTGGCCGCCGCCTGGGCGGACAATTGCTCCAGCGCGCTGGCCATCGCACCCACCGTGCGGGCGCGATAAATCTCCTGCACGGTGATGCCGGCATAGCGCGGCGTGTGCCGCAGCGCTGACACCAGGCGCGCCGCCAGCAGCGAATGGCCGCCTAAATCATTAAAAAAATCCGCCTCGCGCGCCAGTGGCTGGCCGGGAAACAAGCGGCGCAAATGGCCAAACAGCTCGCGCTCGGCGTCATTAGTCGGTTCGGCTTGGTCTTCCACCGCCGGCAATGCATCCAACTCACGCGCGCGCAGCGCCTTGCGGTCCACCTTGCCCGAGGTCAGCCGTGGCATGGCGTCCAGGGTGATGAACAGCGCCGGGACCATATATGGCGGCAGCCGCTCGCGCAGCCCGGCGCGCAAGGCGGCGACATTGGCCGGCTGGCCGCTGTCGGTCACCAGATAGGCAATCAGCTGGTCCACTTCGTCGATGGCTTTGACAATCACCGCCGCCGCGCCAATATCGGCCTGATCGCACAGCGCCGCTTCGATTTCGCCCAGCTCCACCCGAAACCCGCGAATTTTCACCTGGTCATCCGCCCGGCCCAGGCACTGCACCTGGCCGGTTTCGTCGATCTTGGCCAGATCACCGGTGCGGTACAGCCGGCGGTCGTAGCCGCGCTCGATAAACGGGTTATCCAGAAACTTCTCGGCGGTCAGCTCGGGGCGGCCCAGATAGCCGCTGGCCACGCCGGGGCCGACAATGCACAGCTCGCCCACCTCGCCCGCCGGCAACAAGCGCATATCGGCCGGATCCACCACCAACAGGCCATAATTGGGCAGCGGCTGGCCAATGGTCACCGGCTGGCCAGGCACCAGTCGCGCCAGGCTGGCCGACACGGTGGCCTCGGTCGGGCCGTAGGTATTGAACAAGGGCCGCTCATGGGTGGCCCAGCGCTCGACCAACGCCTGCGGGCACATCTCGCCGCCCAGGTTGATGATGCGCAAATTGGGCACGTCGCGGCCAAACAGCGCCAGCAGGCTGGGCACCGCGTGCAGCACGGTCACGCGCTGGCGAATCAGCGCCTCGGGCAGCGCGTCCGGGTCGCTGACCAGGCATTTGGGCGCAATCCACAAGGCGGCGCCAACCAGATAGCTGATCCAGATTTCCTCGAACGACATATCAAACGCCAGCGAGAAGCCCTGATACACCAGGTCGTCCTCGCGCACGCCCAACACGCTGTTTTCGCTGCGCAAAAAGTGGCAGATGCTGCCGTGGCTGACGGCAATGCCCTTGGGCACGCCGGTCGAGCCGGAGGTGTAGATCACATAGGCCGGGTGTTCCGGGCGCAGCCCCTCGCGGCGGCGCAAGGGGCCGTCCACTGCCGCTTGCAGCGCCTCGGGCGTCCAGCGCGGGAGATTCGTGTCGCTCAGCCGGGCGGCCATGTCCGGGTGGCACACCAGGCCCAGCGCGCCAGCGTCGCGCAGGCAGATTTCCACCCGCTCGGGCGGGGTGTCGGCGTCAAACGGCAGCCAGGCGGCGCCAGTCAAGGTGATGGCGGCCTGCATCACCAGCGCCTCGGCCCCGCGCGGCATCCACAGGCCAATATGCTGGCCCGGCGCGGCGCCGGCTTGCAGCAGGTGATGCGCCGCCAGGCTGGCGCGCGCCAGCAGCTCACCATAGCTCAGGCAGAGCTCACCCCAATACAGCGCCGGCCGGTCGGGCTGGCGGGCGGCGGTGGCTTCCAGCAAGTCGGGCAAGCCGGTGTCAGTCAAAAAATCCGGGCGGGAAAGTCCGTGCAAAATCATCGGGCAGGCGTATCCAGGGCTCGCGGCAGGCGACGGCCTGCCGGGTATGATCGGCAATTGCTAATATTGGCAATAACACCTTGCGGTGACTGCCTGTTTCTGGAATAACGCCCGGCCTGTCATTTGGTTGACGCGCTGTGTAAAGCCACGTTAAGCGCCGCTCACAAAACGTGGCGCGGGGCTTATCCGGCGTGACTGCCTTCCCATGGTGCGCGCCAGGCCGGCCGGCCAGGAAACGCCTGATCCAGCGCCCGCGCCGACAGCCCGAACACCGCCTGGCTGACCGCCGCCAGCAGGCTGCGCCAGTCCAGGGTGACCGGCAAATCGCGCCCTTCAAACAGGGCATTGGCCTGCAGGCCGGCAAAATCGCCCAGCATGCGCCCTTCGCGCCCCAAGCCACCACCGGCCAATAGCGCCAGGCCGCCATGGCCGTGGTCGGTGCCGCGTGTGCCGTTTTCGGCGGCGGTGCGGCCAAACTCGCTGAGCACCACCACGCGAGTGCGCGCCCATTCTGCCTCGCCCAGCGCCGTTTTCATCGCCAACAGGCCCTGGCCCAGCTGTGTCAGCGGCTGCGCCAGGCCGGCCGCCTGATTGACGTGGCTATCCACCCCGCTTAAATCGACAAAGGCCAGCGCCAGTTCGGGCTGCTGACGCAGCACCTGGCCCATCTGCCGGGCTTGCGCCGCCCAGCCGGCCAAGGGGGCGGCGTTGCGGCTGGCCTGATCCGGGTCGGCTTGCGCCAGCAGCGCCTGGGTGTCGATGGCTTGTTGCAGCCAGCGCTGGCTGGGCGAGCCGGCATGCGCGCGCAACAGCGCCTCCTGCAAAGCGCCGCCGGGCAGGCGCAAGGCCTGGCGCGCCAAGGGAATATGCTCGATGGCCACACCAGCCCCATACAGGGCCAAGGGGGCATTGGCGGCAAAATTGGCAGCCAGCCGGCCGTCCAACTGGCTGGCCAGCCGGCCCATCCAACCGGTGTTGCCGCTGATGGCGCCCGTGCCCAGCTCCATCACGTCCTGCGCCTGAAAATGGCTGCGGCTGGTGTTGGGCGAGCCCGCCGTCGGGCAAAACCACAGCTCGCCAGCCCGATACAAGGTCAAACAGTCGGCCAGCGCCGGGTGCAGGGCAAAGCCGCTGCCAGGCAAGGTCAGGCCGCTTTGCAGCACCGGCTGCGCCAGTGTCGGGCGCAGGCTGGGCCAGCGGGGGTCGGCCACGGGTGATATGGCATGCAGGCCATCCAGGCCGCCACGCAGCAGCACAAACACCAGCCGTCCTTCACGCGCGGCCGCTGGCGCAGCCCACGTGCGCCAAGTGAATGGCAATAAACTGGCGGCGGTCAGCGCGCGCAAAGCCGCACGACGACCCGAACAACAGGACAATACCGACATGACATGCTCACAATCAGGGGGAAGCTCACACAGGCTGCCAGCTTGGCATAAGCGCGCTATTCGGGCCAGTGCTGGCGCGGGGAATCGTTGGATGCGCTGTCATATGGTCTGACCATTAGCAGCCCACAGTCGTATAATGTGCTCTTTTGCACACACAAGAGGGACACAAGCATGGTGGAAACCTTTCTGGTGTTGATTGGCTTGCAGCTGCTGGGCGAATGGCTGGCGCGCTGGCTGCATATTCCGGTGCCCGGCCCGGTGCTGGGCATGTTGCTGTTGTTTGTTGGCCTGTGTCTGCGCCGTGGCGTGCCCACCGCCTTGCAGCACGGCGTGCCGGCGTTTTTGCAGCATTTGTCGCTGCTGTTTGTGCCGGCCGGCGCGGGCGTGTTGCTGTATGCCCATCTGCTGAACGGCCAGACCGTCTGGCAGCTGGCTTTGGCGCTGGCGGTGGGCACCACGGTGACTTTGCTGGTCAGCGCCCTGCTGCTCGCCGGGCTGATGCGCTGGCGCGGGGAGCACGGCCATGACTGATTTTGCCAGCCTGTGGCAGGCGGCGCGCCAACAGCCGCTCACCTGGGTGTTTCTCACCATGCTGTGCTACCGATTGGCGATTGCGCTGAATCGCCAGAGCGGCGGCCACGCGCTGGCCAACCCGGTGGGGTTGGGCGCGCTGCTGCTGATTGGCGTGCTGCTGGCCACCGGCACCGATTACAAACAGTATTTTGAAGGCGGCAAATTCATCCAGATGCTGCTGGGCCCGGCCACCGTGGCGCTGGCGGTGCCGCTGTACGCCAATCTGCACCGGCTGTCCAAGGTGTTCTGGCCCTTGTTGATCAGCCTGCTGTTGGGCTCGCTGGTGGGCATTGTCTCCAGCGCGGGCGTGGCCTGGGCGCTGGGGCTGGATGACATTTTGATCAAATCGCTCTTGTCGCGCTCGGTATCCACCCCCATCTCTATGGGTATTGCCAGCGAAATCGGTGGCGCGCCGGAGTTGGCGGCGGTGTTTGTGATTGTGTCCGGCGTGTTTGGCGCCATGCTGGGCTGGCCGCTGCTCAGCCGTTTGCGTTTGGGGCAAGATGTGGTGTACGGTTTTGCCACTGGCATGGCCGCGCATGGCATTGGCACAGCCCGGGCGTTTCAGCGTTCAGACACGGCTGGGGCGTTTTCTGGTCTGGCGATGGGCCTGAATGGCCTGGTGACGGCGATTTTGATTCCGCTGCTTTTGCGCTTTTGGCATTAGCGCGCAGACGCGGCAGAACAGACGTCTTCACACGCCGGTCACACCGGGCCGGTAGGCTGCGCCGATTGCGCCGAATTGTTGTCGGCCGCGCCGAAATCATAATAAGGAGACTCAATTGGATCTGATTCTGTGGCGTCATGCCGAAGCCGAGGAAGGCAGCAACGATCTGGCCCGCGAGCTGACCCGCAAAGGCCAGCAGCAAGCCGGCCTGATGGCCGCCTGGCTGCGCCTGCGCCTGCCGCGCGATTTTCAGCTGCTGGCCAGCGAAGCCCGCCGCTCGCAACAAACCGCTGCGTTTTTGTCAAAAAACTACCGCGTGCTGCCGGAAATCAACCCGGACGCCACGGTGGAATCCGTGCTGAAAGCCAGCCATTGGCCCGACGCCCGCCACCCCATCGTGCTAGTGGGCCATCAGCCTTATATGGGTATGATCGCCTCGCAACTGATTGGCGGCGAAGCACAAATGTGGAATGTCAAAAAAGGCGGCGTGTGGTGGATCAGCCAGCGCGTGCGCCACGGCATTGCGCAAAACAGCCTGAAGCTGGTGCTCAATCCGGGCATGCTCACCGCCAGCGACGATTGAGCGCCGCTGGCCCCGTCCACGGCCACCCGCCTGGCATGCCCTGTCCGGGCCGCACGTTGGGCCTGGGTGGGTGAGCCACTTGCACATCCACCAGGGCTTGAAGCGGCATCAACGCCACAGCGTGGCGGGGGAGGACAGCAGCAAGATGGCCTGTTGCGCCGGTGGCAAGCCTTCCGCCGCCGCCCGCGTGGCTGCCGTCCATGGCCCCAGGCTGCGCTCGGCGGCAGCGGCATCCCAGTTGCACGCCTGGGCCGCATCTGCCGGGCCGGTCAGCCGCCATTGCCGCTGTGCCAGCGCCTGGGCCAGCTGTACGCGCAAGGCCATGCCCAGCGCCGTCTGCCATTCGCCGGCATTTTGTGGATAGCCATCTGGCGTCAAGCGCAGGAATGGCGCCTGCCCCATCGCCTGCAACATATTCAGCAAAGGTTCGGCATGGGTGATGGGGGCGTCCTGACACACCGCGCGCGCGGTAGCCAGCACGTAATCCTGTGGCAGACGGAACATCCGCTGCTTGAGCAGGCTGTCGGCAAAGGCTGGGCTGGCCAGCATCACCCACAAGGCAGGCGACAGTCGCCCGCCGCTTTGCACATAGGCCTGTGCCATGCGCTCGACCAGCGCCGCAGGCGGCGTATCGCCGACAAAGCGTTGTGCCAGCTTGCGGCTGACATGCCGTGCCGTGGCCGGGTGCAAGGCCAGCCGGTGCAAGAGCGCATCCATTGCCGCGCGACCGTCAGCCAGTGCGTATGTTTGCCCCAGCACCTGCACCGAGCCTTCGCCACGCCGGCGTGGATCCAGGGCAAAGCCACCATCGGCAAGCGCATCCGCCGTGCCCAGATCCGGCGCACTCACCCCGCTGATCAACCGTGCCGTGGCCTCGACATCCGCCTGCTGATAGCCCCCGCCCACACCCAAGGTATGCAGCTCCAGCAGCTCGCGCGCCAGATTTTCGTTCAGCCCGGTGCGCCCGCGCCGGCCCAGCTCGCTGTCTGGGGCGGTGGAATTGATATTGTCCAGATAGCCCTGCATGGCCGTGTGGTAAAACGCGGCACGCAAGAGAGATTCAAAACGGTCATCCGCCATGGCCGCCTCAATGCGTGAGGCATAATCATCCACCAGCCAAGGCAACTGGCCTTTGTGCAGATACACCGAAAAATGATTCAGCCAGAAGGCCAGCAACACCTCATGTGCCGGATTGTCGCTGTTGGCCATCATCAATAGCCGTCGCTGAACCGTAGCCGACTTCATGGCATTGCCCTGGCGGGCCATGGATTGCACCAGCGGAATATCCTGCGCCTTGCGTGCTTCTTGTACCCGGACCGGGCCATATTGCGCCCAGCGCTCGGCCAGGGGGGGCGCATCGGCCAGCGCATCCAGCGCGGTGCGGACAGCAGGAGCCACGCCGCTGGGTGCGCGCCAGCCGCGCTGCACCATGGCCCGAGGCGTTTGCCCGGTAAGCGCCGCCACACTGGCATCGGTGGCGCCATAGCCCCAGCGCGCCAGCATGGCCCGCGCCAGTGGCGCATCCATCGGGGTGTCCAGCTTCAGTGGCCCCGCCGCCTGCGTCAGCGTGGCCAGCATGCACGCCACCCCGCCCAGCACCCGCATTGCTTGTTTCATCGTTGGCTCCGCATTTCATCACAGCACTGCATTATCCTGCCCGACGGTGATTTCGGCCATGGGAGCGCTTGCGGCCCCTTGCCTGACAATTCGGGCCGACTGCGGCACAATGCCGCTTTAGCCTGCCCTCCATCCTGACTCTGCCATGTCTGCTGATTTTTTTCTGCGCCCGCACTGGGCGGCCCCCGCCCATGTGCATGCCCTGTCCACCACCCGCCAGGGCGGGGTCAGCCAGCCACCTTACGCCAGCTTTAACCTGGGCGCTCATGTCGGTGACGACCCGGCCGCCGTGGCCGCCAACCGCGCGCTGCTGCGCCAGCAACTGCCCGCCGAGCCGGCCTGGCTGAACCAGGTGCACGGCATCAATGTAGTGGACGCCGCCAGCGTGGCCGGCGCGCCGGTGGACGCCGACGCCAGCTTCAGCCGCACGCCGGGCGTGGTGTGCGCAGTGATGACCGCCGACTGCCTGCCGGTGTTGTTCACCGACCGTGCCGGCAGCGTGGTGGCCGCCGCCCATGCCGGCTGGCGCGGCCTGCTGGCCGGTGTGCTGGAAGCCACCCTGGCCGCCATGGCCTGCCCGGCGCACGAGGTGCTGGCCTGGTGTGGCCCGGCCATCAGCCGCGATGCCTTTGAAGTGGGCAGCGAAGTACGCGCCGCCTTTGTGGCGCACAACCCGGCCGCAGCGGCGGCGTTTTCGCCGCTGCCAGACGGCAAATGGCTGGCCGACCTGCCCGGCCTGGCCCGCCAGCGCCTGCTGGCGGCCGGCGTGCCGGACAATCAGTGTGTGGACAGCGAGCTGTGCACGGTGATCGAGCGCGAGCAGTTTTTTTCATACCGCCGCGACGGCTGCACCGGCCGCATGGCCAGCCTGATCTGGCTGGCGCCTGCTGTGTGAAACGTTTATATTGATCGGTTGCCGATTTTGCCCGCAGGAGTGCTTCCATGATCAAAGCCATTGTCAGCGGCCACAGCCGTGGCCTGGGCGCCGCCATTGTCGAGGCTTTGCTGGCCCGTCAGTTGCCGGTGCTGGGCCTGGCGCGCAGCGCCCTGCCCGCACGCGCCGGGCTCAGCCAATGCGCCCTGGATCTGGCCGACCCGGCCGCGCTCACCGCCTGGCTGGCTGGCCCCACACTGCATGACTGGCTGGCCGACGCCAGCGCCGTCTGGCTGGTGAACAACGCCGGCCAGGTGCAGCCCATCGCCGCACTGGGCGAACAAGACCCACAAGCCATCGTGCAGGCCATCAATCTTAACGTCACCGCCCCGCTATTGCTCAGCAATGCCGTGCTGGCCGCCAGCCCGCACTGTGTTGAGCGCCGCCTGCTGCATGTGTCCAGCGGCGCCGCCCGGCACGCCTACCCCGGCTGGAGTGTGTATTGCGCCAGCAAGGCCGCGCTGGACCACCACGCCCAGGCCGTGGCCGCCGAACGCCACACCGGCGTGCGCCTGGTCAGCCTGGCCCCTGGGGTGATCGACACCGAGATGCAGGCCGACATCCGCGCCGCCAGCCTGGCGCAGTTTCCGCTGCGCGAACGCTTTGACGCCCTGAAAGCCAACGGCCAGCTCACCAGCCCGCAAACCTGCGCCGAGCACCTGGTGGCCGCCCTGGCCCACCCGGCATTTGGCGAAGTGGTGCTCACCGACCTGCGCCACGGCTGAACACATCCAGCCTGCGGCGGGCCGTTTGGCAAACCACATCCCGCCGCATCCACGCTACAATCCCCCCGGAATGATTGTCTGATTCAAGCCGAGGTTTGCCACCATGACTGCACCCACTTCTTCCGCCAGCTTTGCCGTGATTGGCAGTTCGTCCAGCGCCACCACCAATGCGCTGATTTCCGGCTTCAAATGGGGCAGCAGCACGGTGGGCAGCAGCGCCTCGCTGAGCTACAGCTTTCCCTGGGCCAGCGGCGGCAGCGCCACCTTTGCCGGGCTGAACGGGCAAAGCTACTCCGACCTGAACGAACAAAACACCGGCACGGCGCTGAACACCACCCAGCAAGCGGCGTTTCGCAGCGCGCTGCAAGCCTGGGCCAATGTTGCCAACCTCAGCTTTAGCGAAGTCAGCGACACCCGCAGCAATGTGGGCGATATCCGCGTAGCCTGGACCTCCGCCGCCTATGGCATCAGCACCGGCGAGCAAGCCTGGGGCTGGGCAGGCTATCCGGGCGCCTGGCCCAGCGCGGGCGATGTGTGGATTTCGGCGCGGGGCAGCGACACCGCCAGCCAATCCTGGGCGGCCGGCTCGTATAACTTCGAAGCGCTGATGCACGAACTGGGCCACGCCCTGGGCCTGAAGCACCCGTTTGAAGACTCGCCCACCCTGGCAAAAAGCCTGGACACCCGCCAATACACGCTGATGTCCTACACCAACCCAAGCAATAACGTCTACCCCTCGGCTGGCTATGTGGATGGCAAATACACCTGGCTAAGCTACTACGTCAACCCGGAAACCCCGATGGTGCTGGACATCGCCGCCATGCAATACCTGTACGGCGCCAACACCCAATACAATAGCGGCGACACCACCTACACCTTCGACCCGAGCAAGCCCTTTTTCAAAACCATTTGGGACGGCGGCGGCGCCGACACGATCTCGCTCAGCAACTACACCCTGAGCAACACCATCGACCTCACCCCCGGCAGCTACTCCACCCTGCGCATTGCCCCGCCCAGCAATACCGGCGGCGCCACCACCACCTACGACGGCAGCAACGCCCTGGGCATTGCCTACGGCGCCATCATCGAAAACGCCATCGGCGGCAGCGGCGACGACACCCTGATTGGCAACAGCGCCAACAACCAGCTGACTGGCGGCAAGGGCAACGACACCGCCGTATTTCACGGCAACTTTGCCGATTACACCATCAGCTATCAGGCCGGCGTGTTCACCGTTACCGACAAAACCAGCAACCGCGACGGCGCCGACACCCTCAGCAGCATCGAAACCCTGAAATTTGCCGACCAAAGCAAAAGCGCCAGCCAACTGATGGCCGCCAGCAGCGACAGCATCGCCCCCACCCTCAGCCAGGGCAGCCCGGCCAACCAAGCCAGCAGCGCCGCCCCGGCCGGCGATATTGTGCTCACCTTCAGCGAAACCATCGCCCGTGGCAGCGGCCTGATTACCCTGAAAAACGCCGCCGGCGCCACCGTCGCCAGCTTTGACGCCGCCAGCAGCACCCAGCTCAGCCTGTCTGGCAGCCGGCTGGTGATCGACCCCAGCGCCGACCTGGACTACGGCACGCAATACACCCTCAGCCTGGCCGCCGGCAGCGTGCTGGACACCGCCGGCAACGCCTACGCCGGCCTGAGCGACTACCGCTTTACCACCCAAAGCCGCCCCAGCCAGGGCCAGAGCCTGACTGGCGCCGCCAGCGCCGACACCCTCACCGGCACCGCCGCCGCCGACAGCCTGCAAGGCCTGGCCGGCAACGACACCCTCAGCGGCCTGGGCGGCAGCGACACCCTGGACGGCGGCGACGGCCGCGACACCGTGCTGTATCAAGCCGCCAGCAGCGGCTATCAAATCACCCGTGGCCAACACACCACCGTCAGCTACAACGGCGGCGCCGACGTGCTCAGCAATGTCGAACGCATCCAGTTCAGCGACAAAACCCTGGCCCTGGACATCAGCGGCAACGCCGGCCAGGCCTACCGCGTTTACCAAGCCGCCTTCGACCGCACCCCGGACAACGGCGGCCTGAAATACTGGCTGAGCGTGCTGGACGGCGGCGCCGGCCTGGACACCGTCGCCAGCGGCTTTTTGGGCAGCCAGGAATTCAAAACCCTGTACGGCAGCGCCCCCAGCCACGCGGATTACGTCTCGCGCCTGTACAGCAATGTGCTGCACCGCACCCCCGACCAGGACGGCTACGACTACTGGGTAAACCTGCTCAACAGCGGACAAATCAGCAATGTGGTGGCGCTGGTGCAGTTCTCCGAATCCGCCGAAAACCAACTGATGGTGCTGGGCGCCATCCAGGATGGCATCTCGCTGTATCTATAGGTATATTCAGATAACAGATTCTTTTTTTCTCTACCGATACAGCCGGCCAAAAAGCCGGCTGTATCGCTGCATGGCGCGGGGTTTTATGCCTGTTTGCCGGGTGGGCGGCTGGGTAAGCTGTCTGCATCGTGTGTTCGCCAGGAGAAAAGCATGCAATCGATTCGTCATGGGTTGGCGCAAGGGCAGCGTTTGGGGTGGCAGGGGCAGGCGGGGCAGTGTGTGGAGGTGCGTCGCGGCCGGGTGGAGGTGGAAGAAATTCTGTGGGTGGAGTCGCAGTTGCTGTGCGTGCGGCAGCGGCTGGGGCCGGGCAGTTGTTATGTGCTGCATAGCAGCGGTTGGGTGAGCGTGCAGGCGGTCAGTGCGGCGGAGTTGAGTTTGCCGGCGCCGCTGGTGGATTGCGCTGCCTGGCGGCGTTTGGGCCGTTGGCTGACAGGAGGGTGGCGTGGGCTGTGTGCGGGGTGGATGGGCGCGGGGCGTGGCTGGCGGGCGCATGGGCGCTGAGGTTTGGGTGTGGCCGTGGTGGCGGGTGCAGAGCAAGCGCCGCTCACCAAACCCAGCTGGTGCCCGACGCAGATAGCACGGGCCAGTAGTACGGTAAGGCGGGTAGGGTGAGCCGCGTTCAGGGCGGGGCAGCGTGTGCTGTCCCGCCCTTTTTATTGCATATCGTCACTCACCCATTCCCGGCTGCCCGCGCGGGTGGATCAGCGGCGTTCGATCTGGCTGACGTCGCGCACGGCGCCGGTGTCGGCGCTGGTGGTCATGGCGGCGTAGGCGCGCAGGGCGGCGCTGACCACGCGGTCGCGGTTCAGCGGTTTCCAGGCGTCGGCGCCGCGCGCCAGCATGGCGGCGCGGCGTTGCGCCAGTTCTTCATCGCTGACGGCCAGGTGAATGGTGCGCGCCGGGATGTTGATTTCCAGGGTGTCGCCTTCGGCGGCCAGGCCGATCAGGCCGCCTTCGGCGGCTTCCGGGCTGACGTGGCCGATGGACAGGCCGGAGGTGCCGCCGGAGAAGCGGCCGTCGGTCAGCAGCGCGCAGGCTTTGCCCAGGCCCTTGGATTTCAGGTAGCTGGTGGGGTAGAGCATTTCTTGCATGCCGGGGCCGCCCTTGGGGCCTTCGTAGCGGATCAGCACCACGTCGCCGGCCACGATCTGGTCGGCCAGGATGGCTTCGACGGCGGCGTCCTGGCTTTCAAAGATGCGCACGCGGCCGGTAAAGGTGAGGATGGATTCGTCCACGCCAGCGGTTTTGACGATGCAGCCGCGCTCGGCGATATTGCCGTACAGCACGGCCAGGCCGCCGTCTTGCGAGTAGGCGTTGGCTTTGTCGCGGATGCAGCCTTCGGCGCGGTCGGCGTCCAGCTCGGGGTAGCGCATGCTCTGGCTGAAGGCGATGGTGGTGCGCACGCCGCCGGGGGCGGCGCGATACAGGGTTTTGGCGGCGTCGTCGCAGCTCGGGCGCTGGATGTCCCAGCGGTCCAGCCCTTCGCCCAGGGTGGCGGCGTGCACGGTGGGAATGTCACGGTGGATCAGCCCGGCGCGGTCCAGCTCGCCCAGGATGCCAATCACGCCGCCGGCGCGGTGCACGTCTTCCATGTGGTATTTCTGGGTGGCCGGGGCCACTTTGGACAGGCAGGGCACGCGGCGGGAGACGCGGTCGATGTCCTGCATGGTGAAGTCCACGCCGGCTTCGCGGGCGGCGGCCAGCAGGTGCAGCACGGTGTTGGTGGAGCCGCCCATGGCCACGTCCAGGCTCATGGCGTTTTCAAAGGCTTCGAAGGTGGCGATGCTGCGCGGCAGCACGCTGGCGTCGTCTTGTTCGTAGTAGCGCTTGGCCAGTTCGACAATAGTGCGGCCGGCTTGCAAGAACAGTTCTTTGCGGTCGGCGTGGGTGGCCACCAGCGAGCCATTGCCCGGCAGCGACAGGCCCAGCGCTTCGGTCAGGCAGTTCATCGAGTTGGCGGTGAACATGCCGGAACAGGAGCCGCAAGTGGGGCAGGCCGAGCGTTCGACGGCGGCCACTTCTTCATCGCTGACCTTGTCGTTGGCGGCTTCCACCATGGCGTCCACCAGGTCGAGCTTGCGCACGGCGTCGCCCCATTGCACCTTGCCGGCTTCCATCGGGCCGCCGGAGACAAAAATCACCGGAATGTTCAGGCGCAGCGCGGCCATCAGCATGCCGGGGGTGATTTTGTCGCAGTTGGAGATGCACACCAGCGCGTCGGCGCAGTGGGCGTTGACCATGTATTCCACGCTGTCGGCAATCAGGTCGCGGCTGGGCAGCGAATACAGCATGCCGCCGTGGCCCATGGCGATGCCGTCATCGATGGCGATGGTGTTGAATTCTTTGGCGATGCCGCCGGCTTTTTCGATTTCCCGCGCCACCAGCTGGCCCAGGTTGTGCAGGTGGACATGGCCCGGCACAAATTGGGTGAAGCTGTTGGCGATGGCGATGATGGGCTTGCCAAAATCGGCATCTTCCATGCCGGTGGCGCGCCACAGCGCGCGGGCGCCGGCCATATTGCGGCCGTGGGTGGAGGTGCGGGAACGGTATGCGGGCATAGCGGGAATCCTGTAGCAGACGCGGCAAAAGGCATATTGTGCGGCGGCTTGGCGGACAGGGCAAGGGCGGCAGCCGTGGGCTGGACATCTGCACAGAGAGTGCCGTGCCCAGGCTTGCTTCTGGCGTATGCATTATTCCATAATGCTTGACTTTGACATTTTTTATTACACAACGCAGGCCAGCCCATGCAAACTGTGTACATTAAGCTGTTTTTTTCTGCTTTGTTCTGGGGGGCTTCGGCCATTGCCGGCAAATGGTTGTTTGCTGTGTTGCGCCCGGCGCAGGTGACATTTTTGCGCTTTGCTTTGGCGGCGCTGGCGCTGGGGGCGGTGGTCACATTGGCGCGGCGGCAGCCGGGGCCGGCTTCGCTGGGCGAGCATTTGCGGCTGGCGGTGCTGGGTGTGGTGGGGGTGTCGCTGTGTTATTACTTTTATTTTGAGGGCTTGTATTACAGTTCGGCGTTCAATGCCGGCCTGATTGAGGCCACCATTCCGCTGGTGACGCTGGCGCTGTCGGTCCTGCTGAAAGAAGAGCATCTGGATAGCGCGCAGACCACCGGTTTTGCCCTGGCCTATGTGGGGGTGCTGGTGATTGTCACCCGGCTGGATTGGGCGGTGATTCAGGCATTTGCTTACAACCGTGGCGATGTGCTGTTGTTGCTGGGCACGCTGTGCTTTGGTTTGTATAACGTGTTGCTGCGCAAGTTTCGTTTTTCGTTCGCTTCGCAGAATACCAAGCTGTTTTACATTTTTTTGTATGGCAGCGCGCCGCTGGCAGGCTGGGTGTGGCTGGATGGCTTGGGCCAGCCCTTGCACTGGACGCTGGATATACACGGCTGGCTGGCGCTGGCGGTGTTGGCGCTGGGGGCGTCGGTGCTGGCCTATGTGTTTTTCAATCAGGGGATTCAGGCCATTGGCGCATCGCGGGCGTCCAGTTTTATCAATCTGGTGCCGGTGATCACCGCCGGACTGGCTTTCATCCTGCTGGGCGAGCGCCCGGATTTCAGCCAGTTGCTGGGCTCGGCGGTGATTTTGCTGGGGGTGTCACTGTCGCAATACGGTTGGCCCAAGTGGCTGGCCGCGCGGGTGGCGGCGGCCTCCTGAGCCGCAGGCGGCGCGCTCAGCAGGCCTTGCGGTCCAGCCATTTGTGCGTGCTGCTGGGTTGATAGTCGCGCATGCGCGCCAGCAGGGCTTTAACCGTGTCTGCCGCCAGCAGCAGGCCGGCGTGTTGTTCGCGCATAAAGCCTTGCTGGGTGGCGGTGTCGATCAGGTTCAGCAGCGGCTGATAAAAATGCTCGACGTTCAGCAGGCCAATCGGCTTGCCGTGCATGCCCAGTTGCGCCCAGCTGGCGACTTCAAACAGTTCTTCAAAAGTGCCCAGGCCGCCAGGCAGGGCGATGAAACCATCGGCCATATCGGCCATCATCGCCTTGCGGGTGTGCATGGAGTCCACCACATGCAGCTGGGTAAGGTGGCTGTGGGCCAGTTCTTTGTCGCGCAGGAAGGTGGGAATCACGCCAATGGCTTCGCCGCCAGCCGCCAGCACGCTATTGGCCAGCGTGCCCATCAGGCCGACATTGCCGCCGCCATACACCAGGCCAATGCCTTCGGCGGCCAGGGTTTGCCCCAGGGTGACAGCGGCTTGTTCATAGGCGGGCAGCACGCCACGGTTGGAGCCGCAAAACACACAGATGCGCTTCATGATGGTTATCCAGGGTAGATTGATCAGGAGAATATGCAGACGCCGGCCAGTCTGGGCTGGCTGTGGCGTGGTTATGCCGGTGCTGATGCAATATTCATGCAAGGGCCGGCCGCGAGCTAGCGCGCCAGTCTTAGAGCGGCTAACAAAACCCTCCTGGCGTCGTTGCGCAGCCTTGCCGTACTAC
>ERZ650307.208-NODE-208-length-31536-cov-7.871700_pt1 | contig 31536 bp, 31 predicted proteins | sample MGYA00376243_ERZ650307 | MGnify/ENA primary metagenome ERZ650307 (study PRJEB26733, sample SAMN07839242) | wastewater metagenome | biome: urban; feature: artificial channel; material: waste water | place: USA: North Carolina | collected 2016-03-31 ... | reverse complement strand
GAGCGCATGACTGTTAATCATGATGTCACAGGTTCGAGCCCTGTTGGCGGAGTAAGAACGTGTAGGAAACCTTGAGAAATCAAGGTTTTTTTGTTTTCTTAAATAGAAAAACCGAGAAGTATTATTTTTCTCGGTTTTTAAGATAATAAAATCGAAGAAACTGATAAGTACAAAATACGAAAATAGCCCCAAAAGAAATCAGTAAACCGACATAAAAACCTTGTGGAATAAAGGTTAAAACGAGTTTTGTTTGACCAGGTTCTACATTTACTTTCATAAAACCATTTTGAGCCTTTTGAATATCTACTGGCTTGCCATCAATGGTTGCACTCCATCCCTTATCAAAAGGAAGGGTTAATAGGATAGAAGCTTCTTTACTTGTTTCAAAATTTACTGTGACTCTATTACCATCTGCGCGTGTATCAATGTTTTTTTCTTGGAGTATAGATACTGCTTGTTGGAAAGCTAGTAAATCCAATCGATAAAATTGTGGCAAATCAAATGATACTTGGTTATTCTCAGGAAAATAGACTTCTATCTGAGCCACTGTATCGGTAGAGAAATTTCCAATATTGAAAAAGGAAAAAGCATTATCAATTGTAAACTCACTTGACTGATTGTTGACAGTGATAATAATTCTTTTTTGATTCTCATTTGAGAAAGTAATATTTGGTAAATTTAAATATACCTGACTATTTGCAGGAATTGCAACAATGAAAGTAGCTTTTGCAGCATCCTCAGTTTCAACTTTATTGACAGTCATTCGATTGCCTAATTCAACAGTATTTTGTGATTCAATGTCTTTAAGTGAATAATAATATTTCTGTGATACCCCAGTCAATTGATTTAGGAAGTTTGTTTGGTTGTCAAGAGTTAAATTCGTAAACTTGACATCTTTGTAAACTCCATCCGTTAGAATAGCTAATCCTTGACTAAAAGAATTTTCGTAGAGATTAATTGTATCAAGACTCTGGCTTAACGAAAAACCATACTTATTGGGATTGCTGGTTGCTAAGTTGTACTTTATTCCAAATAGACTATCAGCTATAATAGTATTATTTTGGTATCGAAGGTTCAGATTGGTACCATCAGATCGAAAACCAAGTTTATCTAATGCTGAGCTAGATGCTCTGTTCCTTATGGAAGAAAATTGAGAAATACCATTATAATTGAATTTCATACTATCATTACCTGTTTGAGGCAAGAGACGCTCCATTCGATAAAACGAATCATTGCTCTCTGCTGTAGACTTTACAAGACTGTCAATTTCTGACAACTTTTCTTCATAATTAGAACGACTAGGAAAATGCCACTCGTCCGATAAGCCTTGCACTTGGTAATAAGTATGAATTCCGACTTCTAAGAGACTAAATATTACTATGGTGGAAGTTATCCATTTGTAGGATGACTTGTAGCCTAGGATAACAATAAAAAGAATAAAGTATGCAATCAAAAATTCTAGTGTCAATAAGAAGTTGACATCCACGAGAAAGTCGTAATGATTTTTGAAAAAGTAAGTGGATAAAAATCCAATAAATAGAAATGAAATAACTAATGTGAAGTGTTTTAAGTTAATTTGATCCAAACGTACAACAGTTTCAGCAGCTAGGTAGATGATACCTATTGAAATAACCCATGCATAGCGATATAAAAACATATTCGGAGCATGCATTCCTTGCCAAAAAAGATTTAGTGGCTGTAAATAAAAACTTGAAATAATGAGTGTAAAGAATAGGCTGTAAGATAGCTTTACAATTGGTTTGATACTTTTTAATGTGAAGAATAGCAAAGCTAGAATCAATGGGACTAAACCAACAGAAATCATAGGAATGGATCCAAATTTTGTCGTGTCGAAACTACCTACTAAGTTTTTGGCAAAGAAGTCAAGATACCAAGAATCTTCTGTTTTTAGGTTGACAATGTTTGTAAATGTCTCGCCGTGAGTTTTCAAATCAAGATAGGTTGGCAACAACATGAACAAGCTACTCAATGCAGATAAGATTGACACCAGTGTAAAGTTTACAAATCTTTTCAATTTCTGCCCCTTTAACCGAGACAATTGTACGAGTGTCCAAATGATTAGAAAAATAGCGGTCATGTAACCAAAGTAATAGTTTTGTACAAATAAGCATGTCAGAGCTACATAATAAATGATTTGTCCTTTTCCCGTTAATAATCGATGTAAACCAAGAAGAATGATTGGAAGAAGAATAAAAACGTCCAGCCAGTTATTAATTTCTAATTGACTAGTACTGAAACTCATTAGGGAAAGACTAGTAGAAAGTAGCAATGCCCACTCTTCTTTTAAATATTGGTGAATGCCTTTTAAACTGACAAAAGTTGACAACCCTATCAATCCAAACTTGACAATAGTGACAAGATAGAGGGCATCTGGCATAGACTGTAAATTGAAGAAAAAAACGATGGGAGATAGGAAAGAACCTAAATAATACGAAGACAATGCGTAGAAATTCAGGCCCAAACCGCTAGTAAATGTGTAAAATATTGAGCCATCTCCATGTAAAGCATTTCGCAATGTTTGATTAAATATAACATACTGATGGAAGCCATCACTTGCTAATATAGTTGTGTCACTTCCCCACCAGATTCCTTGAAATGCCAAGACAATAGAAATAATAGTTAGCGGGATAAGGAAAGATAAGAGGTAATAAATGGATGTTTTTGTAAATATTTTTTTCATAGATTTAAAACAAAAGGGAGTGGGAAAGAACTCGACCAGTCTAAAAAGAGTTCGTCAACAATTTTTCGTTTTAAGTTGTTGAGCTGAAACAGTCTATCCCCAGACTTCAATTTATGTGAGCTGACTGCCGTCAGCTTATATCTCCAACTTTAAAAGGTCTCCCAGACCTTTTAAACTCCCACCCCCGCACAGCTCCAACAGTCAGAGTAGTGACTGTTGGAGGTTGGAAATGAAGCGAACTCGTTCGCATCAGCCTTAGTGGTCAGATTTGGAGTGTGAAACACGAACTGCTGAGATTTGCTGTGCAAATCTTATCTCCTACCTTTAACAGTCTCCCAGACTGTTAAAGCCAATCAACCACTGCGCTGAGATGTTGACACGAACTCTGAGAAGCGAGGCTGGACTTTCTGCCCAGCCTCTTTTTATTATGCTTTCCAAAGTTCTTGTACTTTAGCTTGTACTTCAGCATTTTCCAAAAATTCATCATAAGTTTCGTCGATTCGGTCAATCACGCCATTTTTAGAAATGACAATGATATGGTTTGCTAAAGTTTGAATAAATTCGTGGTCATGGCTGGCAAAGATGATGGATTCTTTAAAAGCTTTCAAACCATCGTTCAGACTGGAAATTGACTCCAAGTCTAAGTGGTTGGTTGGATCATCTAAGACCAATACGTTTGATTTAAGGAGCATGAGTTTTGACAACATCACACGCACTTTTTCGCCCCCTGACAAGACGTTTACAGGTTTGTTAACCTCATCTCCTGAGAAGAGCATACGTCCCAAGAAACCGCGCAAGAAGGTATTGTCATCTTCTTCCTTGCTGGCAAATTGACGGAGCCAATCAAGGATAGATTTGTTTGTATCAAAGTCACGAGTATTGTCTTTTGGTAAGTAGGATTGACTAGTAGTGACACCCCACTTGACAGTACCTTCATATTCAATATCGCCCATAAGCGCACGAATGAGAGCAGTTGTTTGGATGTCGTTTTGACCAATAAGAGCAGTCTTGTCACCTGGACGTAAGATAAAGTTGATATTGTCAAGAATCGTTTCACCATCGATGACAACCTTTAAGTTTTCAACTGTTAGGAGGTCATTACCGATTTCACGTTCTGATTTGAAGTTGATAAATGGATACTTACGGCTAGAGGGTATGATTTCTTCTAATTCAATTTTATCCAACATTTTTTTACGTGAAGTGGCTTGTTTGGATTTAGATGCATTAGCAGAGAAACGGGCAACGAATTCTTGTAATTCTTTGATTTTTTCTTCTGCCTTTGCATTTCGATCTGCTTGTAAACGGGCAGCCAACTCACTTGATTGTTTCCAGAAGTCGTAGTTACCAACAAAAATCTTGATTTTACCGAAGTCAAGATCAGCCATATGTGTACATACTTTATTTAAGAAGTGACGGTCATGGGATACGACAATGACGGTATTTTCAAAATCAATGAGGAAGTCTTCCAACCAGTTGATGGATTGGATATCTAAACCGTTGGTTGGCTCGTCCAAAAGAAGAACATCGGGTTTACCAAAAAGCGCCTTGGCTAAGAGAACTTTGACCTTTTCACCATTTGTCAATTCGCTCATATTTTGGTAGTGAAGGTCTTCTGAGATGTTGAGGTTTTGGAGTAACTGTGAAGCTTCGCTTTCAGCTTCCCATCCACCAAGTTCAGCAAATTCACCTTCTAACTCGGCAGCTCGGACACCATCTTCATCAGAAAAGTCTTCCTTCATATAGATGGCATCTTTCTCTTTCATGATGCTGTAAAGTTGGTCATTTCCCATGATAACGACGTCAATCACACGTTCATCTTCGTAGTCGAAATGGTTCTGACGAAGGATAGAAAGTCGTTCATCTGGACCAAGGGAAATATGGCCAGTTGTTGGTTCGATATCTCCTGCTAAGATTTTTAAAAATGTAGATTTTCCGGCACCATTAGCACCAATCAATCCATAGGTATTTCCTGCTGTAAACTTAATGTTGACATCATCGAATAATTTACGATCGCTGAAACGTAGCGACACATCTGATACTGTAAGCATAGTTTCTCCTATTTTTCTGTCTATTAGTTTTATTGTACTAGAAAGAACTTGAATTTTCAATGAATTACATTGGAATCAAAATATCTTCATTATACTGTTTGTGGTCTTTTTGAAGACTGAATCCACGTCCTTTAACTTGAGTTGCTGGCATGACAATTAGAAATGCAGTATCGTCGATTGCAAGAATATTTGTTTCAAGTTTTTGAATTTCTGGACGTGAAACGGTTGTCATCAGCATTCGTTGTTCTTTACCTGTAAACCCACCAACAACAGGAAATTCAGTAACACCTCGATCAACAACTGTTGTAATGTATTCTTTTATTTCTTCATGATATCTCGATATAATCATTACATTTCGAGAGGAATCAGCACCGGACATCATCAAGTTGACAATATAAGTGATGGTCATCAGTGCAAGGATGGAGTACATCACAGAATCAGGATCAAAAGCAATAAAACCTATAATAACGATTATACCATCAATTATTCCCATTAAAATCCCAATTGGAATCGGGGTTAATTTATTGAGTATTTGAGTAATAATTCCAGTACCGCCAGTTGAAGAATTTCCAAGAAAAACAAGACCAATTCCTATTCCAACAATTATACCACCAAACAATTATACCACCAAATAGTGCTGCTAATAGCGGATCTTTAGTGAGTGTTGGAAGTGAGTCTGTGAGTTTAAGAAAAAATGGGTAAATATTAGAACCATATACGGTTTTCAAAAAGGTAGTTCTACCTAGAAAAACGTAACATGCAATAAGTAGGGGAATGTTAACGATAAATACAAAGGTGGCTGGATTTATTTCAAATAATTTGTTAATACTAATAGCCAGACCACTTATACCCCCGGAAGCGATGTTATTCGCTAAAAAGAGGCTGTTAAAGCCAACAGCCATGATAAAGGTACCAATGGTAACTAGAAAAAACTCTTTAAATCGTTGCATAATAAGCTCCACAAAAAATAATTCTATACTATTATCCATCATTCTCTTGGTAGCGTCAAGGCTTTACTGACCTTGACTTTCTAATTTTTTGCGGTTATAATAGGTATCAATCAGAAGAGTAGTAAGTGGATAATTTTTAGAGAGTTTGTGGTTGGTGGAAACAAACAAGAGTCGCTTATGAATGGACTGAGTGAATAGAATCTGAACAAATAAGGATTCGGCTAGCAGGCCTTATGTGCGAAAAGATATAAGCTTATTTAATGCTTATAAGTGAGGTGGCACCGTGTCCTTGACGCCCTCGCACAGTTTTCTGTGCGTGGGCTTTTATTATGTAAAAGGAGAATATTTTATGAGTAAACCGATTATTCTAACAGGAGACCGTCCAACAGGCAAATTACATATTGGACATTATGTTGGTTCGTTGAAAAATCGTGTTTTATTACAGGATGCAGGTCAACATGAACTTTTTGTCTTTTTAGCTGATCAACAGGCTTTGACAGACCATGCAAAGGAACCGGAAAAGATTGTTGAATCCGTTGGAAACGTAGCGCTAGATTATCTAGCGGCAGGACTTGATCCAGCTAAGACAACGATTTTCATTCAGAGTCAAATCCCTGAATTGGCAGAATTAACCATGTACTACATGAACTTGGTATCTGTTGCGCGTTTAGAGCGTAACCCAACAGTTAAAACAGAAATTGCTCAAAAAGGTTTTGGCGAAGGAATTCCAGCTGGCTTCTTGGTTTATCCTGTATCACAAGCGGCGGACATTACAGCCTTCAAGGCAAATTTTGTCCCTGTTGGAAATGACCAAAGGCCGATGATTGAGCAGACTCGTGAACTTGTTCGTAGTTTTAATCATGCTTACCAAACAGATGTTTTGGTAGAGCCAGAAGGCATTTATCCTGAAAATGAGGCAGCCGGTCGTTTGCCCGGTCTTGATGGAAATGCAAAAATGTCTAAATCACTTGGAAATGGTATTTATCTGGCAGATGACATGGATACACTCAAGAAGAAAGTCATGTCCATGTACACTGATCCCAACCACATCCGTGTTGAAGACCCAGGTAAGATTGAAGGAAACATGGTTTTCCATTATCTAGATGTTTTCGGACGTGAAGAAGATCGTGCTGAAATTGAAGCTATGAAAGAACAGTACCAACGTGGTGGTTTGGGGGATGTGAAGACCAAACGTTATTTACTGGACATTTTAGAGAGAGAATTAGGACCAATCCGTGAACGCCGTATGGAGTTTGCACAGGATATGGGACAGGTCTATGCAATGTTGGAAGCAGGGAGCCAAAAAGCTCGTCAAGTTGCCGCGACAACTCTTGATCAAGTGAAATCAGCTATGGGAATCAACTATTTTAAATAAGGTTAACAATGAAAGAGCAATGTTGAAAAAATGTTGCTTTTTTCATTTAAATCACAGAGAAGTAAAAAACAAACGTTCGATTTTTATAGATAAAACTGAATAGAATTTTCTGAATTTTTAGGATTGTCAATATTAAAGCGAATAATGATTGACAAATGATTTCAAAATGTTATCATAATAAAAATACAAATAGCAATCAAGCTACACATAAATAAGAAAAGAGGAAGAAAATGTCAAACTGGGACACTAAATTTTTGAAAAAAGGCTTTACTTTTGATGACGTATTACTTATTCCGGCTGAAAGCCATGTTTTACCACACGATATTGATTTAAAAACACAATTAGCACCAAATTTGACCCTTAATCTTCCGATTATTTCTGCTGCCATGGACACTGTAACAGATAGCAAAATGGCTATCGCTATGGCACGTGCAGGTGGTTTGGGTATCATCCATAAGAATATGTCTATCGCGGAGCAGGCTGATGAGGTGCGTAAGGTAAAACGTTCTGAAAATGGTGTCATTATCGATCCATTCTTCCTAACACCAGAGCACACCATTGCTGAGGCTGAGAAATTAATGGCAACTTATCGTATTTCAGGTGTGCCAATCGTCGAAACATTGGAAAATCGTAAATTGGTTGGTATTATTACCAACCGTGATATGCGTTTCATTTCCGACTATTCACAGCCAATTTCTACAAACATGACAAGCGATGCTTTGGTAACAGCGCCAGTTGGAACTGACCTTGCGACTGCTGAGGCTATTCTACACAAGCATCGTATTGAAAAATTGCCATTGGTTGATGAAAATGGTCGTTTGTCAGGCTTGATTACTATCAAAGACATTGAGAAAGTCATTGAGTTCCCAAATGCAGCGAAGGATGAATTTGGTCGTCTCTTGGTTGCGGGTGCTGTTGGTGTCACATCTGATACTTTTGAACGTGCTGAGGCTCTATTTGAAGCGGGTGCTGATGCGATTGTTATCGATACTGCTCATGGTCACTCAGCTGGTGTTCTTCGTAAGATTAAAGAAATCCGTCAACAATTCCCAACTCGTACCTTAATTGCCGGCAATATTGCCACAGCTGAGGGAGCTCGTGCTCTTTATGAAGCTGGTGTTGATGTTGTGAAGGTCGGTATTGGACCAGGTTCAATCTGTACAACACGTGTCATCGCAGGTGTTGGGGTACCACAAGTGACTGCTATCTATGATGCAGCTGGTGTTGCGCGTGAATATGGAAAAACCATTATTGCTGATGGTGGTATCAAGTATTCAGGTGACATTGTGAAGGCACTTGCAGCAGGTGGTCATGCCGTTATGCTGGGTTCTATGTTTGCAGGAACGGATGAAGCACCAGGTGAAACAGAAATCTTCCAAGGTCGTAAATTTAAGACTTACCGTGGTATGGGCTCTATCGCTGCCATGAAACAAGGTTCGAAGGACCGTTACTTCCAAGCATCTGTAAATGAAGCTAACAAACTTGTTCCAGAAGGAATTGAGGGACGTGTAGCTTATAAAGGATCTGTTGCAGATATGATATTCCAAATGGTTGGTGGACTTCGCTCAGGTATGGGCTATGTAGGTGCTGGCAACTTGACCGAATTGCATGAAAATGCTCAGTTTATCGAAATGTCAGGCGCTGGTTTGAAAGAAAGCCATCCACACGATGTTCAAATTACAAACGAAGCTCCAAACTATTCAGTACAGTAAACAAAAACAAGACCCTGGTTGACAGGGTCTTTCTTTATATGTAAATGTAGTTGACAAATGTTGTAAAGCACCCTTTCACTCCTCGGTAATGTTTCCCTTTTGAATATGGAAAATTTTAAGATTTTCAGGCAGCTTATGTAAATGGTCCAAAGATGTCGTAGTTATAAATGTTTGAATCGTATCGGTAATTGTTTCAAGCAATTTCAATTGTCGACTGTTATCAAGTTCGCTCATGACATCATCTAACAATAGAATCGGATACTCTCTTGTCATTTCTTTCATTAATTCTATTTCAGCCAGTTTGAGAGAAAGGACAAGACTACGGTGTTGTCCTTGGCTACCAAAATGGGCGTTCATATCATTTAGAAAGAAGGCAATATCATCACGGTGTGGTCCTACACCTGTATTTTTTTTGAATAAATCACGTTTACGACTATTTTCCAACTCTGTCAAGAAAGTGTCAATTAAATTGACAGAGTTAGTCAAGTTTACTGAAGATAGATATTGAATGGTTAAGGTTTCTTTTTGATTTGAGATTTCTTGAACTTTGCTGTTGCCATACAATTCTAATTTTTTTAGAAAGTCAATCCGGTGTTGGATAACACGACTACCATACTCTGCTAGTTGATGATCCAATACAGATAAAAAGGTATTGTCTACCGTTTCTGTAGATTTAAGATAGGCATTTCTTTGTTTTAAAACATGGTTATAGCTTGACAAGTCTGAGAGATATATTGGTTTGATTTGTCCCAATTCGACATCAATGAACTTTCTCCTTAAGGCAGGGGCACCTTTGATTAATTGCAAGTCTTCCGGTGCAAAGAGAACAACGTTCATGTGTCCAATGTAGTTTGAAAGCTTTGCTTGCTTGAGATGATTGACTTTTGTTACTCGCCCTTTATCTGTCAAGTGAATGTCAAGCGGAATCTTACCATTTGTACGATGAAGTGTTCCGGAAATAGATAATTCTTTTTCCTGAAATTGTAGAAGGTCTTTATCTGTTCGGGTTCGATGACTCCGTGTCAGGGCTAAAAAATAGATAGATTCTAGCACATTGGTTTTACCTTGGGCATTTTCACCTAAAAAGACATTGAGTCCTTTGTGAAACTCAATATCTAAATGGTTGTAATTCCGAAAATGTTTTAATGCTAATCGTTCCAACCACATGTTTATGTACCAGGGAAACGAACAGGTTTTCTATCAGCTTTTTGAGCTGTTTTTTTTGAAGGAGGGACCTGTTTCTTGTTTTTTTTATTCTCTTGATTCAATTTTTTAACAATGGCAGCTACCCTCTCTTTTTCAGCCTGATCTTCTTGGTATTGCTGAATTTCTTCTGTACTTGGAGCAATAACAGTTATAGTAATACCATGTTCTGGTAGTGCGACTGTGTCACCAATACGGATTTTTTTCCCTCTTCTTTTTTCATCTTCTCCATTAAAAAGGATGGTATTTTCCTCTAAAAAACCTTTGATAGCACCGCCTGAGTGAAGAATACCAGTTGTTTTTAAAAGGGCCTGTAAAGTAATGTAGTCATCAAATAGTTTAAATTCCATATGTCACCTCGTTACAGAATATTATAACACAAAATGGTATAATGAAAGGTATAATGTTTGAAAGAGGAAGAGAATGGAATTACAAGAAGGAGTTAATCTTCATTTTATAGAATCAAGTAAGTTTACGACCAATAGAATTCGTGTGCGTTTTGCTGCAGCAATGAGTGAAAAAACAGTGGCAGGTCGTGTGCTACTAGCCAATTTACTAGAAATGGGAAATCAAGATTATCCAACAGCGCGTCAACTTCGAATGAAACTAGCTGCTTTATACGGAGCACATTTTTCAACCTCTGTTTCTAAGAGGGGACGAGTTCATTTTGTTGATGTGAACATCTCGTATGTGAAATCATCGTTTTTACTCAATAAAGAAGATATAACCTTAGAAATAATTGATTTTCTATATGCCTGTCTATTTCGACCGTTGAAAGAAGGAAAAGCTTTCAATAAAAAAATGTTCGAAGTGGAAAAAAGAAATTTATTAAGTTTTTTAGAATCTGAGGTAGAAGATAATTTTTATCATGCGGATGTTGAAATGAGTCGTCTCTATTTTAATGATGAAGATATACAGGTGCCACGAGTTGCCAGAATTGATTTAGTACAAAAGGAGACAGCTGAATCTGTTTATGAAGCATACAAAAGAATGCTAAAAATGGACAGAATTGATATTTTTGTTGCTGGAGAAGTCAATCAATTAGAGGTTCAAAATAAATTTAAAAACTTTGACTTTACATACCGAAATCCAAAATTGGAGTTAGAGTACTCACAAGATTATTCCAATATCGTTCATGAAAAAGTGGAACGAAAAGTTGCTCAGCAATCTATTTTAGAATTAGCATATCATTTACAAGTTGTTTACAACGATGTAAACTATCCTGCATTGTTGGTTTTTAATGGTCTTTTCGGTGCCTTTTCTCATTCTAAATTATTTATGAATGTTCGGGAAAAAGAAAGTCTGGCCTATACGATTGGGAGTCAAGTGAATATTTTTTCAGGTATGTTGAAAGTATATGCTGGAATTAATCGAGAAGATCGATTGAGGACAATGAGGCTCATAAATCGTGAATTTCTTGCAATAAAACGTGGTCAAATTACAGAGGATGACTTGGAATTAACAAAAAAATCACTAACACACTCTGCAATGCTGGCTCAAGATAGACAAAATAATCTAATTGAACAGGCCTATAATGAAGTCTGCTTAGGAGAACGAAATCTAACTTGGCAACAGTGGATTGATGGTATTAATGCAGTATCGATAGACGATGTTGTAAAAGTTGGAAAAGTTATTCGTTTACAGGCTATTTACTTTATGGAAGGAGTTGCTCAATGAAACTAATTGAAAAATGCTATCCGTATATGAAGGAGAGTCTTTATTATGCTAAACTTAACAATGGGTTGACAGTAACTTTACTTCCAAAAACTGATTTTAATGAGGCCTATGGAGTATTAACGACAGAATTTGGGGCTCTACATACTCAATTTAAAGCAGATGGTAAAGAAATTGTTCACTATCCCGCAGGGATTGCCCATTTTTTGGAGCATAAACTATTTGAATCAGAAGAAGATGGCGATGTGATGAATCAATTTGCCAAATTAGGTGCTAGTGCAAATGCCTATACTGGATTTCGTCAAACAAGCTATCTTTTTTCAACTACCCAAGAAGTGTTATCTTGTTTGAAATTACTGCAATCATTTGTTACTAAGCCTCATTTTACAAAAGAAAATGTAGAGCGTGAGCAAGGAATCATTGAACAAGAAATTGAAATGTACCAAGACGATGCAGATTATCGTCTTTATATGGGAATTTTAGCTTCACTCTATCCGGGAACTCCATTAGCTTATGATATTGCTGGTACTGTTGAATCAATTTCACAAATTACAGCTGATGCTTTGTATGAAAATTATTTAGCCTTCTATCGTCCAAGTAATATGCATATGTTTATTGTTGGAAATTTTATTATAGAAGAGGTGTGGGAAGAAATTATTCAAACTCAAGAGAACTCTGTGCAAGATAGTAGGTCGTTTGAAAAACTTGCCTTGACACATTTACCAATTTTAGAACATCAAACAGAGCATTTTGAGGTAGCTACTTCAAAATTAGCAATAGGGTTAAGAGGGAATGATGTTATTTCAAGTCAGGAAATTCCAAGATACCAAGTATGTTTACAATTATTATTTGCAATGTTATTTGGTTGGACTTCAAAACGCTATCAAGCCTTATATGAGGATGGAATAATTGATTCTTCGTTTCAATTTCAAATTGAGGTAAGCCCAGATTATCACTTCGTAGTCATTACAACAGATACCGAATCACCAATTCGATTATCTAGTTTAATTATGAAAGCCATTCACCAATTTGAAAATGATAAAGATATCAATCATCAACAACTTGCATTATTAAAAAATGAAATGTATGGTGATTTTATTCGAAGTTTAAATTCACTTGAATTTACTGCCAGTCACTTTGTGACTCAACTCACTGATGAGCAGACTATTTTTGATTTTCCAGAGATTATTCAGTCTGTTACACTAGAGGATGTTTTTGAGGTTGGGCGGCAGTTTATTTACAACTGTGATATGACAGATTTTACGATTTTTCCCCGATAGAATGTTGTAAAGCATCGAAATTTCCGTAGTTTTTTGTTAAAATAGAGTATTGTATACAATGAATGAATGAGAGAAGGGATTTATGAGGCAAAAAAGTATCGGTGAAGTTCTTCGATCAGCTCGAGAAAGTAGGAGCTGGAACCTAATTGATGTGCAGAGAATGACGAAAATTCAGGCTAAATATTTACAAGCATTAGAATATAATGATTTCGAATATATACCAGACAGTAACTACATAGAAAGTTTTTTGGTAACGTATGCGGATGCACTTGAATTAGATTCTGCTGTATTACTAGATGCTTATAAAAAGAATAGTCTAGTAATCTACTATGAAGAAGGAGAAGAGGAAGAACTTTCTACGGAGTTAAAAAGACGTTATAAGTTAAGAAAAAAGAATAAAAAAGATTCTTTTCTTCCTTTGTTTTACTTGTTACTAGCAGCTGGTTTGATGATTATTTTTGTGACATTTGTGATTCATAGTCGTATGAAGCAAATTTCACTATTCTCAAATCAAAGTACATCTTATAGTGTGACTAGACAAGTGACAAATTCATCAAGCTCTATAGCAAGTACATCAACATCAGGAAATGTCATAGAGGAGTCATCTTCAAATAGTTCTAGTTCTACTAGCAGTTCAACAACTAGCGCTTCTGAGATGATTCAGGTAACCGGATCTGGAGAAAGTATTAGTGCTACCGTATCAAAGTTTACCTATCCAATTGATATTACTGTAACTGCAGATAATACAACTAGTTGGATTAGTTTATCTGATACAACACTTTCAGGTGGCGTAACACTGACCCCTGATAACCCATCAGCAACAACAAAAATAGAGGAAGGAGTATCTTCAGCTACTCTCGTTTTAGGTGTTGTAAAAGGGGTTACTATTACAATTGGTGGTCAAAAGTTGGATACATCGGCTTTAACTACTCAGACAGGAAGTATTACCCTGTACTTTGAACAATAAAGGATGAAAAGATGAAAAAAGAAAATATTCCCAATGCATTAACAATTGGTCGGATTCTCGTTATCCCCATCTTTATTTTATTATTAACGCTTTGGAACAATGCAATCAGCCATACATTGGCCGCAATTATCTTTGCTTTAGCTAGTATTACGGACTATTTAGATGGTTATTTAGCTAGAAAATGGAAAGTTGTTACAAATTTCGGGAAGTTTGCCGATCCAATGGCGGATAAAATACTGGTAATGACAGCTTTTATTATGCTAGTTGAATTGGGATTTGCCCCTGCTTGGGTTGTTGCGATTATCATTTGTAGGGAGCTTGCTGTAACTGGTTTACGTTTACTTTTAGTTGAAAATGGTGGGACAGTCCTAGCCGCAGCAATGCCAGGGAAAATTAAAACCTTTTCTCAAATGTTTGCGGTCATTTTCCTACTCTTGCATTGGAACCTGCTTGGTCACATAACATTGTATATCGCACTTTTCTTCACCCTTTATTCAGGTTATGATTATTTCAAGGGTGCCTCATTTCTTTTCAAAGATACATTTAAATAATGGAAAATATTATCGAAGTTAAAAATCTTAAGTATAAGTACGATCAAGAAGACGAAAAATATACTTTAAACGACGTTTCGTTTCACGTGAAACAAGGAGAGTGGTTGTCCATCATTGGCCATAATGGATCAGGGAAATCAACAACTGTCCGTTTAATAGATGGCTTATTGGAAGCTGAATCTGGGGACATTTACATATCCGGCGATAAATTGACAGCTGATAATGTCTGGGAAAAACGCCGTCTAATTGGAATGGTCTTTCAAAATCCAGATAATCAATTCGTTGGGGCTACAGTAGAGGATGATGTTGCTTTTGGTTTGGAAAACCAAGGAGTTCCTCTTGAAGAAATGCGTGTTCGTGTTCAAGAAGCTTTGGAATTGGTTGGCATGGCTAGTTTTAAGAAGAGAGAACCTGCTAGACTCTCTGGTGGACAAAAACAGCGTGTTGCAATAGCAGGTATCGTGGCTTTGCGTCCCAATATTGTTATTTTGGATGAAGCAACGTCTATGTTAGATCCTGAAGGGCGTTTAGAATTAATTCGTATTGTGAAGGAAATTAAAGATGAACATAATATGACGGTTATTTCTATTACGCATGATTTAGACGAAGTTGCACTAAGTGATCGTGTGATTGTGATGAAGAATGGGCAAATTGAATCAACCAGTACCCCAGCAGAATTATTTATGAGGGACGATTTGATTGAGCTTGATTTAGAACAGCCATTTACAGCAAATTTAGCTGAATCATTGCGCCAGGCGGGAATCGCTATTCCGCTACGCTATTTTACAGAGGAAGAATTAGAGGAAACTTTATGGGAATTCATCTCCAAGAAGTAAGCTATACCTATCAAGCTGGCACACCTTTTGAGGGGCGTGCGCTTTTCGGTGTAGATTTGGAAATTGTTGACGGTTCCTATACTGCATTGATTGGGCATACTGGTTCTGGGAAATCAACTATTTTGCAACTTTTAAATGGATTAAATATCCCCACATCTGGTAGTGTGATTGTTGATGATATGGTTATCAACGCGACTTCAGATAAAAAAGGTATTAAGCAAGTAAGAAAAAAAGTTGGCTTGGTTTTTCAGTTCCCAGAAAGTCAAGTTTTTGATGAGACAGTCTTAAAAGATGTGGCATTTGGTCCACAAAATTTTGGTATTTCCCAAGAAGAGGCTGAAAAGATTGCTCGTGAAAAACTTGCACTCGTTGGTATTTCAGAAGAGCTATTTGAAAGAAGTCCTTTCGAGTTATCTGGAGGTCAAATGCGCCGAGTTGCGATTGCAGGAATATTAGCCATGGAACCAAATGTTCTAGTATTGGATGAACCTACAGCAGGACTAGATCCAGCTGGACGTCAGGAATTAATGGACATTTTTAAACAGTTACACGCTAATGGCATGACCATCGTTCTGGTAACTCATTTAATGGATGATGTTGCAAATTATGCAGATTGGGTCTATGTGATGGAGAAAGGGAAGTTAATCCGTTCAGGAAAACCGAGGGATGTTTTTCAAGAGGTTGAATTTTTGGAAACAATTCAATTAGGTGTTCCAAAAATAACAAAATTTGCTGCGAATCTGGAGAGAAGGGGCTTTGTATTTGAACGCTTGCCAGTTACGATAAAAGAATTTGCCGAGGTGATGAGTCATGGATAAATTGATTTTAGGTCGGTATATTCCTGGAAATTCGATGATTCATCGTTTAGATCCGCGCAGTAAATTGTTGGCCATGTTTGCCTTTCTTTTGCTTATTTTCTGGGCAAATAATTTGATAACAAATGTTCTAATCATTGCCTTTGTGTTTGCAATGGTCCTTTTATCACAAATACGCCCATCTTTTTTTATTAATGGTTTAAAACCAATGATAGGGATTATTCTGTTTACAACCTTTTTCCAAGTTTTCTTCACACCTGGAGCAAGTGTTTTGTGGGAATTTTGGATTTTTAAGGTTTCGATTGAAGGCTTGCAGCAGGCGCTGATTATCTTCATCCGATTTGTACTCATTATTTTCTTTTCAACCTTGTTAACATTAACAACAACACCTTTGAGTCTGGCTGATGGTATTGAATCTGGTTTAGCCCCTCTGAAACGGTTGAAAGTACCTGTTCATGAAATTGGTCTAATGCTCTCGATGAGTTTACGTTTTGTACCAACCCTTATGGATGATACCACACGCATTATGAATGCACAGAGAGCACGTGGTGTGGATTTTAATGAAGGAAATCTGATTCAAAAAGTTAAATCGGTTATTCCTATTTTGATTCCACTATTTGCTTCAAGTTTCAAGAGAGCTGATGCCCTTGCTACAGCGATGGAAGCGCGTGGTTATCAAGGAGGCGAAGGAAGAACCAAATACCGAGTTTTAGAATGGAAATTCCCAGATACCTGTGCTGTTATTGTCATGATATTACTAGGTGTAACACTCTATATACTAAAAAGTGCTTAAAATATTATCCTTTTCACCATAAAGCAACTTTATTGTAATATTTGTAATAAATTTTTAAATAAAAAGCAATATTATGATAGTATGATAGGAATAGTTATAACAATAAGTAAAGGACTATTCTTTTTAATGAAAAAGAGTTTGATGTATAAAGCATTGAAAGGTGTTACTGGATTATTCACTATTCTTGCTTTGGTGTTAGTTGGTTTTATTCTAACAGGGAAGATATCTCATACACAGATTGTGAGAGCAGTATCTGATGCCCCATATACTATTAAGAATACAGTAAATAAGATTCGTAATGGTGTTCCACATACAACTGAATATATTTCAGCAAGTCCTATTTTTGAATTGGGCCATGAAACCATATTAGAGTTGAAGACTGATTCTCAACCACTTCAAGTGGAAGCTTTAGAAATTACGTTTGAAGAACCGCAAATTGTTGAATCAACAGAAGTGGTGGATTCAAGTTCAATCACTTCAGTAGATGCATCGCAGGAGAGTATTCAGACCGAAATATCAACACCTGTGGAGGATTCTAATCAAGCGTATGATACAGCAGAATCAACAGTACAAGCCGTCACTGATGTTGTGCCTGTCGTAACTGAAGTAAGCACTCCAGTTGTAGAGCAAACTCAATCAGTTTCTATTTCAACTCCTACAGTTAATCCTGTTCCATCAGGTTCCGTACTTGACGATGTTTCCGCTAAAGAATGGATTGCACAAAAAGAATCTGGAGGTAGCTATACGGTTTCTAATGGAGTATACATTGGAAGATATCAGCTACATAGCGCTTATTTAAATGGAGACCATTCACCAGAGAATCAGGAGCGTGTAGCAGATGCCTATGTTTTGCAACGCTATGGTTCATGGTCAGCAGCCTACCAGTTTTGGTTAGCAAATGGATGGTATTAAGAAAATAAGTAATGCCTAGTTTTTTCTAGGCATTTTCATATTTTAAAAAAACAAATATATTTATGCAAAGAATCGTGTAAAAATATGCAGAAAATGCTAGTAAATAGCGCTTTTATAGTACAAACTCAATGTCACTGTAATATTTGTAATATTTTTTCAAACTCAGAGTAATAGTTGAAGTGTATGATAGATAACGTAACAGAAAGGAATGTATTTACATGATGAATATTACATTTAAACAGAACATTAAAACAACTATTTTAGGTTTGGTTGCGGGCGTCGCAATTTTAAGTGCTGGTGTGGTTAGCGCTGACACTTATACTGTAAAATCAGGGGACACATTGTCAGAGATTGCTTTGACATATAACACTACCGTCGAAAAATTAGCAGAGCAAAACAAAATCACTAACCCTGATTTTATTCATGTTGGTCAAGCTATTGAGTTGGGTGAAGTGATAAAAGTGGCTACTTCAGCACAATCAGCTCAGGAGACTGAAACAGCAACGACAGCAGAAACAACAACAACTAGCTCTTATTCTTCAAACTTGAGTGCTGAAGATGCCGCAGCTAAAGAGTGGATTGCACAAAAAGAGTCAGGTGGTAGCTATGATGCTCAAAATGGTATCTATATTGGTCGTTACCAATTGACGAATACGTACCTAAATGGTGATTATTCTATTGAAAACCAAGAGCGCGTAGCTGATGCTTATGTTGCCAGTCGTTACGGTTCATGGTCTGCAGCCAAAGCATTCTGGTTGGCAAATGGATGGTACTAATAATTTGTCTTTATCAAAACTCTGAAAATTAGACTACAGTCTGATTTTCAGAGTTTTTTACATTTTAAAAAGATTTAGTAGTTGTAACTAAATCTTTTCTTCATTTTATAAAGGAATTTCTTGCATTGACACAAGTGAAAAGTCTTCAAAGGTTAAACAAATCATATAAGGAAAAATGTGTTTGATCCGATTGAAATCTTTGATAGAATAAGTAGGCTGATAGTAGCGTAAAATCGTTGATAATGCTGTTCCATGGGTGCCAATCACTAGTGTCTTCCCCTGATATCTATCAAGTAAGGTGAGGAGAGCCATTACATTTCTTTCCTGTACTTCTTGTAAGGATTCACCTCTGGGAAGATGATAGGAAAAATCAGCCCACTGCTTTTCGGTAAAACTATTAAAATCTTCAATCCAGTGAGTTGTTATTTTCCGTTCACGGAAATGTGCAATATGATATATTTCTTTCTGATGGAAGGCTGCCAGAGGTAAAATTGTGTCAATAGCTCTCTTATAAGGACTAGAATAGAAATAATCAATCTGCTCATCGCGTAAAATAGTTACAATTTGTTGACTATCTTGTAAACCTTTAGGCGAGAGTTCACGAGAAATGTCATCGTGATTGTCGTAGTTAGGTTCGGCATGTCTAATAAAATAAACTTTGGTTTTCATTCTTTTTCCCCAAAAATCTCCTGTGCAAGTCGGCGACCAGTCGGTGTAGCAGCAAGCCCGCCTTCGGCTGTTTCACGAAAGGCTGTTGGTAAAGCAGCACCTACTTGATACATAGCATTTATTACCTCATCAGCAGGAATCTTTGATTCAATACCAGCTAATGCCATATCAGCAGCTACCATAGCATAGCTAGCACCCATCGCGTTTCTCTTGACACAAGGCACTTCCACTAGGCCAGCGACAGGATCACAGATGAGACCAAGCATATTTTTGATAACAAAGCAGATAGCTTGACTAGCTTGATACGCTGTCCCGCCTGCAGCTAATGTTAGTGCGGCAGCAGACATAGCAGAAGCTGAACCAACTTCAGCTTGACACCCACCCTCTGCTCCAGAAATAGAAGCATTGTTGGCAATGACAAGACCAAAGGCACCAGCTGTAAAGAGAAAGTCAAGTTGTTGCTCTTCTGTCAACTTCAACTTGTCAATGGCAACTCCTAAAACAGCTGGTAAACATCCAGCGGAGCCAGCAGTCGGAGTGGCACAAACAAGACCCATCTTAGCGTTTAGTTCATTGACAGCCATGGCATTTCTAGCTGCTGACAGTATGGAGGTGTCGGACAGTGTCATTCCATCTTTTATATATGCGTCGAGTTTTGCTGCGTCCCCACCTGTCAATCCTGAAACAGATTTACTTTCGGAGAGACCATCAATAATAGAATTTTTCATTACTGTCAAGTTTCTTGACATGATTGTCAATATTTCGTCACGGTTCCGACCAGTTAGCTCTATTTCAGTAGCAATCATTAGTTCTGAGACGCTACCAGAAAACTGTTCTGCCTGTGAAACCAATTCTTCAATTGTATAAAACATGTCTCTCTCTTTCTAGTTAAAGAAGGTAATATTGTGCAAGTGAGGGATATTTTCAATTTCTGGGATAGCATGTTCACATTGACGGGAGTCCACCTCAATAATCATGATGGCTTTTTCCCCTGCTTTTTCACGAGTGACATTCATTTGAGCAATATTAATATTAAATTTAGATAAAATATCGGTAACTTTTGCAATCATACCTGGGACATCTTGATGAACAATAATGATGGTTGGGGTGTTCATATTCAGATTGACAGAAAAACCATTTAGTTCCGTTACCTGAATATTTCCTCCTCCAATGGATACACCTGTTGCAGAAATAGATTTTTTCTCATTTTTTATTATGATTCGCGTAGTATTGGGATGGGGTGTATTACTCTCTTTGTTGACACGCCAGTAAACTTTGATACCACGTTCCCTAGCAATATCTAAAGAGTTAGGAATCCGTGGATCATCCGTATCCATACCTAGAATACCTGCGACCAAGGCTACATCAGTACCATGCCCTCGGTATGTTTTAGCGAAGGAGTTGTAGAGTTGGAATTCAACTTCGGTGGGTTGCTCTCCAAAGATAGATGAGACAATCTTGCCGATACGGACTGCACCTGCTGTGTGACTGGAAGAAGGTCCAATCATGACTGGTCCAATAATATCAAAGACCGATTGAAATTTTAAATTTGTCATAGTAATCCTCACGTTTTTCTTGGTTCTATTATATCAAAAATTCATTTACGAGAATATGCTTAAATGCATGGGTTTTAATATCAAAATTCTATCTATGTCCCATCTTATATGATATAATACAAATTGTTCAAATCGACCTTCAATCGTTTTGGATAAAACTAGACCCTTCAAGTCTAAGTTGAAATTGAACTCGGATTGAGTCTGAGTATCACAATTGATGGGAGAAGATTATGTCTATAGACAATTCTAAAACCCGTGTTGTTGTCGGTATGAGTGGTGGTGTGGATTCATCGGTTACAGCTTTGTTGCTTAAAGAACAAGGCTACGATGTCATCGGCATCTTCATGAAAAACTGGGACGACACGGACGAAAATGGCTTCTGTACAGCAACAGAAGATTACAAAGATGTGGCTGCGGTGGCAGACCAGATCGGTATTCCTTATTACTCTGTCAACTTTGAAAAAGAGTATTGGGACCGTGTGTTTGAATATTTCCTTGCGGAATATCGAGCTGGCCGTACACCCAATCCAGATGTCATGTGTAACAAGGAAATTAAGTTTAAAGCTTTCTTGGATTACGCCATGAATTTGGGAGCAGATTTTGTGGCGACGGGGCACTATGCTCAAGTAACACGTGATGATGATGGCACCGTTCACATGCTACGTGGGGCAGACAATGGCAAGGATCAGACCTACTTCCTTAGCCAACTATCACAGGAACAACTGCAGAAAACCATGTTTCCGCTCGGCCATTTACAAAAGCCTCAGGTAAGAGAAATAGCAGAGCGAGCAGGCTTGGCGACAGCTAAGAAAAAAGACTCGACAGGGATCTGCTTTATCGGTGAAAAGAACTTCAAAGAATTTTTAGGACAATATTTGCCAGCCCAGCCCGGTCGGATGATGACGGTAGATGGCCGTGATATGGGCGAACATGCAGGACTTATGTACTATACGATTGGTCAGCGGGGCGGGCTTGGTATCGGCGGACAAATCGGTGGGGACAATGAGCCTTGGTTTGTTGTCGGAAAAGATCTGTCGAAAAATATCCTTTATGTCGGTCAAGGTTTCTATCATGAGTCGTTGATGTCAACATCTTTACAGGCTAGTCAAGTTCACTTTACACGTGATATGCCTGAAGAATTCACGTTGGAATGCACAGCTAAGTTCCGCTATCGTCAACCAGATAGTCAAGTAACTGTCAAGGTAAAAGGTGACAAGGCAGAAGTTATCTTTGCAGAGCCACAAAGAGCCATCACACCAGGACAAGCCGTTGTTTTCTATGACGGACAAGAATGTCTTGGCGGTGGTATGATTGATATGGCTTACAGGAACGGGGAAGCTTGTCAGTATATTTAGTTGACAAGTTTGTAAAGGAGGAGAAGATGCGTGTTGTAGTTATTCAAGCTAGTACAAGAACAGAGATCAACCAGCTCTTGTTTAATACAGTTTGTGAAGCTGTGGGCGGACCACATGAAGTTGTCAATCTAGGCGTATTTCCAGAAGAAATAGAAAACTACTCCTATGTGGAAGTGGCTGTTATGATTAGTTTGTTGATTGAAACAGGTGCAGCTGACTTTATTGTAACAGGGTGTTCTTCTGGTCAAGGAATGATGATGGCTTGCAATAGTTTACCAGGTTTACGTTGTGGATTTGTTCAAACACCTCAGGATGCCTATCTATTTGGTCGGATTAACAACGGTAATGTAGTTTCTTTGCCACTAGGCTTAAATTTTGGTTGGTCTGGCGAGTTGAATTTGCGTTATACCTTGGAAAAATTATTTGATGGAGAATTTAATACAGGCTATCCAGTTCAAGATGCTGAACGTAAAAAGAAGGAAGCAACTGAATTAGTGCATCTTCATCAGTTGACAACACGCTCTTTTTTGGAAATTTTACCAAACTTTGATGAGCATCTATTGACTAAAATTTTAAGAAGAAAAACGTTTGTCGATTATATTTATCAAAACGGAACGAATAAACTCCTTTTAGAAAAGTTAATGGCTTATAAGGTTTGAACTTTAGAAGCAGATTTGATACAATATTTCTAACAAGAACTATGATGGTCAAAGCTCATGGGAATTGTAGGCTTTTTTGTCCTACAGTTTTCGAGAGTTTTGGCTATTTTTTGTGAGAATAGGAGGAACTATGCCTGTCAAACTGATTGCCCATGTTTTACTGACTGTTGCAGACAGTCACCTGATTATTCAGCGTTCGCAAATTAAGCGTGGTAAGCCCAATGTTTTTCCTCAATATTGGGACATTCCAGGCGGTCGTGTCGAGGAGAATGAATTGCCTCGTGATGCTGCTGTTCGAGAATGCTTTGAAGAAACTGGCATTTCGCTAGCCAAGGAAAATTTGACCATTATCCATGAAGATAGTCAGTTTGATGATGAGAAAGAGGCGGTGTTTACAAGGCTGGTCTATGAAGTGAAACTTCCTGAACAGCCCAAAACAATTCTTCTTGATCCAGAAGAGCATACTGACTTTCTATGGATTACTAGCCGCGATGAAAACAAGAAAAACTTAGTTCCATATCTCGATGAAATTTTAGAAAAGAGAAGGAAGAATGGATTTTAGAACTAGAATTGACAATCAGGTCTTCGGTGTTCGTGCCACTGCATTGATTATAAAAGATGGGAAAATATTTCTCACGAAGGACTCTAAGGGGCGCTATTATACCATTGGCGGTGCTATTGCGGTCAATGAGGTGGCGGCAGATGCGGTTGTTCGAGAAGTCAAAGAAGAATTAGGGGTTGACAGTTGTGTCAACAAACTAGCTTTTGTCGTTGAAAATCAATTTACACACGGGAGCATAGCTTTTCACAATATCGAGTTTCATTTCATCGTTGATCCTATAGGGACACTACCTGATGAAATGATAGAAGGCAAGTTGAAGCAAACTTGTGAATGGATTGACGTTGACAAACTTGTCAACCTAGATGTCGTACCAGCTTTTCTGGCAGAGGAATTGTCAAACTGGGATGGACTAGTCAAACATATAATGAATGTAAAGGAGAAATAAATATGACACACACATTTGCAGAAAACTATGATGTCATCGTAATTGGAGCGGGGCATGCTGGTGTAGAAGCGGGCTTGGCAGCCAGTCGGATGGGTTGTAAGACCTTGCTTGCGACGATTAACTTGGATATGGTGGCGTTTATGCCCTGTAATCCATCTATTGGTGGCTCAGCCAAGGGGATTGTGGTACGGGAAATTGATGCCTTGGGTGGTGAAATGGGCCGAAACATTGACAAAACCTATATTCAGATGAAAATGCTCAATACCGGAAAGGGACCAGCTGTTCGTGCTTTACGGGCTCAGGCTGATAAGGCAGAATATGCAGCGGAAATGAAGCGGACGGTGGAGCGTCAAGAAAATTTGACCCTGCGTCAAACCATGATTGATGAGATTTTGGTCGAAGACGGTAAGGTTGTAGGTGTTCGTACTGCTACTGATCAGAAATATTCAGCAACAGCAGTCGTGGTAACGACTGGTACAGCCCTACGTGGTGAAATCATCATTGGAGATCTCAAGTATTCGTCAGGACCTAACAATAGCCTAGCTTCTATCACGCTGGCGGATAATCTGAAAGAACTGGGTCTTGAAATTGGACGATTTAAAACAGGGACACCACCACGTGTGAATGCTCGTACTATAAACTACGAGGAGACAGAAATTCAACCAGGTGATGAAAAACCAAACCACTTTTCATTCTTGTCAAAGGATGAGGATTATTTACAAGACCAAGTTCCTTGTTGGTTGACCTATACCAATGCGACCAGCCATGAGATTATCAACAGTAATCTTCACCGAGCACCCATGTTTTCAGGTATTGTCAAGGGGATTGGTCCCCGTTATTGTCCATCTATCGAGGACAAGATTGTGCGTTTTGCCGACAAGGAACGCCACCAGCTTTTTCTAGAACCAGAAGGTCGTCATACAGATGAAATTTATGTCCAAGGGTTGTCGACTAGTTTGCCTGAGGATGTTCAAAGAGAGTTGGTTCATTCAATCAAGGGATTGGAAAATGCTCAAATGATGCGAACAGGTTATGCAATTGAGTACGACATGGTTATGCCTCATCAGTTGCGCGCTACATTGGAAACCAAAAAGATTTCAGGGCTGTTTACAGCAGGACAAACAAACGGAACATCAGGCTACGAAGAGGCAGCAGGTCAAGGGATTATTGCTGGTATTAATGCGGCCCTCAAGGTACAGGATAAACCAGAATTGATTTTGAAACGAAGCGATGGCTATATTGGGGTCATGATTGATGACCTAGTGACTAAGGGAACTGTTGAGCCTTATCGTCTCTTGACCAGTCGGGCTGAATACCGCTTGATTTTGCGTCATGATAATGCCGATATGCGCTTGACAGAAATCGGTCGTCAGGTTGGACTGGTAGACGATGAACGCTGGCATGTCTTCCAAATCCACAAAAATCAATTTGATAACGAAATGAAACGTTTAGAGTCTATCAAACTCAAGCCAGTCAAAGAAACTAATGAAAAAGTTGTTGCAATGGGCTTTAAACCTTTAACTGATGCACTGACTGCAAAGGAATTCATGCGTCGCCCTGATGTAACGTATGCTGATGTTGTTGCATTTATTGGCCCTGCGGCAGAGGACTTAGATGCAAAAACAATTGAGTTGATTGAAACGGAAGTCAGGTATGAGGGATACATTGCTAAGGCCATGGATCAAGTTGATAAGATGAAACGCATGGAAGAAAAACGAATTCCAGCAGATATAGACTGGGATGATATTGATTCGATTGCAACCGAGGCTCGTCAAAAATTTAAGCTGATTTCCCCAGAAACAATTGGACAGGCAAGTCGGATTTCAGGCGTCAATCCCGCAGATATTTCCATCCTAATGGTATACTTAGAAGGACGCAGTCGCTCTATTGCGAAAAATAAGAAGAAAGATAGCCTTTAGTGCTTATCTTTTTCTTTTAAGTAGGTGGTACCAAAACTAGAATTTTCTTGCATTTTATGGTAAAATGGCAGGCAGAGGTTAATGATGAATAAGTTTCGTTTTTCGACAATTCATTTTGTCATGATAGGTGTGATATTATTTGGTTTGGTTTCAGTTCTCCATCGAATGTTTCCAATGGGCATTGTTACGGTCTTTGCGCTCTTCTTAAGTCTCGTCTTACTCGTATCTTTATTTGTATACCAGAAGTATTCATATGAATTTAGTGAGTTGGAGCAGATTGAGTATTTAAATACTCAGGCAAATTCTGGATTAATGAAGCTGTTAGATAAAATGCCAATCGGTGTCATTAAAGTAAAAACTGACAGTAATCAGGTTGAATGGTTTAATCCATTTGCAGAATTAATATTTGCAAAAGAAAATGGGGAGTTTGATGAAAAAAAACTCCGAGAAATCATTGATGTGGGATTGGATGAAGAGCGGACCTATGCAAATTTTTCAGGCAAAAGGTACACTGTAAACGTTGACTTTGATCAAGGATTGTTCTATTTTTTTGATGCATCCACAGAATACACAGCAACAAATAGCTTAATTGGCAGCAGACCGGTTATTGGCATTATTTCTGTTGACAACTATGATGAGTTAGAAAATTCAGTGACCGACTTTCAGATTAGCCAAGTAAATTCATTCTTAGCTCAATTTGTTTCAGATTTTTGCCACGAGTACGGTATTTATTACCGCCGTGGAACGATGGATCGATTTTATTTCTTTACAGATTATGCAGTTCTAGAGAAATTGATTCAGAATAAATTCTCAGTTATTGATAAGTTCCGAGAAGAAGCAAAAAAATTGGAGTTGGGTTTGACTTTAAGTATGGGGATTGCTTTTGGTAATGAGAATCATCATCAAATAGGACAAGCAGCACTTCAAAATTTAAATATGGCTGAAGTTCGTGGTGGCGACCAAGTTGTTGTCAAGGAAAATGATGAAAGCAAGCAGCCACTGTTTTTTGGAGGCGGTTCAGCTTCGTCAGTCAAACGAACACGAACACGGACACGGGCCATGATGACGGCTGTATCCAACAAACTGAAATCAGTGGATGCCGTTTTTGTTGTAGGACATCGTAATTTAGACATGGATGCGCTCGGCTCAGCAGTAGGGATGCAATATTTTGCACAAAATATTATGAATAATGCCTATACCGTGTATAATCCAGATGAAATGGCTCCGGATATTGAACGTGCTGTGAAGAAATTGTCGGAAGAAAATTGCTCTAATTTAATCACGATTGATGAAGCACTAAAATTAGTCACTTATGAGTCCTTACTCATTATGGTAGACCATTCTAAGATTGGATTGACCTTGTCACAAAAACTATTTGAGAAGTTTAATCAAGTGGTTGTTGTGGATCACCATCGTAGGGATACGGATTTTCCAGATAATGCGATTCTGACCTATATCGAAAGTGGAGCAAGTTCTGCAAGTGAGTTGGTAACGGAGCTCATTCAGTTCCAGAATGATAAACACCATAAGTTAAATAGACTTCAATCAAGCCTTTTGATGGCGGGGATTATGCTGGATACCAAGAATTTCACGTCACGCGTGACCAGTCGTACATTTGACGTAGCTAGTTATTTACGTACACGTGGCAGTGATAGTTTGGAAATTCAACAAATTTCTGCGACAGACTTTGAAGAATATCGTCAGATTAATGAGTTAATTTTACGAGGGCAAAAAGTTGAACCACATGTGGTCATTGTTTGTGCTGATGAGACGAAAGACTATGACAATATAATCCCAAGCAAAGCCGCTAATACTATTTTAGATATGGCAGGAATTGAAGCAGTATTTGTACTCACAAAAAATATCAAAGGCTATGTGGCAATTTCTGCGAGAAGTCACAGCAAAGTCAATGTTCAACGGATTATGGAAGAAATGGGCGGAGGCGGTCACTTTAATTTAGCTGCTGCCCAAGTGTATGATCAAACGATAGAAGAGGTTTGTGAAACACTCACTACGATAATACGGGAAGAAATAAAAGACAGTTAAGGAGTTAGAAGATGAAAGTAATCTTTTTAGCAGATGTTAAAGGACAAGGAAAAAAGGGCGAAATCAAGGAAGTTCCAACGGGTTATGCTCAAAATTTCTTGATCAAAAAAAACTTGGCAAAAGAAGCTACAAATCAAGCAATTAGCGCACTTCGTGCCCAAGAAAAATCAAAAGAAAAAGCTCATGCGGAGATGATGGCAGAGGCTGAAAGTATTAAAGCTAAATTGGCTGAAGAAACGACCTTGGTGACCTTTGTTGAAAAAGTTGGTCCAGATGGGCGTACATTTGGTTCTATTACGAGCAAGAAAATTGCAGAAGAATTGGATAAACAATTTGGAATCAAGATTGACAAACGTCATATTCAATTAGATCACCCTATTCGTGCGATTGGTTTGATTGAAGTTCCTGTTAAAATTTATCAGGATGTAACAGGTCTTATTCAATTGAGCATCAAAGAAGCCTAGGACACTACTTAGCCAGTGAGGAGGTGAGGTCTTGGCAGAGTTAGAAGAATTACGAGTACAACCTCAGGATATTTTAGCGGAGCAGTCCGTTTTAGGCGCGATTTTTCTTGATGAAGGAAAGCTTGTTTTTGTCCGTGAGTATATTGAGGCGGAAGACTTTTTCAAACATGCCCACAAGTTAATTTTTAAAGCGATGATTGCCCTTTCTGACAGGAATGAGGCAATTGATGCGACAACCATGCGCAACTATCTTGTCAACCATGGTGATTTGGAAAATATTGGTGGCTTGGCTTATTTGGCGGAAGTCATCAGTTCTGTACCGACAGCAGCCAATGCGGAATTCTATGCCAAGATTGTTGCGGAGAAATCGAATCTTCGTAAGTTGATTGCCCGTTTGACGGATGCAGTCAATCAAGCCTATGAAGGAGCTGATGGCTCAGATGACATTATTGCTAATGCTGAAAAAGCTTTAATTGATGTCAGTGAGGGAGCAAGTCGGAGTGGCTTTAAGAGAATTGACGACGTTCTAAATATCAACTTTGATAACTTAGAAACACGCGCCAAACAGACATCCGATATTACAGGTATCGCGACTGGCTATCCTGCTCTTGATGCTATGACAACGGGCCTGCATGAGGAAGAGTTGATTATTCTTGCGGCTCGTCCTGCGGTTGGTAAAACGGCATTTGCTCTCAATATTGCACAAAATATCGGTACAAAACTGGGATTGACAGTTGCTATCTTCTCTTTGGAGATGGGTGCAGAAAGCTTGGTTGACCGTATGCTCGCTTCTGAGGGAGTTATCAATTCGAGGGCTATTCGTACGGGTCACCTAACGCAAGAGGAATGGAACAAGTACATGGTGGCTCAAGCTAATTTGGCTCGAGCAAGTATCTACATTGATGATACTCCAGGTATCAAGATTACCGAAATTCGCTCGCGTTCTCGTAAATTGGCGCAGGAGACTGGGAATTTGGGTTTGATTTTGATTGACTATCTCCAATTGATTACTGGAACCGGTCGAGAAAACCGTCAACAAGAAGTTTCAGAGATTTCTCGACAATTGAAAATTCTAGCCAAGGAATTAAAAGTTCCAGTTATTGCTCTAAGCCAGTTGTCTCGTGGTGTGGAGCAACGTCAAGATAAACGTCCTGTATTGTCTGATATCCGTGAGTCAGGGTCTATTGAGCAGGATGCGGATATCGTTGCCTTCTTGTATCGTGATGATTATTATGAACGCGGAGAGCAAGAAGATGGTGGCATTCCAAACAATACGGTTGAAGTTATCATAGAAAAAAACCGTTCCGGTGCGCGTGGTACTGTGGAACTAATGTTCCAAAAAGAATATAATAAATTTGCAAGTATTTCCAAGAGAGAGGATGGATAGAGAATGAGTGATGCATTTACAGATGTTGCCAAGATGAAGCAAATCAAGCAAGATATCAAAGAGCATGAGGGTCAAGTTGTTGAATTAACCCTTGAAAATGGTCGGAAGCGAGAAAAGAATAAACAAGGACGTATTGTAGAGGTTTACCAGTCTCTCTTTATCGTTGAATTTCAAGATCCCAACAATACCTTCGTAGAATCTTATACTTACTCAGACATTTTGACAGAAAAAATATTGATTCATTATTTGGATTAATCGCTATATAAGGCTTTACAGAGCCTTTTTTTTGTGCTATACTAATCTTTGTGCGAAATAACAGCAGGGCAAAATGAAGCTCGTCAACAGAAGGTCAGCAAGAAGAGTAATCGTTGCTGTTTCGATGAAGGCCTCCTGCACGAATCAGGTTTGCTTAAAACGTTATTTCCTACAATAATAATTATTTTAGGAGGACATAACAAATGTCACGTTATACAGGACCATCTTGGAAACAAGCTCGTCGTCTTGGCTTGTCATTGACAGGTACAGGTAAAGAATTGGCACGTCGTAACTACGTACCAGGTCAACACGGACCAAACAACCGTTCTAAATTGTCAGAATACGGTTTGCAATTGGCTGAAAAACAAAAATTGCGTTTCTCTTACGGTTTAGGTGAAAAACAATTCCGTAACTTGTTCGTACAAGCTACTAAAATCAAACAAGGTACAGTTGGTTTCAACTTCATGCTCTTTTTGGAACGTCGTTTGGACAACGTTGTTTACCGTCTTGGTTTGGCAACTACTCGTCGTCAAGCTCGTCAATTTGTAAACCACGGTCATATCCTTGTTGATGGTAAACGTGTTGATATCCCATCATTCCGCGTTGAAGTTGGTCAAGTAATCTCAGTTCGTGAAAAATCATTGAACGTTCCAGCTATCCGCGAAGCAGTTGAAGCAACTCTTGGTCGTCCAGCTTTCGTATCATTCGATGCTGACAAACTTGAAGGTTCATTAACTCGCTTGCCAGAACGCGATGAAATCAACCCAGAAATCAACGAAGCCCTTGTCGTAGAATTCTACAACAAAATTCTTTAATTTTTGCATTAAACACTTTAAAAGCCTATTTAATAGGCTTTTTTTGGTGTATAAAATGAAGAATAATGAATTTGTTCCACTTTTAGTGAACTAAAGTGAATTAACTGCCGTTTCAAAGAATGAGACGGCTTTTTCCCTTCTCCAATAGAGTGATTGTTCGTATTAAATGTCCTGGCAAGATTGACGTAGCCAAGTCTATATTATAGGTCTTTGGTATCCAGGTCCACATAATGTCCCAATGCTGAGAGTTTATTCACACACTCGGATGAATGCATGGGTTTTACCTATCCGCCTCACTTTTTTGTCAATGGCACCAGTTAGAGAGCGAATGTAGTCCGCCTCAGATACATCTTTGTATTGATGAATCAGACCAGACACATATTCTACTTCCATTATTTCATTTTCCCACCCAATAGACTTGACCATCCTAGCTTTTACATTTCTACGCAGCACTTTATTTCCTCTCTTAATCGCAAATGCTCCATACAATCTATACGAATACGTTGGAGAACGTCCCCACAGTATAGGCTGAAGGAATGGAGTCAATTTCTACTCAATAAGTAGTTGTTGGTAGCTATAAAGCTATTATATCATAGCGAAAAGCAGGGAGCGTTTCAAAAGCAACGAATATGTTAGAAAAGCGTGTGTTGAATAAAAGAGTTAATACTCAATGAAAACCAAAATCCGACTTGCTCCAAAGGTTCGGGGAACCTTTGGAGGTTGGAAATAAGGCGAACAAAGTTCGCTACAAAAAGATTCGGGGAACCTTTGGAGGTTGGAAATAGGCGAACGTAGTTCGTTTCGCTCTGAT
>ERZ650307.205-NODE-205-length-31821-cov-17.166530_pt1 | contig 31821 bp, 35 predicted proteins | sample MGYA00376243_ERZ650307 | MGnify/ENA primary metagenome ERZ650307 (study PRJEB26733, sample SAMN07839242) | wastewater metagenome | biome: urban; feature: artificial channel; material: waste water | place: USA: North Carolina | collected 2016-03-31 ... | reverse complement strand
TCAACGCCAGGCTCCTATTACAGCCCCCTGTAGCTCACGCTACAGGGGGTTTTGTGTTTTATGCGTTCACTTCTGAATGCATCTCTTATGCGAATTTCTGCTGGTTTTTGGTAAAAAATCAGAGAAAACCACGTCTTCGCAATCTGTACACCTGTGTCGCAAACCCGAAATGCCTGCTTGTCGAATTTGATTAAAATCAGATAAAGCCGTTGTCCGGCCAGAAGACGCCCCATTGTCATCTGCACCCGGCAAAACGGCATGGATTCGCCCGACCGCCACCCCCCGGCGGCCTGGGCTGGCGTGTGTTGCGCGAACAGGCTAGGGAGTGAGTGGCATGATGATTGTTCGACCGGCGCGAACAACCGATTTACCGGCACTGGAACACATGGCTGCCGCCAGTGCGGCCGGCGTGACCGGATTAACCCCACATCGGGAGTATCTGTTCGAGCGCATCCAGCAATCGATTGCCGCCCTGGACAGTGATGTGGCCTGGCAAAGCGAAGAAAGCTACACCTTCATGCTGGAAGTCGATGGCCAGGTGGTGGGCACGGCCGGGCTGATTGCCTCGGCGGGGTTCACCCAGCCGTTTTACAGCTACCGCAATGAAACCCTGATTCACGCCTCGGCGGCGCTGGGGGTGAACAACAAGATTCATGCGCTCACCCTGTGCAATGACCTGACCGGCGTCACCCAGCTGTGTGGGTTTTATCTGGATCCGGCGTTTCTGGATTCTGCCGCCGCCGACATGCTGTCGCGCGCGCGCCTGCTGTTTATCGCCTCGCATCCCCAGCGCTTTTCCGAGCGCCTGTTTGACGAAATGCAGGGCCACACCGACGCCGAAGGGCGTTACCCTTTCTGGGAAGCCATCGGCAAGCCGTTTTTCAAGATGGAAGTCGAAGAAGTTGACCGCCGCATTGCCCTGGGCAACAAGACCTTCATCGCCGAGCTGATGCCCACCTACCCGATTTACGTGCCGCTGCTGCCCGATGCCGCCCAGCAGGCAATGGGCCAGATTCACCCGGACGCGGAAGTCCCGTTTGCCATCCTGATGGATGAAGGCTTCGAGGCGGATGATTACATCGACGCCATCGACGGCGCGCCGACGCTGACCGCCAAAACCCATTGGGTGCGCTCGATCATGCATAGCCGCATCGCTCAGCTGCACATCATCGACAACCGTCCGGCCGGCACCGAAACCTATTTGATTTGTAACCAGCGCACCAGCCAATTCCGCGCCGTGCTGGCCGATGTGCTGTGGCATGGCGACGAAGTCTGGGTGTCGCCGGATACCGCCCAGGCGCTGGCCTGTGAGCCGGGCGACAGCGTGCGCCTTACCCCGTTCACCCCGGTTGTCGGGCAAGGAGAGCAAGCATGATGCTGATCCGCATGGCGCGTCCGGACGATCTGGACGCCCTGGTGGCGCTGGCTCGACTGGCTGATATTGGCGTCACCTCATTGCAGGCCGACCCCGCCCAGCTGGCCGAGCGCATCGAGCGCAGCCAGCGCACCTTGCGCAACGAGCTGCCGCGCGCCAATCAAGGCTATCTGTTTGTGCTGGAATGCAGCGACACCGGCCAGTTGGTCGGCACATGCAGCATTGAGTCGGCGCTGGGCCTGCATTCGCCCTGGTACAACTACCGGGTGGGCAAGGTGATCCACGCCTCGCCGTCGCTGAATATCTATTCCAGCGCAGAAACCCTGTTTCTGTCCAATGACCACACCGGCAGCACCGAAGTGTGCGCGCTGTTCCTGCACCCGGACTGGCGGCGTGAGCACTTGGGCGCCATGTTGTCCAAGTGCCGTTTTCTGTTCATGGCGCAACACCCCGAGCGCTTTGCCAATAAAGTCATCGCCGAAATGCGCGGCGTGGCCGACGAACAAGGCCGCTCGCCGTTCTGGGAGGCGCTGGGCCGGCATTTCTTCACCGTGGAGTTTGCCCAGGCCGATCATCTGACCGGGGTGGGCGACAAGTCTGTGGTGGCCGAGCTGATGCCCAAGTATCCGGTGTATGTCGATCTGCTGCCGGCCGAGGCGCGCGCCGTGATTGGCCAGGTGCACGAAAAAACCCAGCCGGCGCTGGCCATGCTGCAAGAAGAAGGCTTCCGCTACCAGGGCTACGTCGATATTTTTGACGCTGGCCCGACCGTGGAGGCCTATCTGCACGAAATTCGTGCAGTGCGGCACAGCCGGCTGTGGACGGTGTGCGAAGAAAAGGCCGCGCCATCGGCGCACGCCCAACCATGGCTGCTGGCCAGCACCGGATTGAGCGATTTTCGCATGACGGTGAAGCTGCTGGATGCGCCGCATGGCGTGCTGCCGCTGGATGACGACACCGCCCAGATGCTGGGCGTGCGCGAGGGCGATGTGCTGCGGGCAGTGCCTTTGCATCCGCCGCAGGATTTAAGCCAGGTTTTACCCTGAAAATACCCTGTATTAAGAGAAATATCTTGCCACGCATTCAATTGTGCGTGGCTGTTTGAGCATGAACTGCTTGCCTTCGCTGCTTTTGTGGTGGAAAGTGTTGGCAAGCTGGCGCGTTTGCTGCGCTGATTGTTTAAAAACGAACATTCCTGGCACTTTTCCTGCTTATATCTGTTCGTTCTGTATCAATGTATTTGCGACAAGTGAGTTTTACCCGGTGTTTTTCAATGTGCGCTGCACAATTCAGGTGCGTTGCACAATTTGAGTGCTAAATAAGCTTTCAGGAGCTTGTCATGCTGACCGGTAATGCAGATCAAGCCATCTCGGTTTGCATTGCAACATAACGATTACCGTATTTATACGTATCGTTTTTATTTTTTGTTGTAAAATCATTGTATTGCAGAATGGCTTCCCAATGGGGCAAACCCAATGTGGCGGCAGGTAAAGCGGCTCAGATTATGATTGACAGCGTGTAATCAGCTAGACATAATCCGACCGCTCGCGCGCTGACGGTGTCAAAAACCTGTTGGCGCGTGCTAATAAAACCAACGTGCCGTCGGTTCACCAGACCGACTGAGGCGGCTCTCAAGGAGATTTCCCACAGTGGATATTTTTCTTCAACAAATCCTGAACGGGCTGGTGCTCGGCAGTATTTATGCGCTGATTGCGCTGGGGTATACCATGGTGTATGGCATCATGGGTCTGATCAACTTTGCCCATGGCGAGGTGGTGATGTTTGGCGCCATGGTCACCATCTCCATCATCGGCATGCTGACCGGCATGGGCTTGTCTTTGCCCGGCCCGGTCGTGGTGCTGCTGGCCTTGATGCTGGCCATCCCGGTGTGCATGCTGATGGGCTTCGCCATCGAGCGCATTGCTTACCGCCCGCTGCGCAATGCGCCGCGTCTGGCCCCGCTGATCACCGCCATCGGCCTGTCCATTGTGTTGCAGAACGTTGCCATCCTGATCTGGGGCCGCAACTACATTCCCTTCCCGCCGCTGTTGCCGCACGACCCGATCAATGTCCTGGGCGCCAGCATCACTGATCTGCAAGTGTTCATCGTGATCTCCGCCATCGCCATCATGGCCGGCCTGTTGTTCATGGTAGAAAAAACCAAGCTGGGCCGCGCCATGCGCGCCACCAGCCAAAACCCGGCAGTGGCTGGCCTGATGGGCGTGAACGTCAACACCATCATCTCCGCCACCTTTGTGCTGGGCGCCGGTCTGGGCGCGGTGGCCGGCGTCATGGTGGCCGCCAACTACGACCAGGCTCACTCGCACATGGGCTTTCTGATTGGCCTGAAGGCCTTTACCGCCGCTGTGCTGGGCGGCATTGGCAACCTGGGCGGCGCCGTGGTCGGCGGCATCCTGCTGGGGGTGATCGAGTCGCTGGGCGCTGGCTATATCGGCGACCTCACCGGCGGCTTCCTGGGCAGCCACTATCAAGACATTTTCGCCTTCGCCGTGCTGATCCTGGTGCTGGTGTTCCGTCCGTCCGGCCTGCTGGGCGAACGCGTGGCCGAACGCGCCTGATTCGGGGAGAACTACACACATGCCGCAAAACCAATCCAAACGGATGCTTGCCTTTGCCCTGTCGGGCATCGTGCTGGCCGTGCTGCCCTTTATTGTCGGCAGCACCCTGGGGAACTCCTGGGTTCGCACCCTGGACTTCGCATTGCTGTACATCATGCTGGCGCTGGGCCTGAACATCGTGGTCGGCTTCGCTGGCCTGCTGGACCTGGGCTATATCGCCTTCTACGCCGTGGGCGCCTATACCTTTGCCCTGCTGAACTCGCCGCACCTGAGCATCTTCATGCCGTGGTGGTTCATTCTGCCGCTGGGCGCCATTCTGGCTGCCTTCTTCGGCATCATGCTGGGCACGCCAGTGTTGCGCCTGCGCGGTGACTATCTGGCCATCGTCACCCTGGGCTTTGGTGAAATCATCCGCATTTTCATGAACAACCTGAATGCGCCGGTGAACATCACCAACGGCCCGCAAGGCATCAATATGATCAAGCCGATCGAAGTGGCCGGCTTCTCGCTGGGCAAGCCGATTGAGCTGTTCGGCACCACCTACAACAGCGTGTACATTTATTACTACCTGTTCCTGCTGCTGGCCGTGCTGACCGTGATCATCTGCCATCGCCTGCAACACTCCCGCATTGGCCGCGCCTGGGTGGCCTTGCGTGAAGACGACGTGGCCGCCAACGCCATGGGCCTGAACATCCGCAATATCAAACTGCTGGCCTTTGCCATGGGCGCCACCTTTGGCGGCGTGGCCGGCGGCCTGTTCGCCAGCTTCCAGGGCTTTGTCTCGCCAGAATCCTTTGGCCTGATGGAATCCATCATGGTGCTGGCCATGGTGGTGCTGGGCGGCATGGGCAATATCTCCGGCGTGATTCTGGGCGCCGTGCTGTTGACCGTCACCCCGGAACTGCTGCGCGACATCATTGGCCCGCTGCAAATGAAAGCCTTTGGCCGCATGATCGTGGACCCGGAAAACGCCCGCATGCTGATGTTTGGCCTGGCGCTGATTGTGGTGATGCTGGTGCGCCCGGAAGGCCTGTGGCCGTCCAAGCGCCGCAAGGCAGAATTCCACGATGCGCTGGACGACGGCATTCCTGCCGCCGACTCCCAGGCTGCCGACGGACTGAAAGGGTAATGACATGGCCGACGCACTGCTGAAAATCGAAGGTATCCACAAACGCTTTGGCGGCCTGCACGCGCTCAACGACGTAGGCCTGACCATCAATCGCGGCGAAATCTACGGCCTGATCGGCCCGAATGGCGCCGGCAAGACCACGCTGTTCAACGTGCTGACCGGGCTGTATCAGCCTGACGAAGGCAAGTTCACCTTCAATGGCCAGGACTTGTTCCGCCAGAAGCCGCACGTGGTGGTGAAGGCCGGCATTGCCCGCACCTTCCAGAACATTCGCCTGTTTGGCGAAATGACCGCGCTGGAAAACGTCATGGTCGGCCGTCATGTGCGCACCAAGGCCGGCGCCCTGGGCGCCATCCTGCGCGACCGCGCCACCATGGCCGAAGAAAAAGCCATCCGTGACCGCGCCCGTGAGCTGCTCAACTATGTGGGCATCGGCAATGTCGCCAACGAACGCGCCCGCAATCTGTCCTACGGCCACCAGCGCCGCCTGGAAATCGCCCGCGCGCTGGCCACCGACCCGACCCTGCTGGCGCTGGACGAACCGGCCGCCGGCATGAACCCGCGTGAAACCGAAGACCTGCAAGCCCTGATGGAAAAAGTCCGCAGCAGCGGCGTGACCCTGCTGCTGATCGAACACGACGTCAAGCTGATGATGACCTTGTGCGACCGCATCGCCGTGCTGGACTACGGCAAGAAAATCGCCGAAGGCGTTCCGCAAGAAGTCAAGAGCAACCCCCGAGTCATCGAGGCCTACCTGGGAGCGGCACACGCATGAGCCTGTTAGAAGTCAAAAACCTCAAAGTGGCCTACGGTGGCATTCAGGCTGTCAAGGGCATCGACCTGCACATTGACCAAGGCGAGCTGGTGACCTTGATCGGCGCCAACGGCGCCGGCAAGACCACCACCCTGCGCACCCTGGTGGGCATGGTCAAACCGGCCGAAGGCACCATTCAGTACGATGGCAAGCCGACCGGCAAAACCCCGGTGTTCGACTTTGTCCGCAAGGGCCTGGTGATGGTGCCGGAAGGCCGTGGCGTGTTTGGCCGGCTGACCGTCGAAGAAAACCTGCGCATGGGCGCTTACTATCGCAACGACGAAAGCGCCATCCGCAGCGAAATCGACTACGTCTACGAGCTGTTTCCGCGCCTGAAAGAGCGCATGACCCAGCTGGCCGGCACCCTGTCCGGCGGCGAGCAGCAAATGGTGGCCATGGGCCGTGCCATGCTGTCCAAGCCCAAGCTGCTGCTGCTGGATGAGCCGTCGATGGGTCTGGCGCCGATCATCGTGCAAAAGATCTTCGAAATCGTGCAGATGATTTCCAAGCAAGGCGTGACCATTCTGCTGGTTGAACAAAACGCCAAGCTGGCGCTGGAAATCTCCGACCGTGGCTATGTGATGGAATCCGGACGCATCACCATGTCCGGCGCCGCCAGCGAACTGCTGAGCAGCGACGCTGTGCAAAAAGCCTACCTCGGCGAATAAGGCGCAGCCCGTGCTGATCGAACGCCCCGAACTGTGGCTGTCCGCCCTGGTCGGGGCGTTTGTTTTGCCGCCCGGCGTCTGGCTGTGGCTGTTGGCGCTGGCCGCTTGGCAGCGCCGCCGCCGGCCCTGGCTGGCGCGGCTGTGCGTGGGCGGAACCATGCTGACGCTATACGCGCTGTCCACCCCTTGGCTGGCGGCGCAGCTGCAACACTCGGTGGAAATCGCTACACCGATTCGCGCCGCAGATTTGCAGCAGGTGGACGCCATCGTGGTGCTGGGTGGCGGCCGGCGTGAAGCCGCCGCCGACCAGGGCGGCATGGACACCATCAGCGACGGCCAACTGGTGCGTCTGCGCCACGCTGCCCAGCTGGCGCGCCAATCCGGCAAACCGCTGCTGGCCTCCGGCGGCAGCCCGGAAGGCGGCCCGGCCGAGGCTGAGCTGATGGCCTTATCGCTGGCGCAGGACTTTGCCACGCCAGTGCGCTGGCAAGAAACCCGCTCGGTGAATACCGCCGAAAACGCCCGTTTCAGCGCCGAGATCCTGCACGCCGCCGGCGTGCGCCGCATTGCCCTGGTCACCCACAGTTGGCATATGCCGCGCGCGCTGCGCAGTTTTGCCGCCACCGGCTTGCAAGTCATCCCCGCTCCCACCGGCCAAAGCCGGCCCACCCTGCGTCTGCCGTATAGCGTGCTGCCCAGCGCGCAAGCGCTGTGGCACAGCAGCCAGGCGCTGCGCGAAGGCGTGGGCCTGCTGGCTTATGCGCTGCGTGGGGTGTTCTGAGCGTAAGCGCGACGGGTGCTGGCAACAAAAAACAACGGCGGTCGATGATTCGACCGCCGTTGTTTTTTGATGAGGCACTGTTTTTCAGCCTGCCTGCTCCGGCCCAATATGCCTGTCACACCACTGCTGGGCAAAGCCGCGCAAGGTGTCCACCGACACACTGTGCGCCAGGGTATCCAGCGTGCTGCGCTCGGGATGGCGGGTGTGGATGGCCAGCCAGTCGTTCAGCTGGTGTGGGCGCACCAGCAGCTCGGCAAATGCGGCGGGCGCTTCGCTGTCGGCATGGGGCGCCAGCAGCACGGCAAACAGCCAGCTTGGCGTGAGCGGCCCACCCTGACGGTATGGCCAGGCAAGTTGCCGCGACCAGGTGCGCAGCAGCGCCAACTGACGGTGCAGGCGGTTCAGCGGCGAGGCAAAGCCCAGGCGGCGGCCGCGCACTTCACGAAAAAACTCGCCCTGCTCGTCCACGCTCAGGCTGTCGCCATAATGCGGGCTGGCCAGGAGCAGAATGTCCAGCTGGCGATTGATCAGCAAATGGTCAATCCACAGCGAGCGCCCGTCGATACGCAGATGCAGGTCGTGCAGCAGCGCCCAGCGCGTGCCGTCGGCCAGTTGGGCGTCCAGATCGTTGGCGCTGTGCTGCAAGCCGCGCAAATGCTGGTGCAGACCGCGCAAGCGAGCTTCGCTGGCGGGGTCGGTCGCGGGCAAGGTGGCGCGCTGGGCGGCCAGCCGGGCCTGGAGACTATCGGGAGGTTTGATGATCATGCTGGCTGTGCGCCACACTCAGCGCCGGCGCACCGAGCTGGTGACGATATTGACGGTCAGCTGATACAGCTGGCCTTGTTGCACTTCCAGGCAGCATACGGCTTCGACTTCGGTGGTGAAGGGCTCGCTGGGGCGGCCACCGATATCGGGCGGATAGACGGTCAGCTCGATGCGTTCGCCCTGCTGCGGCACATACGGCGTGCATACCTGCATGCCGGTGATGCGCACGTCGTAGCACAGTGCCGGGTAAGTCTGATTGGTGACCAGCGAGCGCAGCTTGCCCTGGCAGTGTGGCGGCACGTCCTTATTGCCGGCGTGCGCGCCAGAGTAGCCCGGCTGGCGGCCTGGGCTGTGCTGATGGGAATGGTGATGGTTGTTAAAGCGGCTCACTGCGCAACATCCCAGATTGCCAGGCTTGCAGCCAGAACAGGCCGGTCAGCGTTTTGCTGTCGCTGAGCTCGCCGCGCTGGGCGCGGGCGATCACTTCGGTCAGCGGCAGGTGTTCCACTTCGACAAACTCGCCTTCGTCTGGCTGGCTGTCGCCAGCAATCAGGCCTTCAGCCACAAAATAGGCGATTTTTTCGTCTGAATAGCCAATGCACGGATGCGCCACTGGCAGCGCATGCCAGCGGCGGGCGGTGTAGCCGGTTTCTTCCAGCAGTTCGCGCTGGGCGGTGGCCAGCCAGGCCTCGCCCGCGTCGATCTTGCCAGCGGGGATTTCCAGAAAGGTCTGGCGCACCGGATAGCGATACTGGCGCACCAGCACCAGCTCGCCGGCCTCGGTCAGCGGCAAAATCGCCACCGCGCCAGGGTGGGCGATGTACTCGCGCCGCGCCTCGCTGCCATCGGGCAGGCGCACGCGATCCCGATACACGCGCAAAAAGCCGCCTTCGAGCAGTTGTTCCGAATCCAGTGTGTGTTCAGTCAGAGCCATGTGATGTTTTCCTTGCGTGCCGCCGATGCCGCCAAGCGTGCACAGTATGCCATCGCCATGCCAGCATCACCAGTCCATGGCCGGCCAGGCCCAGGGTCAGCCCCAGCGCCGGCACGCCCAGCAATAGGGGCCAGCCCAGGGTTTGCGCCCAATCTACCATCTGCCCCAGCCAGACGCCAAATCCCTGCGTAGCCCACTCGGGCGGCAGCGCTGGCAGGCCGCCTTGCTGGCCGGTGAGCAGACAGCCATATTCATAAGCCAGCCAGTATAAAGGAACAATGGTCAGCGGGTTGGTGTACAGCGTGGTGGCCAGCGCCACCGGCAGATTGATGCGCCAGCACCAGGCCAGCGCACCGGCTGTCAGCATCTGTGTGGGCCCGGGCATCAGCCCGGCAAACAAGCCCACCGCCACCGCGCGCGCCACATTGCGTCGGTGCAGCGTCCACAGCTGCGGATCGTGCAGGCGCGGGCCCATCCAGGCCAGCCAGCGGTTGGCAGCCAGGGTGGCCGGGTCGGGCAGATAACGTTTGAACCACTTGCGCGGCATGGTGATTTGTCCAGAAAAGGCTAGCTTATAGAGTAGGGTAGGTGACCAGATTGGGGTGGCTGGCCGTTGTTGCAATGCAACAACGGTGGATTGTCGCGCGGGAAGTGTGGCTAGAAACATACACTTAAAACATTCGTTTGAAAAAAGATTGCCAGCCCCGGATTTTGCCCTTACATTTACCCCGCCAACACGCCATCCAGCAAGGAGGGCGAACCTACACGGAGAGACATCATGCCTGCATACAAAGCCCCGCTGCGCGATTTTGATTTTGTCCTGAACGAAGTGATTCAGGTGCAAAACGTGATTTCCACCCTGCCTGGCTACGAAGAAGCCACCCAGGACGTGTTTGCCTCCTATCTGGATGCCGCGGCCAAGTTCTGCGAAAACGAACTGGCCCCGATCAACCGCGCCGCCGACGAAGAGGGTTGCAGCTTCAATCCGGCTGACCACAGCGTCACCACCCCGGCCGGCTTCAAAGAAGCCTACCAACAATACTGCGAACTGGGCTTCACCGGCCTGGATTGCGACCCGGCCTACGGCGGCCAGGGCATGCCCAAGGTGCTGGCTTTCCCGATGATGGAAATGCAATGCTCGGCCAACGTCGCCTGGTCGATGTACCCCGGCCTGAGCCACGGCGCCTACGCCGCCATCCACGCCCACGGCACTGACGAGCAAAAAGCCACCTACCTGCCCAAGCTGGTGGACGGCAGCTGGACCGGCACCATGTGTCTGACCGAACCGCACTGCGGCACCGACCTGGGCCTGCTGAAAACCAAGGCCGAGCCGAATGGCGACGGCAGCTACAGCATTACCGGCACCAAGATCTTCATCTCGGCCGGTGAGCACGACATGAGCGACAACATCATTCACCTGGTGCTGGCCCGCCTGCCGGATTCGCCCAAGGACGTGAAGGGCATCTCGCTGTTCATCGTGCCGAAGTTCCACGCCGACGGCAGCCGCAACCCGGTGTTCTGCGGCGCGCTGGAACACAAGATGGGCATCAAGGCCAACGCCACCGCGGTGATCAACCTGGACGGCGCCAAGGGCTATCTGATTGGCGAACGCGACAAGGGCCTGGCCTGCATGTTCACCATGATGAACGCCGCCCGTCTGGGCTGCGGCATGCAAGGCCTGGGCCTGGGCGAGGCTTCGTTCCAGGGCGCGCTGAGCTATGCCCGCGAACGCCTGCAAATGCGCGCGCTGACCGGCCCGAAAGCCCCGGAAAAAGCCGCCGACCCGATCATCGTCCACCCGGACGTGCGCCGCATGCTGCTGACGCAAAAAGCCTACACCGAGGCCGGCCGCGCCATGACCGCCTGGCTGGCGCTGCAACTGGACATCGAAGAAAAATCCCCGGACGCCGACGCCCGCAGCCAGGCCGCTGACCTGGTGGCGCTGCTGACCCCGGTGGCCAAGGCCTTCATGACCGACAATGGCTACACCGCCGCCAATATGGGCATGCAGGTGTTTGGCGGCCATGGCTTTATCCGCGAATGGGGCATGGAACAGCTGGTGCGCGATTGCCGCATCTCGCAAATTTACGAAGGCACCAACGGCATTCAGGCCATCGACCTGCTGGGCCGCAAGGTGCTGATGGACCAAGGCCAGAAGCTGCGCAAGTTCACCAAGATCGTGCACAAGTACTGCGAAGCCAACGGCGGGGATTCGCGCCTGAAAGACATGGCCGAAGCAGTGAGCAAGCTGCTGAAGGATGTGGGCGATGTCACCATGCACGTCGGCATGCAGTCGATGATGAACCGCGACGAAGCCGGCGCCGCCGCCACCGACTACCTGCGCCTGATTGGCCACCTGACCTATGGCTTCTTCTGGCTGTGGATCAGCAAGACCGCGCTGGACAAGCTGGACGCCGGCACGGGTGAGAAAGCGTTCTACGAAGCCAAGCTGACCACCGCGCGCTTCTACTTTGCCAAGCTGTTCCCGGAAGTGCACAGCCTGCTGGTCACCCTGAAGGCGGGCGCCAAGCCGCTGATGGAGCTGGACGAAGCGCACTTTGCTTTCTGATTTTGCATGACATCGCCGCGCGCCTTGGCGCGCGGCATATGAAGTGTGTAGGTGCTGTTGTGGCAGATATGCCCTGACGCCGCGACCCGCGAGGGTCCGGCGTTTTTTTATCTGCTTTTGTCGCGGCCGGGCTGGGCTGTGTCTGCTGATTCAAGACTCAGCGCAGCGGCTCTGCGCGAGCTGTGTGACCGACAGTACGGCAAGGCCGTGCAACAACGCCAGGAGGGTTGGGCTAGCTGCGCTTGGCACCCGCCTGGTTTGCTTGCACCCCGCGCAGCATGGCCACCGCCTGACGGCGCTGGGTAAGCCACACCCAGCCGATATGCCCGGCCACCAGCGCCAGCGCGCCTTGCGACAGCGCCTCGTGCGCTTCTTCCACATCGCGCAGCGCGCGGCCCAGCCAGTCGCCCCAGCGCATGGCGTGGTGATCGTCATCGCCGCCGCCGTCATCGGCGCGCGCCGCCGGCATCAACATGGCCAGCCCTTCGCTGAGCGCCGCGCGGTTGTCCACCATGCTCATGCCCAGCCCCAGCGTCAACAACGACCCCGACAACACCCCCAGCGTCACCCAGCGGCCAATCCGCCCAGTCAGACGCGGGCTCTGCGGCCACAAACGCGGAAAACCGCGCGCCCGGCCCAGCAGCGCCAGGGTCAGCCGCAGCGCCAGCAAGGCCAGCAGGCCATAGCCCAGCCAGACATGCGCCAGCCCGGCGTCCTCGCCGGTGAGGTAAGCGGCGGCGAACAACAGCGCCACCAGCCAGTGATACAGACGAAAACGGGAAAATGCTTGCATGGCGTCAGCCTCAGTCATGGTGAATGCCGCCATCTTGGCCCCGGCAACTTAACTGAACATGAAACCTTGTCCGTCATAGGGTTAATCCCGGCTTAAGCTTGGCCCGGCATGCTATGACGCAACCATGTTTGAACTGAAACCAGCGCTAAGCGCCGCTCACACAACCCGCCTGGCGTTGTTGCCCGACCTTGCCGTACTTCTTGTACTGTCTACGGCCGTGCGCCTCGCCAGGCGCGCTGCGCTGGGTTTTGTGAGCGACGCTAAGCGTGGGTTTCTGTGTTGCTGAGGAGTTGATGCTATGCGTATTTTTTGGGGGCTGGCCAGCCTGTGCGCCGTCACGCTGGCCCATGCCAATCCCGCCTTGCTGGACAACTACGCCCGTGAAGCGCGCGCCGCTGATCCGGCCTTTGCCGGGTTTTCCGCCGAGCGCGGCCGCGCCTTGTATTTTCGGGAATCCAGCGCCAGCGGCAAGCCGATGCAATGTGCGAGCTGCCACACCGCCAACCCGCGCCAGCCGGGCAAAACCCCGGCTTTTCGCCAGATCGAGCCGCTGGCGCCAGTGGCCAACCCGATGCGCTTCACTGACGCCAAGAAAGTGGAAAAATGGTTTCGGCGCAATTGCGACGATGTGTTCCGCCGCGAATGCAGCGCGCAGGAGAAGGGCGACTTTGTGCGCTGGCTGAGCAGCTTGCCATAAGAGCCGCTCACAAAACCCTCCTGGCGTTGTTGCCCGACCTTGCCGTACTTACCTGTACTGTCTACGGTCGTGCGCCTAGCCAGGATCGCTTCGCTGAGTTTTGTGAGCGACTTTAAGCGCCGCTCACAACCCCCCTGGCTTTGTGAGCCGCACTGAATCTGGAGAAATATATGGGCAAAATGATCTGGCCGCTGGCGCTATGCCTGGCCATGGCATCAGCATGGGCGGACGACGACGAACACCACGAACGCCACGACAAGCGCCGCCCGCGCCAACTGAGCAGCGCCGGCGCGCCGGCAGTATGGAAAACCGAATGCGGCAGCTGCCATATGGCCTACCCGGCCGGCCTGCTGCCTGCTGCCGCCTGGCGGCAACAGCTGGACACCCTGCGCCAGCACTACGGCGTCAACGCCACGCTGGACGCCGCCGATATGCAGGTGATCCGCGACTATCTATTGCGCGCCAGCGCCAGCAACACCCTGCCCACGCCGGCCAGCACGGCGGGCGAGCCGCCGCGCATCACCCGCACCGCCTGGTTTATCCGCAAACACGACGAAGTCGCCCCGGCGGTGTGGCGGCGCGCCTCGGTGAAAAGCGCCAGCAACTGCATGGCCTGCCACCGCGACGCCGAGCGCGGCGATTTTGACGATGACCGGGTGCGTATTCCGCGCTGAGACCGTCAATCATCACCATGCTGCATGGGGGGCTTTACGCCACGGCCTGCGCACGCCGTGCGCGGGCGTGGTCATACAGCCAGTTGAACAGCCAGGTATACGGCAGGAAAAACAGCAGCACGCCAATATCCAGCCACAGCGCCTGCCAGTAGCTGACTTGCAGCCACCAGGCCACCACGGGCACGCACAGCAGCACCAGACCGCCTTCAAAACCGATGGCATGCAGGCTGCGCACCCATGGCGTGCGCGTCCAGCCCAATTGCGCTTCCAGCCGTTCGAACAGCGCGCCAAACAGCATATTCCACAGCATGGCGGTGGCCGACATCCACAGCGCCAGTGCGCCCGTGTGCGCCAGGCTGTGGCCCAGCAGCCAGCTGCCCAGCGGAGCCAGAAGCGCCATGGCGCACAGTTCGTATAACAGCGCGTGCAACACGCGCTCGCGCAGCGTGCGCGGCAAGGGATGGGCAGGCATGGCGACTCCATAGGCAAAAAACTGCCGCCAGTGTGCTAGGCTTTTACCGGGTGTTCAATGTAACTTCCATCGGATAAATCGATATGTTTGCCTCTCCTGATGCCTTGGTGGCGTTTGTGCTGACGGCGGAGCTGGGCTCGTTTTCGGCGGCAGCGCGCCAGTTGGGCAAGCGCCAGTCCACCATCAGCGAGGCCATTGCCAATCTGGAAATTGACCTGGGCGTGATGTTGTTCGACCGCCAGGCACGTTTGCCGACACTCAGTGAGGCCGGCGCCAATCTGCTGCCCCTGGCCCAGCGAATTCTGGCCGCGCAGGATGCCTTGAGCGTGCAGGCGCGCCGGCTGGCCGACGGCGGCGAGCCGCGCCTGAGCCTGGTGCTGTCGGATACCTTTCCCAGCCTGGAATTTGAAGCCATGCTGCACGCCTTTGCCGAGCGCTTTCCCGCCACCGAGCTGGAATGCCTGGTGGGCGAAGATGCCGACGTGGTGGCCTTGGTGCGCAGTGGCCGCGCCCATTTGGGTTTGCTGACCGCTCAGCCGGGCTACCCGGCCGATCTGGCGCATCAGCGTTTGCCGCTGCAGGCGCAAACCTCGCTGTATGTGGCCGCCAGCCATCCCTTGGCCAGCCGGAATGGCTGTCGTGAGGCGGATTTGCGCGAGCATCGTCAGCTGCGCCTGCAAACCTGCCAGGCTGGCCCGGCGGACGAGTCGGGGCAATTGGCCTGGTCGGCGCCGAGTTATTTGCTGTTGCTGGAGCTGGCGCAGTGCGGGTTTGGCTGGGCTGAGCTGCCGCACTGGCTGGCCGCACGCTATGGCCAGGGGCTGACAGCGCTGGCGCTGCCGGGCTGGCCACGTCAGCGGGCCATGGATGCGGTGTGGTCACGCCAGCGCCCGCCCGGCCCGGCGCAGGCGTGGATGCTGACGCAACTGGCAGGGTAAGGCTTTACCGGGCACTGACCTTGGGCGCGCCGCCGCCCAGCAGCGCTTCGTGGCGCAGGCTGAAAATCAGCCCGCCCCAGTGGCGGCCGCGATGGTGCACTGGCACTGACACCAGCGCGTAAATATCGCCAATATCACGCACATAAGCCTGGAACAAAAACTCCCCGCTGTCGGTGCAGGTGCGGTGCAGCATGCGGTTGGCGCGATGAAAGCGTTTGTCGCGGGCAAAGGCCAGGTTGTGCGCCGGGTCGTCGGTGGCCGGCTGGCTGTATTTGCTGATGTGGGTGGGCGGATAGGTTTCATCGCCGGTCAGCAGCACCACCAGGTCGCAGCCGGGAATGCTGGCGGTGGTCTGGTCGAAATACGGCCGGAAAACCTGCTCGAAGGCGCGGTCGTAGCTGGTGTGGTATTGCTGCGGGTTGGTGCCGGCAATCGGCGTGTACTGGCGGTCGAACAGATTATGGCCAGCGGCGGCCAGCGCTTCCAGCTTGCGCTCGCATTCGTCGCGGCAGGCGTACAGCTGGCGCACCACCTGGTCAAACGGCCCATCGGCCAGCTGAAAGCGCCCCAGCTCGCGCATGACCTGCTCGGCGGCGGCAATCAGCTCGCCCGAGGCAGTGGCGCTGGTTTGCATCACCCCGGCCATATCATCGGCCAGTTGGTTCATGCGGCCAACGTGGTGGTGGATGTCGTCATTATTGCCGGCCAGCACGTCGATGGCCTCGCGCACCACGCCGATTTCCTGGTTGACCTGACGGCTGCCCTGGGCAAAGCCATCCAGCGCCTGGTTGGCGCGCTCCAGCAGGCTGCTGGCCTCGCCCATGCTGTCCACCACGGTTTGCGTGTGGCTGGCGGTTTGCCCGGACAGGGTGTGCATGGCTTCAACCTTGCCGCTCACCGTCACCGCCAGCGCATGGGTGCGCTCGGCCAGTTTGCGCACTTCGTCGGCCACCACGGCAAACCCTCGGCCGGATTCGCCAGCGCGGGCGGCTTCGATGGCGGCGTTCAGCGCCAGCAGATTGGTTTGGTCTGAAATCCCGCGAATTTCCGCCACGCTGTCGATGATGGCGCGGGTGTCTTCCTGAAGCTGGCCCAGGGTGTGGGCAAAGTCGTCCATCACCGTCACCGCCTCGCGGGCGCGCAGGTCGGCGTCGCGCACCGCGCCGCAGGTGTCGGCGGCGCGGTCAGCCAGCGCGCCGGTAAAGCCGGCGATCACGCCGACGCTGGCTTGCATGGCGCCCGCTTCCTGCTGGCTGCGCTGGGTGAGGGCAAAGATTTCTTCGGCCAGGCGTTCTTGCTCCAGCGCCTTGTCGCGCGCGTCCTGAATCACCTTGCCGATGTGCGCCGCCTGGATGGACAGCGCGATATTGTGCTGGCGCACGCCGCCCAGCACCCGGCACAGCGCGGCGCGTTCGTGGTTGAAGCCCTCGATGGCTTCGTCCAGCGCGCCGCCGGGCAGCGGCCAGGGTTCGGCCATGGCTTGCTTGGGCCGGTTGCGCAGGCTGGCGCGCAGCTTGTGCAGCGGCCGCAGCCACGGCGGATACACACAGGCCAGCAGCCCGCCGGCGCCCACCACACCCAAACCGGCCAGCCCCCAGGCCGAGCCCGGTGCGCCAGCCATCCACAACAGGCCGCAGGCGGCCAGCACCACGGCGCCATGTATGCCCATGACGCCCCATAACGCGATATGCATGATTTGTCTTCCTCTATCCGGGTCTGCGCCCGTTTGCCTGAATGGCGGACGCATGGCTTGGCGCGCCCGACTGGCAGATTTTGACTGTGGCATTACCGTTGCGCATATGCAAGTCCCAGCAGACAAAAACCCGCAGAAATACGCATTGACATTCGATTTGAATATTGTTAAGTGCTGATGACTGTCTTTGCGCCATGCATGCCCCCGTCAGGCCGGGCGCGGCCGCCTGTTCACAGCGCCGGCCCCACAGCGTTGTGTCAGGCAGAACCGACATTGCCCGCTCAGGAGCCGCCATGATCTCGCATGACCCTGCTTTTTGCTTTATCGACCGCCTGCTGGACCCGGCGCGGCTGGGGGTGACCGACACCCCGGCCGGCGCCCGGCTGCACCCCAGCCAGATCAATGTCAACGCCGGCCAGTATCAATCGCCGTACACCCTGGCTTTTGATTTTGACTGGGCCACGCTCACCCACGGCCTGGAAAAACCGCCGTTTGCCCATTGGCGCGAGCAAGGCCGCGAGCCGGCGTTTGCGCGCGGCCCGCACGACTGGTTTGCCCCGTCCGCCTATGCCCGCGCCCATGCCCATCCGGCGCATGGCCCGCTGCCGCGCCACTATCCGCCCAGCCGCCCGCCCGCCGGCGTTGAGCGCCATCGTCACGACGCCTGGCGCGCGCAGCGGCTGCTGGCGGTGGCGGCCGCCATGGTGGGCTATGGCTGGCGCCAGCATCTGATCCCGGATTGGAACCCCGACGCCGCCTGGTTTGCCCGCTTTGGCTTGCCCGCCGACCCCGGCCAGGGTGTGAGCGGCGGCGCCTATGTGGCCTGGCTGTACAACTACGCGCTGGGCATTCAGCTGGAGCTGGATGTCGCCGCGCAAAGCCGCGCCCGCCATGTGCACGCGCCAACCGTCGGCCGGCTGACGATTCAGCGGGTGGCCGACGCGCGTTGCAGCTACCGGCAGTTGCGTCAACAACTGCGCCCCGGTGATGTGCTGTACCTGGCCGAGGGCTACGCCCGCCAGGACATCCGTCGCCGACTGGACGCCGACGATCCGCCGCCGGCCAGCCATGCGCTGCTGTGGCTGGGCGAAGTGGGCCAGGCGCCGGCCGGGGTTCCCTTGGTCAGCGACAGCCACGCCGCCAATTGGCTGCGCGACACCTATGGCAGTTTTATCCCGTCCGGGGTGCAGCTGCGGCCGTTTTATGACGCCGCGCCGGGCAGCGACTTGCGCCGCTGCTGCCCGCCGGGCGCGCAAAGCGCGTATTTCGAGCAGTTTTTATGGGCCAGCCGCCTGCTGCCCGACGTGGTGGAGAGTGAGCCGGTGGGAATTGTCGAGGAGTGGCTGGAAGTGGCGACGTTTGCCGGCTGAGCATGGCGCTCGCCGCCAACACCGCCAAAAGCATGCGGTGAGCGGTAAAAACGCCGGGGGCTGGCCAGATCAACACTGGCCAGCCCCCGGCGCATCAGGCGCGTGCGCGAAATTACTCGGCGGCCTGCACCGGAATCGAACCGCCAATGCCCTTGATGCGGTTTTCTTCGTTCACATACACCAGCTTGGGCGCGTACTGGCGGCTTTCTTCGTCGCTCATGGCGGCAAAGGTGGCGATGATCAGGATATCGCCCACGGCGGCGCGGCGGGCGGCCGAGCCGTTCACCGAGATGATGCCGCTGCCGCGTTCGCCACGGATGGCGTAGGTGGTGAAGCGCTCGCCATTGGTGACGTTCCAGATGTCGATCTGTTCGTATTCCTTGATGTCGGCGGCTTCCAGCAAATCATCGTCGATGGCGCACGAGCCTTCGTAGTGCAGCTCGCACTGGGTGGTGGTGACGCGATGAATTTTGGATTTGAGCATCATGCGTTGCATGGTCGGGGGGTCCTCTGCGTGGGGCGGGCAGCGTCAGCGCTGCACTTCGATATTGTCGATCAGCCGGGTTTTGCCCAGGCGCGCGGCGGCCAGCACCACCAACTGGTGTTCGCCGGCGTGGGCGATGTCCAGCGTGCGGGCGGCGCGCACTTCGATATAGTCCACCTGCCAGCCGTGGGTTTCCAGGTCGGTGCGGGCGGCGGCTTCCAGGTCGGCGTATTGATTGCTGCCGGCGGCCAGCGCGTCGTGCATCTGGCGCAGGTTGCGGTACAGGCGCGGCGCTTCGGCGCGTTCGTCGGCGCTCAGGTAGCCATTGCGCGACGACAGCGCCAGGCCGTCGTCAGCGCGGCCGGTGTCCACCGGCACGATGTCGATCGGCATGTTCAGGTCATCGACCATGGCGCGGATGATGGCCAGTTGCTGAAAGTCTTTTTTGCCAAAACAGGCGACGTCCGGCTGAACAATATTGAACAGCTTGGTGACCACGGTGGCCACGCCACGGAAGTGGCCAGGGCGGAACGCGCCGCACAGCTCGTTTTGCAGATGCGGCGGCTCGACGTTGAAATCCTGGCGGATGCGCGGGTAAAGCTCGCGCTCGTCGGGCAGGAACAGCGCGTCCACGCCGGCGGCTTGCAGCTTGGCGCGGTCGGCCTCAAAGGTGCGCGGGTAGCTGTCAAAGTCTTCGCCCTGGCCAAATTGCAGGCGGTTGACAAAGATGCTGACAATCACCGCGTCGCCGCGCTGGCGGGCTTCGCGCACCAGCGCAAGATGGCCGTCGTGCAGATTGCCCATGGTGGGCACAAAAGCCACGCGGCCGGCCTGGCGGCGCCAATCGCGCACCGCCTGGATGGTTTGAAGAATATGCATGATGAAATCCGGGATGGGGGCTGGCCGGCAAAAATCAGAAACAGTGCTCGGCGGCGGGGAAGCTGCCGTTCTTCACCGCGTGCACATACGCCTTGACCGCGCCGGCGATGCTGCCGGCTTCGGGCATGAAGTTTTTCACAAAACGGGCTTTTTTGCCGGGGTAGACGCCCAGCATGTCGTAAATCACCAGCACCTGGCCGCTGACCTCGGGGCCGGCGCCAATGCCGATGGTGGGCACCGGCAGTTCGGCGGTGATGGCGCCGGCCAGCGCGGCCGGCACGCATTCCATCAGCACCATGCTGGCGCCGGCGTCGGCCAGCGCGCGGGCGTCGGCGCGAATGCGCGCGGCGTCGTCCTCGCTCTTGCCTTGCACGCGGTAGCCGCCAAAGGTGTTGACGTATTGCGGGGTCAGGCCGATGTGCGAGCACACCGGGATGCCGCGCTCAACCAAAAAGCGGGTGGTGTCGGCCATGAAGGCGCCGCCTTCGAGCTTGACCATGTGCGCGCCGGCCTGCATCAGCTTGGCGGCGCTGGCGAAGGCCTGCTGCGGGCTTTCCTGGTAGCTGCCAAACGGCATGTCGCCGATGATCAGCGCGTTGCGCGCGCCGCGCGCCACACAGCGGACGTGATAGGCCATGTCTTCCAGCGTCACCGGCAGGGTTGAATCCGCGCCTTGCATCACCATGCCCAGCGAATCGCCCACCAGCAGGGTTTCCACCCCGGCTTCATCAAGCGTGGCGGCAAAGCTGGCGTCGTAACAGGTCAGCATGGTGATTTTTTGCCCTTCCTGGGCCAGTTTCATCAAGGTTTGGACGGTGATTTTCATCAGGTGAGCTTCCTTCATGGGACAGCGGCGCCGCCTTGGGCCGGGGTCTGCCGGCCGCTGGCGGTGTGCCGCGAGGGATCATTGGCCGGATGGGCCAATGGCGGGCCAGGGGTCAGACAGCGACATTAAAATAGCTGCGTTGACCCTTGGCCTCGCTGATGCAGCGCAACAATAGCTCGAAGTCTTCCGGCTTATCAACAAAATCCAGTCGTTCGGTGTTGACCATCACCACGGGAGCGGCTTCGTATTGCATGAAAAATTCGCTATAGGCGGCGTCGATGCGCTTGAGATAGCCATCAGGAAACGCCAGCTCGCCACGGGCGGCAATGCGGCGGGCCAGCATTTCGGTGGGCGCTTGCAGATACACCACCAGGTCAGGCTGGGGCAATTCGGCGGGCAAGAGCGCCGGGCGCAGGGATTCATACAAGGCCAGCTCGTCGGCATCCAGCGTCAGCCGGGCAAACAGCGCGTCCTTGTCGAACAGAAAATCACTGACACAGGCGCTGGGCTCGCTCTCGGCGCAGCGTTCGCGCGCGGCGCTGGCGCGCTCACGCAGGCAATACAGCTGGGTGGCCAGTGCGTGGTGGCTCATGTTCTGGTAAAAGCGCGTCAGGAAGGGGTTGCCGCGCGCCGGGTCGGCGCACAGGCGCAATTGACAGTGTTCGGCAAGTTTGCGCGCCAGCGCGGTTTTGCCTACCCCGACCGGGCCTTCGATGGCGATGTGGCGATAAGGAATCATGTTCAGCGTCCGGTAAACCCTGCTTGGGCCGCCCGGTTCCGCCTGGCGGGCCAATTCCGCCTGGCGGGGCCGAATGACCCCGAATTGCCGCCGTGCGCAAGGCATGGCGCAGTCAAGGGGCTAACCTTGTCGTGACTCGGGCGGAATGTCAAGCCGGCGTATGCCATCCTGCGCGCACGCCGCCAGACATGCCGTAACGGAACCTTGGGGCAGCATCAGCGCGGGCGCCAGCTCGGCCAGCGGCGCCAGCACAAAGGCGCGCTCGTGCATGCGCGGGTGCGGCACGGTCAGTTCCAGTGTGTCGATGCGCTGGTCGCCATACAGCAGCAAGTCCAGATCAAGCACGCGCGGCGCATTGCGAAAACTGCGCTCGCGGCCAAACTGCGCCTCCAGCGCCTGCAACTGCGCCAGCAGTGCCAGGGCGGACAGCGTGGTGTCGAGACGGGCGACGGCGTTGATAAAGTCCGGTTGGTCAGCGTAGCCCACCGGCGCGGTGACATACAGTGATGAGGCGCACAGCCCGCTGCACTCAGGCAGCGCCGCCAGCGCCGCCAGCGCGGCGCGCACTTGCTCGGCGGGCTGTTGCAGATTGCTGCCCAGGGCGATATAGGCGGTGACGCTCATTCGCCGTCGTCCATCGGCTGGCCTTGGCCATTGGGTTTTTTCTTGCGGCGGCGGCGCTTTTTGGCGCCGGTGCGCGCCTCGCCGCTGTGGCGGGCGGCGGCAATCAGCGCCTGGCGCTGGGCTTCGTCGCCCTCCTGAAATGCCGTCCACCAATCCACCAGCGCCTGCGGCACTTCGCCCACCGCCGCGCGCAGCGCCAGGAAGTCGTAGCCGGCGCGAAAGCGCGGCTGCTCCAGCAGGCGATAGGGGCGGCTGCCGTCGCGGTTGTCAAAGCGCGGTTGCAGCGCCCAGATTTCCCGCATGGTGGTGGCAAAGCGGCGCGGAATGGCCAGTTGGTCGTCCTGGATGCGCTCGGCGGCGGCCATGGCGTCAAACAGCGCCGGAATCGGCTTGTCGCCAAAATCCATGCGCCGCGTCCATTCGCGCTGGACTTGGCCCCACAGCAGGGTGGCCAGCAAGAAGCCCACCGAGACGGGTTTGTCCTCGCGGATGCGCCGGTCGGTGTTTTCCAGCGCCAGGCGGATAAAGTCGGCGCCGGCGGATTCTTCGGCAATCACGTCCAGCAGCGGAAAAATCCCCTGGTGCAGGCCTTCCTGACGCAGCATGCGCACGCACTGGTAAGCCTGGCCGGAGAACAGCATTTTCAGCATTTCGTCGAACAGCCGCGCCGCCGGCACGTTTTGCAGCAGCGAGGCCAGCTCGGCAATCGGCTTGCGGGTGGGCTCGTCGATGCGCAGTTCCAGCTTGGCCGCCAGCCGCACCGCGCGCAGCATGCGCACCGGGTCTTCGCGGTAGCGCTGCACCGGGTTGCCAATCATCGCCAGCTTGCGCGCGTGCACATCGCGCACGCCGTGGTGATAATCGACAATGGTTTCGTCGCTGGGGTTGTAAAACAGCGCATTGACGGTGAAATCACGCCGACGGGCGTCTTCTTCCTGGCTGCCGAACACATTGTCGTTGAGGATGCGGCCCTCGCTGTCGGTCACCGTGTCGTCGCCGCCACGAAAGGTGGTGACTTCGATGGTTTCCGCGCCGACCATCACATGGACGATGCGAAAGCGCCGGCCAATAATGCGCGAGCGGCGAAACAGATGGTGCACCTGTTCCGGCGTGGCGTTGGTGGCCACGTCGAAATCTTTTGGGTGCTGGCCCAACAGCAGGTCACGCACGGCGCCGCCCACCACAAAGGCGGCAAAGCCGGCCTCTTGCAGGCGGGAGGTGATTTTCAGCGCGGCCGGACTGATGCTCTCGCGGCGCACCCCATGCTGGGTGAACGGGAACACCTTGGGTTTGGGGCGACGCTCGGGGAGTTTGAACACGCGGCTTAGGAGCTTGCGAATCATCGCTTTCAGATCAACAGTGGCAAAACAAGGCGATGATTATACCGCCTTGCGCGCCCTTCCTGCGGGAATTCGCCATTCTTGTGGCATGCATGGGGCTGGGCGGGTGGGCCAGCATGGCCGCTGGCGATGTTTTACCTCGCACAAACGGCTGTTTTGCGGCCTGGCGCGATGGGCAGGCCCGGCTGGCTTACGGCTGACATTCAGTGGCTTGCACATCTAAATGATAATTGTTATTATTTGTTCAAGTTGAACTTGCCGCCGCCCGCGCCTTCCGTCCGGGCCGGTGTGTCCCACAGGAGATCGCCATGCTGTCCTGGTTTGCCCGCCGCCGCCCTGCCGCGCCCACCCCGCGCGCGCCCCTGTTTCGCCTGGCCCGGCTGTACGCCCTGACCAGCGCGGTGATTGGCGAATACCTGTGGGAAGAGCGCGCGCGCTGGCAACGCGCGGTAGAAGGCGCCTGGACGCTGGAAGAATACGCGCTGCTGCGCGAACCGCTGGCCGCCGCCCTGCGCGCCACTGCCGGCGAAGCCAGCGATGGCATCCTGGCCGAGTTTGACGCCTTGATTGAACCGCCAGCGGCGTGAGGCGCGCTCAGCGTAAGGTGTGCTCAATCTGCGGTGCGCCTTTCTGCTGCAGACCACGCTTCATCTTCCTCCCGCGGCTCCGCCTCGCGCCGATGCTGGCGCGGCGTCAGATACCCGGCCAGCGCGCCGCCCGCCGCCGAGGCCAGCGACAATAGCCCATCAGGAATATCATTGGGAAAACTGCCCACCAGCAGCACATGGGCGGCGCAGGTAAACGGAATCGACAACACCACCAGCGCCAGCAGCCAGATCACCCAGCTGGTGGCGCGATGCTGGTGGGCGTCGGGCAGCAGCTGACGGGCGTCGTCAAGCAGCTGGCGTTTTTGCCGTTGCGTCAGATTGCTGTCGGCGAGAATGCGCTGGTAGAGCGAATGGACAATGCGTTCTGGCATAAACCGGCCCGTGTCAGTAACAAGACTGACCGACAGAACGCCGCGCCAACGCGCTTGTGAAGCCGGATCTACATCCAGCCTTGTTCGGCAAACGACAGCGCCTGATGGCCCGCCACCAGAATATGATCGAGCAGACGCACATCAATCAGCGCCAGCGCCTGCCCCAGCTGGCGGGTGAGCTGAATATCCGCCTCGCTGGCCTTGGCGCTGCCGGAGGGGTGATTGTGGGCGATGATCACCCCGGCGGCGTTGCGCGCCAGCGCCAGCCGCGCTACCTCGCGCGGGTACACCCGGCTTTCGGTCAGCGAGCCCTGAAACAGCTCTTCCATCGCCAGCACCTGATTTTGCGCCGACAGACACAGCGCGACAAACACCTCGCGCTCACGGCGGTGCAGACGCAGGCGCAGATAATCGCGCACCACATCCGGGCTGTTCATCACGTCGCCGGCAAACAGCCGCTCGGCCATGGCGCGCTCGGCCAGCTCGCGGGTGGCGGCCAGCTGGCTGTATTTGGCCAGCCCCAGGCCGGGCACCGCAGAAAACGCCTGCGGCGTGGCGGCAAACAAATGCGACAGCGAGCCGTCAAAATGCGCCAGCAGCTCGCGCGCCAGGTCCACCGCGCTTTTGCCGCGAATCCCCGTGCGTAAAAAAATCGCCAGCAACTCGGCATCGCTGAGGCTGGCCGCGCCGCGCGCCAGCAGTTTTTCGCGCGGACGCTGGTCTTCTGGCCAATCGGCTATCGACATATTGCCCTCCCCCGGCGGTTTTCTATGCGCCACTCACTACGCCCTGGCGCGCATTGCTGCCCTGCTATCGACATGCTCCTGGGTCAGGATGGCTTCGCCGGTTTTGCTGGGCAGCGTTTGAGTATCGCGCATGGCATATGTCATGCGCAAGAAAGATGTCGCATGGGCCAGCGGGATGCAATGGAAGGGGCGGTGTTCGGTGTTACCATAGTGGCTGCTGGTATGGCGCAAGGTCACGCCAGCTGATTTTGTTTACAACCCCCAAACTAGCCGGAACCCCCATGCTGAAACGCCTGAGTCTTGCCGCCAGCCTGTTGATTGCACTTGGCCAAGCGCCTGCCCATGCCGCCAGCCTGGCTGGCCGCGCCGATGTGGACGCCTATATCGACCAGATCAGCCGCCAGCACGGCCTGAATCGCGACGAAGTGCGCGCCACCCTGCTGGCCGCCGACACCAAGCCGTCGATTCTGGCGATTTTTGACAAACCGGCCACCGGCCGGCCGTGGTATCGCTTTCGCCCCAGCTTTGTCAACGATGGCCTGGCGCGCCAGGGCGCGGCCTTTTGGGCCAAGCATGCCGAGCTGCTGCAAAGCGCCAGCCAGATTTATGGGGTAGACCCGGCCATGATCGTGGCCATCATCGGCATGGAAACCGGCTACGGCCGCAATACCGGCAGCTTCCGTGTGCTGGACGCACTGGCCACCGTGGCGTTTGATTACCCGCGCCGCGCCAGTTATTTTCAGCAGGAATTAACCGAGTTTCTGTTGCTGGCCAAAGAAGAACGCCGCGACCCGACCGAATTCAAAGGCTCTTACGCCGGGGCGATGGGCTGGCCGCAGTTCATGCCGTCCAGTTTTCGCAAATGGGCCGTGGACGGCGACGCCGATGGCCACCGCGACATCTGGGGCAACCCGGCGGATGTGATCGCCAGCGTGGCGTATTATTTTCAGCAGCACGGCTGGCAGCGCGGCGGCGAAATGGTGGTGGCCGCCACCGCGCCAAAAGACCTGGCCGACCGTCTGGCGCAAGACAAATTCAATCTGCACTACACCGTGGCCGAACTGCGCGCCATGGGCGTAACCCCTGGCGGCGCCGTGGACGAACAAGCCCGCGCCGTGCTGTTTCCGCTGGAAGTGGCGCCGGGCGAGGTGGAATACTGGCTGGGCTTGCAGAACTTCTACACCGTCACCCGCTACAACAAAAGCACGCTATACGCCATGGCCGCCCACCAACTGGCCGACGCCATCCGCCAGCGCCGCCAGCCGGGCGCGCAGTAAAGCCAGGCTCAGCAAGCTCGCCTGACGTGGGTATGGTCTTGTTGTCCGCTTGCTCGTGTCTGCGGCCACCCACGTCTAGCCGGGCGTGCTTTGCTGAGCGTTGTCAGCGGCGTGAAGCCTGGCGTGGCTTGGTTTGCTGCGGTCTTTTGCACGGATTGTGGACGCAAGCCAGATGGATTGCTCTTGCCTCTGGCTGCATCCTGCGATCACTTGATCTTCACCCCATCGGCATCATGCACCGCCACCTGCACGTCCACCCCGGTCTTGATGCTTTGCGACACGGTGCAAAACTCTTCAAAGGTGTCCAGCACGCGTTGCAGGTGGTCCATCTCTGCCGCCTTGCGGCCCAGGTGCAGGGTGACTTCAATGGTGCTCATGCGCAGGCGGCCGCCGGCGTTGCGTTCGATGCGGCCCACTGCCTCGGCGCGGATCGGCTCGGGGGCTTGCTTGAATTTGCGCAGTGAAAACAACAGGCTGGCGGCCAGACAGTTGGCGGCGGCCGACACCAGCATATGGCTGGGGGCCGGGCCTTGGTCGTGGCCCAGCGGCGCGGGCTCGTCGGCCAGCAATTGCGGCAGGCCAGCGCCAAAGTCGATCAAGAATTGATAGTCGGATTGCTGGGTGAGAGAAACGCGGATTTCGCCCTGGCTCATGGTGTGTCCTTTGTCGGTGGCAGCGGTGTGGGTGTGCGCCGGCCAAGGCTGCCATGGGCCGGCGCTGTTGTCTGTCGCTCGGCGGCCTGGCCGCTGAACGCGCAGTTATTATATTTTATTGTGTGGTGTTTTACAGTGTGCGGCCGACGGCGGCGGCCACGCCGCGCAGCGAGCTCATCAGCGTGGTGAGTTCTTGCGGGGTCAGCGCCTGGTCGGCGTCGCACCAGGCTTCGCAGGGCTTGGGGTGCATTTCCACCAGCAGGCCATCGGCGCCGGCCGCCACCGCCGCCAGCGCCAATGAAGGCACCATCCAGGCTTTGCCGCCGGCGTGGCTGGGGTCGACAATCACCGGCAGGTGGGTTTCCCGCTTCAGCGCCGGGATGGCGGTGATGTCCAGCACATTGCGGTAGGCGGTTTCGAAGGTGCGGATGCCGCGCTCGCAAAAAATAATATTGTGGTTGCCGCCTGCGGCGATGTATTCGGCCGCCATCAGCCATTCGCTGAGCGTGGCGGACAAGCCGCGCTTGAGAATCACCGGCTTGTTGACCTTGCCGACTTCTTTCAGCAGGTCAAAGTTTTGCATATTGCGCGCGCCAATCTGGATCACGTCCACGTCGTATTCCAGAAACACCTCCAGCATGCGCACGTCCATCAGCTCGGTGACAATCGGCAGCTGGCGCGGGCGCGCGGCGTTTTGCAGATAGGCCAGCCCACTGATTCCCAACCCCTGAAAGGCATAGGGGCTGGTGCGCGGCTTGAAGGCGCCGCCGCGCATCAGCCGGCAGCCAGCGGCGCGCACCGCCTCGGCGGCGGCGTCCATTTGTTCGGGGGTTTCTACCGAACACGGCCCGGCAATCACCTGGATGGCTTCGCCGCCAATCGGGATGCCGCGCACCTTGACCACGGTGTTGCCCTCGCGGCTTTCGCGCGAGACGATGCGGTAGGGTTTGACCACATGCATGGCGCGCTCGACGCCGGGCATCAGTTCAAACTGCGCCGGGCTCAAGGCGCGCTCGTCGCCGATGGCGCCGACAATGGTGCGCTCGGCGCCGCGAGAAACGTGTTCGCTTAAACCGGCCTGGCGGATTTTGTCCACCACCGCCGCCAGATCGGCGGCGCTGGCCGTGTGTTGCATGACGATGATCATGACGTGCTGTCCAACGGATTCAGAAGCGTCAAGGATAACGGCCCGGCGCGGGAATGACTACCAAGCGCCGCCGATATCACTCGCCTGGTCTTGCTGCACTGAGTATTGTGGGCAAGCTTGGCCGGCACAAAAACACACACGCCGCCGGCAATCAAGCGGGCGGCGTGTGGCAAGGCAGGACAGCCAGGCAGAATCAGCGACGCATCGAGTCGAAGAATTGCTGATTGCTCTTGGTGGCCTTGATCTTGTCCAGCAGGAATTCCATCGCGTCCAGATCGTCCATCGGGTAGAGCAGCTTGCGCAGCACCCAGATTTTTTGCAGCTGTTCTTGCGGGATCAGCAGCTCTTCGCGGCGGGTGCCGGAGCGGTTGACGTTAATCGCCGGGTACAGGCGTTTTTCGGCCATCCGGCGATCCAGATGGATTTCCATATTGCCGGTGCCCTTGAATTCTTCGTAGATCACATCGTCCATGCGGCTGCCGGTGTCGATCAGCGCGGTGGCGATGATGGTCAGGCTGCCGCCTTCTTCGATATTGCGCGCGGCGCCAAAAAAGCGCTTGGGGCGTTGCAGCGCGTTGGCGTCCACGCCGCCGGTCAGCACCTTGCCCGAGCTGGGCACCACGGTGTTGTAGGCGCGGGCCAGACGGGTGATGGAATCCAGCAGAATCACCACGTCTTTTTTGTGCTCCACCAGGCGCTTGGCTTTTTCGATGACCATTTCGGCAACCTGCACATGGCGGGTGGCTGGTTCGTCGAAGGTGGAGGCCACCACTTCACCCTTGACCGTGCGGGTCATTTCGGTGACTTCCTCGGGGCGCTCGTCGATCAGCAGCACGATGAGGATCACGTCGGGGTGGTTGGCGGTGATGGCGTGGGCGATGTGTTGCAGCATCACCGTTTTACCGGATTTCGGCGGCGCCACCAGCAGGCCGCGCTGGCCTTTGCCGATGGGGGAAATCAGGTCGATGACCCGGCCGGTGGTGTTTTCTTCGGCGCGGATGTCGCGCTCCAGCTCCAGGCGGCGGGTGGGATGCAGCGGGGTGAGGTTTTCAAACAGAATCTTGTGCTTGGACTTTTCCGGCGCCTCACCATTGATGCGGTCGACTTTCACCAGCGCAAAGTAGCGCTCGCCTTCCTTGGGGGTGCGGATTTCGCCTTCGATGCTGTCGCCAGTGTGCAGATTGAAGCGGCGGATTTGCGAGGGCGAGACATAAATATCGTCCGGGCCAGCCAGGTAGGAGGTGTCGGGGCTGCGCAAAAAGCCGAATCCGTCAGGCAGAACCTCAAGCGTGCCGTCGCCATAAATGCTTTCGCCCTTTTTGGCCTGGTTTTTCAGCAGGGCGAAAATGAGGTCCTGTTTGCGCAAGCGGTTGGCGCCATCAATTTCGTTGCCGATGGCCATTTCAACCAGTTGGCTGACATGCAGATGTTTTAAGTCGGATAAATGCATAAGGGGAGGTCGACTCTAAATAAAAGAGTGATCGGAAAAGACGTGGGGAATCAAGGCAAGGTGCGGGAGAACCATGGACGGCATTGCGCCATCCATGATCGAACATGACAGAACGAGGATAGACCGTTTAGATGTTGCTGTCAATAAAGGCGGTCAGCTGGCTCTTGGACAGCGCGCCCACCTTGGTGGCCACCACGCTGCCGTCCTTGAACAGCATCAGGGTGGGGATGCCACGGATGCCAAACTTGGGCGGGGTGGCTTCGTTTTCGTCGATATTGAGCTTGGCCACACTCAGGCGGCCATCATACTCTTCAGCCACTTCGTCCAGAATCGGGGCGATCATTTTGCACGGGCCACACCATTCGGCCCAGTAGTCCACCAGCACCGGGCCACTGGCTTTCAGCACATCCTCTTCAAAGCTGGCGTCGCTGACGTGCAAAATCTTTTCGCTGCTCATTATATGCATCTCCAAAAGCGGAACAAATAGGGGGGAGTGAAACGGGTTCGCCGCATCGCCATGCCGGCAGCCTGGCGCGCCTGATGATCTGGCGATGCTGGCATCGCCCATGGGGCAGGCGGCGCTGCGTGACGGCGGCGCAAAACGGGGATGAAGCTTGTGTGTCTTTTGATAGTAACAAGGCTGCTGCTGCGCAGCAAGATTCAATCGCCGTTGCCGAAGCAGATTGGCTTTGCCATAGTGAACATATTCACCGATTTTTGCCCCCGAAAGCCCCCCATGAACGACGCCCCCTTGTACGCCTTCACCCTGGACCGCCTGGACGGCGGCGCGCTGCCGCTGAGCGATTATCGCGGTCAGGTGCTGCTGCTGGTCAACACCGCCAGCCAATGCGGCTTTACCGGCCAGTACGCCGGGCTGGAGGCGCTGTATCGCCAGTATGGCCCGCGCGGCTTGGTGGTGATTGGCTGCCCGTGCAACCAGTTTGGCCGCCAGGAGCCGGGCGACGCCGCCGACATCGGCGCGTTTTGCCAGCGCAACTACGGCGTGAGTTTTCCGCTGTCGGCCAAGCTGGAGGTCAACGGCGATGGCGCCCACCCACTGTGGCAACACCTGAAAGCCGCCCAGCCCGGCGTGCTGGGCAGCCAGGCAATCAAATGGAACTTCACCAAGTTTCTGGTCAACCGTCAGGGCGAAGTGGTGGCGCGCTACGCGCCGCAGACCACGCCGGAGGCGCTGGCGGCGGATATCGAAGCGCTGTTGTAAGCGCCGCGCTGCGCGACCGTGAGCGCAAGTCACGAACTGCCCACGCGCCGCGAAAAAACTCAGCGCAGGCGCACCAGCGCAGACCATTCGGCAAGGTCGGGCAAGCAGGGTGGGGTGAGCGGCGCTAACTCAACAGCCAATACAACACCGGCGGCAGCGTCAGCACGCTCATCAAATTGCCAATCAGCACCAGCGAAGCCACCCGGCTGGGCTCCTGCCGGTATTGCTCGGCCACCAAAAAATTCAGCACCGCTGGCGGCAGCGCGGCAAACAGCCACAGCCAGGGCTGTTGCGCCGCTGGCAGCGGCAACCAGGCCACCATCGCCGCCGCCATCGCCAGCCCGCTGGCCGGGCAGATCAAACCGCCCAGCACGCCCAGCTTCCACTCCGCCCACGACACCCCGGCAATGCGCACCCCCAGCGAAAACAGCAGCAAGGGCACCGACACATCGCCCAGCATCTTCAAAGCCAGCGCCACCGCGTCCGGCAAGACCAAACCAGATACACTCACCGCCAGCCCGGCCAGGGTGGCAATCACCACCGGCTGGCGAAACAGCCGGCCAATCGGCGCGTGGCGATCCATCAGCCACAGGCCGAGCGAAAAATGCAGAATCATCTCCACCAGAAACAAAATCACCGCGCCCGGCAGCGCCGCCGCGCCAAACGCCAGCACAATCAGCGGCAGGCCCATATTGCCCGAGTTATTGAACATCATCGGCGGCACAAAAGTCAGCGGGGCAATCCCCAATAGCCGCGCCAAGGGCCAGGCCAACAGCCCCGAGCCCAACACCACCCCGGCCGCCGCCAACGCCAGCCAGCCATATTGCGCCAATTGCACATCCTTGCCGGCCAGCGCAACAAACACCAGCGCCGGCACAAACAAATCCATATTGATGCGGTTCACCGTCACCATATCCGGCGCATGCCGACGGCCATACAGATAGCCGATCAGCACAATGGACAGCACCGGCAATAAAATCGAGGCAATCCGCAATAACATCGGCGCACGCTCCTGGTGGGGTCAAGGTCTGGTGGTCAGACCAGATGGGCTGGCTGATAAAAAACCGGGAGGAAGTTTTTCCCGGTGGAGGCTGAGAAATTGTTATCCCTGTGAGGGTGGGGATTTAGGGTGTTTATTTTGTGGGGTTTTATTTTTGGTAAAAACGGTTTTTCGGAGTAAATTAGCGCCTCTCAATAACCGCAT
>ERZ650307.204-NODE-204-length-31957-cov-12.467651_pt1 | contig 31957 bp, 29 predicted proteins | sample MGYA00376243_ERZ650307 | MGnify/ENA primary metagenome ERZ650307 (study PRJEB26733, sample SAMN07839242) | wastewater metagenome | biome: urban; feature: artificial channel; material: waste water | place: USA: North Carolina | collected 2016-03-31 ... | reverse complement strand
CAGACAGACAGACAGACAGACAGACAGACAGACAGACAGACAGACAGACAGACAGCGGTAGTATGTCTTAATTTAGCGTACCCTTTTATAGATGACAGTTAATCACAGTTCCTTGGCTGGGCAGACTTTTAGTTTGCCCTAGACAAGGAACTGTTTTTGAATGAGAAAATGTTAATAATAGGAGGGGAAACATTGTGAAAACAACACTTAAAAAACTAAGCACACTAATCTTGTCGCTCGGGACACTCTTTATCCTGAGTTTTCCAAGTATCGCACACGCCGCAGACACGGGAGGTTCGGACCATTTTGAACTAACAGTTGCCGAAAATAAAGATAGCAAGTCAGGCGCTGAAATCGCAGACTTGACCATTAAAAACATCAGTGGGAAAACTGGGACAAACGTGACTTTCGAAGCTGATTTACCCACGATTTTTCATGATAAGGACATGAAAAAAGCTACTTTTAAAGTGGATACCTTAAAAGCTGGTGAATCTAAAACTTATCAAATTAGTCGGAAATCGGACGGAATAGTAGCCCTACCGACAACGGGTAATAACCTACCGAAAACAGGGGATGTGACCACTCCCTTGTTCATCATCGCTGGGCTTATCTTATTAGTTAGCATTGTAATGATTGGTTTCAAACGCTTCCAAAATGCTAAATACCTCCTTGCTCTTTTGCTGTTACTAGCAGGGTTAGGTGGTGCGGCATCGGTTAATGCAGCAGGAAAATCTTACCGCCATCGTGACGAAATTAGAAATCATGCGGTTGAACTAGCAGGTACGACACATGTTTTCCACTTAGCAGGTGAAGGTGATTTTGAAGGCGATGGTGATAACACTGGAGATAATGGGGGTTCAGGAGTAACAAAGAACTTCACGATTACCTACTACATCAACGGCGATAAAGTCACAAACTTATCCCTAGTATATAGCTATGTTGCGGGTGACCAAGCAACTGATTTAAAAACGCCAACATATGAGGCTGAAGATTTCTCAGGTTGGTATGACAATGAAGTGTGTACAGGCAAAGTCATCACAAGTCTTGCGAAAGATGCGACAGGCGATAAAGTGTTCTATGGGAAAATAACACCCAAAACGTATCAAGTCACATTCGACAGCACTGGTGGCGAAGCGGTATCTTCAGCAACAGTCAATCATGGGCAAACAGTTTCAGAACCCTCTCAACCAGAGAACCCATCATTAGATGATGCTATACCCAATGACTCATCAGTGCCACATGATTTTGCTTTTAAAGGCTGGTATACAGATGCAAAATTAATAACCGCCTTTGATTTTGCTACACCTATTACCCAAGATACAATACTTTATGCGAAGTGGGGACTTCCCATTACCGAGGCTGGGACAAATAATGCCTTAAATACCTATACAAACAGTACCTTAGGTGATCCAGGCGATACTGTTTGGTTTGCCAATAGCTGGTGGCGAATTCTTAATCCTGAAAAAGGGTTGGTGTTAAAAGAAGCCAGTATTAGTAATACGCCGTTTATCACTAGTCGCAGTACTTTCTTTTCAGCAACGAATACCAATGGCTATGACGATAGTAGAAACTCAACAAATGGTGGTGTCGGTAGTGTGATAGATGACTGGTATGACAATACGATACTAGGGACTGCTAATGAAGCGTTAGTCAAAAAAGTGATTTTAAATAACCCAACATTTGATGCTTTTAAAAACAATATCACTTTAACTACTGGTAGTGATTATTCAGATTGGTACTGGGATGATTATCATCAGGATAATCGCTTTGCGACTGAGTTAGATGACACATCTGGCACGAAACAAGCTTTTGCCTTAAGTGTATCGGATATCCATGTATTGGGGTTAAATACTAACAAATTCAGTTCCACTTTGTTAGGTCAGTTGGGTACTGGGAAGGATAATCGTTTTTGGTTACGGTCAGCTGGTCATAGGTTTGACACAGCCAATGTTTTTGAAGATGGAAGTTTTACTCCTATCATTGATATCAGTAATAGTAGACCAGTTCGACCTGCTTTATTCATTGTGATAAAATAATAGTAACTTACTATTTTATAACCAAAATTTAGCATTATGGTATGTCGTTGAATTCGCATCAGTTTGTTGTAAATGGATGTACCAATTTAAAAACGAGGTAATAGCATGATAATCAAACTAGTGTCTTTCAGTTTAGTTTGTTAATTAAAAATTCAGGGATCTTTCAAACGATTACGGTTCTTTGTCAAATCGTGCAGTAAAATATTTTTTCCCTATAAAAATGTACGAGATAACTCTCGCACATTTTTTGTTTATCTAGATCAAATTAACCAGCAAAATACCCCAAATTTTCTGCTATAATGAAACTATTACACTTCAGGAGTCAGTCATGTTAAAAAGTTACAAGTTTATGGATGGAATGAAAGCCGCTATCCCCGTCAGCCTTGGCTACATCAGCATCGGTGCAGCATTTGGTATCGTGGCCATCGCTCAGGGTTATAGCCTCTGGCAAGTTGCTTGCCTGTCCATTTTGCTCTACGCTGGATCCGGTCAGTTCATCATGATCGCCATGATGGCCGTTCACGCGCCAATCTCAATCATCACCCTAACCATCTTCCTCGTCAATTTCCGCATGTTCCTTCAAAGTCTGACCGCTACACAAATTTTCCCCCATCAGTCCCTCAAATCCGGCATCGCCATGGGCACACTAATGACAGATGAATCCTTCGGGCTCATGGTATTAGAACATGCGACTGGCACACCGATTACAACAGCCTGGATGCAGGGTGTGAACGTGATGAGTTATCTGACTTGGATCGTGTCGACCCTCTTTGGTGCAGCGGTAGGCAACCTTATTCCGAGTCCAGAAAAGTTTGGCATTGACTATGCTTTAGTGGCTATGTTTATCGGCTTATTAGTCTTGACCTTAGACTCCATGGTGAAAACAGAGCCTTTAAGGATTGTCTTGACAGTCTTGGTGAGTTCAGCTGTAATTTATGGTGTAGCAGGAATTGTCACCTCTAGCTATGTGGCTGTCTTAATCGCGACGATTATTGGTGCCTTGATTGGTGCTGTGATGTCAACGCCTAAACAAACGAGAAGGGCAGGGACGATTTGATGTATTTTTATCTTGCTTTACTTTTCAGTGTTATCGTCACCTGGGTACCCAGAATTTTACCTTTCCCGCTGGCTAAGCTGATCCAATTTCCAGATTTCTTTAAACGTTTCTTGAATTATTTATCGCTTTCTATGATGACCAGTTTGATGGTTTCTGAGTTAGTGATCTTGCATAAAAATGCTCTGCCGAGTCTGGATGGACTGAGATGTCTTGCTATGATTCCAGCTATGGTAGTAGGCTATTGGCGGAAATCCCTGATGTTGGCTGTTTTGACTGGTGTGGTGGCTATGGCCCTTTTACGTTTGTTTTTTTAAAGTTGCCTCGTGCAACTTTTTTTGTATAATACGCTATTTTGTTGTGAAAATAAGTCTTAAGTCCCATGAAAGTTTTCTGGAAAAGTCCTATACTTATTATTATCACAAATGTTTTATGGAAAAATAGAAAGGTCATCATCATGACAATCTTGGAACTAAAAAATATCAAGAAATCTTACTATCTGGGAAAAGAAGAATTTCCAGTTTTAAAAGGTTTGAATCTAAGCTTTGACAAAGGGGACTTTGTTTCGATTCTCGGGGAATCTGGGGGCGGGAAATCGACGTTAATGAATATAATTGGTGGCCTTGATCGAAAGTATGAGGGGGAAGTCATTGTCAATGGCACCAAACAAGCAGATAAAAAAGAGAAATCAATGGATGAATATCGCAGAGATACCATTGGCTTTATCTTTCAATCCTTTAACTTGGTCAGCTATCTCAGTGTTTTAGATAATGTCTTAATCTCACTAAAAATGACCAATCTGTCGCACAAGGAACAGATTAAGAAAGCTGAAGACCTGCTCAAACAAGTCGGCTTGCTTGAACATAAAAAGAAAAATCCGAACCAATTATCGGGTGGTCAAAAACAACGTGTTGCCATTGCGCGAGCACTTGCAAACGACCCAGATATCATCATCGCTGATGAACCTACTGGTGCGCTTGACTCACAGAATACGAGTGATGTCCTAGGCATCTTGTCTGATATTGCTAAAAGTGGGAAGACAGTCATCGTCGTGACGCACTCACAGGAAGTGGCTGACTACGGAACACGTATCGTCCATTTGGCTGATGGCCAAGTCACTTCGGATGAACGGATTAAACCACCTTATGAGACTGTCGAGAAAGCGCGGGAATTTAAAACCAAAACACTTTCTTTCGGGGCTAAGGCACGTATCGCTTGGCAGCATTTCCTTAACAACTGGAAGCAAAATCTGATGATCATGATAGGCGTTGCTATCGGTCTCTTTTCAGTCATGTTCTTCCTTGGTTTGGGGAATGGTGCTAAAGGTTATATGAATAAAATGGTCACTGATTTGGCCAATCCTAATGTGCCCATGGTCATGAAGCGTGTGAGCACAGATGAGCATAAGAAAAATGAAGAAGCCTTTCAGGAAACAACGCGGTTGATGCCACAAAATACGGAAAAAACAGCGATTTCTGATACTTTAATCAGCAAAGTTGAAAAGCTAGATCACGTGAAGAAAATCGAGAAAGCCTTTGACGTGGCACCCGCTAACTTGACAGCTAGTCTTGGGACGACAAAAGAGCCTTTCGCTGAAATCCAAACTTGGACAAGTGTGAACACGGATAGCTCACTTCTAGTGGGTAAAAAACCAAGTGAAGGGGAAGTGGTTGTCCCAGATACTTTTGCTAAAAAATGGGATAAAACGAACTGGAAAAAAATCATCGGCCAAACCCTACATCTTGACTATCAACTCCTCAACAAAGATGGTGCACCAGTGAGCATCACCCAAGATGTGAAAGTATCAGGCATTACCAAAGGAACGCCTGGACAAAGTCCGCTGACCATGAATTTTAAAACGCTGCAAAAAGTTTTTGTAGCTAACAATGTCATCAGCGAGCCTAACTTCATCGTGCCAACGATTGATGATAGTCATAATGTCAAATCTGTCGTAGGCAAAATTCAAAACTTGAAAACCGACGGCAAGAAAGACTTTGTTACCTTCTCGCTCGGTGCTGTTTTGAAACCGATTAACGACATCACATCTATTGTAACCATTGTACTCGCCTTGATCGCAGGAATTTCACTTCTGGTGAGCCTGATGATGATCATCGCGACAACCTACATGTCAGTTGCAGAACGGACTAAGGAAATCGGTATCCTACGTGCTTTAGGTGCAAGAAAAGGGGACATTCGCCTGCTCTTTGTCATCGAGACTGTGATTTTAGGGCTTGCCTCTGCCATCCTTGGGATCATTGTTGCTTTCATGGGAGAAGTTGGGGTCAATTCAGGTGTTAGTGACTTGCTTGATAAATACCATATCATCCAAATTTCAACTGGTGCTGTCATCGGAAGTGTCATCATCGCCATCGTCATCGCCTTGTTTGCAAGCCTTATGCCTGCAGGTAAAGCGGCAAGATTGAACCCGATTGAAGCCTTGTCTAACGACTAAGCTATCTGAAAAAGATTCGAAAGGATCTTTTTTGCTACTGATATTCAAATTGGATGTTTCAAAAACAATCCAATTGGGTGTTGGATTTCTTATTGGACATGATATAATGTTAGCATGACAAGATATAAAGCAAGAATTGCATATGACGGCATGGATTTTGCCGGCTTTCAAATTCAAAATAACGGCCGTACCGTCCAAGAAGAACTTGAGCGCGTTTTGGCAAGATTAAATTCAGGTCAGCCTGTTAAACTTCATGGCTCAGGCCGGACAGATAGTGGGGTACATGCCCTAGCTCAGATCATTCATTTTGATCTACCTCAAGCGCGCGATACTGAAAAATTGCGCTTTGCCTTGGATACTCAAACGCCTGATGATATTGACGTTTTAGAGCTTGAGCAGGTCGCAGATGACTTTCACTCACGCTTCAACCCTCACAGCAAAACCTATCAGTACCGCCTGACCACTTCGCGTGCTAATAACCCCTTAACCCGGCGTTTTAGCTACCATTTTCCGAAAATCGTTGCCTTTGACAACATGGTAGCAGCAGCCCAGTTGTTGGTTGGTACTCATGACTTTACAGGCTTTACAGCCTCTGGCGCTACGGTTGAAGACAAGGTCCGCACGATTACACAAGCAGATGTGGTGAGAAGTGGGACGGATGAAATACTTTTCATTTTTTCTGGTAATGGATTCTTATATAAGCAGGTGAGAAATATGGTCGGAACCTTGGTAAAAATTGGCGCGGGTAAATGGCCAGTGACGCGAGTTTCTGAAATTTTAACCGCACAAAATCGGGATTTAGCAGGACCGACTGCACCCGCACATGGTTTATGTCTCATGGAGGTGCGCTATGACAATGATGACAATGCCTAAGGTATTGGCTATTTCAGGTTCGGATGTTTTATCTGGTGGTGGTTTTCAGGCTGATTTAGCGACCTATTCTCAGTATGGGATTTATGGGTTTGTTGCCGTCACGTCGATTGTGACAGTGGCTGAAAATGCGTCTGGTTTTGATATTTTTCCAGCGGATATAGAAGTTTTTAAACGGCAATTAGACAGTCTAGATGATGTTGCTTTTGATGCCATTAAGATTGGTCTGTTACCTTCATTAGAGATTGCTGATCTAACCCTGCGTTTTATTCAACGCCATCAAGATGTCTCCGTCATTCTCGACCCGGTTCTGGTTTTTAAAGAGAATCATGATACTGAGATTTCTCAGATGACGGCCAAGCTGCTTGAGTTTTTGCCTTTCGTGACGGTGATCACGCCGAATCTGAGGGAGGCTGAGATGCTATCTGGGATGACGATCACGACGGTTTCAGATATGAAAGTGGCTGCTAAGGCTTTGTCTGGTTTGGGAAGTCAGCATACGGTGATTAAGGGTGGCAGTCGTTTAGATAAGCACTTTGCGCGTGATTTATATGATGATGGTGGCCTTTCTCGGGAATTTGTCAAGCCGATCGTTGCGCGCAATAATAATGGTGCTGGCTGTACCTTTGCGTCAGCGATTGCCAGCAATATAGCACGCGGGAAATCGGTGCTAACGGCTGTCGAACAGAGTAAGGATTTTGTCTATCAGGCGATTTTGAACTCAAATGAATATGGGGTATTTCAACATGACATTAACACCTAAAAAAATATCAGTGCTTGCCATGATTACGGCACTTACAGTTGCGATTTCCTTCTTTTTGAAAATTCCTATGCCCTTGACCAAAGGTGTTGTAACGGTACTGGATGCAGGCGTGATTTTCGCAGCCTTGCGATTCGGTCGAGTTGAGGGGGCCATCGTTGGCGGTTTGACTGGTTTACTTTTTGACCTCTTGTCTGGCTATCCTCATTGGGCCATATTTAGTCTGCTCATCCATGGAGGCCAAGGTTATGTCGCAGGAGGTAAGACAAATCGGACTTTGTGGTTGGTGCTGTCAGGTGTGATCATGGTCGCGGGCTATTTCTTGGTTTCTTGGCTATTTTATGGGTTTGGTGCCGCTTTGGCAGACATGCCTGGTAACATCATTCAATCAATTTTTGGTGTCGTGGTCGCTTTGACACTTGATCGTGCCTTGGTAAAGATAAAGTAAGTTGCTGATTATCTCAGATGTTGGGGATAGAGCGCAAGTTAGTAGGTAGAAAAATGGATTTAGAAAAATTACAAACACAAACAGAAATCTTGATAGATGACGTGATCAAGCAAGCTGATCTCAAGAAAGGACAAATTTTTGTTCTGGGCTTATCATCAAGTGAAGTGAATGGTGGTTTGATCGGTCATAATTCGTCAGCTGAAATTGGGCAAGTCATTGTCAAAACAATTTATGACAAACTGACGGCGATCGGTGTGCGTCTAGCAGTGCAAGGCTGTGAGCATCTCAATCGAGCTTTGTTAGTTGAGCGTGATTTAGCAGATCAAAAGGATTTAGAGATTGTCTCAGTTGTGCCCCAGCTCAATGCGGGGGGGAGTGGTCAAGTCGCAGCCTATGCGCTGTTTCAGGATCCAGTCGAAGTTGAATATATCACAGCTCAAGCTGGTCTTGATATTGGCGACACAGCCATTGGCATGCACGTTAAACACGTTCAGATTCCTTTTCGTCCTATTATGCGCGAACTAGGTGGTGCGCACGTGACGGCCCTTAAGAGTCGACCTAAACTGATCGGTGGGCCACGCGCCAGCTATGATGTGGTTGATGCGTTTAGACAAGGCTAGACAGATGGACAGACAAAGATTGTGAGGCAAAACATGACACTAGAAGCAGCTTGTTTAGAGCTAGCGAAATACGCTTTCCACAAAAATCCAACTGGTGGTGACCGCGCTTTTTATAAATTATTAGAGCAGTCGAGCCTGCATACCCATACTGAAAATGGTGACTTGACCAGTATGATCGTTGACACGCATTTTCAGGTGAATTTTCAAGGTCAAACGGTACCCATGTCGGGGATTGGCTATGTTGCTAGCTACCCTGAGTTCCGTGGCAATGGTGCAGCAAGTCAGCTCATGACTGATATTTTAAGAGAGAATTATCAAAACGAAACTTTTTTTTCTTATCTCGCCCCATTTTCATACGGTTTCTACAGTAAATTTGGCTATAGCTATGTTTTCAACCAAAAACACTATGAGATAAATGCGGTTGATTTTCCAGTGGGAGCAAAAACTGATTTAACAGTCAAACGGTTAGCCTATGCGACAGCACAGGTAGATTTGGCTTGTGTACACGCGCAAGCAGTCGGAAACGGTAGCCTTGTTCGCGGTGACTTTGAATGGTCCTATTATTATGACTATAAAAAGCAGCCTCATTTTGCAGTCATCTATGATCAGACCGAGCCTCGTGGTTATGTCATTTATGACTTTGATGGTATGAACTTTGTGATTCAAGAATTGATAACCCTTGATGACCAAGCCAAAAACGCAGCTTATCGCTTTATTGCGAGTCATGCGGGGGCTTTTGATAAGATCATATATACAGCACCATCAGATGTGACGCTAGAGCAAGAGATGCGTGAGCCAGGTCGTGCTAAGATCAGTCTATTGCCATATATGATGGCACGTATTGTGAATCTGAAAGCATTTTTGAAACAATTTCCGATCACTGTATACAAGCAATTCACGATTACTGATGACATATTACCAGAAAATAATCTAACATTTGGTACAGGTCAAGCTGTCACGATGACGATTGGTGAGTTTACCAAGTTTGTCATGCAAGATGTCATCTTACGGGAATATTTTTAACTCGTTTTCATCAAAAACTGATATCACAAATTCAAAAGATAAGGAGTAGTATCTCTCAATGACTGATTTAAAGACAGGATTGACCCAGGCTCAAGTTGTAGCCCATCTTTCAAAAGGTGAGGTCAATGTCACAACTACTTCAGCTAGTAGAACGACCAAAGAAATTATCCTGCACAATACCTTGACCTTGTTCAATTTCTTGAACCTACTCTTATTCTGCATGGTCTTGTTTACAGGATCGCTTAAGAATCTGCTGTTTATTTTATCCGTGGTGTTTAATACAGGTATTGGCATTTATCAGGAAATTAAAGCAAAGAAAACAATTGAAAGCCTTTCTATTTTAAAACAGGCTAAAGTGAGTGTCATCCGTGATGGGGTTGAATCTCAAATTGATAAAGAAGCCTTGGTGCTTGAAGATATTCTTTACTTGAAAAAAGGCATGCAAGTCCCTGTTGATGTCGTCTGTTTAGAAGGCGGTCTTATGGTGGATGAGTCCTTGATCACAGGTGAGTCAGAATTCATCAAAAAGCATGTTGGTGATGAAATTTATTCTGGCAGTCTTGTCATGCAGGGCAATACGAAAGTACAGGTCGTTTCAGTAGGTGATAATACTTACGTCAGCAAATTAACCGTTGAAGCCAAAACATTTGGCATGGCGAAATCACAGATTCAAAAGAATATTGATCGGATTTTAAAATGGATTACGATTATTATTCTACCTGCGACGATTGCTGTTTTTCTTGACCAGTATAATTTCATGGAGATTATCGGGACAAATGCCGTCATTTTAAAAGCTGTTGCTGCCATGATTGGCATCATGCCTGAAGGTCTCGTTCTGCTAACTAGCGTGGCACTAGCTGCGGGTGTTTTAAAGCTCTCGACAATGGGAACGCTAACCCAAGAATTGCCAGCTATTGAAACCTTGGCACGCGTGGATTCCATTTGTTTGGATAAAACAGGGACCATTACCGAAGGGAAGATGAGTGTCGAAAAGGTCCTTTACTACGGTGAAGATCAGCCAGAGATTGATGACCTCATCGCTTTTATTGTCAGTCGTGATGAAGAACAAAATATGTCGACGATTGCTTTACAGTCTAAATTTCAAGCTCCTAAAAAATTCTATGATGTGATTCATTATTTGCCATTTTCATCAGATTTGAAGTTACAGGCTATGGAGATTGCGGGGCGAGGGACTTATCTTTTAGGGGCATTTGATATGATTGTGCCTGAGTTATCAGCAGAAGTTAAAGCTGAGATTGATCAAGCCTTGAAGGCAGGTAATCGGATTATTGGTTTGGCACATAGTCAAGGTCATTTGAAGGATCGGGTTGTGCCTCAAGATGCGGTTTTGCTTGCGCTTATCCTCATCAAAGACGTCGTGAAAGAAGATGCGCGAGATATCATCGCATATTTTAAATCACAAGATTTTGATGTTAAGATCATCTCTGGCGACTATCCTGATACCGTTGCCGCCATCGCCAAGGATGTTGGTGTGACAGGTAAAGCGATTATCTCAGCAGATATCCCAGAAGATATGACTGAATTGCAAAAGGTCGTTAAAGAGACTAGCATTTTTGGGCGCGTGACGCCGCCGCAAAAACGCAATATCATTCAAGCGCTGCAAAACAATGGTCATACGACTTGTATGGTTGGTGATGGGATTAATGATATTTTAGCGCTGAAACAGTCGGACTGTGCTATTGCATTTGCTTCAGGCAGTGAAGCAACAAAAGCAGTTGCCAAATTTGTTTTATTAGAAAATGATTTTTCAACCTTGCCAAATGTTGTGAAAGAAGGCCGAAAAGTCATCAATAATATCAATACGGTCGCAAGTTTACACGTTGTTCGTGTGATTTATTCGACGATTTTGGTTTTTGCTTTCTTTCTCTTTAAAATTTTGTTTCCACTTGATCCTGTTAATTTGACCTTGGTAGGTATCTTAACGATTGGCGTGCCAACTTTCTTGCTCGTTTTTGAGAAAAATGAAGCCAAGGCAAAGGATAATTTCTTTAGAAATATATTTCTAAATGCCTTGCCTTGCGGCGTCATACTTGCTTTGACCATCTTTACTTTGGGGGCCTTGGCTAAAGGAGAGATTATCATTGAGGATGTGGGTGGTAAGATAGAATACTTCCAACATTACGCCCAATCTGAATACCTGGATATGGCAATGAAAACAACGATCACACAAGTGGTAGGCGGTGTTCAACTTTTCTTGATGTTCTTGTTGTGTCGCCCATTGACACGCTTTAGAATAGGTGTACTTCTCTTGTCACTTATTACTTTTGTCGCTAGCTATTTTATTCCCCCACTTATGGCACTCTTTGGTCTATTTTCAATAGAGCTCTCTTGGCCACCGCTGTGGTATGACTTTTTCTCTCTGATTATTGTGCTGATTGACATTGTCGCGATCTTAATCGTTCGGTTTATCCTACTGAAAACAGTCTTAAAAGAGAAGCCTAAGATGGTAGAGGCCTGAGTTTCTCTCATTTAATTGCTGATGTGGCAAATGTCATTTTCTAACACTCGTGAAGCATCGAAATGATCATGCTGGGTCAGGTGTTGGAAATCTGGATTTGACAAGTCCGCAAAAAATTTGCTATAATAATTATCGGGCACCGCTCAGGCGGTCGGACAGATAGCTCCCAATTTTGGGAGCTTTTTATATTTATTTTCCCAGTTGTTCAATTGTTTAGAGGCTAAAATAAGGAGATAATAGGTAAATGACAAAGTATATTTTCGTCACAGGTGGTGTGGTTTCAGGTATTGGTAAAGGGATTGTGGCGTCAAGTCTTGGTCGTCTTTTGAAAAATCGTGGCCTTAAAGTCACCATTCAAAAGTTTGATCCTTACATCAATATCGATCCAGGGACAATGAGTCCTTACCAACATGGAGAAGTTTATGTGACAGATGATGGCGCAGAAACTGACCTTGACTTGGGTCACTATGAGCGTTTCATGGATGTGAACCTCAATAAATACTCTAACGTAACGACGGGTAAAATCTACTCAGAAGTTTTGCGTAAAGAGCGTAAAGGCGAATATTTGGGAGCGACGGTTCAGGTTATCCCACATATCACAGATGCCTTGAAAGAAAAAATCAAACGTGCTGCAGCAACGACTGACTCAGATGTCATCATCACTGAAGTCGGCGGAACTGTTGGCGATATCGAGTCATTGCCATTCCTTGAAGCCTTGCGTCAGATGAAATCTGATGTGGGTGCGGATAATGTCTTCTACATTCATACAACCTTGTTGCCTTATTTAAAAGCATCTGCTGAGATGAAAACGAAACCAACACAACATTCTGTTAAAGAATTACGTGGCTTGGGGATTCAACCCAATATGATCGTCATCCGGACTGAAACGCCAGCTGAGCAAGGCATTAAAAACAAGATTGCCCAGTTTACAGACGTGGCACCAGAAGCCGTGATTGAGTCGCTTGATGTGGAACATTTATACCAAATCCCGCTTAACTTGCAAGCACAAAACATGGATCAAATTGTTTTGGATCATTTGAAACTTGATTTGCCAAAAGCAGATATGACGGAGTGGACAGAAATGGTTCATCACGTCATGAACCTTAAAAAATCAACTAAGATTACTTTGGTTGGGAAGTATGTCGAGTTACCAGATGCTTATATTTCAGTCGTTGAAGCCTTGAAACATGCCGGTTACCCTGCGGACACCGACATTGACCTGAAATGGGTTCAGTCAAACGATGTGACCCCTGAAAATGCTGCTGAGCTCTTGGGCGACGCTGACGGGATTATTGTGCCGGGTGGCTTTGGACCCCGTGGTACTGAGGGTAAAATTGCGGCGATTCAGTATGCGCGTGAAAATGATGTACCGATGCTTGGCGTTTGTCTAGGCATGCAGTTGACCTGTGTCGAGTTTGGTCGTAATGTCCTTGGACTTGACGGCGCTAACTCAACTGAGTTGAATCCTGAAACGAAATTCCCAATTATCGACCTCATGCGTGATCAAATCGACGTTGAGGATATGGGTGGTACGCTTCGTTTGGGACTTTACCCAGCGAAATTGAAAGCACACTCAGTGACAGCAGCAGCCTATGACAATCAAGAAGTCATCCAACGCCGTCACCGTCATCGTTATGAATTTAACAACGCCTACCGTGAACAGTTTGAAAAAGCAGGACTCGTCTTCTCAGGCGTGTCACCTGATAACCGTTTGGTAGAAATTGTTGAAATTCCAGAAAATAAATTCTTTGTTGCATGTCAATATCACCCAGAATTGTCAAGCCGTCCAAACAGATCAGAAGGCCTTTACACAGCCTTTGTCAAAGCATCTGTTGAAAACGCTGAAGCGAAATAAAACTTTAAAAATAGGCTATGTATGATTTTAAATGTAAATCATCTATAGCCTTTTTTTGTATAACTTTTCTAAAAAGTGTGAAGAAGTCGGATTAATCGTAAGAAACAATACGACTTATTACGAAATCCGGCGATTTTACACGAAATCGGTATTGTTTCTGGGAAACAATACGAAAATGGTAAGAAATATGGTGATTCTTTACCAAATTGGAATTGTTTCTGGTAAATAATGCGAAATTGGTAAAAACTGATGATTTCGTAAGAAATTGTCAGAAGTATTGTTACTGTTGAAAAAAATAATTTAAATCAAGTAGAGGAGCCATTCAATACTTGGCGTGTTTGAAGAGGCTAAGATGTATCGTCCTAGCCTCTTTGGATTAGATTATCATTATAATTTGGTGTCTAAAGTTGAATGATTTGGTCTAACAAGTCACGACTTTCATCGTAGAGATGATGGGTGATCATGATGACGGTTAGTGTGGGATTACTTAGGATATTTTGTTCAATTTGAAAAGCTGTCTGTTTGTCAAGGTTAGCTGTACTCTCATCCATGATTAAGATTGGCTTATCACCCATTAATTCACGTGCAATAGAAAGCCGTGCCTTTTGACCACCAGAAAAGTTATCGTCAAAGACAGTTTCTAGTCTGTCTCTAGCAAAACTGTCTACCAGACTTGTCTTTAAGGTCTGATCAAAAAGTTTGTCTGGAATATCACGACCAATTTTCAGATTGTCAGCTAGACTTTCATGAAAGACATAAGCTTCTTGCCTGATGAGCGCGATGATATCTTGTAAACTTTGAATCGTGACGTCACGGTAGTTGGCTTGCTCGATGAAAATGTCCCCCTCATAGTTACGCATATTGCCCATGAGCAAATGCACCAAGGTTGATTTGCCGGAACCTGAATCCCCAACGATAGCAACCTTCTCGCCTTTCTTGATGACAAAATCTGGAAAAGTAAGGGTATGACCATCTTCAAATGGCATGACTAGATTTTTCGTTTCGATCGCTGTTGTAAAATCTTTTACTGGCGCTGTGAACCCCTCAGGTATTGCTTGATGACTATGATATTTATCCATTAACTTGAAAGTCCCTTTGAAGGTGACAATATTGTAGGCAGCACCTCGCGTGTAATTAAATAAACAACTGGTCAGATTGGCGATGGAGAAAATCACACCCGTCGTGACTTCACCATGAATGATTAAGTAGCCAGTCACGATAAACATCACAACTTGCGCAATGATACTCGCCATCATCGAAATCGAATTGGCGGTCGCAGATAGTCTGGCCAATGTTACTTTGGGATTGATTAAGGCTTTAAAACTATTTAAAATTTGTGTTTTGAAATAATTGCCTTGGTTATTGTGATAGAAAACTTCGAAACCATTGAAGAAATCAGTTGTTTTGCCCAACGCTTGATTTGAGAAATCTGAAACATCTTGCGTAGCTTTGGCAATTCTCTTTTCAAAAAATTGCGGTGCGAAATAAACAAATGCGGTCATAAAGATAGAAACGACCAGTAAAAGCCAGTGGAAATAAATAATAGCAAAGGCATTTAAAAGAACGGTCACAACACTTTCAACAGCGCCGTAAAACTGGATGAAACCATTGTCATGCAGTAGCGTCATATCGTTTACCAACCAAGAGCTGTAGGTCTCTTTACTATTCGCTTTGACCTGGTCGTAGGGTTTGTGCGTGAGATCGTCTAAAATACCTTCTCGGATTGTGTTGAGCTGATTTTGGATGATTCGTTCTTTGAAAGTATCTTTAGTGGCCTGTAAGAAGCTGTAGATCACCCAACATAGAACATCCATGGTAGCCCAAAATAGGAAGGTCTGCCATTTGCCATCAATAATCGCATCAAGAAGCCAAGTCAAGACAAGTGAACTGACCACATTAATACCCGCCCAAAATAGGATGATTACAAATAAAAGGGCATTGTGCCATTTGAATTTTTGAATATAATGGAACATCTTTTACCTCTCTAAATAAGACTATTTACGCAAACGCTTTCATTTAATTATATCTTATTTATTTCAAATGTTCAAAGCAAAATATTTTTAGAAAATAAAAAAAATAAACCCAACGGCTTATTTTGAAGTTTTAGCTTCTGGATCTTTTGGAATCGCAATTTTGTCTAGGACAAAAATGAAGACTGCAAAGACAACGGCAATGATTGCGACCAAGTTAGGTTGGAAACTTGTATCGTTGAGTTTACCGATAACAAAGCCAGCAATTTCACTTAAAATCAATGACCAAAATAGAACAACGAAGAATTTCATAACACCATCTGCTTTCTAAAGGGCTTTCTAAAATAGAAAATTAAAATTTTAGATATGTCCTGATATGTTTCTTCTCTCAAAATAAAGTATAATAGAAATAAGGAAATTTTGCAAGAAAAACATCAAAAAATAGTAGCTATCAGGATCTGTGTGAGCATCTTGCTCAACAACCAACAGAACAAAGTTGCAGAAAGGAGTTGTCATGTACGCCCAACTTAATACGAAAACCGTTTTTAGCTTCATGGATGCGACGGTCAAACTCACCGATTACATCACTGCAGCAAAAACGCTCGGCTACCAAACGCTTGGCATTTCGGATGTCGATAATCTCCATGCTGCTCACCAGTTCATCACGCAAGCCAAAGCAGCAGGCATCCAACCAGTCATCGGATACGAAACGACACTTTTGTTGGACGGCCTCGCCATCAATTTCACCTTCATCGCCAAAACAAACGCCGGTCTACAAAATCTCTACAGCATTTCGAGTAAAAAAAACTTCGGCTATAATAACTTTTCAGACATTCACAGTCATCTTGGCGATGTTGCCCTGATCCTTCCTGCAGATTCAGCCGTCGACAGCATCCTTACCCATTTGCCCCAAAACGATGTGTTCGTTGGTCTGGCGCAGCCAATGGCACAAGGCTTTTTGCGACCGACCATTCCTTTTTTATCGGTTAGGTACCTAAACGCTGGGGATGCAGAGACGCTTGCGATTTTACACCACGTTAAAAATGGCACCAAGTATGATGATAGCTTGACCAGCAACCACTTTGAAAGTTTACGGTTGGAAAGCGAGGTTCGTGCTTTATTTGATCAGCAGAGCCTGAAGAATTTGGATCGGCTGGTTTCAGAAATCAGCTACGATATCGCGCTTGACACCCTTGCCCTACCGCGCTTTAATCCTGAAAAACCAGCAGTAGCCGAATTGCGGGAAACTGCCGAAACCTTTTTGAAGGCTAGCAATTTAACTTCTGCGCCTTACCAGACGAGACTGGACCATGAGCTAGGTGTGATTCATGAGATGGGCTTCGATGATTACTTCTTGATCGTCGCAGATGTCATACGATATGCGCGGTCACAACAGATCTATACAGGGATGGGACGTGGGTCGGCCTTAGGCTCTCTCGTGGCCTATGCCTTGCAAATCACTGGTGTCGATCCGGTTGCCAATAACTTACTCTTTGAGCGCTTCCTCAATCCCGAGCGGGCCAGCCTACCCGATATTGATATCGACATGCCGGATAATCAGCGTGCTGAGATCCTGACCTATGTCAAAAATCGTTACGGTAGTAGTCATGTCGCGCAGATTATGACCTTCTCGACCTTTGGCATGAAACAGAGTTTCCGTGATGTTGCCAAGGTCTTTGGCATGACAGAAGTTGAAATATCGCACGTTTCGAGCATGATTGGCCGTTCGGACAATCTCGCTCAGGAATACGAAAAGAATAACCGCTTCCGCGCTGAAATCATTAACGATTCGCGGCTACAAAAAATCTTTGCCTATGCGCAAAAAATAGAAGGCATGCCACGTCAGAAATCTGTCCATGCCTCAGGTGTTGTTCTTGCGGCACATGACTTGACTGATTATCTGCCCTTAGCACCAGGCGAAACCCTGCCTATCACCCAATTTGAAGCCCATGACGTTGAAGCCATCGGCCTGATCAAGTTTGACTTTCTGAGTATCAAAAACCTGACTTTCATCAATGACATGCGGGATTTAGTTGCGAAAAAGCATGAACAGCAAATCGACATCAGCCAAATTGATCTCAATGACGATGCGACGTTAGAAATTTTCAGAAAGGGTCAGACTTTGGGGATTTTCCAGTTTGAAAACCCTCAGATGATGAATTTTTTGCGCCAATTAAAGCCGACAGAATTTGCGGATGTTGTCGCAGCGACCTCAATTTTCAGACCAGGACCATCAGCCTTCATTCCTGAATTTATCAGACGGCGTCATGGTGAGGAGTCGGTCATCTATCCTGACGACTCGATTGCGGATATTTTAGCACCGACTTATGGCATCATGATTTACCAAGAACAGATCATGCAGGTCGCTCAAGTTTTTGCCGGCTTCTCACTCGGTCGGGCGGATTTACTGAGACGTGCCATTTCTAAAAAACAAGGCAGTGAATTTGAGCAATTAAAAGTAGATTTCATCGCAGGTAGTTTGGAAAAAGGGCACACAACAGAAAAAGCGACTGAGATTTATGAGCTGATCGAACGCTTTGCTAACTACGGTTTTAACCGGTCTCACGCCTTTGGTTATGGTGCTCTAGCCGTTCAGATGACCTATTTCAAGGCACACTATCCAGATGTCTTTTATGAAATCATGTTGCGGGATAGTAAGCGTATCGCTCTGCTTAATGATGCGCAAAATCTAGGCTTTAAACTCGCACAACCAACGATTAATCGCATGCCCTACTATGATAAATTATCCAAGGGACAGATTTTCTTAGGCCTGCGGGCGATTAAGAGTTTGCCGCGCGATTTAGCCCTTTGGGTCATTGAACATCGGGAATTTTCAGGTCTGCAGGATTTTATCCAGAAATTACCAGACAACTATCGTAAGGAAACGGTGATTAAACCCTTGATTGAAATTGGGGCCTTTGATCATTTTGATTCTAATCGTCGAAAATTAGTTGAAAATCTTAAGAAATTACTGGAGTTTAATTCCGTTTTCCAAACGGATCTCTTTTCGGAAACGGCGACAAATTTGAAATTTGCTTATGTTGACTATGAAGATTACAGCAATGCTGAAAAATATCAGATGGAGTTTGATTTGATGGGGGTGGCAGTCACAGAACATCCTCTGATGCGGCTTGCAAGCGCACGCCAAGGCAATTTCACTGAGGTTAGCCAGCTTACGGCGGGGCAAAAAGCAACGATTCTCGTCCAACTGACGCATTTGAAGACGCATCGCACCAAGAATGGTGCGACCATGGCTTTCTTGAATGTGACGGATACCAAGGATGAGCTCGATGTGACCATGTTTCCGGAAAGCTACCACCATTATCTGGCTGATTTGGAGGTCAATGATTTTTATTTGATCACAGGTAAGGTTTCTGAGCGAAATGATCGCTTACAGTTGGTGGCCGAGCAGCTTGTCAAGGTGGTGGAAACGGATAAGAAACTTTGGTTGGCTATCTTAGATACGACCAAAAATGTCAGAATCGCTCAGATTTTAAGAGAATTTCCGGGTAATTCACCAGTGATCCTCTATAACGAAGCGACGAAAAACACGCAAATGACGGGCATTTACGTGGATGAGTCAGAGCTTTTGTTGAAACGTTTGACGGGATATGTGGATAAGGCGGTTTATCGGTGATTTTCTTCGAACGATAGCAATGCTAAAATATAACCAAAAAGATACGCCTTCTGTCGACTGACTTGGGGCGTATCTTTTTAGATAAATTTATAAACAGAAATCCACATGAGGACGGCAGCTGCCATGACAAATAAATGCCAAACAACATGGGCGTAAGGGAATTTGAGCGAGTAGAAGAAGGCACCACAGGTATAGAGGACACCACCAACAAAGAGTAGCCAAACGCCAGCATGTGGCAGGGCATCCCAGAGCGGTTTCAAGGCAAAGACGATGAGCCAGCCCATGATGACGTATAAGACGGTTGAGAGGCGTGGGACGTGATCCCATTTGGGAAGAAAGACAGATTTGAGGACGACACCGGTGATGGCACAGGCCCAAACAATGCCAAACAAGGTCCAACCTAACCAACCGTTGAGTGTGATCAAACAGTAGGGCGTGTAGGTGCCCGCGATCAAAAGATAAATCGAGGAATGGTCAAATACTTGGAAGACTTGATTGGCCTTTGTGAAAATGAGACTGTGGAACAAGGTGGAGAAGAGAAAGAGTAGGACAAGTGTTGTGCCATAAATGCTGTAGCTGACGATTTCAAGTGTTGAGTGATGAGCAGCACCTTTGAGGATGAGCAAGATCAGTCCTGCGACTGCAAAGCCAAATCCGATGCCGTGTGTGACGGCATTGAAGACTTCGTTAGTAATAATATAGGCTTTAGAATTTTTCAAAAGATACCTTTTTCTATTTGATAAACTAGTGAGTGGTTGGCGCTTAAAAAGCAACATGATAATGTGAGAAATTTTACTCAAAATTTGATATAATAATTTAAGAAGCAGTTTAAATCTTACTATCTAGTTTTGATAACTACTTCATCTCAAGTATAACATAATTTTTGAGATTACTAGAGAATAATTTTTTATTTTTTAGTAATTTTCGACAGAAAAGAGTTTTTGACAATGACGATAAAAATTGTGACGGATTCGACGATTACAGTTGAACCAGAACTGATTGAAAAATATGGGATTACGATTGTCCCCTTAGCGATATTGATTGATGGTGTGCTTTATCAAGATACTGATTTATCAGCGGCCCAATTCATGTCAAAAATGAAGGTCAGTAAAAATCTCCCTAAAACATCTCAACCACCTGTTGGCGTGTTCTCGGAAGTTTATGATCAATTAGCAGAAGATGGTAGCCAAATCATCAGTATCCATTTGACTAAGGCTTTGTCTGGTACAGTAGAAGCGGCGCGTCAAGGTGCCATGCTCTCAAACGCTGATGTAACGGTGATTGACAGTGACTTTATTGACCAAGGCTTGAAGTTCCAAGTCATTGAAGCTGCTAAATTGGCAGCAGAGGGCGCAACAAAAGAAGAGATTCTGGCAGCAATTGAGAAAACGAAAAAAAATACAGAACTCTTTATCGGGATTGCAAACCTTGATAATTTGGTTAAGGGTGGTCGTGTCAATCGCGTGACGGGTGTTCTAAGTGGCCTTTTGAACATTAAAGTGGTCATGGAGCTAGTCGACACATCGTTAGAACCGATGTTAAAAGGACGCGGTAATAAGACTTTCCAAAAATGGTTAGATGAGTTTGCGGACAAAATTACAGGTCGTCAAATTAAAGAGATTGGTATTTCACATGCTGAAAATATTCCGTTTTCTGAGTTGATGCGAGATAAGCTTCAGCCTTTTGTTGATAAAAAAATTCCAATCCTAGATACCAACTCGACAGTTGCGACACACACAGGTCCAGGCGCTTGGGCGCTGATGATTGAGTTTGAATAAGGTAGAAATGAGTTGTCTTATCCTGCCAGTTAACAGGTCGTGCACAAAAGCGTAATAGGAAGTTATATGAAAGAAAACAAATACAAAGGGCGTGTACGCCGTTGGCTGATTGAGATTGTCGTCTTCGTGGTGGCAATTTTTGCCATCTTTACAGTCATTAGTCATTTTTTAATTCGACCTGCAGGATCTGAACTTTCTAACAAGGATTTGAAATCTGCCCTGACTCAGAAACGTCTGAATTATGTGGCAATCGGCGATTCATTGACAGAAGGGGTTGGGGATCAAACCAATCAAGGTGGCTTTATCCCGCTGCTATCTAATGCCATTAGTGAAATCTCTGATGTGAATGTTGTGTCGCAAAATTTCGGCGTCGCCGGCAATACCTCGACTCAAATTTATAAACGCATGACCAAGGAAAAGAAGATACAATCGGCGATTAAGAAGGCTGATGTGATTACAATTACTGTCGGTGGCAATGATGTCATGAAAGTGATCCGGACACAGCTCACGAATTTGACGGAGAATTCATTTGAGAAGCCTGCCCAAACCTACCAAAAGCAGCTGACTGAAATCTTTGATTTCATCCGAGACAATAATCCGAATGCGCAAGTGTATGTTTTGGGTATCTATAATCCCTTTTATCTCAATTTCCCTGATATCACGGAGATGCAAGATATCATCAACCATTGGAACCAAACAACACAGGAGACGATTGCTCAGCAAAAGCAGATGTACTTTGTCCCGATTAATGACCTGCTTTACCAAGGGGTGAATGGTAGTAAAGGTGTGACAACTAGCGATGGTGAGGTTCAAACGATAACCAACAACGCCCTGTTTGAGGAAGACCATTTTCATCCTAATAATATCGGCTATCAGATCATGAGTGACGCAGTGGCTGAAGCCTACAAGGAGCATCATAATGAAAAATAATTACTGGAAGTACCTTTTTTTACTGATACTCGCCATTAATATCGCATTTGTTGCGGTCGTTGGCTTTCAAGTGACCAAACACCGAGATCAAAAAGTCTTGGATAAGGTGAGTGTCATTAAGGGCGTCAACAAAGTCGCAGAGATTTCAACCAATACTGAGCAACTGAATACTTTGATTAATAAATATTTAGGCGACTTTCAAGATAATAAAATGTCTTATAAGTTTTATCTCTCGGATAAAGCCGTCCTGGAAGGTTCTTATAAATTGTTTGGGAAAGATATTCCCTTGTATGTTTATTTTGAACCCTATGCTCTAAATGATGGATCAGTGAATCTGAAAGTGACTAGTATTTCTATCGGCACCTTGAGCCTACCTGCTAAGACCGTTTTAAACTATGTCAAAGGGGCTTATGACTTACCGAAATTTGTCACCATTAACTCAGAGAAACAAGAAGTTTTAATCGATTTACCGCAAGTTGCCCTGGCTAAGGATACTTTTTTACAGGCCAATAAGCTTGACTTGAAAAATGATAAATTCGTCTTTAATCTCATGCAAAAATAGCCAAAAAGTAATTTTTATGTAAAAATACCCTTAAAAAGCGCTAGAAATAGCGTTTTTACTTGCTTTAATGGCGGTTACTTGCTATAATAAAGTTTGCCTAAGGGTAAAAATAATTATTGGAGGACATTTTTAAAATGGCTAACAAACAAGAATTGATCGCAAAAGTTGCAGAATCTGCAGATTTGACTAAAAAAGACGCTGAAAAAGCAGTAAACGCTGTTTTCGCTTCAGTTTCTGAATTCCTTGCAAAAGGTGAAAAAGTTCAACTTATCGGTTTCGGTACTTTCGAAACTCGTGAACGTGCAGCTCGTGAAGGTCGTAACCCACAAACTGGAGACTCAATCAAAATCGCAGCAACAACTGTTCCTGCATTCAAAGCTGGTAAAGCTTTGAAAGACGCTGTTAAATAATTCAACGTCAAGAATATAGCAATCACAGGCTTCTGTGGTTGTTTTTTTGTTTGTAAAACATAAAAGGGGCACAAAAGGAATATAAAAATGACTTTCTTTATGAAAAGTCATTCCTTGAATTGATTAGATTTTTTGTCGTGCTTTTTGTATCAAAAGTTAAATTGATATGATGCAAGAATATAGCGTTGCATCTAGCCTTTAGAAAGATGTAAAATCTCAAAGCATCTAAGCTCAGTTTGGGGCTTTGTGAGATAAAAAGAAAAGCTTACTTTCTGCCACTTATCGGGATTATAGATGACTAACTTCCCAGTTTCATTATCAGTTAATTTTTCCTGAATTTCAAAGTTTTTTAAAGTGTCAGTGGGTAAAATATCTTGCGCTACCTCGGTTACAAATTTACTTTGAATAAATTTGTCACCTAGTTCAATCGTCGAAGTCACGCCGATTTCAATATGTTGCCAACCAAATGAGGCTAAAATATTATCAAAATAACCGTCAAAAATAAATCGAGACATACCGTCAGAGTTTTTCCAAACATAAAGTGGACTATAACTATTATAAAGCTCACCTTTCTGTTTCTCTGAAATTAAAAAGAGCTTAAATAAGAGGTCTGTGAATCCATCCATTAAGTGACCTGTTTTGCTTACTCTGTCTCTAATGTTTGTCATATCATAGTCAGTTGGTAAGGTGATGTCATATCGCATTGCTTGCATGGTTTTTCTCCTTTTGTGTTATAGCCTTATTATAGTAGATAAACCAAATGTTGGATAATACCAAATCGTGATATACTAATAATAAAAAGTGATAGGCAGAAATGAGACAACATGAATTTCAATGATTTAAATATCTTCATCAATATTTATGAGACAGGTTCCTTAAATCAAAGTGCAGTGAATCTAGGCTATGCACAATCCAATTTGACAGCTCGGTTGAAGAATTTGGAAAGTGAGATGTGTACCAGACTTTTCATCCGTAAATATAACGGTATAGTGCCAACAAGAAGTGGAGACAAGCTATACTATTTTGCCAAAGAGACACTTCAAAATTTTGAAATCATGCAAAAAGAATTGATCTCTCAAGGCAAGTCAATCTTGATTTCTGAATTACTTTTAAACTATGACCTTAATCAGGAACAAGTGATTGATATTGCAAGGGATAGTGTGACCATAAAAAAGACGAAAGATATTCCGATAGAATCTGTTAGAAATCATTATGATGCCATTTATAGCTTTCAAAAGATTGTCAATTTGAGAGGGTATAAAGAAGATAAGAAAGTTTTAGAGGCATTCTATCTTTCTTCTGCTAGCCATGACTATCCTGATAACCACCAATTTTTCGTTAATTGTGATAAAAATTGCCCCTTCAGGCAAAAGACACTTAAAGAATTTTCTGATACTAAAAACATAATTGAACTTGATTCATTTGAAAATATCATTAACTACGTGGAGAGTGGTAAAGGTGTTGCATTGTTACCTGAATACTTATTAAAAACAAAGAAATTGCAGAAATGGGATGAAGGAAAGAGGGAGGTATCCTATTATTTGTATGAATAATAAAAGCCTGATCGTGATTTTGAGGTGTTGATAGCACTATTTTATATTATACGAGTTGTTCGATGTTGCCTTTTTTGTTGTCAATGAAACAGAGCTAAAACTAGAAGACGCAAACCGTACAGGGTTAATACAATAAAGTGTTGTAAGAAAAGGGAACCAACGATAAAATTAAACGAATTATTAAAAAATGTACATAAAATCTCATATAATTGACGCCAATAATCAATCGTGTTAAGATTAGCTTAGCTTGGTCTGAAAACATTTTAATAACGGAAGGTAAAGTTATGAGTCAAAAAATCAAACAAGATAACAAGAAACATAATATATATAAAGTGCTAACTGCTTTAGCGATTATTGTTGCGATCGTTCTGATTGCAGTGTATGAAACTAACCTTAAAAAGGAAACTAAAGATTGTAAATCTGATAATATGGCAAAGGTTGAAGAAAATTTAACACCAGCCAAACTCGATTTGATGAGCATGCAAAATGGTCGTGAGATTAGATTGACAAAATTTATGGCTACGAAAAAGAAATTTATTTTTGATTACCAATTTAAGCTCGACGATGAGAGATTGAAAGAATTGTTAAATAAACAGCTTGCTGCAGGATCAAACTATCAAAGTATTCGCTTTTCACTTTTTGCTGACAGCGATAAGTCAAATGATCTTGTTGGTGGCGGTATCTCATTTTCAACTTTCCGGATTGAAGGGGATACATTTTACGGTACGGTTAACTTTACCTATGATTCAAAAAAACTGCCAGATGATACTAACTTGACGTTGCAAATTTCGCAGTTATCATGGGAAGATTGGGATGAACGTCGCACAGCAGAGGCAGAAGCTAATGTATCAGAAGCGGGCAGTTCATTTACAGTGCCGACAGCATTACAATATGACGGGGAATGGCGCTTTGATATTACCTACCAGCCATTAAGGCAAACAGGTAAGCCACAGATAACACAAGTGAACAACATTGAGGACATTAAAGCTGATAGTGATGCACTCCAAACAACCGTTGCGTTTACGATTCCAGTTAAAGCAGAAGCCATGCCTGATCTGGAGATTTATAAAGATGGTGTTAAGATTAAAACACCAAGTTTCACGACTAAGCCGGAAGGTGATAAAACCCAATTCAAACTGTCCTTTGACATGAGTGTCTTAGATAAGACATCCGTTTATAAGATACAAGTCAACATTGTAGATGAAATAGGACAGCAAGCAACAGAAATTGGTACCTTCGACATGCAAAATAAAGTGTCATAAAGGTTCACTAAATCTACAGATTCTAAACTAAGATCATGACGTTAAAAACGACAGGATCTTTTTTGTTTTCGACAAGCTAATCTTTTTTTGGTAAGATGAGTCCGAGGTAACTAATGAAATCTATCAATTTAATCAATGGCCTACTCGCCTATTTTGATGATCTAAGTATCCAAAAAATGACACGAGAACACCAAAATGCAACTTACGAAGGTGCCCGTTTTAAGATAAATGGTCATCACTATAGGAGCAGACTCGCCAAGTTAACACCTAAGAAAAAAGGTTATTTTGTCGTTTTTTGGGTGAAAGACGCAAATGATCAAAATCAGCCCTACGATTTTGCGTCTAGTCCAGATAAACTCATTATTTCTGTGATCGACGGTCACCAAAAAGGCCAATTTATTTTTCCAAAATCAGTCCTTCTTGAAAAAGGTATCCTTAGCGGTCCACATGTGACAGGTAAAATGGCATGTAGAATTTATCCAAGTTGGGTCAAGAACTTAAACTCCTCAGCTCAAAAAACACAGAATTGGCAAGTTCCTTATTTTATTGACCTGAGTTATGAAGTTGACGGTCATATCTTAAAAAACTTGTATTTTTCTTGATTTGTAATTTGATAAGACAGTTTTTGATAATAAAAGTTTGAAAAAGCGATAAAGAAATAAAAAAGCAGAACAAAAGCCGAACGTTGAACTTCTTATCAGAAGTAAATAGAAGCAAACGAAGGAAATCTGAGCGTTTTTTGATATAATATAAGGTACTAATGAAGAAATTGGAGACGCATCGTGGTAAAATCTGATATTGAAATCGCTCAAGCATCACCTATGAAAGCCATTACGGACATTGCTGCCAAAGCTGGTATTTCAAGTGATGATATTGAGCAATACGGCAAATATAAGGCTAAAATTACCTTTGAAGCACTCGATAAGTTGCAAAAAAATGATAATGGTAAATTGATTCTAGTCACTGCCATCAATCCAACACCTGCAGGTGAAGGTAAATCAACCGTCACGATTGGCTTAGGAGATGCGCTCAATCAACTCGGCCATCAAGCCATGGTTGCCTTGAGAGAACCGTCTCTTGGCCCAGTTATGGGCATCAAAGGTGGGGCTGCAGGTGGTGGCTACGCTCAAGTTTTACCGATGGAAGACATTAACCTCCATTTTACAGGGGACTTACATGCCATTACGACGGCTAATAATGCCATCGCAGCGCTACTAGACAACCACATTCATCAAGGCAACGCGCTCAATATTGATCCACGTCGTGTTATCTGGAAACGCGTGGTCGATCTTAATGACCGGGAACTGCGTCAGATTATCGCTGGCCTTGGCTCACCGATGAACGGTGTCCCACGTGAAGATGGCTTTGACATTACCGTTGCCAGTGAAATCATGGCTGTTTTCTGCTTGGCGACCTCAATCGACAACCTCAAAGCACGTCTAGCTAAAATCGTTGTGGCCTACACTTACGACCGTAAACCAGTGACAGTCGGTGACCTTGAAATTCAAGGCGCAATTACAGTTTTGCTTAAAGACGCCCTCAAACCCAACCTCGTACAAACGATTGAAGGCACACCAGCCTTTGTTCACGGTGGACCATTTGCCAATATCGCTCACGGCTGTAACAGTGTCCTTGCGACGACAGCGGCCCTGAAAGCAGCGGATTTCACCGTTACTGAAGCAGGTTTTGGCGCTGACCTTGGCGGCGAGAAGTTCCTCGACATTAAAACACGTGAACTCCCCAAAAATCCCGATGCAGTTGTCATCGTCGCTACCGTCCGTGCCCTCAAAATGAACGGTGGTGTGGCAAAAGCTGACTTGGCTGCGGAAAATACGTCTGCGCTACGAGAAGGCTTTGCAAATCTGAATCGACATATTGATAATATCCAAGGCTATGGTTTGCCGGTAGTTGTCGCGATTAATGAGTTTGTAACTGATACGGCAGAAGAAATCGCTGCCCTTTCAGCATTATTAACTGCTAAAAATGTCGACTTTTCACTCACCCAAGTTTGGTCTAAAGGTGGTGCTGGCGGTTTAGATTTGGCTGGAAAAGTTGTCAAAGCAACTGAAAAAACGTCTGATTTTCGTTATTTATATGACTTAGAAGCATCAATTCCTGAAAAGATTGAAACGATCGTGACCAAAATATACGGTGGTGCTTCTGTTACCATGACCAAAAAAGCACAAACTCAAATCGCGACGTTTGAAAGCAATGGGTGGGATAAGCTGCCGATTTGTATGGCCAAAACGCAGTATAGTTTTTCTGACGACCAAAATTTATTAGGGGCACCAGAAGGCTTTGATATCACCATTCGGGAACTTGTTCCCAAACTCGGTGCTGGCTTTATTGTTGCATTGACAGGGGATATCATGACCATGCCTGGTTTGCCGAAGAAACCGGCAGCCCTTAATATGGATGTGGACAGTGCTGGTCATATTTCTGGATTATTCTGATTTAAATATAACGATTTGATGACAGCTTTGTCAGGATCATGACAATTTGACAAGTCGGTTAAGAGATGATGAAAACCCCTTTTAGGGCGTTTTTTTGTGGTACAATGCTACTTATGTTGAAAAAAAGAAATAACAAAATTAAATTAATCATAACGACTTTTATGCTGATATCAGCTGGATTTAGCTTATCTGCTAAAGCTGATGAGATAACAAAACCTCAATTAAACCTCCAAAATATCGTGACGGGTCAACAAACAAACCTTAATCTAGATTACTTTATGGGACTTGCGCATCATGTTCCCCAAGCGGTTGAAAAAGTGCAAGCAACTGTTCAAAAACAATCGCCTGAAGCAGAAAAAGCAGCAGTGCCACCACCTGCGCCAGTTAAAACACGGGAAGAAAAAATTATCGAAACGGCAAATCGCTATCAAGGTGTGCCATATGTTTATGGTGGTACAACACCTGATGGCTTTGACTGTTCTGGTTTTACCTCTTACGTTTACCGTGAAGCATTGGGTCAAGAAATAGGTCGCACAACTTGGGCGCAAATGGCAACTGGTCAGCAAATTTCAGCTACTGATGCACAAGTTGGCGATGTCCTCGTTTTCTTCGGTGGCAACCATGTCGGCATTTATCTTGGCAACGGTCAATTTATCCATGCCCCACAACCAGGTGATGTGGTGAGCGTTTCATCACTTGCAACCATGCCCGCAGATTTCGCCTTACGTCTCTGATATCTTTCAAATATATCAATTGTATCTAGCATTTGCGACAGCAGATGCTTTTTGTTATATAAAATAAAAAAACATCACAAATTGAAATTTTTTTTAATAATGTTTACGTTTTTTTATGATACAATATAAGCATGAAAAAAGTAAACTTGTAACCCCTTTATCTATAAGGGTTGTGGCGCTTTTTGTTTCACTTAACTAGCCTTTTAACAATCCCATACATTTTTTTACAATGCTTTCAAGATATTGCTGAACTTTTCGGCAGTGTCTTTTTTCTTATCTTTGGCAAGGTGGCTATAAGTGTTCATAGTAATAGAGTAATCGGCATGCCCTAGTCTTAACTGTATCTCTTTGGGGTTTACATCGGCATTCATTAACAAGCTGGCATGAGTATGCCTAAAACCGTGGAAGCCTATATTTGAGACTTTGGCATTTTTGAAATGACTTTGTAATATAGTCAATTCTTTTGTATAAGTGAATGATTGCCCTTTTTTTGAAAATATGAGGCTATCCTTTATTGATACTACTTTTTTATTCTGAATATTTTTCCATAATTTTAAAAGCGTTATAGTCTCACGGTCAAGGCTTACAACTCTATTGCTTTCTTTAGTCTTTGCGCTTGATTGAATGCGTTCAGTTTTGTTTGCCGTCTGTACAATAGTTTTATAGACTGATACCGTCTCATTATTGAAATCAATATCAGACCAAGAAAGAGCTAAGCACTCCCCAACACGCAAACCAGTGGCAAGTAGAAAGCGATACATAGTAACATGCAACTGATTGTCTATGGTATCGTCTAAGCTATCAAGGTAAGACAAGAATTTTTTTAACTCATCATTATCAAAGTACTTTATTTTTTTGGTAGTCCTATTTTTTAGCTTAGGCGGTATAACATTTATAGCTGGATTGCTTTCAATCGCCCCCAGTTGCATAGCATAGTCTAGTATGCGCTTGATATAGTTAAGTAGTAGCTTATAACTCCGACACTTACCCTTTTCGCGTCTACCGTTCTTTATTGGGCTTGTATTGGCATTCTTAGCCCACTGATTGACGATCCCTTGTAAAAGTACTGAGTTTATTTTTTCAACCTTATACGAGCCGAGAGCGGGCAAGATATAGACCTTTAAATAATTATCCGCCACCCTTATTGTGTTAAGTTTAACAGTTAGCTTATAACTATCAAACCAACTCATGGCTAAAGCGTTGAAATCATCAAAGAAAACTTTTTCCCTTGCAACGGTTGAGCCGTTTTTGATAAAATTAGATATAGCTTGATTGGCTTTAATCTCGCACATTTTGCGCGTGGTAGCGGTAGCGGTAGTCTGTACCTTTTTACCAGTAAGGCTATCAATACCAAGATAAACATTAGTGCGGTACTTAATTGTACCGTCTTTTTTTGTGATTTTTTTTATATTCATTTTCTTTTTGCTCCGTTCTATTGTCAGGCAAGACACAAATTGAGAGGTAAGAAATGAATATTTTTTTATTTGTCACAAGTTAAGTAAATTTTAGTGATTATTTTCTTTATTCTTATTATAAAAAAGTACAATAAAACATAATAAGCCATATAAGAAACAAGTACAACGGAATAGAGAAAATTATATAATGGGCAAAAGATAGTTTACCAGAGTTTATAGTCATATTATTACCAGATTCAATCAGTATTAGTTTGTATTGTTTATCAATAGCATTTTTTAACTTATCATCATAATCATTTTTACCATGATTAGTGTTATTCATAGTTATCCTCCAGAAAATTGTTACAAAAGCGAACGAATATAGACATTTTTGTCTGTCTCTAAACTAGGTGTAAGCGTTGGTGTATATGATTTTATGGCAGATTATCAATTTTGAGAGTGTACTTTTTTATTAAGACATCACGCGCGTGACATTCTTTTAATCATCACACAAGCACGATAAACGATTATAAGCACATTCACAACCATGTTCAAGGCGATTTAAGCCCCTTTTTAGCGCTTGTAATTGATGGACATATAAATAGTCATTTACCTACCCAAAATCTCACTAGACGGACGTTATGAGGTTATAAGTCGCTTTCGTTATCTTTGTTATCCTCTTTTTCATCAATTATCTTTTTCCAGCCGATAGCGGATAAAATATTAGCTAAAAAATCGGTAATAAATTCAAGCATAGTACACTTCCTTAATTGACTTGGTAGGTCATTTTTTTATTTTGTTTACGTTAGTAGGGGGATTAAATCTATTTTCATCTTTTTCACTTAGCATTTTGGCATATTCAACCACTTTCATTGTGGCTTCATAGTTCAAAACATAGGGTATAACTTTCAGTTCTTCTGATATTTCTTTTTGAGATTTACCGTTTTTTTCAAAGGCTGGATTCACTCTATCATTTAATGAAAAGATACTACCTTTTAACACGCCTTCAAGTAATCTAGTGTTGTTAGCTATGTCCTCTTGAATAAATTCTAGTTCAGAATGGTTTCTATAAAGTTCCTCAGCAAAGTCTTTTAAGTATGTTTCATAGGAGTCTATAAATTCATCTTTTTTATATTCTACCGAACTATTGGCAAGCTTTATTCTTTCATACATATATAAGATTTTGTAAAGCGTTGTACCCTCTATGGTATTGAAAGGTTCTTTTAAAAATCGTTCATACTCATCTTTTAAATCGTCATACAGTTTTTGGAGTTCTTGTATATCTTTTTTTAACTCCTCGGCTTTCAAGCTATCCTCAGCTATTTTTCCTTTCAATCTTTCGTCTGGAGTTTTTCGATAATCTGAGTAGCCTAATAAATAGCTTTCGGATACATCAAAAAAATCTGCAAGTTGTTTCCATGTATTTTCACTTCTGGGAGAACGTTCACCTTTTTCCCAATATCCTAGTTGACTATGAGTAGCCTTTATCCCTATTTTACTAAGTTCAGCGCTCAGTTCTTTTAATGTTAGTCCCCTCTCTTTTCGTAGTGCATTTAATCTATTAACGGTCATAATTGTACTCCTTTAAAGCGATTATAAACCAAAAAGAATCAAAACGCAAGATAAATTTCTCAAATTGAGAATTTAACGCTTGACTTCCTCAAAAAAAGGATTTAT
>ERZ650307.201-NODE-201-length-32092-cov-19.001654_pt1 | contig 32092 bp, 25 predicted proteins | sample MGYA00376243_ERZ650307 | MGnify/ENA primary metagenome ERZ650307 (study PRJEB26733, sample SAMN07839242) | wastewater metagenome | biome: urban; feature: artificial channel; material: waste water | place: USA: North Carolina | collected 2016-03-31 ... | reverse complement strand
TGTGTTGCAGCGCGCTGTGCACGCTGTCCACCAGATTGGCCAGCTTGAGCTGGCGATGCGAGATATTCACCGCCATGCGCCCAAGCAAGTCCCCACGATCCAGCCAACGCCGCGCCTGCGCGCAGGCGGTGTGCAATACCCAGTCGCCAATCGGCACGATCAGCGAAGAATCTTCCGCAATCGGAATAAACTGCGCCGGCGACACCATGCCCATCTGCGGGTGATTCCAGCGGATCAGCGCCTCGTAGCCAAACAGCTCGCCCGTGTCCAGCTTGAGCTTGGGCTGGTAGTGCAGCAAGAGCTCGCTGCGCGACAGCGCGGCGTGCAGGCTGTTTTCCAGGCGCATGCGCTCCATGGTCGAGGTGTTCATGTCCGAGGTGAAGAACTGAAAGTTGTTCTTGCCGCGCTCCTTGGCCCGATACATCGCCGTGTCGGCGTTCATCAGCAGGGTTTCGGGCGCTTCGCCATCCTCGGGGAAGATGGCAATGCCAATCGAGGCGGTGACAAACACCTCCTGCTGTTCGATCTTGACGATGCCATTGAGCTTGGACACCAGTTTCTTGGCAATCTTGGCCACATGCTGGACGTCGGAGATATTCTCCAGAATCACGGTGAATTCATCGCCGCCCAGCCGCGCCACGGTGTCGCATTCACGCAGCGTGCTTTTCAGCCGCTCGGCGATTTCGGTCAGCAGCTTGTCGCCTGCGGCATGGCCCATGGTGTCGTTGATGTACTTGAAGCGGTCCAGATCAATGAACATCAGGCCGATCTTGCTGCCTTCGCGCTGGGCGCGCTGGGTGGCCAGCAACAGGCGCTCCATGAATAGCGTGCGGTTGGGCAGGCCGGTGAGCGGGTCGTGGTTGGCCAGAAAATGCAGGCGTTCTTCGGCGATTTTGCGCTGGGTGATGTCGGTGAAGATGCCGGCAAAGTGCGAGTATTGGCCGGTTTCGTCTTTGATGCCGGTGATGGTCAGGTATTCGTGAAACAGCGTGCCATTTTTGCAGCGGTTCCACAGCTCGCCCTGCCAGAAGCCGTTTTCGCGCAAGCTGATCCACAGGTGGCGATAAAACTCGGGCGGCTGCTTGCCGGAGGACAGAATGCGAGCGTTGCGGCCGACCACTTCGGACTTGCGATAGCCGGTAATGCGCGAAAACGCCGGGTTGACGGTCTCGATGACGCCGTTGGCGTCGGTGATCATGATGCCTTCCAGGGTGGATTCAAACACCTTGTCGGCCATGCGCAGGTTTTGCCGGGAAATCTGCAGCGCTTCGTCGCGCTCTTTCAGCGCGTATTGCAGCTCGTTGACGTATTCGTGCTCGATACTGGTGAGGATGTCGGAAAAACTGATCACCCCGGCCAGTTCGCCCCGATCCAGCACGCCCAGGTGGCGGATGTGTTTTTCCGCCAGCAGCTTGCGCGCGTAATACAGGCTGGTTTGCTTGGGCACACTGATGATGGGATGGCTGGCCACCGCGCCCACCGGCAGGTGGGAGGTTTTTTCCGCCAGCAGACGCACCACGTCGCGCTGGGTGAGAATGCCGTAATCACTGTCCGGGTAGCACACCAGCAGCGCTTCGACATGCTGTTCGCGCATCAGGCTGATGGCCTCGTGCAGCGGCGTATCGGCCGGGGTCATCAGCGGGCGGCGCTCGGGGTCGAGGATGGTGTCCAGGTGCTTGAGTTTGAGAAAGAACTCAGCGCCCTGATTCAGCACGATATCGCTTTGCGACAGGATGCCGCGATAACCGCCCTGATCGTCCACCACCAGATAATGGCGCACGCCATGGCGCTTGAACAACACGGCAGCATCGTTGAAGGTAGTGTCCACCGAGATGGTTTTCACCGGCCAGCTCATCACGTCGCGCACCGACAGCTCAAAGGTGGCGGGATCAGCAAAATTCAGCCGCAAGGCGTCGGTTTCGGTCCAGATGCCTACCGCGCGGGTGTCTTCGATCACCAGCAGCGAGCCGCAGGCGGCCTCACGCATCAAGCGGGCAGCCTCAACCACACTGGTTTCAGGCTGGCAGGAAAAAATGCGCGGGGAAATGATTTGCTCGATGGTGCGACGGACGGGCACTGCAGGAAGCTCTCCAAGTGAGGCGTCGGTGAACGGCTCAGGAATGGGGATGGTCAATGCGAGTGACACGATGGCATCCTGTCCAGAACCTGCACTGTCGTGATGTCATGCCACGCTGTCATTCCGGCCTCCGCCACACGCTTCTGGTCAAACCCAATATGCCTCAATCCGATTTGGGCATGATTGCCTGTTTGACCGGCACTGTCAAAAAATACTGTCTTGCAGCGCAGCATGGTTTCATGCGTTTGATTGGCCGTCAAGCACACAGGCTGACAATAAAAAACCCTGTTCCGACTGGCGGAACAGGGTTTTTGCTACACACCTTGCAGGGGACAGGCTCAGGCGCGTTCGACCGCCAGGGCAACGCCCATGCCGCCGCCGATGCACAGCGTAGCCAGGCCCTTCTTGGCGTCACGGCGCTGCATTTCGTGCAGCAGGGTCACCAGCACGCGGCAGCCAGACGCGCCAATCGGGTGGCCCAGAGCAATGGCGCCGCCGTTGACGTTGACCTTGTTCAGGTCCCACTTCAGTTCGCGGGTCACGCCCAGCGCTTGCGCGGCAAAGGCTTCGTTGGCTTCCACCAGGTCCAGGTCTTCCACCGCCCAGCCAGCCTTGGCCAGGGCTTTTTGCGAGGCGCTGACCGGGCCCATGCCCATGATTTCCGGGGCGCAGCCCGACAGCGCGTAGCCAGCCACGCGGGCCATCGGGGTCAGGCCCAGCTCGGCGGCCTTGGCGGCGCTCATCATCAGCACGGCGGCGGCGCCGTCGTTGATGCCCGAGGCGTTGCCGGCGGTGACGGTGCCGTCCTTCTTGAAGGCGGCGCGCAGCTTGCCCAGGCCTTCCAGGGTGGCGCCGTGCTTGATGAATTCATCGTTGACGAAGGCAACCGGGTCGCCCTTGCGCTGCGGAATCAGCACCGGGGTGATTTCGTCGGCAAACTTGCCGGCCTTCTGGGCGGCTTCGGCGCGGTTTTGCGAGGTGACGGCCAGTTGGTCTTGCTCGTCGCGGCTGATTTCATACTTGGCGGCGATGTTTTCGGCGGTAATGCCCATGTGGTACTGGTTGTAGGCGTCGGTCAGGCCGTCGTACACCATGGTGTCCACCAGTTGGGCGTTGCCCATGCGGAAGCCGTCGCGCGAGCCCGGCAGGATGTGCGGGGACATCGACATGTTTTCCTGGCCGCCGGCAATCACGATTTCCGCGTCGCCATTGGCGATGGCTTGCGCCGCCAGGTGGGTGGCGCGCAGGCCGGAGCCACACACCACGTTCAGGGTGGAAGCCGGGGTGGTCACCGGCAGGCCAGCCTTGATCAGCGCCTGACGGGCCGGGTTCTGGCCAACGCCAGCGGTCAGCACCTGACCGAGGATCACTTCGCTGACCGCTTCCGGGGCCACGCCGGTTTTTTCCAGCAGGGACTTGATCACGATGGCGCCCAGATCCGGGGCGCTGATTTTGGCCAGGCTGCCGCCAAACGAGCCGATGGCGGTGCGGGTTGCAGCGACGATGACTACTTCTTGCATGACTTTCTCCAGAAACAGGGGTCGCGCCGGCCAAAGGCCGGCGCATGATGCGGGAAAACAGCGATGTCGCCTGGGCTTAGGCCATCATGGCGGCGGTTTGCGGCATGGAGCGGGCCAGCACAAAGGTGCCCGGCGCGGCGCACAGCGGCTTGAAGTCCTTGTTGCCCGGGGTCTTGGGCGCAGCCACCTGAGCGCCAGAGCGCGGGGCGAGCCATTGATCCCAGTCTTGCCACCAGCTACCCGGACGCGATTCAGCGCCGTCGAACCATTCCTTGGCGGTGGCCGGCTGCTTGTCATTCACCCAGTAGTTGCGCTTGTTCTTGGTCACCGGGTTGATGGCGCCGGCGATGTGGCCGGACGCGCCCAGCACATAGCGCTTGTCCTTGGCGCCGGTCAGGTACTTCAGGCCATCGTAGGCCGAGGCCCACGGCACGATGTGGTCTTCGCGGGCGGCAAAGATATACAACGGCAGGTCGATGGTGGACACATCAATCGGCACGCCGCACAGGGTGATGGCGCCCTTCTTGGTCAGGGCGTTGTTCAGGTAGAACTCCTTCAGGAAGAAGGTATGCATCGGCAGCGGCAGGTCCACCGAGTCGTTGTTCCAGTACAAGAGGTCAAACGGCGGCGGGGTTTTGCCCAGCAGGTAGTTGTTGACCACGTAGTTCCACACCAGGTCATTGGCGCGCAGGCTGGCGAAGGTCTGGCCGATTTCCTTGCCGGAGACGATGCCACCAGCGGCCACCTTGGTTTCGCGGCTGCGGATCAGGTTTTCGTCGATGTACATGCGGATCTCGCCCGGATCGGTGTGATCCACCAGCGAGGTCATGAAGGTGGCCGATTCCACCCAGTCCAGGCCACGGTCCTTGAGCACACACAGCGTGGTGTTGAGGATCACGCCGCCGATGCAGAAGCCCAAGACATTGATCTTGTCCTGCTTGCTGATCTTGCGCACGGTGTCGATGGCGGCGATGGCGCCCTTGTCAACGTAGGTGTCCCAGGTGAAGTGCTTCATCTCGCGGTCGGCGGATTTCCACGACACCAGATACACGGTGTAACCCTGGCTGACGAAGTGGCGCACCATGGAGTTATCCGGGCCCAGATCCATCAGGTAGTACTTGTTCACGCACGGCGGAATGATCAGCAGCGGGCGTTCGTACACTTTTTCGGTGGTCGGGGTGTACTGGATCAGCTCGATCAGCTCATTGCGGAAGATCACCGAGCCCGGCGTGGCGGCGATGTTCTTGCCGATCTCGAACTTGGATTCGTCAGACATGGAAATGTAGCCCTTTTCCATGTCGGCCATCATGTGCTTCATGCCTTCGACCAGGCTCTCACCCTTGGTTTCGATGGCGCGCTTGAGCACTTCCGGGTTGGTCATGGCAAAGTTGGTCGGGCTCAGCGCATCCAGATACTGCTTGGTGAAGAAGCTCATGCGCTCCTTCTGATGGGCGTCGATAGGCACGCCGTCGACCATTTCGGTCAGCCATTTGGAGGCAAACAGGTAATTTTGCTTGAGCAGGTTGAAGAAGGGATGGTCATTCCACTCGGCGGCGGCAAAACGCTTGTCGGACGGATCCGGGCTGGCGACTTCCGGCACTTTCTGGCCCAGGAAGTTCATCCACAGATTCATCTGCTGCTGGTACAGATTGGTCTGCATTTCCACCAGTTGCGATGCGCTCTTGGCGGCGGCGCCCCACATGCTGACAAACGGGTTGAGCTCGCCATCCGGCAGCTTCATGCCCGCAAAGTTGCCGACGAATTGCTCCATCAGCTTGCGATTGGCGTCCGAAATGCTGGAGAAAAACGACTCCAGCGACGGGCCTTGCTTATCTTGACTCATGACCTATCTTCCTCTTCTTGGTGGTTCCTCCGCGCCGGGCGCGGATTCGGGGGTATGTCCGTCGTGTAACACCGCACCCGGGCAGCTGCGTTGCCGGGCGCCTGATGCGTGAACCTGCGCGTTCGGGGTCTTGTTATGCTTGCCCCTGTCTGCTTGTGTCAGCGCACGAAGCACCGATGACATTAACTTATCACGGTTTCGTGAAAAATTGTTGCATTGCGCCCAGGGTTTTTACGTTTGCGCGCGCAACGCGGCTGGCGCGCCAAAACCCGCTCACAAGGCCAGGCCCAGCCACAGCGGCAAGGTCACCATCGCCACAAACACATTCACCGTGATGATGGTGGCCACCGTACGGCCATCGCCGCCCATGCGCACCGCCAGAATATAAGCCGAAGACGCAGTCGGCAACGCCGCCAGCACCAGTACCGACTGAAAATACAAGCCCTTGAGCCCCAGCAGCAGCGCCAGCCCCCACGCCGCCGCCGGCAAGGCCACCAGTTTGACAAAAGTAAAGTAATTCACCAGCGGCAAAGATGCGCGCAAGCCTTCGGCGCGCAGCCCGGCCCCCACCGACAACAAACCCAGCGGCAAGGCGGCGGCGGCCAGCAAATCCAGCACATGATTCACTTCGCCCGGCAAAGGCAGGCCAAACAGACTGACGATGAAGCCACTGAGCGTGGCGACAATCAGCGGATTTTTCGCCAGCTCGCGCCACACCGACGCGCCGCCCTGACGGGCCAGAAACCACACCGACACCGCATTCACCCACGGCACCATCACCCCGATCAGCACAGCAAACGAGGCAATGCCGGCGTGCCCGGACAAACGATCCACCACCGCCAGACCGATATAGGTATTGAAGCGAAACCCGGTTTGCACGCAGCTGGCGAACACCCGTCCGTCCGGCTTGAGCAGCCAGCGCCCCAGCACGCCCAAGACGATGCCCACTACGCTAAAACCAAAGCCGGCGATAAACATATCCAGCGCCGGGGCGATGTCCAGTTCGGTGCGCGACACCGCGCGGAACAGCAAGGCCGGAAACATCAGGTAATACACCAACCGCTCCAGATGCCCCCAGAACTCGGCCGGGTAGGCAAAACGGCGACGCAGCAACAGGCCGAGCAGAATCAGCGAAAAATCAGGCAGCAGGATCAGGGCGATGGCGAGCATGGAAAAAATAAGCCGGGCCATAACGGCCCATGTCAGACAGAAGCTGAAAATGTACCCGCGCCAGCGCGCCATGGCAAAACGCCCGTACAGGCAAACCTGTGCGGGCGTTTGATGGGTTCGCGCTCGCGGCGGCGCTCAGCGGCGCAAGGCCAGGCGGCGGAAGGAGTCGCGAAAGATCGATTCAAAGCGGTGATAGACAAAATACGAAATCACGATCACCAGGGCAATCAAACCCAGGTTGATCAGATCCGCGTAAGGGGTATCAATCACCTTGAATGGTGAGCCGCCTTCGCGGTGCGTCATCGACGACACAGGCAGTTTTAGTACGTATTGCCAGATATTGGCAGCCAGAACAAAAACCAGCATGTGAATCATATAGATCGAATAAGACAACGTACCCAGCAACACCATCCATTTCATTTTCAAAAAGCGGCTGACCACGCCGACATCTTGAATGGACAGCACATACACAATGACCGCAAACACCGGAAAGACAGGTAACTGCATGGCTTTATGGTGCGATTCAGCAATCAGGGCACAGGCAATCAGCAACAGCGCCACTTCAATCAGGGAGGCGGGGAATGCCTTGAGCTGAATGCGCGAGCGTTGTGACAGGTGATAGACAAACATCCCCAGGAAAAACCCACCCATACAGCGGAAGATTCCGTATTTATACGTATACAACAGTGTATGGGGATCGTCTCGGGCCACATACACCAGTGCTGCATAACTCAGCACGGACAGGATCAGGGAAAACACCGGTTTGTATACGGGCCGCAGCAGCAGCACAAAAAAGAAGAACACAATGTAGGTATAAAACTCGACACTGATGCTCCAGGCGGGGGCATTCCAGCCCAGGTCATTGTCAAAACCCAGCGAGTTGACCAAGAAAATATTGTAGACAAAACGCAGCGGGCTGTTCTTCACCCAGGGATCCATCTCGCCCAGATGCAGCACATGAAATGCATAGCCCTTGGCCAGCACGTAAGGCACCCATAGCAGCAGGGTGAGCAGATGCAAGGGATACAGACGGCCAAAACGCAGCAGGATGAATCGGGAAAACGGCATGCCTTCACGAACTTTGTCAAAATAGGCAAACGCCATGACAAAGCCAGACAGCACAAAGAAAAAGTCAACAAACACGCCCGCATTGGCGATAAAGACATGCTGCTGACCATACAAGAAACTGGAATGGCTCAGCGCAACCAGCAAGGCGGCCACGCCGCGCAAAGACTCAAGTGAATCAAACTTCATGGTTATCCGTTCAAACAGCATCAACAGACACTCTTAAATAAGCGGGTGTATTTTTACCCACCCACCTAAAGAATGCAGCCTGAAAAACAATATTTACATTGGTCGAATATGCCTGACCCAAAAACCCCAAGCAATACCAACGTATTAGATTTTATACAACCCAGCTTCAGGCACGGCATGATTTGACAAGACACCATGTCAGACTTGCCATAACATGCGTCAGCATGGACTGCAGCGAAAAGCGGGCTATCCTAGCATTAACTTGGCTTAAGAAGCCACTCGGAATCAAAATTTCTGCCACGAATTTGTGGTAACTCACAGACACCAAGTAAATATACGTAGAACACCCAACAGCAGGTGTAATAGACTGCATTAAGCGCGGCTCACAAACCCCAGCAAAGCGATCCTGGCTAGGCGCGCGACCGCAGACAGTACGGGTACGTGCAATCACGCCAGGAGAGTTTTGTAAGCCGCGCTAAGTAGAGAAAAGGCACACGAGAAAAACCCCGCCAGCCATAGGGGAATACGGACACGCTGCACACTGGTGAGCGAGGCAAATAGGTGTGCGCTTATGGTTTTGGCTAAATGGGAAACCCGCACATACCCGCGGAAAACTTTCTCACAACGCCAGCCTCTCCGGCGTGTGTCGCTTGCGTCCTGCTGAGCGTCGCTCATAAAACCCAGCGCAACAGGTCTGGCCAGGTGTGCGAGCACACACAAGACGAGCAGTGCGGCAAGGTCACACAACAACGCCAGGCCGGTTTTATGAGCGACGCTCAACGTGGGCGCCGCAGATCAAACACGGCTAGCCCAGTGCCTCCAGCCGCAGCCACACGGTAAAGCAACTGCCGCCTTCCGGGCGGTTGGCGGCGGTGAGGTTGCCGCCGTAGCGCTCGACAATGCCCTGGCTCACCCACAGGCCCAGGCCATTGCCGTCCGCCTTGTCCGCAGTGAAAAACGGCTGAAACAGCTTGTCCAGATGCGCGGGCGGGATGCCGGGGCCGGTGTCGCTCACCGACAGGCGCACACCGATGGGCATGCCGGCCTCGTCCCAATCCTCGCTGGACAGCGTCAACACCCCGCCTTCCGGCATGGCTTGAATGGCGTTGACCAGCAGATTGATCAACACCTGTTGCAGCTCGCCCTTATTGCCCACCACCAGGCGCGACGAATCCAGCTGCTGGGTGACGGCAATCGAGGTGCGGCGCAGCAGATGGCCCACCAAGAGCAGGCCGTCCTGCACCAGCGCGTCCAGCGCAATCGGCTCCAGATAGCCGACATATTCAGTTGGCCGGGAAAACTGCAAGAGCTTGGCGACAATCATGCGTATGCGGTGAATCTGCTCGCGGATCAGGCGGATTTCGTCGCGCACCGGCTCGCAGCCCTGCGGGCCAAGCACATCGATCAGGATGTCCAGATTGCCCTGGATCACCGCCACCGGGTTATTGATTTCGTGCGCCACGCCAGCGGTCAGCTGGCCCATGGCGGCGAGTTTTTCCTGGCGCACCAGCTGATGCTGGGCCGAGCGCAAATCGGCCAGCGCCTGCGACAAATCCTGGGTGCGCCGCGCCACCTCGCCATCCAGCGCATTGCCCCATTGTTGCAGCGCCTCGGTTTGCGATTGCAGCTGATCCAGCAGCCGGTCGAAGTGGCGGGCCAGTTCGGCCATTTCGTCCAGCGGGGTGAGCGGGCCGACGCGGGCGCTGAGCTTGCCGGCGCCCCAGGCGCGCATGGTGGCCTGCATGCGCTGGATGGGCAGGTAGATGCCGCGCGCCCACCACACCGCCAGCAAGCTGGCGCCGCCCATCACCACAATGAACAAGGCCACCACCAGCCCCAGCGCCGCACGCTTGGCGCGCACCAGCGGTTCTTCCAGAAAGCCCACGTACAACATGCCCACCCGGCGCTGATGGCTGTCCATCAAGGGCATATAACCAGACACATACCAGTCCTGCACCACAAACGCCCGATTCAGCCACACCCCGCCTTCCTGCAACACCGCCTGATTGACGGTGGCCGACACGCGGGTGCCGATGGCGCGCTCGCCGGCAAACAGCCGCACATTGGTGGCCACCCGCACATCGCCCAAAAACAGCGTGGCGGTGCCCTGGCTGCCAAACGGCAAGGCGTCGCGCGGATACACCACGGCGTTGAGGTGGTCGATGAATTCCAGATTGCGGTTGAGCAGCACGCCGCCGGCCAGCACGCCCTGCAAGCGGCCGTCGGCATCCAGCACCGGCGCGGCGGTGTGAATCAGCAAGCCGCGATTTTCCTGGCTGCGCGTGGTGGGCGCTGCCTTGTCATTCGGGCGCAGCGCCATCGCCGCCTGCCCGGCCAGGCCGGGGGACAATTGCGCCAGCAAGGTGGGCGAGAACACATCCAGCTCGGTGCGCCCCTGGCCGGCCAGGGCGGCGCGCTCCACCGGCCAGTCCGCCAGACACAAGGCCGGGCGGGCATCCGGCAGGCAGCCGTGGGCGTCCAGCAGCAGCAAAAAATCCAGCTGCAACTGGGTGCGCGCGTCGGCCAGCAGGGTGTTGAGCGCGCCGGCGTCGTGGGCGCGGCGCGCGCGCGCCAGCCGCTCAGAGCCGGCCAGCGCCTGCACGGCGTGGCCCACACCGGCCTGCACCCGCTCAAAATAGCCATGCGCCACCGCCAGATCGCTGCGCACCTTGGTGACCATCAGCCGGTCAAAATATTCACTGCCCCACGAAGCCAGAATGGCCACCAGCACCGGCAGCACCATGGCCAGCGGCGCCAGCGCCAGCGCCAACAGGCGCAGGCGGATCGACGGCGCGCGCCAGTTGTCGCCGCTGACCCGGCTTACACCCCCCAGGCGTTGCACTTGCGGTCCAGCGTTTTGCGCGACACGCCCAACTGCCGGGCCGCCTCGGACTTATTGCCGCCGCAGGCGTTGAGCACGGCCAGGATATGGCGTTTTTCCACCGCCTCCAGCAACACCTCCGGCTGCGCCGGCAACGCTGCGCCAGCCTCGGCGGCGGCGGCGGCCGGCTCGGGCTTGAGGTCGTAATAGCCAAAAATCAGCGAGCGCTCGACCAGATTGCGCAATTCGCGCACATTGCCCGGCCAGTCGTAGCCTTGCAGCCGGCGCAAGCTCGCCGCGTCAGGGTGAACCGGCGGCACGCCCAACTGGCCGGCCAGTTGGCGGGTGAAGTGGTTGATCAGTTCCGGGATGTCTTCCGGGCGCTCGCGCAGCGCCGGCAGTTCGATTTCCATCACTTGCAGGCGGTAATACAAATCCTGGCGAAAACGCCCGGCGGCGACTTCTTGCGCCAGATCGCGGTTGGTGGCCGCCACCACGCGGGCGTTGACCGGGATTTCCTGCTCGGAGCCCACCGGCCGCACCCGGCGCTCTTCCAGCGCGCGCAACAGCTTGGCCTGCGCCGCCAGCGGCAATTCGCCGATTTCATCCAGAAACAGCGTGCCGCCGCGCGCGTAGTAAAACAGCCCTTCCCGGCTGCTGCTGGCGCCGGAATACGCGCCTTTGACATGGCCAAACAGCTCGGACTCGATCAAATCCGCGGCAATCGCCGCGCAGTTCACCGGCACAAACGGCCCATCGGCGCGCGGGCTCATGCGGTGCAGCGCGCGCGCCGCCACCTCCTTGCCGGTGCCGGATTCACCCAGCAGCAGCACGGTGGACGGCGTCGGCGCAATGCGCTTGAGCCGCTCGCACACCAGGCGCATCGCCTCGGACTGGCCAACCAGCCCTTCCAGCCCGCCCTGGGCGGTGACTTCGCGGCGCAGCACGTAGTTTTCCTGTTGCAGGCGCGAGCGCTCAAAGCAGCGTTTGACCGCATTCAGCAGCTGCGCCAGCGAAAACGGCTTGAGCAAGAAATCCGCCGCGCCCGCGCGCAGGGCGTCGATGGCGGTGTCCAGGTCGGCGTAGGCGGTCATCAGCACCACATCGCCGGCAAAGCCCTCGCCGCGCAGCTCGTGCAGCCATTGCGTGCCGCTGCGCCCGCCGGGCAGGGAGATATCCAGAATGATCAGATCGTAATGCTGGCGCTGCAATAGCGCGGCGGCCGAGGCCACGTCGCCGGCGCTGTCCAGCACGCCGCAGCGGGCGGCCAGGGCGCGGCGCAAAAAATTGACCATGCCGGGTTCGTCGTCAACCACCAGCACCGAGTGCATGTGCCAGTCGGCCAGTTCGTCAGAAGAAGCTGCGTTGGGGGGCATGAGGCGCTCCGGAAGCCCCCGGGCGCGGGGGTCAGACCAAAAACCACAATAATAGCAAAGGTAAGCGGCCAAGCCGCGATGGCCAACACATGCCGGGCCGCGTCGGGGGGATGACTGCATCACGGTTGAAACCCGACCGATGCCGTCGGATAATATTGCCCGTCCGGCATGTCTGCCGGCGCATCCGACGGACAGCGCAAGCCGCCCGCCTCACCCCGAACACTGCCCGGCCCCGGCCGGACGCGCCGCCGCTGCGCCAAAGGGCGGCGCAGGACATTTTTCATGACGCTGGATTTCAGCCACTATCTCCTGATTATTGTTGGCGCGGTGCTGGTCAACAATGTGGTGCTGGTGCGCATTCTTGGTTTGTGCCCGTTCATGGGCGTGTCGAAAAAACTCGACGCCGCCATCGGCATGGGCGCCGCCACCGCCTTTGTGCTTACCCTGGCCTCGGGCGCCAGCCACCTGCTCAACCTGTTGTTGCTGGCCGCCGGGCTGGAATACCTGCGCACCATTGCCTTTATTGTGGTGATTGCCGCCATCGTGCAGTTCACCGAAATGGTCATCCACAAAACCAGCCCGGTGCTGTATCAGGCGCTGGGCATCTACCTGCCCTTGATCACCACCAACTGCGCGGTATTGGGCGTGCCGCTGCTCAACGCCCAGCAAGGCCACAGCTTTGCTGAGGCGCTGTTGTTCGGCCTGGGCAGCGCGCTGGGCTTTTCGCTGGTGCTGGTGCTGTTTGCCGCGCTGCGCGAGCGGCTGGAAGGCGCTGATGTGCCGGCGCCGTTTCGCGGCGCGCCGATTGCGCTGGTGACCGCCGGGCTGATGAGCCTGGCGTTTGCCGGCTTTGCCGGGCTGACGCGATGAGCGGCGCACTACTGACACTGGCCGTGCTGGTGGGCCTGGGCCTGCTGCTGGGCGCGCTACTGGGCTTTGCCGCCGTGCGCTTTAAAGTGGACGGCGACCCGCTGGTGGACAAAATCGACGCCATCCTGCCGCAAACCCAATGCGGCCAATGCGGCCACCCCGGCTGTCGGCCCTACGCCACGGCGATTGCCGCTGGCGAAGCCGACATCAACCAATGCCCGCCCGGCGGCGAGGACGGCATCCGCAAGCTGGCCGAGCTGCTCGGGCGCGAATTCAAGCCGTTTGCCGAAGGCGCGGCGCAGCCCAAACCCAAGGCGGTGGCGCGCATCGACGAAAGCTCGTGCATCGGCTGCACGCTGTGCATCCAGGCCTGCCCGGTGGATGCCATTGTCGGCGCCTCCAAGCTGATGCACACGGTGATTGCCAGCGAATGCACCGGCTGTGAGCTGTGCCTGCCGCCCTGTCCGGTGGACTGCATCAGCATGCAGCCGCTGGCCGACACCCCACGCACCTGGAAATGGCGCTACCCGGTGGTGATGATGGCCGCCGCCCCACAGGACCCGCACCCATGACCCCCACGCTGACGCCGTTTCATGGCGGCGTGCATCCGCCCGAACACAAACAACAGTCCAGCGAAGCGCCAATCCGCGCCGCCGGCCTGCCGCCGCTGCTGCGCCTGTCGCTGGCGCAAAGCATGGGCGCGCCCGCGCGGCCCTGCGTCAGCGTCGGCCAGCGCGTGCTCAAGGGCCAGCGCCTGGCCGACGCCGACGGCGCCATGTCGGTGGCGGTGCACGCGCCCACCTCGGGCGTGGTGCGCGCCATCGGCCCGCTGCCGCTGGCCCACCCCTCCGGGCTGAACGGCCCCGGCATCGAGCTGGAGCCGGACGGCGACGAGCGCTGGATCGAACTCACCCCGCTGGACTGGCGCCACGCCGACCCGGCGCAAGTGCTGGACACCCTGCAAGCGCGCGGCGTGGCCGGCCTGGGCGGCGCGCTGTTCCCCACCCACCTCAAGCTGGCCCGACGCGGGCTGGACACCCTGGTGGTCAACGGCGCCGAGTGCGAGCCCTATATCACCTGCGACGACCGGCTGATGCGCGAACGCGCCAGCGGCATCGTCGCCGGCATCGCCCTGGCCGCCCAACTGACCGAGGCGCGCCAGGTGTTGATTGGCATTGAAGACAATAAACCACAAGCGATTGCCGCCATGCGCGCCGCCTGCGCCGGCAGCGGGTTTGACGTGGTGGTCATCCCCACCCTCTACCCCAGCGGCGGCGCCAAGCAGCTGATCCACCTGCTGACCGGCAAGGCGGTGCCGGCCGGGCGGCGCTCGACCGAATTTGGCGTGCAATGCCTGAACGTGGCCACGCTCTACACCGCCGCCCGCGCGCTGGAGCATGGCGAACCGGCCATCCAGCGGCTGGTGACGCTGACCGGCGCAGTGGCGCGCCCGGGCAATGTCGAAGCGCTGCTGGGCACGCCGGCCGACTGGCTGCTGGCCGAAGCCGGCCGCCAGGCGGACAGCGACCAGATCATCATGGGCGGGCCGATGATGGGCTTTGCCCTGCCCGACGCCAGCGCCGGCCTCACCCAGGCCAGCAACTGCCTGATTGCCGCCAGCCCGGCGCTGTTTCCGCCGCGCCCGCCGGCCATGCCGTGCATCCGCTGCGGCGACTGCGCCCAGGTGTGCCCGGCCGAATTGCAGCCGATGGACTTGCACTGGTTCGCCAAGGCGCGCCAGTTTGACAAGGCGCGCGACGCCCATTTGTTTGACTGCATCGAATGCGGCGCGTGCAGCTATGTCTGCCCCAGCCAGATTCCCTTGGTGGACTATTACCGCTTTGCCAAAAGCGAGCTGTGGGCCAGCGACCGCGACAAAAAAGCCGCCGAGCGCGCCCGCCAGCGCCATGAATTCCGCCAGTTCCGCCTGGAGCGCGACAAAACCGAAAAAGCCGAACGCCTGGCCCAGCGCAGCGCCGCCCTGGCCAGCCAAGCCGCCGCCAGCACAGCCACCGCCGACGCCCCCAGCGCTGACGATGCCGGCAAACGCGCGGCCATTGAAGCGGCGATGGCGCGCGCCGCCGCCCGTCAAGCCGAGCAAACCGCCGCCAAGGCAGACAGCGCCGCGTCCGCTGCGGCGCCAAGCGACGACGCCAAACGCGCCGCCATCGAAGCCGCCATGGCCCGCGCCGCCGCCCGCAAAGCCGAACAAGCCGCCGCCAAGGCAGACAGCGCCGCGCCCACTGCTGCGCCAAGTGACGACGCCAAGCGCGCCGCGATTGAAGCGGCGATGGCCCGCGCTGCCGCGCGTCGCGCCGAACAGGCGGCCAAGGCCGCCACACCCCCGAACAGTGAACCGCAATGATGTCTTCTCCTTTTCTTGCCCAACCCAAAAGCGTGCGCCAGGTGATGCTGTGGGTGCTGGCCGCGCTGCTGCCCGGCGCGCTGCTGCACAGCGCGCTGCATGGCCCGGCGGTGTGGCTGCAAATCCTGCTGGCCAGCGCCGCCGCGCTGCTGTGCGAAGCGGCCATGCTGCGCGCGCGCGGCCTGCCGGCGCGCCGCTTTGTGCTGGATGGCAGCGCGCTGCTGACTGGCGCGCTGATCGGGCTGACTTTTCCGCCGCTGGGGCCGTGGTGGCTGGTGGTGGTGGGCGCGTTTTTTGCCATTGTGGTGGCCAAGCAGCTGTACGGCGGGCTGGGCAATAATCTGTTCAACCCGGCCATGGTGGCGTTTGCGGTGATGATGGTGTCGTTTCCGGCGCAGATGTCGCAATGGACGCCGCACGCCGCGCTCAGCGGCGGCGATCAGCTGCTGTACGTGCTCACCCGCGACCTGCCGGCCGGCCTGAGCGCCGACGCGCTGGCCGGGGCCACGCCGCTGGACGCAGTGCGCACCGGCTTGCTGAACGGCCAGACCCTGGGCGTGCTGTTGGCCGGGCCGTGGCCGGTGAGCCTGGATCAGGCCTTGCTGGCCCTGGCCTGGTTGGCCGGCGGGCTGGTGCTGGGCGCGCGCGGCGTGCTGCGCTGGCAGGCGCCGCTGGCCATGCTGGCCACGCTGACCGTGCTAGCCGCCCTGGCCCACCTGCTGGACGCCGAGCGTTACGCCAGCCCGCTGTTTCATCTGCTGGCCGGCGCCACCCAGCTGGGCGCCTGGTTTATCGCCACCGACCCGGTCACCGCGCCCAGCAGCGCGCGCGGCCGGCTGTGGTTTGGCGCCGGCATTGGCGCGCTGACCTGGGTGATACGCACCTGGGGCGGCTACCCGGACGCGGTGGCGTTTGCCGTGCTGCTGATGAATTTGTGCGCGCCGTTCATCGACCTGCACACCCGCGCGCCGGCCTTTGGCCAGCGCCAGCCCGGAGGCCGGCGATGAGCGCCCTGCACGATGCGGTTCAACGCGCGCGCGCCAGCGGCCTGCGCCTGGCGCTGTTTGCCCTGGTGTGCGCCGCCCTGCTGGCGGCGGTGGAAGCGCTCACCCGCGACACCTTGCGCGACTACGCCGAGGCCAGCCGCCGCGCCACGCTGGCGCAGGTGTTGCCGGCCGGCAGCTTTGATAACGATGTGCTGGCCGACAGCGTGGCGCTGAGCGAGGCCGACGCCGCGCTGCTGGGCCTGCGCCCGCCCGCCGTCGCGCACCGCGCCCGGCGCGGCGGCCAGTTCAGCGGCTGGGTGGTGGAATCGGTGGCCGCCAATGGCTACGCCGGCGCCATCCGCATGCTGGTGGGGGTGGACGCCAATGGCGTCATCAGCGGCGTACGGGTGATTGAACACCGGGAAACCCCGGGGCTGGGCGACTATATCGACGCCGCGCGCAGCCCATGGAGCCAGCAGTTCATCGGCCGCCGCATCAGCGACGGCCTGCGCTGGCAGGTCAAAAAAGACGGCGGCCCATTTGACGCCATGGCCGGCGCCACCATCAGCGCGCGCGCCGTCACCGCCGCCGTTGGCCGCGCGGCCAATGTGCTGGCGCGGCTGCCGGCAGAGCACAACGAGGGCAAACAACCATGAGCCAATGGATCAGCGGCGACGCCGCGCGCGGCATTATCGGCGATGGCCTGTGGCGACAAAACGCCGGGCTGGTGCAATTGCTCGGGCTGTGCCCGGTGCTGGCGGTGAGCAGCAGCGTGGTGAACGGCGTCAGCCTGGGCCTGGCCACCGCACTGGTCACCGGCTTGTCCAGCGCACTGATTGCCAGCGTGCGCCACTGGGTGCCCAATGAAATCCGCAATCCGGTGTTTATTTTGTTGATTGCCGCGCTGGTGACGCTGGTGGAGCTGCTGATGCGCGCCGGCCTGCCCGAGCTATACGCCGTGCTGGGAATTTTTATCCCGCTGATCACCACCAACTGCATTGTGCTGGCGCGCGCCGAGGCGTTTGCCTCGCGCAATCCGGTGCCACACGCGGCGCTGGACGGGGTGATGATGGGCCTGGGGCTGACCCTGGTGCTGGCGGTGCTGGGCGGGCTGCGCGAGCTGTTTGGCAAGGGCACGCTGCTGTCCGGGCTGGAGCTGGTGCTGGGCGAATCGGCGCGCGGCTGGGTGATTCATCTGGTGCCGGAATCGGCGCACTATCAGTTTTTGCTGGCCATGCTGCCGCCGGGGGCGTTTATCGGCCTGGCGCTGTTGATTGCCGGCAAGCAATGGTGGGAGGCGCGGCCAGCGCGCACGCCAGCGCCTGCCCCGCTGCAGGGAGAACAGGCATGAACGCCGACAAACGCGCGGCCATTTACGCCCGGCTGGCCCAGGCGATCCCGGCGCCCACCACCGAGCTGGAATATCAATCGCCGTTTGAGCTGCTCACCGCCGTGCTGCTGTCGGCGCAGGCGACTGACGTTGGCGTCAATAAAGCCACCCGCAAGCTGTTTCCGGTGGCGAATACCCCGGCGGCGATGCTGGCCCTTGGAATCGAAGGCCTGGAACCCTATATCAAGACCATTGGCCTGTACCGCAGCAAGGCGCGCCATCTGATCGAAACCTGTCGGCTGCTGCTGGAGCGCCATGGCGGCGAGGTGCCGGCCGAGCGCGCCGCGCTGGAAGCGCTGCCCGGCGTGGGCCGCAAAACCGCCAATGTGATTCTGAACACCGCCTTTGGCCACCCCACCATCGCGGTGGACACCCATATTTTTCGGGTGGCCAACCGCACCCGGCTGGCGCCGGGCGAGACGGTGCGCGAGGTGGAAGACCGCCTGGTCAAATGGACGCCCAAGGCCTACCGCATGGACGCCCACCATTTGCTGATTCTGCACGGCCGCTATGTGTGCAAGGCGCGCAAGCCCTTGTGCGAAGCCTGTGTGATTGCCGATTTGTGCGAGTATCCGGCGCGCACCAACCAAATGCCGGCGCCGCTGCCCGACGCCGCAGACTGAAAGGATTTTCTTCCGTGACCCTGACCCGCATTCGTCCCCTGGTGTTGTCGCTGGCGCTGATCGGCGCCTTGTCCGGCTGCGACCGCCTGCAACAGCTGCGTGATTATTTTTCTGGTTCGTCCTCCAGTCAGGCGCCCGTGGCGATTCCTGGCCAGGGCGGCCAGGTGAATATGCTGCTGCCCGACTTCACCCAGCTGGTCGAGCGCGAAGGCCCGGCAGTGGTCAATATCAGCGCCAACCGCATGGAAGACGAAGAAGACTCGCCCTTCCCCTTCCCGATTCCGGAAGACGACCCGTTCTTTGAGTTCTTCAAGCGCTTTGTGCCGCCCAATGGCGCACCGCGCCAGCAACAGCCGCGCGAGCGCGAAAGCGTGTCGTATGGCTCGGGCTTTATCTTGTCTGAAGACGGCTATTTGCTGACCAATGCCCACGTGGTGGCCGGCGCCAGCCAGGTGCAGGTCAAGCTCAACGACAAGCGCGAATTCAAGGCCAAGGTGATTGGCGTGGACAAACGCACCGATGTGGCGGTGCTCAAGATCGACGCCAGCGGCCTGCCCAAGGTCAAGATCGGCACGCCGGCCACGCTGAAGGTGGGCGAATGGGTGGCGGCGATTGGCGCGCCGTTTGGCTTTGACAACACCGTCACCGCCGGCATTGTCTCGGCCAAGGGCCGCAGCCTGCCCGACGAAAACTATGTGCCCTTTATCCAGACCGACGTGGCCATCAACCCCGGCAACTCGGGCGGCCCGCTGTTCAATCTGCGCGGCGAAGTGGTGGGCATCAATTCGCAGATTTACAGCCGCTCCGGCGGCTTTATGGGCATTTCTTTCGCCATCCCCATCGACATCGCCGTGGGCGTGGCCGAGCAGCTGAAAACCAAGGGCAAGGTCAGCCGTGGCCAGCTGGGCGTGCATATTCAGGAGCTGTCGCAAGAACTGGCCCGCTCGTTTGGCCGCCCCAACGCCGAGGGCGCGCTGATCGTCAATATCGAACCCAATGGCGCGGCGGCCAAGGCCGGCGTGCAGGTGGGCGATATTGTGCTGGCGTTTGATGGCAAGAAAGTGGAAAGCTCGAAAGACCTGCCGATGCTGGTGGGCGCCAAGGCGCCGGGCAGCAAGGCCAAGCTGACGCTGTGGCGCAAGGGCGAAGAAAAAACCCTGGACGTGGTGCTGGGCGAGCTGGCCAGCAGCGAACGCGCTGCCAACGAAAAACCCCAGACACAAGCCGCGCCAAAAATGAGCTTTGACAAAATCGGTCTGGCCGTCAGCGAACTCAGCCGCGAACAACGCGCCGACTCCGGCCTGAGCAGCGGCCTGCTGGTGGAAAAAGCCAGCGGCCTGGCCGCCAAGGCCGGGCTGAGCGCCGGCGATGTGATTCTGGCGGTCAACCACAGCCCGGTGAGCGAGCTGAAAACCTTTGCCGGCCTGTTGCAGGGCGACGCCGTGGCGCTGTTGGTGCGCCGTGGCGACAGCACGCTGTTCCTGCCGCTGCGCCTGCGCGAATAACCCGCCGCTGCCCGCCTGTCGTCAGCCGGCGCAGACCGGCGCGCCAGCGGGTGGCGCTTCCCCTCCCTCTCAGACGACAAAGGATGAATCATGAGCTTTCAAACCACCGACCTGTGCGACGCCCACAGCGACCATCTGCGCGTGGTGGCGCCGATGTTCAAGCAGTTTGGCGGCCAGGTGAAGTTCAGCGGCCAGGTGGTCACGCTGAAACTGTTTGAAGACAATTCGCTGGTGCGCGACACCCTGGCCAAGCCGGGCGCCGGCCGCGTGCTGGTGGTGGACGGCGGTGGCTCGCTGCGCTGCGCGCTGGTGGGCGACCAGATCGCCGAACTGGCGGTGAAAAATCAATGGGCCGGCATTGTGGTGTATGGCTGCATCCGCGACTCTGCCGCCATCAACGGCCTGCCGATTGGCGTGCGCGCGCTGGACACCCACCCGCTCAAATCCATCAAAAAGGGCGTCGGCGATGTGGACATCCCGGTGACTTTCGGCGGCGTGACCTTCACCCCCGGCGACTGGCTGTACGCCGATGAAGACGGCGTGATCGTCAGCGCCGCCCCGCTGCTGTAAACAGCATTCGGTGGGTTGTTCTTCCACCGGATTCTTTGGCAAGACAACACTGGCGGGACGAGGACAGGATGCCATCCTGCCCTCAATCCCGCCCCACTACCCCGCCAACATCTCCCGCGCGTGACGACGGGTGGTGGCGGTAATCTGCTCGCCGCCCAGCATGCGGGCGATTTCCTCCACCCGCTCCTTGCTGGACAAGGGCCGGATGCGGCTGATGACTGCGCCGGCCTCACCCTCGCCGGATTTGGACACCTGCCATTGCACATCGCCACGCGCCGCCACTTGCGGCAGGTGGGTAATGCACAGCACCTGATATTGCTCACCCAGACGCTGGAGCAGCTTGCCGACCACTTCGGCCACCCGGCCGCCGATGCCGACGTCCACTTCGTCAAAAATCAGCGTCGGCACTGCCGCCACCGCGCTGGTGACCACTTGCAAGGCCAGGCTGATGCGCGACAGCTCGCCGCCAGAAGCCACCTTGGCCAGCGGGCGCAGCGGCGAGCCGGCATTGGCGGCGACCTGGTATTCCACGCTTTCGGCGCCGTGCGCGCTGGGGGTGGCCAGCGGGGTCAGCACGATGTCAAAACGACTGCCGGCCATGGCCAGGGTGTGCATTTCGGCACTGATGCGCTCGGCCAGTTCACTGGCGGCGCGGCGTCGCCGGTCGGACAGCACTTCAGCAGCTTCACGCAGCGCGCTCAGCGCTTCGGCCTCGCTGGCCAAAAGGCCATCCAGGTCGGCGACATTGTCCAGCTCAGCCAATTGCTGACGCCAGTCGGCCAGGCGCTGCGGCAGGTCTTCCGGGCGCAGGCGGAATTTGCGCGCGCAGGCGTGCAGGGCGTCGATGCGTTTTTCGACTTGGGCGAGTTCTTCCGGGTTTTGTTCGATGTCTTCCACATAGTCGCGCAGGGCGTACAGCGCCTCGCGCAATTCGGCGTCCACCGAGTCCAGCAGCGCCGCCACCGGCGCCAGCCGGGTATCCACGCCGGCAAAGCGGGTCAAACGGCCTTGCAGCTGCGCCACGGCGGAAATCAGATTGCCCTCGTCGTCAGATAGCGCGTTCAGCGCATGGCGTGCTTCGTCTTGCAATTCGGCGGCGTTGGCCAGTCGCTGGTGCTGCTGGCCCAGGGTGTCCCATTCGCCCGGCTGCGGGTTCAGTTCGTTGACTTCGTTGATTTGCCAGGTCAGCCGCTCGCGCTCCAGCGCATAGGCGGCGGCGTGTTGCTCGGCGTCCAGCCGCGCCTGGCGGGCGTCCTGCCAGATGCGATGGCGTTCGGCCACGCTGGCGACCAACTCACCCGACTGGGCGTAGGCATCCAGGAGTTCGCGCTGGGTGTCGGGTTTGACCAACGATTGGTGGGCGTGCTGGCCGTGGATGTCCACCAGCCATTCGCCCGCGGTTTTCAGTTGCGCCAGGGTGGCGGCGCGGCCATTCAGAAAACAGCGCGAGCGGCCGCTGGCGTCCAGCATGCGCCGCACCAGCAATTCGCCGCCTTCGTCGGCCAGCGCTTGTTCGGCAAGCCAGTCGGCCAGCACCGGCAGTCGGGCCAGGTCAAAGCGGGCCGAGAGCTCGGCGCGCTCGCAGCCGGCGCGCACCAGGCTGCCGTCGCCGCGGCCGCCCAAGAGCAGCGACAAGGCGTCGATGATGATGGATTTGCCGGCGCCGGTTTCGCCGGTGAGCACGGTAAAGCCGGCGGTGAAATCCAGTTCCAGGGTGTCAACAATGACAAAGTCGCGGATGGCGAGCGAGAGCAGCATGGCGTGGGATCCGGGTTGCGGTCGCAAAATCAGAGCAGGCGTTCGCCCCAATGCAGTTTGTGGCGCAGCATATCGTAGTAGTTGTAGCCAACCGGGTGCAGGATGCGCAGCGGGTTGCGATAGCGGCGAATCAGCACGCGATCCATTTCTTGCAGGTCGCAGTGCGATTGGCCGTCAAAATGCACCCGGCTATCCACACCACGGGTCAGCACGAATTCGACCACGCAGCTGTCGTTGACGGCAATCGGCCGGTTGGACAGCGATTGCGGGCAGATCGGCACCAGGGTGATGGCCGGGATGGTGGGATGCAGGATGGGGCCGCCCGCGGCCAGTGAATAGGCAGTGGAGCCGGTGGGGGTGGAGACAATCAGGCCGTCCGAGCGCTGGCTGTAGACAAACTGCTTGTCGATAAAAATCTCGAATTCGATCATCGAGCCGGTGGCGCCACGGCTGAACACTACGTCATTAAACGCCAGGGTGCTGGCTACTTCCACACCGTCGCGCTGCACGCTGGCATTGAGCAGGATGCGGTCTTCCGGCACGAATTCACCATGCAGGATGGCCTCGATGGTGGTGAACATCTCATGCAGTGAGATGTCGGTCATAAAGCCCAGCCGGCCTTGGTTGACCCCCACCATGGGCGTGTTGTATGGCGCCAGCAGACGCGCCACCGACAGCATGGTGCCATCGCCGCCCAGCACAATGGCCAGATCGGCCAGTTTGCCCAGGTCTGCGCGATCAACCAATGGGTAGCGACCGGCATCGGCATGCGACACGCTGTCACGGTCCACCAGCACGGTCAGACCATGCGTAGTCAGAAAATCGGCCAGCGAGATCAGTGAAGCGACCACCTGGGGCTTGCTGTGTCGGGCGACCAGCGCCACACGCTTGAACATGGAATTCATGGGGCGAATTAAATCATTTGCGGACAGTCACGCCAAGCGGCTTGCACGGCGTCAGGTCAAATTCGGGTGGATTTCTGCGGCATACTGTGAGCATGCAAGGCGCGTGCCTGACATTCAGATGCAACAAAGCCCCCGAATGGGGGCTTTGTGCTCAGGCAGATAAACTCACGCGGATCATGCGGCGGTCAGGCGCGGCATGGCGGCGTTGTTGCCCAGCGCAGGTGTTACGTTCTGCTGGTTGGCCGACGGATCAGACAGCAGGTCTTCCATATCCAGCACCAGCACCACCGAACCATCACCAGACAGCGTGGCACCCGCCACACCACGCGGACGGATATTCTGCAGCGGCTTGATCACCACGTCGTCGCGGCCGACAAAGGCGTCGATGGCCAGGATGAAGGCGCGTTCGGCCGACTGCATCAGCACGCCAAACTGGGCTTCCTGGGTGGGCTGCCAGCCCAGGAGATCAGCCAGCGAGCGCACCGGCAGGATTTCGTCGCGGACCACGATGGTCGGACGGCCGGAGACTTCCTGGATGCTGTCCTGCTGAATCGGGATGATCTCGCGCACCATGGCCAGCGGCACGGCAAACGGCTGGTTGCACACCTTGACCACCAGCACTGGCAGAATGGCCAGCGTCAGCGGCAGCGAGATGCTGATGCGGGTGCCTTCGCCAACTTCCGAGTTGATGTCGATGCGGCCATTCAGCTTCTGGATATTGGTGCGCACCACATCCATGCCCACGCCACGGCCGGACACATTGGAGATTTGGTCCTTGGTGGAGAAGCCGGGCAGGAAGATCAGTTGCAGCGCTTGCTTGTCGTCCAGACTGTTGGCGGTTTCCAGGTCGATCAGGCCTTTTTCAACGGCCTTGCGACGCAGCATTTCGGCACGCATGCCCTTGCCGTCGTCGGTAATCTCGATCAGGATATGGTCGCCTACCTGCTGGGCAGACAGCTCGATCACGCTTTGTGGCTTTTTGCCCACCGCCACGCGCTCTTCCGGGGTTTCCACACCGTGATCGACAGCATTGCGCACCAGGTGAACCAGCGGATCGTTCAGATCCTCGATCATGGTCTTGTCGAGTTCGGTTTCCTCGCCAATGATGACCAGTTCGACTTCCTTGCCCAGTTGGCGGGCCAGATCGCGCGCCAGACGTGGATACTTCTGGAACAGGCGGCCAATCGGCTGCATGCGGGTTTTCATCACCGCGTTTTGCAGATCGCCCACCAGCAGATCAAGCTGGCTGACAGCTTCGTCCAGCGAGCGCAGGGTGTTGGTGTCGCGGTTGCCTTGCAGAATTTCGGTGCGCAGCGTGGTCAGGCGGTTCTTGGTCAGGCCGATTTCACCCGACAGATTCAGCACCTGATCCAGACGCTGGGTGTCGATGCGGATGGTGTTTTCCTGTTGCACCGGGGCCATGGCAGTCGGCTTGTTGGCCGGACGTGGTGCCGGAGCAGCCGGCGCGGCCGGCTTGGCCACCGGGAGCGGTGCTGTCGGCGCAGCTGCTGCTGGCACCGGGGCGGGGGCGGCAGCAGGCACGGCTTGTGCCGGCACCACCACGGCGTGATACAGGCTTTGCCAGTCAGGCGCACCCGCCGCAGCAGGAGCAGGCGCCGCAGCAGCGGGCGCAGCAGCAGCAGCAGGCGGCGGGGCAACCGGTTGAGGCGGCGGAGGGGCCACAGGGGTCGGCAGCGGATCCAGTTGCACGACGGTGATCGGCTGATCAGCCTTCAGTGCACGATCCAGTGCTTCCAGCAGCATCGGGTCGGCGCTTTCCGGCATGCGGCCCTGACGCAGCACGTCGAACATGTCGCGCACCACGCCAGTGGCCTCGAGAATCACGTCCATGACTTCCGGTGAAAGCTGGATTTCGCTATTGCGCAGCTTGTCGAACAGGTTTTCCGTGCGGTGGCACAAGGTCACCAGCGGGCTGACATTCAAGAAACCGGCGCCACCCTTGATGGTGTGAAAGCCCCGGAAAATGTCATGCAGCATGTTTTTGTCGTCAGGACGACGTTCCAGCTCGACCAGCTTGTTGTCCACATCGGACAAGAGCTCGGAAGACTCGGTCAAAAAGTCCTGTAGCAGCTCGTCCATTCCGCCGAATTCGCTCATCTTTATCCTCTTGTCTTTGTGATGCGGGCGAGCGGGGCGTTAAAAGCCCAGGCTTTCCAGCAGGTCATCCACTTGTTGTTGGCTGGTGACGACGTCGGTGCGGCCTTCCGCGTTGACCACCGGGCCGTTGAGCAGGCCGTTGTCCTTGCTTTCCATCTTTTTGTCGGAGAATTCCATCAGGAAGGCCAGCAGCTCGCTTTCCATATGCTGAACCATCTCGACGATTTTCTTGATCACCTGGCCAGTCAGATCCTGGAAATCCTGCGCCATGATGATTTCCATCAGTTGCGTGCGGGTCGCCTGGGTATGCGAAGGCACCGACGCCAGGTAATCACGGGTGTGCTGTGACAGCAGCTTGAATTCATCCACCGACAGCTGGCCGGCGTAGAGCTTGTCCCATCCCAACGACAAGGCGGTGGCGCCTTTTTCGATCGAATCCTGATGCGGGCCAGCCTGGTCGGTGGCATTCAGCGCACGCATGGCGGCGTTTTCGGTCAGCGAGGCGATATAGGCCAGGCGATCCTTGGCGTCCGGGATGGTGGAGGCAGCGCGCTCCAGCGATTTGTCGTAGCCCAGTTCGTGCAGTGCATCGTGCAGCTTGCGCGTCATCTGGCCTACGCGGGTGTACATTTCCAGCACTTGCGGGTCGGGCTTGGGCATTTCGGGGACAGGCGGCGGCACCACTTCCGGCTCGGGTGCGGCGGCAGCCAGACTGTCAAACAGTGCCTGCAATTCGTCGGAATCACCATTGTCGCCAAACGGCTTGACGGTAACCGGCGGGGTTTCCAGAGCGGCGGTGCGCGCCACGCTTTCAAACAATGCTTCCAGCTCAGCTGAATCACCCGAGCCATCACCCACCCCCACCGGGGGCGGCATCACCGGCGCTGCCGGGGCTGCGGCCTGAGCCGCCTGCTTATGCGACAAGGTGTCGAACAATGCTTCCAGCTCCGGCGAATCGCCATTTTCCTGTACGTGGTCGGACACGAGGCGTCTCCTGCTGCGATTACTTGCCGACGTTGGCGAAGATCTTGGACAGCTTTTCTTCCAGCGTCGCGGCGGTGAACGGCTTGACGATGTAACCCGAAGCGCCGGCAGTGGCCGCTTCAATGATGTTCTCGCGCTTGGCTTCGGCTGTGATCATCAGGAAAGGCAAATGCTTCAGGTTGTTGTCGGCACGCACGGCCTTGAGCAATTCGATGCCGGTCATATTGGGCATGTTCCAATCCGACACGACAAATTCGAAGTGCGAGGTGCGCAGCTTGTGCAAGGCGGCCTGGCCATCCTCGGCTTCGTCCACATTGGTGAAACCGAGCTCCTTGAGCAGGTTGCGGAGGATGCGGCGCATCGTGGAAAAGTCGTCCACGATCAGGAACCGGGTGTTTTTGTCTGCTTCTACCATGCTTGTAGATGTCCTGAGGAACCGATGTTGTTTAAGTGAAAGCCGTGATTCTAAATCAGCTCACATGGAATTATCGTTGCAAAAATGGCAGCATGGTCTCTGCCAGCAGTGCGGGTTCGAATTTTGCCACATAGGCATCGACGCCCACGCTGGTGCCCATTGCCCGGCTGGCGTTGGACGACAGCGAGGAGTGCATCACCACCGGGATATCGGCAAAGCGTGGATCATTCTTGATCAGGCGGGTCAGTACATAGCCGTCCATTTCCGGCATTTCGGCGTCCACCAGAATCAGCTTGAGGGTGTCGTGCAGACTCTCGCCCTCGTTCCACTGGCGGTTGGCAAAGGCTTGCAGGCGATCCCAGGCTTCGCGGCCATTGTTGGCTTGATGATACTTGACGCCCATTTTGTCCAGCACGCCAGTGATTTCCTTGCGTGCCACGACCGAATCGTCGCAGAAGAAGATGAACTGATCCGCATCCAGATTGGCCTTGGGGATATCCGGAATGCGGGTTTCACCAATCACACTGGCCAGAATCTGTTCGACGTCCAGAATCGACACCAGTTTGCCGTCTTCCAGTTCGGTCACAGCGGTAATCATGGCCTGCTGGCTGGTGGATACCATGTTTTCCGGCGCACGCACCTTGTCCCAGTCCACGCGGATGATACGGTCTACTTCGCCCACCAGAAAAGCCTGGGTGCTTTTGTTGAACTCGGTGACGATCATCGAGGCATACACATTGTCAGGCTTGCTGCGGCCGATGAACTTGTCCAGCGCAATCACCGGAATGATATTGCCACGCAGCGAGATCACCCCTTGCACACCCATCGGCATATTGGGCGTCTTGGTGATTTCCGGAGTCTGCGAAACTTCGCGGACTTTGAACACATTGATGCCGAAGATTTCGCGGGTGCCCAGCGTGAACAGCAGGATCTCCATTTTGTTGGAGCCTGCCAGCTTGGTGCGGGCATCGATGTTGGCAAGCAGCGAAGCGTCGGAAGCGGTCATCTTCTAAACCTATTTTCAGCCAGGTGAACGGGGGTCAGTCGCGCGGCAGGGTGGCCTGTCCGGACGGCAGCAGCGTGGACTGCGGCGCATCCAGCTTGAGCAGCTGGCGCACTTTCTGGGCCAGCTTGTGCGGCTCGAACTTCGAGACATACTCGTCCACGCCGACCGACTGGCCGAGCTTCTGGTTGGAATGCCCGGACAGCGAGGAATGCATCAGCACCGGGATGCCGGCAAAGCGGATATCGGTCTTGATCATCTTGGTGAGGATATAGCCGTCCATCTCCGGCATTTCCACATCGGTCAGCACCAGATGCAGCATTTCGTTGAGCGGACGATGGGCCATTTCGGCCTGGGTGGCCAGGCGTTGCAGCTCTTCCCAAGCCTGGCGGCCATTGATGGCGCCAGCGTGGCGGATGCCCATGGCGTCGAGCGTGCGCTCGATCTGCTTGCGCGCCACCGCCGAGTCGTCGGCGTAGAACACCATGCGCGGCACGCTAACCGGCTCAATGTTGACGAACTGGTAAGAGTCGTCGATCTGGGTGGTTTCGGCCAGCACCTTTTCGACGTCAATCATCATCACCAGCGTCTGGTCGTTCAGCTCGGTCACCGCAGTAACCAGGCCGCCCATACGGTTGGAGATCATCTCCGGCGGCACGCGCATCAGCGACCAGTCCAGGCGCAGGATGGTGTCCACCGCCTCGACCAGAAACCCTTGAGTGTGGCCGTTGTACTCGGTCACGATCATGATGTCGGGTTTAGTTTCGGTGACGATCCCGGTGTACTTGGCCAGGTCAATCACCGGCACCAGCTGGCCGCGCAGGCTGACCATGCCCTCCACCGACGCGGTCATTTCTGGCGCGGCGGTGATTTCCGGGGTACGCATGACTTCGCGCACCTTGAAGACATTGATGCCAAACGTCTCGCGGCGACCAGTGCGTTGGTCCGTTCCCAGCGAGAACAGCAGGATCTCAAGCTTGTTGGTGCCGGCGAGCTTGGTTCGCGCATCGATTTTTTTCAGAAGTTCAGACACAGTCTGCTCCGCAAGACGCTGTTTTGTGTAACTGTATCGGACATGCCGTGATTTTCTTGACCAGGCCAGCGGTAGTGCCTCGGCAAGCCAGGGGCAGTCTGATACGATTTTCCATCTCTATTATAAACAAAAAAGCGTGCTAAACGTCATAAATAAATATGCGATCTCATGATGCCACGGGCTCCACGCCACAAACCACAGGGCTGGAACACGCCTTTGACCGCTTTACCCAGGTGTCCGGCCAGCTGATTGACGCCTATCTGGCGCTTCAGCAGCAGGTCTCCCATTTATCCGAGCAACTGGCACTGGCCAACGAGCAACTTTCGCGCCGGGTTGCCGAAAACACTGCATTATTAGGGCGTTTATCGCTTTTACTCAATATGCTGCCCGCCGGTGTGATCGAAATTGACGCCGAAGGGCGTGTCAGCCGACAAAACCGTGCCGCCTCCACCTTGCTGGGCGAGGACTGGACCCACCGCCCATGGGAAGCCTGCGCCAGCAGCTTTGGCCATGCCGCGCATGACGATGGTCAGGTGAGTTACCACACGCCACAAGGTGAATTACGCCACATGCTGATCCAGCGCCAGCCTCTTCCGGATGACGATGGCGCCATTATCCTTGTGCAAGATGTCAGCCGTGCGCTGGAAATGCAACAACAATTGGCCCAGCAAGAGCGTTTTGTCGCCATGGGCCGCATGGCTGCCTCGCTGGCGCACCAGCTGCGCACACCTTTGGCCACCGCCATGCTGTACACCTCCCACCTGAACCGGCCCAGCATCGACGACGCCGACCGGCTGAAATTTGCCGGCAAGGCGCTGACCCGGCTGCGTGCACTGGAAGGCCTGGTCAGCGATATGCTGGGCTTTGTGCGCGGCCATGTCGAGGCGCGGGAATGGGTGGCGCTGCCACGCCTGCTGGCCGATGCCGAGCAGGTTTTTGCTCCGCAGGCACAGGCGCGCGAGGTGGTGCTGGACTGGCCAGCACAGGCACCACAAGTCGAATTGTACAGTGATGGCAAGGCATTGTTGGGCGCATTCGTGAATTTACTGGAAAATGCCCTGGTGTTCTCTCCACCGCAAGGCCATATTCGCGTCAGCACCGAACTGGGCAATGGCGTGCTAAAACTGACCGTGCAGGATGACGGCCCCGGCGTGAGCGCAGAGGTGGCGCCCCGGATTTTTGATCCGTTTTTCACCACTCGTGCCGATGGCACCGGGCTTGGTCTGGCAATTGCACGTGGCGTGGCCGAGGTGTCTGGCGGCGAACTGACCCTGCAAGCCAGCACCCGCGGCGCCTGCTTCCGGCTGCAACTGCCGTGCCGGGTCATACCGCAAGAGCCAGCAGACTGAAATACCGCCTGCCAGAACCTGCCAGCGTCGTTTTGCCCGCATGCAGGCAGGTTCTGACTGCCCCACGACACGCCGGATTTGGCTGCTCTGCAGCATTTTATGAGCCATTTTCGTCCTGCTGGGCAAGGCTGATGCTTGTTTACCGCCGATTGCAGCAATCAATATCTCATTGCCCACGATAATGACATGAAAAAAATCGGCAACGCTTCTATACTGTCGGCATGACGCCACCATGACCACGGGATGTCGGCATGACGTCATTTGCGCCAGACCGCCCAGCCCACGCCACGGCGCGCCATCTTCCCGGAACCCGACAGACCGAAGGAGTGGACCGAACGTGCCATCCCCGCAAGCAGCCCACGCCGACATCCTGCTGGTGGATGACTCCATGTGTTGCCGGCAAAGCATCGGCTTTGCCCTGCGTCGTGCCGGCCATCAGGTGCGAGAAGCCAGCAGTGCTGATGCCGCCCTGCGCGAACTGGAGCGCACCGGTCCGCCCAAAGTCTGCATCGTTGACCACATCATGGCCGATCTGGATGGCGCCTGCCTGATCCACATTCTGCGTCAGCGACCAGATACCGCCCACACCGCGATGGTGCTGATGTCTACCGTCGAGACCAACTATCTGCGCGCACTGGCGCGCGAAGTCGGGGCACATGCCTGGCTGGCCAAGCCATTTGCTCCGGAACAACTGCTGGCCATCATCAGCATCCTGCTCGACCGCTAACCCTGACCCTGCGACGGCCCCGATCATGCCCATTCCGCTCTCCTTCTTGCAGAACCCGCTGCCACGTGAAGTGTATTTCGACAAACACTTTGGCCTGGAAGCCACCAAACTGTGGCCAGGAGAAATACTGGCCACCCGCGAAGACTGGCTGCTGGTCACCGTGACAGGCAGTTGCGTGGTGCTGTGCCTGCACGACCCGGTGGCAGCCGTAGGCGGCATGGCCCACTTCATGGTGCCGGATCTGGAAGCCGGCGCCACCGACACCCACGCACCGGCCCGTTACGCCAGCCACATCATGGAATCGCTGATCGACGCCATGCTGCTGCAGGGTGCCCGCCGCGAACGCTTGACCGCCTTGCTCTATGGCGGCGCCAATATCCTCAAGGGCCTGTATCTGGGCGCACCAGGCGAACGCAATGTGCTGTTCACCCGCAATTACCTGAGCCAGGAAGGCATCCCACTGCACGACGAAGCCGCCCTGGGGATAATGCCGCGCAAGATTTATTTTCAGCCAAAACGCGGACGCGCCAAAATACGTGGCATCCGCGAGGCGCATAACCGCACCATTTTCGAGCGTGAACTGGAATACCGCCATCGCCTGCGCGAGCTGCAACAGCCACATGAAGGCGAAGTGTTCGACCTGTGACGATTGCTGCGCTGAACTTGGCAGGACAGCCCAGATTCGGTTACAACCACGCCCATGAACGCACCCTCTTTTCAGGACTTGCCCGCCAGCGCATACCGCGGGCGCTTTGCTCCCAGCCCCACCGGCCTGTTGCACGCCGGCTCACTGACCACCGCCGTGGGCAGCTATCTGCACGCACGCAGCCAGGGCGGCCAGTGGCTGCTGCGCATCGAAGACCTGGACCCACCACGCGAAGTGCCTGGTGCCGCCGACGCCATTCTGCGCACGCTGGAAGCCCTCGGGTTTGCCTGGGATGGCCCCGTGATATGGCAAAGTCAGCGACTGACCGCCTATCAGGACGCGCTGGATGCCCTGATTGCCAGCGGCCATGCCTACCCCTGCGCCTGCACCCGCCGCGAAATCGCCCTGGCCGGCCACCCCGGAGTAGACGGTGTAGTGTATCCGGGCACTTGCCGCAACGGACTGGCAGCAGGCAAAACCGGCCGTGCCTGGCGGCTGCATGTCCCGGCAGGCGAAGTGATGTTTATGGATGGCCATTACGGCGCACAGCGCCAGGATGTCGCGCACCAAGTAGGCGACTATGTGCTTAAACGCGCCGACGGGCTGTTTGCCTATCAACTGGCCGTGGTGGTAGATGACGCCTGGCAAGGCATCAGCGAGGTGGTGCGCGGCGCCGACCTGCTGGACTCCACACCGCGTCAGATTGTGCTGCAACGGGCTTTGAACGCCCCCACACCGCGTTACACCCACCTGCCATTGCTGGTGAATGCTGCCGGTGAAAAAC